>Ga0070741_10005406_pt1 | contig 28452 bp, 28 predicted proteins | sample Coa_R1_4_FD_66440 | JGI IMG/M metagenome (GOLD analysis project Ga0070741, IMG submission 66440) | Surface soil microbial communities from Centralia Pennsylvania, which are recovering from an underground coalmine fire - Coalmine... | ecosystem: Environmental > Terrestrial > Soil > Unclassified ... | reverse complement strand
GCTTTGCAGGTCATTCACTCGTTGCTGATCAAGTTGGGCCTGCCGGGCCTGCATAGGAGAACCAACAATAAAGAAAGCTCCAATGACCAGTGCCAACATAATGATTCCGCTCGCCCAGGCAAAGTATTTTCCCAAAACCGACGGCTGGCTTTTTCTCACATCATCTAGGTAATACCAAAACACCACCGCAGCCACCACCAGCACCGACAACGCTTTTAAAATAAACTTAGCGGTAACGTCTCCTCCCAGAAAGTTAAAGATGACGCTTACCAAGTCTCCGATCATAATCAGTGAAGCAACAAATAACGTAAGGTAAATCAACCATTTTCTAATCTTTGACTCGCGCACCTGTGATTCTTTTCGGTAAATTTTATTTAAGTACCACGAAGCCAACACAAACAACGGGAAAACAATCACCAGCGAAGCAACAGAAAACCGAATGGGAAATACATACGCCTGGCTGGCGTATCTCAAATCCAGGACATTCGGAAAAAAATAGTTAACATACTGCCAGCACAGGGTGATAAAACTAATGGCAACCCAGTATAAAGCAACCATCGCAAAGAGATGCAAAAAGACATCTCGTGGTGTATTGCGTTTTGCCGGCTGAGTTGGCTGTGTCGGCTGCATCGATGACATTTGATTTTCCATATATTTAAAACGTAACGTTATTTAATGACTTACCATGTTTTAATAGTATTTGCTTGGCCATCACATAATCATTAACATCGCTTTGCATGATATCGAATCCGACATATTTCCCAGTAATGGTATATCTCATAGCAAGAACAATGTTGTCGTCAATGAGCCAGAAGTCTCTTTTAGGAACCGGCGCGTTCTCAAGCATATCAGGAGAAACCCAAGTTATCTCAGCTCCGTGCTTTACTGATTCTTTAAATGCCGCTAGTTCAAATATAACATATTCTGAGGGCGGAGGAACAATTAGTCGCACTCGTTCCATGGCAACTCCCTGCTGAACTTTTTTATCGGTAAAATTTAACCAACTCGCAAACGCCTCGCTTATAATAATTTTTTATGGCGTTGCCAAAATGCCAACTCGTCTTTTTCTTGCAAAACATCAAAACTTTGCAGATACTCAAAACGAAATAAACTTTTTCGAGCAGAAGCTAGATAATCCATTAACTCCATAGTGGACCTGGGCGGAATCGGACCGCCGCCTCTACAATGCGAATGTAGCATAATGCCACTTTACTACAGGCCCAAAACTACTTTACTCTATACTCCCATCCCGGCTGCCAATTTTTAGTTTTGTGCCAATCTTGGGCAAACGCTTCTTGCCATGTTTTACCATTTAATAATACTTCTAGCGCAAGCTGAGGAGCTTTATGAGCGACAATTGCCACGTGTTTTCCATCATAGTCTGTTTTTAAAAATGCCAAAAAGTCAGCAACTCTCTCTTTTACATCTTCATAGCTTTCTCCTTGCGGAAATCGATCAACAACCATGTTGTTCTTGCAGAGGGTCTACAATAGATGATGGTTTGCCGTTGTATATTCCATAATTACATTCACGCAACCGTGTGTCTTGAATAACTGGCACTCGATTCTCAAACGTTAACTTGGCAGAATCAACCGCTCTTTTCAAGTCAGAGCAAAAGACAACATCAAATTGCTTATGTGTTATTTTATCCCATAGCTCAACCGACTGCTTTATTCCTAAATCAGAAAGTTCAGCATCACTCCAGCCAGAAGATATATCGTTTTGGTTATCTAGAGTAGTCCCATGAACAAAATAGGTAATAGTAACCGCCATACTATTCGATCCTGTTAAAGGTAAAGAAGTGGAGTTTTGAAACGGGAATACCGTATCGTTCTTCAATAATAAACCGGGCACTCTTAAAAACAACATCTTTCCAGTCAAGCTGCAGCTTTTTAGCTGCGTCCTTAAGGCTTTCTTCGTCTGGGCCTTCGAGCTCAACATAGGTTGGCACCGATGGCCACGTGTCAATATCAACTATAACTTCTCCCAATGTAAATGTGTGGCGCTTTTTCTCTTGTTCACGGAATGGGATTAATCCAATTTCTATAAGTAACTCTTTTGCTTTTTCGACATCAGAAACCTTGAGCTCTATTTCCTTGGTTCCAATCGCTGAATCAACTTCATGGTGTTTAAAAGTAAGAAATGTAGATTTGTTTGTTTTACGAAGTCGCACAAACTTTTTCACTTGATACATCCACGTAAGTTCTTTGTCGTAAAAAATAATTTCTTTGAGAAAATCTTCACCATGATCTTGAGCTCTGAGGGCTTGGAGCTTTGCTACCAAGGCAGGATAGTCAATTTCTAAAAATCTGACTTCAATTTCTCTGTTTTGATTATTTTGCATATTATTGTCGGGACGCTGGGAATCGAACCCAGTCTACACGCACCCGAAGCGTGCGTACTACCGGCATACGCCGTCCCGTGTCTATTTGACCCAGTACTTGTGCTTGGTTGCCTCGTCCTGTTTGCTTTGCTCCTCATCTTTTTCTTCTTTGGATTTTTCGGCAAGCGAAGCGAGCTTTTTTTCGTCAAGCGCCCCCAACTTTTTAATTTCTTCAGTAAGCCAAGCTTTGTCATTGCGTTTTGGATCTTCTAACACATATGAAAGCAGAACATCAAGAATTTGGCCGATTTTGGGACCGGGCTGAATATGCAACAACTCCATTACGTCATTTCCCGACACATTCAACATTTTTACCGAAATTGGGTCATGGGAAACCTTATCAATAACGTATTTTAAATGGCGCAACTTATACGGCTCAGCTTTTGGAACTCCCGACCCAATGCGATCAGCTTGGCGCACCTGCAGTAAAAACTCCATGTTTTCAGGACCCATATTTCTGACCAGTCTGCGAACCGATGAATCGGAAACCTCTCCCACATTGTAGTAAAAGAGGTGGTAACGGACAAGTTTTACGATAAGCTCAATGTCTTTTTTGGGAAACTTCAGGCGATTTAAAATTTGAAAGGCCATTTTCGCCCCAACCACTTCATGATTGTAAAAGGTAGAGTTGATTCCCTCGCCAACTTTTACGCGAGGTTTTCCAATGTCGTGAAAGAGGGCAGCCAAACGCACCTGCAAACTAAATCCCTTTTTAGCAGTATACTCTAACGCCTTTAGCGCGTGCTGATAGCAGTCATAGATGTGATGTTTGTTTTGGCCAACACCATAATTCTCTTCTAATTCTGGAACGATATACTTTAAAAGACCAAGTTGTCGAAGTAGCTCAATTCCATCGGCCGCCTTGTCGGCCATAATGATTTTTACAAACTCATCGCGAATTCGCTCTTTGGAAACTGCTTCCAGCCAGATGCTGTTTTCTTGGATAGCGGCGAAGGTTTTAGGATCGATGGAAAAACTAAGGGTTGTCGCAAACCGAGCGGCCCGCAGCATGCGCAAAGCATCTTCTGAAAATCGTTCTCTGGGATCTCCAACCGTTCTGATGATCTTGCTCTTGAGGTCTTTTTGACCGTCAAATAAATCGATGAGTGAAGCTGTGTCATCTGTTTGATCGCTTCGCTTGTTTGATCGCTTCGCTTGTTTTTTTTCAATTGCAACAGTTGAAACATTTGCATCACTTAAAACATCCATGGCCATCGCGTTAACCGTAAAATCTCTGCGCGCCAAATCTTCTTGGAGTGTTTTAGCAAACCGCACTTGGTCGGGGTGGCGCTTGTCAGAATAGGCTGATTCTAAGCGATAGGTAGTAATCTCAATTTCTTGCAATAACGGATTTTGACTGCTAGTCCCGACTTCGCCGAGGATCCTCGATGGCTCGGCCATCGGGATCTTTACGGTAACCGTTAAGAATTTATTCTCATAAAAGCTGTCGGGAAATACCTGCTGGATTTGCTCGGGAGTGGCATTGGTGGTTACATCCCAGTCTTTGGGTTCGTGGCCAAGCAAAAAATCCCGCACGCATCCGCCTACAATATACGCCTCAAACCCAGCTTTTTTGAGCGCAGCTAAAATATTTTTTACCTCAGTTGGAATTGTCATAACGGTTTTCTCATCTTAGCGTACCGATTGCCTTTTTTCAATTTTTTCATTAGGATAATGTAAGTCTTTGGCATGTAACTGCCTCCATGGTGAAATGGATATCACGACAGGCTTCGAACCTGTTATTGGGAGTTCGAATCTCTCTGGAGGCACACTCACCAAAAAAGCGCTCGGAATCCGGGCGCTTTTTTAATCCTCTGGGAAAAAGTAAAAAAACGGTATACCATTAATATAAGAGAATTTTCTTATGAAAAAAATACTTTTTGTATTCCTTATAAGTTGCGCTTGCTTGACTCCCTTTATCGCTGTACCTGCCACCGTAAAAGCTGATGGCTTAGTTCCCTGTGGTACGGGAGATATTGTTATTCCAAACCCTGATTATGACCCTCTTGGAGGTTTTGGCCCCACCAGCCAACAACAGTATATTCTCAACCCACAATACCACCGTTGCGAGATTTCCGATGTCTTTGCTCTTATTCTCAACGTTTACACTTTTATCGTTTTATATATTTCAACTCCCTTAGCAGGACTGCTTGCCGTCATCGGAGGAATTATGCTGATTGTTTCTGGAGGAAATCCTGGACTGGCAAGCAGAGCAAAAAATCTCCTCAAGTATACTGCGTTTGCCATTCTTTTAATTTTTGGCTCCTGGCTTCTGATTGTTACCGTTCTTAGAATCTTGACTGGAAGTTAAAAAATAGATACGATAAGCTCCTTGAATATCTGCTTGCCTCCATAGCTCAGCGGTAGAGCTGCTCCCTCTTAAGGAGAAGGTCGTAGGTTCGAATCCTACTGGGGGCACTTATTTATCAATTTAATCCCAGTAGGATTCGGACCAGTGGCCGAAGTTGCAGAGCAACGAGGCTTCGAGCGCAGCGAGAAGCGAATCCCTGCCTCGCCGGCGGGCAGGCTACTGGGGGCACCACGCCCAGTAAACCCCGTTAAGGTTTCGAAAAACCTCTAACGGGGTTTACAAATCAAAGATACTATACTATAATACCGATACTTCGCTTATCAACTAACATCATACATTCACATGCTAAAAAAAGAAAAGAAATCAGAACTCATTAAAGAATTCGGGGTCAACGAAAAAGACACGGGTTCTTCTGATGTACAAATCGCATTACTATCACAAGAAATTGATAGTTTGGTGGCACACCTCAAAGATCATCCAAAAGACAATCACTCACGACGAGGCCTTATTGGAATGGTGGTCAAACGCAAAAAGCTGTTGAGCTACCTTAAAAAAGACAATGAGAAGCGGTATAATCAAATCATCAAGAAAATCGGATTGAAGAAATAATGCAAAAACCCAAAGAACAACGCGTTGAAGTATTGATTGACGTGCAGAACCTCTACTACTCTGCACGGAACCTGTACCATCAAAAAGTAAATTTTGGAGAAGTATTAAAACAAGCAATTTCGGGACGAAAATTCATTCGGGCTTTTGCGTATGTCGTACGCACAAAAACAGGCGAAGAAAAGCCTTTTTTTGATGCACTGTCAAAGCTTGGCATTGAAACCCGGGTACGAGACTTGCAGGAATTTTACGGCGGAGCCAAGAAAGCTGATTGGGATGTGGGCATTGTCATTGACGCCATCCGAACCTCGTCAAGCCTGGACGTTATTGTGCTGGTTTCGGGCGACGGCGACTTTATTCCGCTGGTAGACTATTTGAAAAATCAGGGCAAGCGCGTAGAAGTCATGGCATTTGGCAAAACAACTTCATCCAGACTGCGCGAAGTTGCCGATGAGTTTATGGACCTAGACCAATCAGAAAAGTTCTTACTAAAAAATTAATAATCACTAGTAGATAGTTAAATAACGCGAACTAATCTACGAATGACACCCTAATTTACCAATAGGAAGACTCATATTAGTAAATTAGTGTGCGATACGTAGGCAGTTCGTACGCATATGACTAAAGAAACGTTTGAAATAGAAGTAGGAGGAAAAACACTTACCGTAAAGTTGACTGACTGGGCGCAGCAAGCCGCAGGCTCGTGCTTAGTTCAGTACGGGGACACCGAAGTGCTCGCTACCGCCGTGATGTCCTCGCGAAAAAGCGAACAGGACTTTTTTCCGTTAACCGTTGAATACGAAGAACGCTTTTACGCAGCCGGGAAAATTTTTGGTTCACGATTTATCAAGCGCGAAAGCCGGCCCTCCGACGAGGCTATTTTGACCTCGAGAATGATTGACCGCGCCATCCGTCCGCTATTCCCCAAGGACTTCAAGCAGGAAGTTCAGGTAATCATTACCTGTCTGTCATGGGACGGACAAAATGACCCCGACACCATCAGCATGCTGGCTGCCTCCCTTGCCCTGTCTCTGTCCAATATTCCCTGGAACGGCCCGCTGGGAGCGCTACGAATTGCCAAGATCGGGAATGAATTTATTCTTAACCCAACCTATGTCCAACGAGCCGAAAGCAGCTTAGATCTTACCCTGTCAGCTATCCAAGACAACGGCCAAATCCTCATCAATATGATTGAAATGGGAGCCAAAGAGGTTTCTGAAACCGACGTCATGAATGCCACTAACGCTGCCGAATCGCAATTTACAAAACTCATCGAATTCCAACATCAGATTATCAAAAAAGTTGGCCAAGAAAAGTTGCCGTTTGCTCCGGCAGTTGATGTGGACATTCAAAACGAAATTCAAGAATTTTTGGGAAACAACCTAGCAGATGCCATTACCAACGCAGGCCGGGGAGAAAAAAACTTGGGAGTTGCCGAATCGCTCCGCGAAGAATTAGTTGCTCATATTAAAGAAAAATATCCTCAGCAAGGAAAGGAAAAACAGGTGCTTCCATTTTTTGAGGCTGAAATGGAACGCATCATCATTCACAATATTTTAGAAAAAAACCAGCGACCTGACGGCCGAGGCATCGACGAAATCCGTCCACTTATGTGCGAGGTGGGTGTCTTGCCAAGAACTCACGGCAGCGGAGTGTTCCACCGCGGACTTACCAAAATTTTATCGATTCTCACGTTGGGAGGACCCGAAGACCAACAAATTGTAGAAGGCATGGAAGTGGTTGGCAAAAAGCGATTTTTACACCACTACAACTTTCCGCCATTTTCAACAGGAGAAACCGCTCCAATGCGCGGACCCAAGCGAAGGGAAATTGGCCACGGACATTTAGCTGAAAAAGCCTTGCTGCCGCTGATTCCACCCGCCGACATATTTCCTTACACCATCCGAATCGTATCTGAAGCGCTTTCCAGCAACGGATCAACTTCCATGGCTTCGGTGTGCGCAGCCTCAATTTCACTCATGGACGCCGGCGTTCCCATCAAAGAAATTGCAGCGGGCATTTCTATTGGATTAGCCAAAGATCAAACTTCAGGAAAATACAAATTGCTAACCGACATTCAAGGCCCCGAAGATCATTTTGGCGACATGGACTTTAAAGTGGCAGGGACCAAAAACGGAATTACTGCCATTCAGATGGACATTAAGATCAACGGCATTACTAAAGAAATCATGCAAGAAGCATTGGAACGGGCCAGAGATGCAAGAATGAAAATTCTTGATATAATAAAGAAAGCAATCCCCGAACCCAGGAAATCACTCTCGCCATTCGCCCCAAAGATTTTATCGTTGCAGATTAACCCGTCAAAGATTGGAGAAGTGGTGGGACCGAAAGGCAGCGTCATCAACAAGATCATTGAAGAATTCGGTGTCAGTATTGATATTGAAGATTCGGGCCTGGTCTTTATTACCGGCCAGGACCAGAAAGCCGTTGACGCCACCGCCGACCGAATCCGCAGCATCGTCAAAGAAGTGGAAGTTGGCGAAACCTACAAAGGAACCGTGCGAAAGATTATGGAATTTGGTGCTTTCGTTGACATCTTGCCGGGGCAATCAGGATTGGTTCATATTTCAAAATTCGTCCCCTACCAAATAAAGCGCGTTGAAGACGTCGTAGCAGTGGGAGATGTTATTCCCGTAAAAGTTGTCTCAATTGACGAACTGGGAAGAATTAATCTTTCAGCCATCGACGCCGGATTCAAACCAAAAAAATAAACGTAGGTCTCTCTATGGCATTACCTTCACCACAACCCAATCAACCAGAAATCAAGACCATGAAAAAAGATTTGCAGCGCCTGAGGTTGCAAAAAACGGTACCGTCAATGCCAAAAACAGCCGCCGCGGTGCAGCCTGCAAAAAAGGTTGAAACTCCTGTTGGACAATCGCCCGCTTTAACACCAGTTACTCCGCCAAACCCCATTCCCAAAGTATCTGTAGCTCCTCTGGCTCCTACTCCGGTAAAAAAAATAGATCTTACCGAAAAACTATTACCACAACCCCAACCGACATCAGCACCAGCGAACGCAATGCAAAAGGCAGAGCCAGTAATGCCTCCTCCGACGCCCGCACCAAACATCCAGCCGGTGCCGCACTTGCAACCAAAACCGGAGCTGCCAATGCCATCAAACCAACCAAAGCTGGCACCAAAACCGTTGGCGCAACCTCAGAGCGACCGATACAAAGAAGAGTTACCGCCTCAATTTACTTCACCTCCAAAACCTCAAGGACAAACATCGCAACCTCCAACCAAACCAAGTCCGTCTAGCCTGCCGCCGGAACATTCCAGTAGCGAAAAAAAGAAAAAAACTTTTATGGAGGAAGTTGAAGAATGGGCATCACAACATCAAGAGCCTAAACCATAATTATTATGAACAAAGAACTTACCGAAGAACTAGCGAAAAAACTGCAAGCAGAAAAATCGACCCTCGAAAAAGAATTGGAAAGTTTTGCCACCGAAGATAAAAACTTAAAGGATAATTGGGATGCCAAGCGTCCGAAAGCCGACGACACCGACCTGGAAGAAAAAGCCGACGAAGCAGAGGAATACGATAACCGATTAAGCTTGGAACACAGTCTTGAACTGAAACTGCGCGACGTAAATTTAGCTCTGGAAAAAATAGCAAAAGGAACCTACGGCATCTGCGAAAACTGCGGCAAACACATTGAAGAAGAACGGCTGCGTGCGTATCCAGAAGCCAGACTCTGCCTTTCGTGCAACAAGGCCTCGTAGCAACAATTAGTCGGCACTCGCCGATTTTTTGTTGACACCAATATATTGTTGACACACTCTGACAACAACAGGTATAATGCAACATTATTCATTCTAACAAAGACTGCTGTGACAATGTGCTATGCCAAGCAAAATTTACTCAGCAGCGGTCGTGGGATTAGAAGCAAAGCTGGTTGAGGTTGAAATTGATGTATCGCATGGACTGCGATCGTTTTCAATTGTCGGACTTGGGGACCGGGCCGTCGAAGAATCCAAAGAACGCATCGAGTCAGCAATTACCTCCACTAAATTACTCTCTCCGCGCAATCGGACCTTTAAAGTGGTGGTCAACTTGGCACCCGCTGACTTAAAAAAAGAAGGGTCGCTCTACGACCTTCCGGTTGCCTTGGCGTTCCTGCTGGCAACCAAACAAACCCAATTTGATCCGTCACAAAAACTATTTTTAGGCGAACTTTCCCTGGACGGAAATTTACGGCCAATTAAGGGCGCCTTATCTTGCGCGCTCTTGGCGCGAAGCCGAGGATTCACTGAAATTATTTTACCCACCCATAACGCAAAAGAAGCCGCACTGATTTCGGGCATCTCAGTCATTCCCGCAGCCTCCCTGTCTCAAGCTCTCGCCCATATAGAAAAAAGAACCATCATACCACCGGTTACCCCAACCCCACCGTTGCAAGCAACTGCCGACGCCAATTATTCGATAGACATCGGCTGGATCAAAGGGCAGGAGTACAGCAAACGAGCTTTGGAAATCACCGCAGCCGGAGGACATAACGTATTTTTTTTGGGGCCGCCGGGCGGAGGCAAAAGTTTGCTAGCCAAATCGTTGCCTTCAATTCTGCCTCCACTCACCTTTGAAGAAGCGCTCGAGGTCACCAACATTTACAGCATCGCCGGACTCTTGGGCGAAGACAAAACCATCATACAAACAAGACCGTTTAGAGCGCCCCACCACATTGCCTCAGAAGCTTCTCTCATGGGCGGAGGAACCCCGCTGCGTCCGGGAGAAATTACCCTGGCTCACCGAGGAGTGTTATTCCTTGATGAGTTTCCAGAATTTCACCGCGACGTATTGGAATCGCTGCGCCAACCAATCGAAGAGGGCCAGATTACCATTTCCCGGGCAAAGCAAACCTGCACTCTTCCCAGCCGATTCATGCTGGTGGCTGCTTCCAACCCATGCCCCTGCGGATATGCCACTAGCCCCGACAAACCGTGTACGTGTTCAAACTCGCAAGTTGCCATGTACAAGCGCAAGCTTTCCGGGCCTCTTATGGATCGCATGGATTTGTTTATTGAAGTGCCGGCAGTAAAGTATGAAAAACTTGCCGGCGATATTGGAGAGAAACAAAGCCAGCAGCTCCGAGAAAAAATTCAAAAAACCCGGGCCGTGCAACAAGAGCGTTTTTCGGCCGACGGCATTCTTACCAACGCCGAAATGCAACTTCCCCATATCAAACGATACTGCAGCCATGACCAAGCTTCGCAAACCCTGCTGAAAAAATATGTTGATGCCGGGAAACTTTCAGCAAGAGGTTACCATCGTATTCTAAAAGTTGCCAGAACCATTGCCGACCTCGACCAATCAGAACCTATTTTGCATGCACACATTGCCGAAGCACTCATGTACCGGCTAAAAGACTAGTTTGTAGTTTGTAACTATGAGTATCCAGTCTTACGAAGACCTACTGGTATGGCAAAAATCAATGGAGCTCGTATCTTTAGTGTACGCGTTTACAAAAAAATTTCCCTTGGAGGAAATGTATGGCTTATCTATGCAAATGCGGAGATCTTCTATATCAATTCCATCTAATATTGCAGAGGGAAGTAGACGAGGATCACGAAAAGATTTCCGATATTTTCTTACTATTGCATATGGTTCCGGAGCCGAACTGGAAACTCAAATAAAAATAGCCAAGCAGCTACAGTTAGGGGTTGCCGAGCAGTGTCTTAAAACAGAAAATCTTCTTTCGGAAGTAATGCCCATGCTTAATAAGCTCATCAGAAAACTTCAATAACCGAACTACCAACTACAAACTACTTGCCACAAACTTACATAATGTCGCAGTTTGCTACTTATATTTAAGTGTTGTTCCCACGGCAAATTTGGCGAGGGGATTCGCTGCTCCCATAACTTGAAAGTGCACATGGCATCCCGTTGCGTCTCCGGTTCTTCCCATCAAAGCAATGCGATCTCCTACGTCCACCTGGTCACCAGGTTTTACAAATAAGGTCATCAAATGCCCGTAGTAGGTTACCACGCCGTTGGAGTGGAGTACGGTAATATAATTTCCCATGCCGTAATTCCAACCATCGTTCCCCACAGCACGCTGAACCGTTCCGGCAGCGGCTGCATAAATTGGCGTTCCGCACTTGTTGGCAAGGTCAACCGCGTTGAAGTAATGGAGGCCTTGGGTAATAATTCCTTGGGCAGGATAGATAAAGAAGCTGCCAGCCAATGGAGTCTGAGTAATAATAGGAGCTGCTTTGGCGGGCATGACACCGTTGGGAATAATTAAAATATCTCCAATGTATAAATCGCTTATGCTTGCCAATCCGTTAAACGCGATGATGTCATCTACTTTTGCCTGGTAGGTTTTAGCAATCTGGTCAAGCGTATCACCTGCTTTCACCACATGAATCACTCCCGAAACCGGTAAAATTACCAACGTCTGTCCGGCCTGCAGCGCAGCTCCCCTTGAAAGATCATTGGCCCATAACACCGTGTTGGCAGAAATGGCAAAATGGTCAGCCACCGATTGAACCGTATCACCCGGCTGAACACTGTAGTTGATCGGCTCGGTACGCTGCTGAGAACCGCCAAACAAAGCTCCCAAAGTTTGCGTAGTTAAAATGCGCGGCGTTGAAATTCCATAAACAAAGTCGTCTTGAACAATTTTTAAGTCAGGAGTTTCCAGCATTGGCTCGTTTTTCGGACTAGAGAAAAGATCAGCGGTTGCGTCAGCTACGGTGCCGGTCTTATAAAAGGCATTGGAGATCGCCGCGTCATTTACCTTAAGGTAGCTTAACTGAGCCAGGCTGTACGAATTAACGCACAGCAATCCCAACAAGACAAAACACGCCACACCAAAATAAAAAGAAAGGTTCCTGGAAAGGCCTTTCCATTGATGCAATCGACGAATGAGTTGGCTAAATTTTTTACCTAAATGCAAGGTCAAAATGATTTGATGACTTCCACGTAATGGGGTTATTGTATCACTTTTCAAAGGTCCCAGTCAACCCCGAATCAGTGAGAAAACACAGCACATTCTAACAGTCAAGGTTTCGTATTTTTGCGTCTTTCCGCGCCCTAAATTGATGCTATAATACTACAATGAATCTTTTACATCCTTTTGAGATTAAATCCCTCTTAGAAAAATACCACGCCAAGCCGTCAAAGCGGCTGGGCCAAAACTTTCTCATCGACAACCGTGTTCTCAATAGGGTTATTACAACCGCCAGCCTTACTAAGGGCGATACTATTTTGGAAGTGGGACCAGGCATTGGCACTCTTACCCAAGCCCTCAGCAGTCACGCAGGCAAGGTTATTGCCATTGAAAAGGATCGGGCCATGCTGGCAATATTGCAGGAAACCCTTCAAGGATCCAGCAACGTAACTGTTATTGAAGGCGATATTTTACACTACCAGGGAGGTTCGCTGAGCACTCCATACAAAGTGGTCGCCAACATTCCGTACTATCTTACCTCAGTACTTATTCGAAAACTGTTGGAAGAACCTCCTGGCGGCCAACAACCAGCCAGTATCACTCTTATGGTCCAAAAAGAAGTGGCTCAGCGCATGTGCGTCAACCCTCCCAACATGAACCTGTTGGCCGTTTCGGTTCAATTTTACGCCAAAGCCCGCATTGTTGCTTATGTTAAAAAGGGTTGTTTTTGGCCGGTTCCCGAAGTTGACTCTGCCATCGTTCATATTATTCCAAACCGGCAGGCTCCACCAGTGTCGCCAACCAGTTTTTTTGCGGTAGTAAAAGCCGGATTTTCGCACCCTCGCAAGCAACTTGTGAATAACCTTGCTACCGTGAATCTGCCAAATGGTGTACCATTAGATAAATATAAAACTGTGGCCTGGCTCCAAAAACATCACATCAGTCCCAGCCAGCGCGCACAAACCTTAACCTTGGACAATTGGATTGCGCTAGCTAACAGTATCAAGCATTTTAATTAATGGAAACTTTTTTTTCATTTTTCCAACAACAAAAGAAAGTTATTGCGTTTCTTATGTTGTTTTTAGTTGTCGGAGGAGCTTTTCTGCCTATTATTGCAAGTGCTGAAACAACAATACCGGGACCTGCTACCCGACTAGAAAAAAGATCTGATTTAAATGCTCAAGAATCTTCACTTTGTGGCCTTACAACCGCAGGTGGTTGCATTATCAACCTCATAAAGTATGTTGATCTCGCAATTTCAACTGTTATTGATTATGTAGCAAACTATACTGGAGCATTGTTCACCACAGTTATAAGCACCATTATGCAAGATCCGCTTTACTCGATTACTCGAGACAAAACACCAGGGGGACAATTAACAGTTGCCGGCATTGTGTTTTTAGTGGCATGGAACAATGTAAAGGTGTACGCCAACATGCTCATTGTTTTAGGCCTTATTGTTATTGCTGTTGCAACGATTATTCAATTTAGAGCCTACGAAGCACAAAAGATTCTGCCCATTCTTATTATTGTCGCGCTCTTGGTAAATTTCTCAGTTGTCTTGGTTGGATTTTTTATTGATCTATCAAATGTAGCATTTGGCACTTTGTCGGGAGCTAAACAATCAGAGCTTATTTTAAAAATTAATGGAGTTTGGGATAATGTAGTGCTCCCCATACGCGTGGTTGATTTTAATACTCTTTTAAAATTCGTTGGTCTTAACGCTGTTTTTGAAATTCTCTATATTATTGTAACCATCGCATTACTCTGGTTTATCGTTATTCTTATTGAGCGATATGTTATACTAGCCATTTTATTTATTTTATCGCCACTGGCTTTTGTATTTTTTGTGTTCCCTATTTCAAGAGGGCTGTGGAACCGTTGGTGGAATACTTTTTTAAAGTGGTGTTTTGCTGGATTAGGAGGAGCATTCTTTCTCAATTTATCGATAAGCGTTTTAGTACAATTTGAACAGCTTGGATTTTTTAACCCAACGGCAGATCCAGTATTTGTTCAACGTTTTATTTTCGCTGTCCTTATCGTAATTGCAATCCTAATAATTGGACTCAGAATAACCGTCAAATCCGCTGGCCCTGCTGCCGAAATGGCAATGGGACTCGCCAAAGCAGCTGGCGTATTTGCCCTTGGAGCGGTTACCGGTGGAGCGGCTGTGATCGGATTGGGAGCGTTGCGAGGAGTTGGAGTTGGCGCCAAAGGAACTGCACAAATCACAGGCCTTTCTGGGACTGCCGAGAGAGCTCGGAATACGCTGGGCAGTTTTGCAAAAGATAATCGAGCAGTAAACTGGGTAAGAGATAAAATTGGTGGAGTTGGTTCATCAAGGCTCGCAAGTCAAAAAAGAGTAGAAGAGAATTTAAAGAAAGCAGGTTCAACGGATAGAATAAAAAATCTTCCTAGTGATCAACTAGAAAGAATCGCTACGAGTAGAGCTATTACAGAACGAGGTAAAAACGATAAATTGGCAGCAATTAAGAGAACATTTGAGGAAGGTAAATCAAAAAATCTTACAGCAAAGGCTCGAGAAGACCTTGCAAAATACGGCGCCTATCACGGACTTGCTCCAGATATCTTTACGAAAGAACACCCAGAATTGCTAACCGGCATGCGAGGCTCAAGTTCACTGCTCCAAAAAATGACTGGTAGAAGGTCAGCAGGAGAGAAAGCAGCCCTACAGTCTTTAGCCCTGCAAGAACAAACATTCTTAGAGTCAACTGGCTACTCTCCAAAAGATGCAGCACGATTGGTAAAACAAACTTACAGACCAACTGATACCGCTATTAAAGCAGAACAACAGAAGCTTCACCAGCAAAAAGTACAAGAAAGAGCTTTGGGTTATGGTCCAATAAATCTTCGCCAAGTACGAGACAAGGTTATTGATGATCATATAGAAAAGGGCAAGGCTGCTGAAAGAATACTCATAGAAACAGCTAACCCAACCCTTCCATCCAACCAAATCGAGGTACTACTTCAGCAAAGATTAGATGCTCAAAGAAAACAACTCAGTCAAACATACAAACCTTCTGCTTCTGAACTATCTTCGGCAAAGTCAGAATTAACGAGAGATAAGATATCAAAAGCAATTGGGAAGCTTTCCCCATACAAAGCTGCGGAACTTCCAACGGAAGCAGTTTCACCACAAACTATTGCTGCCTTTAGCGACAAGCAACTTGAAGCCGTCGGTAAGCGCGGTGGACCAAGCCTAGTCGACGAAGTTAAAAAGTACCGAATTAAAAGAGATGCTGCAAAGAAAGCGCTTCCAATAAAAGACCAAACAAAAGAGTTTCAAGATCTCATATCCTACTACAAAACTCTTCCTGCTGGATCTACTGAACAGGCTCGGGTTCGCACTATAATTAAAAAGATACAACTAAATACTGACTTTGACTAATATGGAAAATCCCAATGATCAAAAAATTGTATTTCCTGGAAACGGCGACGAAGTCATTATTGACATTCTAAAAAAACACGGATTAGAAGAAACCGAAAAAGAACTTTCTGAAAAACTCCTTTTAGAAAACTCTAGCCCACTACGAGGAACTGTTATTTTAGACTTAGCCATAGCTGTAGCTAAGGGCAATATGCGAACAGAAGATCTTGCACCGGCGCTTCAAAATGAATTATCAATCAAAAAAGAAGTTGCCGATCAAATTGCAAAGGATATGGAAGAAAACCTGATCAAATATCTGAAAGTAGTCCCTCGTCAAGAATGGGAAAAGGGCAGAGCAAAAGATACTAATCTAGAGCCCATTCAAGAACCCGATAATCAAACTTCTCGCAATATCACTTTCTCTTCTCCAAGTGGATCAACTGAAGACTCTGTTGTCGATGAAATAATAAAAAGGAACTATCTTCAAGAAGATCCTCAAGACTTTTTAGAAAAATTTTTCCAAGACGAAGAGCCTATTGCACTGATTATTCAAGAAGCAGCTGTCAGTCTTGCAGAGAAAAAAATCCCAGAGAAGAGGCTTGCAGAACTTCTGCAAAAACACTTAGAAGTTTCACAGAAAACTGCAGAAAATATTGTATCAGATATACAACAAAAACTTGTTCCATTTATTCGAATTGAAACACCTAAAACCAGTAACACTAAAAGTAGCTATAGACAGGAATTACTAAAAAGGGTGCAAAAAAATATTTCCGAACAATCAGAAGAAATTCCGCCTACAGTTTCAATAAAAAAACCAGAAGTTAGTGATGTTGATAAAAATGCAGAAAACTTAGAGATAGAAAGACAAAAAAGAATAAAGGGGCCCGTAAAACTCCCACCTGTAAAAGAAAAAAACAAGGAAGAGTCCGATAAAAAGCCAGATACTTATAGAGAACCGCTTGAGTAAATTAAAAGAGGGCGCAGCCGTGTACAACTGCGCCCTCGCTTTTTTTAAGGATTATTTGGGGAGGGACCTCCATCAAATAAATCCTTTATTTCTTGGTCTAGTTTCGCCTCATCACTTTTTTCTTGGGTTTTTGGAATCCCTCCATCGTTAGTTTTCTTTGAATCTGTGGTCTCTTGAGGTCCCTGATTCCCTCCTCGGGCCAGCGAAATGAGAGCTGCTGCTGTCGCCGTAATCGGGTCAAGCTTTGTCCCGTCAGCGTTACCAAAAAGATTTGGCTTAACACCAAGAAATTTTTGGGAGGCTGCTAGCTGAGCTCTCTCAAGCAAAGTAGCAAGCTTTGCCTTACCCTCCGTGGTTTCCTCCAACTTACTTCGGGCAGCGGCGCCATCATTTAAGCCGAGTGAAAGCGCTTCATTCTCTAACATCACCCCCATAATTTGCTGGGCCGTTGCAGAGGTAAGAAGTCGCTGGCGCTTTTTGGCTGCAAAGGCATCTTGATCTTCATTAAGCAATCCAACATCCATAAGCAGGATGCTATTGAGAGGAATCTCGACACCCCAGTCACGCTTGATGGTGGCTATGGCATCCCGACTGTCTTGACCAAGCTTATTGCCAATACCGCCTCCATTCGTTTTTACCGCTTGGATTTCTTCGTACGTACTAGCTCTTACCCAGCCACGCCCAACTCCTTCCATAATCTTAACCGTTTGGACAATGACATCCTTGGGTGACCGGTAGAGAAATTCGTAAGGTCGCACAACGACCATCTTGAAGGCCATCCTCAGATTTACCGGGATGTCGTCCTGCTTTGTCTCCGCCTTTGGCAGAAAGACTTCCCGTTGGATCTGGTTTAAGAACACACTCCTGTCTTTTCCAAACCCATCATCGTTGTTTTGGTTGAGATATTTGACCGGATCCACAAATGTCGTCAGGTAAAAAACCCAACCACCAATCCTTAGAAGACACCGACAATCACCAGTTTGACTTGGGCCTGGTCCGGACACAATTAGCCCGTTTTCAAAATGGAAGTTCTCCAGGCTCATGATGGTACAGCAGTACCTTCCGGTAAGCTCGAACGACGTTGACGTTCCCTCCTTCACCTTAAAGAAGCCGACAAGACCGGCGGTAAATGCCAGAAAAACCGCCAGCGACAAGATTGCCAAGAGTAACCCCAGAAAAAATAACATAGCCATCCCTCCAAAAATTGACAAAGGGCGTGATTTTTAACTTGAAACGATCAAGTTGTCATGTATTTTATATCATATTTTTACTGTAGTTGTCAATAGATTCGGTAACGAAAATTTAACGGTTGGTTATGTATAATGGGTTGTGATATAATTAAGCTAATTCAGCGATTTTTAGGCGCATCTTTTGTATGCCTCAGTATCCCGTACCACAATTCATTGAGTCTGAGGGAAAAATCATCTTTTTTCTCACCTTTCGGCAGTTTTTTATTTTAGTGGGAGGGGGAGCTCTGTGTGTTGGGCTGTACTTTTTAACTCCCTTTACCGTATTTATTGTTGGATCTTTGACTATTATTGTCCTCACGGTTGCCATCGCTTTCTTTAAGGTAAACAACCAGTCCATCATAACGTACCTGCTCCACGCCATTCAATTTTCTACGGGAACTAAAAACTATACCTGGAAAAAAGAAAACACGTTTTACGCCTCAAAGATCCGGCCGCCAGCGCCAGAAGAATCGGCTCAGGAAAAAAAGCTTGCGCCTGCCGCAAATGCTCCAACCCTGTTAAAATCAGCCAACAGTAAACTGCGGAGCATTCAGAAAACTATTGAATTGAAAGGAAAGTAGCCATGGAACCAGCAACCCAAAATTTTTTAGAAATTCAAGACGTCAGAGAAGGTATTGTCATTCTCAAGGATAATAATCTGCGGGGAATCCTCGTGGTATCTTCGTCTAACTTTGCTTTGAAATCCGATGAAGAGCAGATGGCCATCAGTTATGCTTACCAAAGCTTTTTGAACTCGTTGGATTTTCCGTGCCAAATCATCATCCAGTCACGCAATTTAAACATCACTCCGTACCTAGACAGCATTAAACAACTTGAAGATAACCAGTCCAACGAACTGCTGCGGGTGCAAACGTTTTCCTATCGAGAATTTATTAAAGAACTGGTTAAGGGAGACAACGTAATGACTAAAAGTTTTTACGTCATTGTGCCGTATTCACTGGCAGAAGCCCTTGGTGTAAGCGGAACGGTAAGGCAAATCAACCCGCTTAACCTTTTTAAAGGCAGCAAGGGAAGAGAACTTAATACTGCAGACTTTGAAAAAGCAAAAAATCAGCTTTGGCAACGGATGGAATTTTTGGCCAGCGGGCTTCGCCGATGCGAATTGGAAGTGGCTCCCCTTACCTCCGCAGAAGTCATTGAACTGTTTTGGGCCACCCACCATCCTGCCGAGGCAGAAGTGGGATACTATCCTGAAATCCTTCCCGAACTATTAAAATAAACGTGGGCTGGCTGGGCTATTGCTTAGTTGGTCTAATACTATGGCGCTATTTGGTAAAAAAACAAAACCAGACGAACCGATTGTAATCCCACAACCCCAGCAAACGATTGATATTAAAGATATCATCGCGCCGCCGTATATCGGTATTACCCAAGATTACATCAAGTTAGGCAGTAAAATTGCCAAATCTTTTTTCATCTTTTCGTACCCCAGATATTTAAACACCGGCTGGCTCACTCCCATTATCAACCTCAACAGCCCCATGGACATTTCATTTTTCATTGAACCGGTTAACAGCGATGTTATTTTGAAAAAGTTGCGATCTAAAATCACCCAGGTTTCTTCAGAACTCATTGAGCGGCAAGAAAAAGGCCTCATCCGTGACCCTGCCCTAGAAACCGGCTACCAGGACATTGAGACGCTTCGCGATAAAATTATTACCGCCCAAGAAAAAATGTTTCGCTTCGGGCTGTACCTTACCATTTACGAAGACTCGTTAGATAAAATCCGAGAAACCGAGGTAAGCCTGCGATCTATTTTTGAAGCACGGCTTATTTACATTAAACCTTCCATTTTCAAGCAAAAAGAAGGCTTCATTACCACTGCTCCCTACGGAAAAGACTTGGTAAACATTACCGTTCCCATGAATACTGAGCCTCTATCAACGACGTTTCCGTTTGTTTCATTTGACCTTAGTTCAAATGAAGGGATTCTTTACGGAATTAACCGCCACAACAATTCATTGGTATTGTTTGACCGCTTTACCCTGGAAAACTCAAACATGGTGGTCTTTGCCAAATCAGGATCGGGAAAATCCTACGCGGTTAAGTTAGAAATTCTGCGCTACTTAATGTGGGGAGTGGATGTTATTGTTATCGACCCTGAAAATGAATATGAGTTTTTGTCTGACGGCGTAGGGGGAGATTTCTTCCGGATCGCCCTCACCTCTGAACATCATGTTAATCCCTTTGACCTGCCGACTCCCGGCCCTGAAGACAACCCAGAAGACATTCTCCGGTCAAACGTTATTAACTTAGTAGGACTGCTTCGCGTCATGTTGGGCGGAGTTACTCCGGAAGAAGACAGCATTTTAGACCAAGCACTTACCGAAACCTACTCCGTTCGCGACATTACCCCCGAATCAGATCCAACCACCTGGCAGCAAAAAATCCCCATTATGTCTGACTTTGTTGAAGTACTAGAAAGCATGACCGGATCTGAGTCGCTCGTGCGCCGGCTTAAAAAGTTTACTGCGGGAACTTTTTCCTCCTTTTTTAACCAGCGGTCAAACATCAGCATCCAAAAAAACTTTGTGGTCTTTGGCATAAAAGACATGGAGGAATCCTTAAAACCGATTGCCTTGTTTATGATTACCCGGTATGTATGGAATCTGGTCCGCAGCAACATTAAAAAGCGAATCTTGGTGGTAGACGAAGCCTGGTGGCTCATGCAATCGGAAGACGGAGCTTCGTTCTTGTTTGGTTTGGTCAAGCGCGGAAGAAAGTACTGGCTCGGAGTCACCACCATTACCCAAGACATTGAAGATTTTATGGGTTCTCCCTACGGAAAAGCCATCATCACTAACTCATCGCTGCAACTGCTCTTGAAACAGTCAACGGCCGCCATTGAAGTGGTTCGCCAAACCTTTAACCTTACCGAACAAGAAAAGCAGTTGCTGTTGGAGTCTTCGGTTGGAGAAGGGCTGTTTTTTGCGGGTAAAAAGCATGTGTTCATCAGCATTAAAGCAAGCTACACCGAAGACCAGATTATCACCACTAATCCCGGAGAGGTAGAAAAAATCAGAGAGGCAAAAAAACGACTGGATGCGGTACCGGAAACATAGACTGGCGCCGGTGTTTATATTTATGATACGATAGGGTAATACCTTATTTTGGGCATGCAAAAAAAATACTATTTTGTACTACTTGCTATTGTCGGCATTGGGCTTCTTTTGCCATATGCACATGCTGCGTTAGCATTTGAGTTAAATTACCCCGTACTTCCAGGTGTACCCGATATCAACGAACTTCCTGCAACTCCCGCCTCTCTTCCTATATATCTTGCATATGTTTTCATGTTCCTGATTGGGATTGCAGGAACTATTGCCATTCTTTCGATTGCTATTGCCGGGTTTGAAATTCTTATCCGAGGTGGAAGCCCTGCTGCCGTAACCGCTGCCCGAGAACGAATTATCAGTTCTATTTTAGGAATTGTCCTACTATTTGCTTCTTTTATTATTCTTAGGACCATCAACCCCGAATTTATCACCCCCGCAACCCCTAATAATACTTTAGAACCCGGAGTCTACTTTGTAGGATTGGGAAATCTTGGCACTGGCATTCAGAACACTATATATAAGCCGGCAACTGATCGAGTTCTTAATACTTCTGACCCCTACCAAATTAACCCACAATTCACCCAAATTTCTTATGTTTGTTCTCCGCGACCAGATAACCCCGGAAAGACACTTTTAGTGTGGACCTACAACCTCCTTGACCTGACTTTTGACCGTGACAATCTTTCACCTGCGCCAGAACTTAACACCTACCGAATCCCGTGCGGCAGCAAAGAAACGGTTGACATTTCTTTTGAAAGCGGAATATTATCTTTCTTTTGGAGTTATGAAGATGCCGGCGTCTACTACTACGCAAATCAAGACTGCGAGGGCATCAGCACAAACGTTGCTCAAAAGGTAACTGGTCAAATACCAGGACTGGATTATCAAAACGTCAACGATAATATTCTCTCCATGCGCATCGTTAGTGGCACTGATCCAGCTGAACGTTACGGAGTCGTCCTTAATAAAGTTAACGACGGAAGTGGAGAATGCAGTAATCCTATCATTAACCCAAACCCCGGAAGCGTTTGTTTTAATGTGCCTCCAGACTTAGATCAAAATGACTTCCAACCGCTGTTTGCCAACATCATAAATCCCAACCCAGCCTACTCAACTAATGATGAAGTCACCCTGACAAGCGACAATTACTTTGTAACGCTCCAAGAAAAAGATCCGTTTTCACCTACTTATATCGGCCGTTGGTATACCTTTGACCAAGATCCCAACTCAGATTCCCACCAATTGCTCGATACCGACAACGATGGCGACCCCAATAATGGGGATGGCGGCCCAAACCATTTACTTGCACCAGCTACTCAATCATGCGATCCAACAGTTGATCCCACATGCCCCCCTCCCTGCGACCCAGCGACCGATCCCACCTGCGTGCCTCCGCCACCGGGAGGACTGGGAAAACAGTATACTGAAGGGACTCCACCCGCTGAAGAATGCACTAATACCGATCCGAATGTTGAATGCCTTGACAGCGCAGCACCACAGGGAGCTTTTTATATTATTTTATACCAGCGTAATGATATAAATGGGTTTGGATTTAGAAACTGTTTAATTGCTACCGAGATTCAAGATTTTAGAGATACTGATTTTTTTGATGCGAATGCTCATATTTACCGCATGGACGTAATTCCAGCAGCTACCGGTTTGTAATTGATAACAAAAGAGCCGCGATATTATCGCGGCTCTTTTGTTATTTGATTATTTTGGACTAATAACTACATACCGTTCTAATCCCTCACCCTGGCTTTCGGTGCTAATGTCCTGGCGGTCAGCTAGGGCAGCATGAATAATCCGGCGCTCGTACGCACTCATCGGATACAAGACTTTCTTTTCTTGGGTAAACGCGGCTTCATCAGCTAAATCTCTGGCCAGGCGTTTGAGATGCTCGATTTTCTTTTTCCGATATTCGTTAACATCCAGTTGAACGTGAAACTTTTCTCCGAGTTTTTTATTAAGGATCAGCCGCAATATGCGTTGAATTTCAATAAGGGTTTGGCCGTTTTGTCCAATGAGAATTTGCGGCTCTGTTGCCGTTACGCTAATACTGGCAAGGAGATCAGCCGGCTGATCAAACACTGGTGGCTGGGTAGTTACTTGGACGGTGACTTGGGCATCGACGCCGAGTTTTTTAAAAAATTCTTGAGCGCTTTGGATAAGTAATTCTTGGTTCATATGACTAACTGGCGCTTTCTGCCAGAGTTTTATCAGTTACTTTGGTGCTGTTTTTGATAATAACGTATTGTTGAATAATGGAAAAGAGGCTGCTGACAATCCAGTATAATCCCAACGCCGAAGGCAGGTTGAATAAAATAATGATGGTAATTACCGGAAACAGATAGGTCATCTGCTTTTGCATAATTGCGGCAACATCGTCGCTGCTCTTTTTTGATTGATTCGGCAGCAACATCTTGGTTTGAAAGTACTGTAAAATTCCCGCCAGAACCGCAAAAATAATGTTAGCTTTAGAAAGGTCAATGACGTGCAAGAAAACGGGATTAATAACGCCGGGCTTTGAAACAAACGAGTAGAGATTTTGAGCGGTGCCGGCTTTCAACCCTCCCCAAAAAACCCGGTATAAAGCAATAAGGATGGGCAACTGCACCAAGCTTAGTAGCAGCCCGCTGAAAGGGTTGATTTTTTCTTTTCGGTATAATTCAAATGTTTCTCGAGCCTGTTTTTCTTTGTCGTCTTTGTATTGCTTTTGAATTCCCGCGAGCTTTGGCTGTAGAGATTGCAGGTTGCGCTGAGATTGGAAGGCTTTGACCGAAAGCGGATACAAAATGATTTTAATGATAAGGGTGAGGGCAATAATGGCAATGCCAAAGTCGTGTCCGGGAATATAATCATACAAAGCCACTAACGCATTAAAGAGCGGATTGTATAAAATGACGTCAAAGATGGTGATAAAAAACTCAAACATTATATGATACAATTATGATTGCGAAGGGTATTTTTTTGAAAACTCTTTTAGATTTTCGTGCAACTGGGCCACTGTCTTGTCGAGCGCGCCAGGCAAGGCTACAACAACCACATCCATGGGTCTGGCAAACTTGGGGATGATTTCTTTGGCAGCTACCCGCAACCTTCGCCGGAGAGTATTGCGCCTTACTGCTTTTAACGAAACTTTTTTACTCACCACAAAAGCAAATCGGCTGCAAGAAAGGTGATTGGGCAAACTTTTAAACAGCAAAATACCGCTTCGGAATCCTGAACCTTTCTTAAAGACCAGTTCAATGTCTTTTTTTTTGGTTAAGCGGTTTTTTTTGGGGAGCATTACACCGAGAGGCGTTTTCGCCCTTTTGTCCTTCGCCGTCCGATAACTTGCTTACCGGTGCGCGACTGTTTACGCACTAAGAACCCGTGGGTTCGTTTGCGCTTTTTCTTTTTTGGGTTATAGGTAAAACTCATAGCACGAACAATTAATGAATATTGTGGAACCTACCAAATTCATATACTATGTTAGTATAGTACAAAACCACCCCCTGGTCAATTACGATATTGCTATTATGCGTCTGTGAAAAAACTGTCCACACAGGTTATCCACAGGTTAATCACAGCTGTGTATATTTTAAGGGGATTTGACAGGGAACTGTGAAATAAGAAAAAATACACTATTATTCATTCAACGGTAATGTTTCTCTCATGAACAATTATGAGCTTTGGCAATCAACGCTAGCCCAAATAGAACTCTCTATTTCAAAGGCCAACTTCTCCACGTGGTTTCAAAATACGGAAATCACTTCGCGAGACAACGAACGAGTGATTATTTCTGTCCCTAATGCGTTCTCAAAAGAATGGCTGAGTAATAAATATTACAAAGTCATCTTAAAAATTATTCGAGACGCCGACCCGTTGGTCCGGGAATTAGAGTTTACTATCAAGCCGCAATCCAAAGCCGCTCCCACCAGAGATATTCCTGAAGCTGAAAAGGTAAGCATTGAACAACAGTTAAAATTTGAGGAGCTAAAGGTAAATAAAGAAACCAACCTTAACCCTCGGTATACTTTTGAAAACTTCATCGTCGGGTCGTTTAACGAACTTTCATATGCTGCGGGCTTGGCGGTTTCAGAAAATCCGGGGCATGTGTACAACCCGCTGTTTATTTACGGCGGCGTAGGTTTGGGAAAAACCCACCTCATGCAGGCTATTGGAAACAAAATCGTTGAACAGAATAAAAAATCCAAAGTTCGCTACATTACCTCAGAAAAACTCATCTCGGGCATCATTACGGCCATTCGAAGCAACACCATGGACGCATTTAAGGCAAGCCTGGCACCTATCGACGTTCTTATTATTGACGACGTTCAGTTTATTGCCGGTAAAATAAAAACCCAGGAAGAGTTTTTTCATGTGTTTAACTCTCTCTATGAAAAAAATAAGCAAATCATTCTTTCATCTGATAAACCGCCTAACGCCATTCCAGAGCTTGAAGAACGCCTGAGATCACGCTTTGAAGGAGGGATGATCTCTGACGTTAGTTTGCCAGATTATGAAACACGGCTGGTTATTTTAAAGTCAAAGCTCCAAGAAAAAAACATAAAACTTCCCGATGATATTTTAGAATACATTGCTTCAAACGTAAAAAAGAACATCCGGGAACTTGAGGGCGCTTTAAACAGCCTTCTCATCTACTACAAGATCAATAATACCGTTCCCAACATTGAAACTGCTAAAAAACTGCTCAAGGGATTTGTGTTCTCGCCTTTTGATGTGGCAAACTATAAAAAAATTATTGAAACGGTAGCTAAATTTTATAATCTTGAAGAAAAGCATCTGTTCAACGAAACCCGACGCAAAGAAATTGTAAAACCGCGACAAGTAGCTATGTTTTTACTGCGCAAAGAACTTAAATACTCTTTTCCTGCTATTGCCAGAAAATTTGGTGGGAAAGACCACACTACCGTCATTTATGCCTACAAAAAAATCCTGCAAGAATCAGAACAAAACCATAAACTCATTGAAGAATTAAACTTAATAAAGCAGCGAGTATATAGTGGATAACTTAAGGAAAAAGATGAGTATAAAACAAACAGGAAAAACTCTACCATTTTACCTCATACTCATACTCATCTAAATAAAAACAAGTTACTCACAGGTTATTCAAAAATATCGTTGCCGTATTATCCCATAAAAGTTAATGAAAAATTCATTAAAACGAGGTCACCAATAACAATAATTAAGTATATATTAACTCTTATTACTATTATGAAAGTGGAAATTTTGAGGGATAACTTGCGCGGCGGACTTTCGGTTGCGGAAAAAGCAGTTGGCAAAACCATCTCTCTTCCTATTTTAAGTAATGTTGTTTTGCGGGCCGAAGATACCTATGTGAATTTAATTTCCACTGATTTAGAAACGAGTTTAAAGGTTTGGGTGATGGGAAAAATTGTTGAAAAAGGTGAGGTGGTGGTTCCCGCCAAGTTTCTCACCAGCTTTGTCGGAACGCTTCCTAATGACAAAATAACTCTTGAGTCAAAAAACCAAGATCTTCATATTGCATGCAAGAGTGTAAAAACCCAGATTCAAGGATATAACCCTGAGGATTTTCCAATTATCCCCGATTTTACCCATGCCGATCGCGTCGAACTTGATATTAAAAAACTTCACGAAGCCCTTTCTCAGGTTGCTGATGTGGCTATGCCTTCGCAAACCCGGCCAGAAATATCGGGAATCTTGTTTTCTTTTGCTAATAAAGAAGCGACCGTGGTGGCAACTGATAGTTTTCGACTAGCAGAAAAAACTCTTACTCTTAGCAGCCCAATAAAAACCCCTCACACCTTTATTCTTCCCCAGAAACCAGCTCGCGATATTATGAATGTCCTTGACGGCAGAGAAGGAACCATAACCATTTTTATTACCCCAAATCAACTGTTATTTGAGCTTGCCATGCCAGAGGCGAAGCATCCGGCCATCCAGCTCACCTCGCGCCTAATTGAAGGAGAATACCCTAATTACCAAGATATCATCCCTAACTCGTTTATCACTACTGCAATTTTACAAAAAGAAGAACTGATCAGTCAGTTAAAAACCGCTTCACTGTTTTCGGGAAAAACCAATGAAGTGAGGGTTGCGGTAGACCCTCAATTAAAACAAATTGCTTTGTCGGCTAAGAGCGCTGATGTGGGCGAACACCATTCAAATGTTGCCGCCAAGGTTGCAGGGGAACCCATGGAAGTTTCCTTTAACTACAAATTTTTAATGGATGGTCTTCAGAATATTCGAGGATCAGAAGTTAGTTTTGAAATTAGCCGCCAAGACGGTCCGTGTGTGCTGCGGCCAGTCGGAGATGCCAGCTATCTTTATGTGGTTATGCCGATTAAATCGCTCTAAATAAATTAGGTTTATTGGATTTTTTACTGCGGCTGTGTTGGTTGTTGAGGGGTAGGAAACTCTTCTGGCAGCGCGGCCGGCAGCGACGGATCAATGGTGATAGGTGCGGTCTGGGGAGGTGTGGCATATTGGGGAGTATAGACAAATGAGTTAGTCCAATTTTTCACCGCTGCCTCCCAGTTGTCAAACATCGGATCTTGAGATGGATTTTGGGGAGCGGGACCGGAAGGATTGTTTCTGTCGACGTAGTATAAAATACTGTGGGCTTCTCCCAGAGGATATTGTCCTGCTAAAGCGGGGTTGGTGCTTTGAACCGGATCTGGTTTGGTAAATGATTGGGCGGGGTGGTCGCCAAGAACTTTTTGCATTACTTTATTCCAAATGGGAGCTGCAATTCCAACTCCTTCATCTTTGGTTGGGGCATCATTGTTATTTCCCGTCCATACTCCAACTACCACAAAGGGAGTGTATCCGATAGTCCAGCCGTCTCGGAAATTTTCGGTCGTTCCTGTTTTTACCGCTACCTGGTATCCGGGAATATACAGTGGAGAGTGAGCTCCAAAAATAGGAGTTCTGGCCGTGTTGTCGGAAAGAACGTCGTTGATTTGGCGAGCTACCTGGACGTCTAAGACTTGGGTTGGTTGCTTGGTATTTTCTTCAAGAATGTTTCCGCTGCTGTCCTCGATGCGCAGGATGCTCACGGGAGGGACTTTCTGGCCTTCGGTGGCAAATACTCCATATGCTGAGGTCATATCCAACAAGGTGACCTCGCCTCCGCCAAGCACCAGTGACAGTCCGTAGCGATTAGGATCGTTCAAAGTGGTAATTCCCATATCGTGGGCGGTCTGTAGGCTATCCTGGACGCCTGCCAAGTACAGCAGTTGCACCGAGGGGATGTTGAGAGATTCCGCCAGTGAAGATCGCAGAGAAATTTTACCCCGGTATTTGCCGTCATAATCTTGGGGGTGGTAGCAGCCAAGCCCGTACTGGTCTTTATTTTGGGTGGCGTCCGGGCTGCAGTTTGGATTGAATTCAGTTTTGATGTCCCAGAGTTGCGTGTCGGGCGTGTAGCCTTTTTTAAACGCGGTGGCATACACAAATGGTTTAAATGAAGATCCTGGTTGCCTGAGCCCCATGGTAGCTACGTCAAACTGCGGCTCAAACAAACAACTGCTGTTCCCGGTTTGGTCGCAACCCGCCGGATACGAAGGCTCAAAGTAATCTTTAGATCC
>Ga0070741_10005405_pt1 | contig 28453 bp, 24 predicted proteins | sample Coa_R1_4_FD_66440 | JGI IMG/M metagenome (GOLD analysis project Ga0070741, IMG submission 66440) | Surface soil microbial communities from Centralia Pennsylvania, which are recovering from an underground coalmine fire - Coalmine... | ecosystem: Environmental > Terrestrial > Soil > Unclassified ... | reverse complement strand
CGGAAGCGGGCGCCTCGTCCTTCGGCGCGGAAGAAGTCCAGGTTTTCGGGTTGCAAAAGACCGCAGAGTTGCTCTTGCCCCTCGTGGAACGGGTGCACTGGTACAGCCTCTTCGACTTACCGGCCACCTGGGTCGCAACCACCCGCCACAAGGAATCTGAGGGCAGCGCCTACTATCGGCATTACTACATGGGGCTGGTGCGAGAGGACGGCAGTCCAAAAATGGCCGTTTCCCAATTTCCCAGAGGGCTTGGCTTATGTCAGTGGTTCCACTTTGAGGATCACCGCCTGGATTCGGCTGTCGAATGGATGCGTCAGTTGGGGGTCCGCTACCTGCGAACAGGCATCAGTTGGGCCGATTCGTTCCGCCCGCACGCGCAATCCTGGTTCGACCGGCAAATGCAGGCGCTGGAAGAATTCGACACGACTCTGACGCTGTGCTTCACGCCGGAACACCTGGGGCAGGTACCTCATTACACGAGTCCCCCGAAATCGACCGAGGATTTTGCAGAGTTCACGCGGTGGGCTGTCTCGAGATATGCGCCGATCAGGCGCAGTATTCCGGCCGAGGCAGCGCAGATAGAGGCGTGTTCGGAGTGCAATCAGGTGATGGGAGCAGAACAGTAATGGCGAAGAAAGTGCTTGTGACCGGCGGCGCCGGATTTGTTGGATCTCATTTGGCTGATTCGCTTTTACGACGAGGCCACTCCGTCCGTGTGTTCGATAACCTCACGGATCAGGTACACAGCGACGGTTTTCCCAGTTACTTGTCGTCTGACGTGGAATTCATCAAGGGCGACATGCGAAATATCTCTCAGGTGCGCCGTGCTGTCCGGAACGTCGACGTAATCTTTCACTTGGCGGCGGCGGTCGGTGTTGGCCAATCTATGTACGAGATCACGCATTACATGGCGGTGAATACGCTTGGGACGGCCAACCTGTTGCAAGCGCTCCTGGACACGAAGTGCATGCCGGAAAAGCTGGTTGTAGCATCCTCCATGTCAATTTACGGAGAAGGGAAGTACATCTGCGAGGAGTGTGGCGACGTCGCTCCGCCGCCGCGCAGTTCGGCGCAACTTCGCGGCAAGCAGTGGCAGACCCGATGCCCGCAATGCAGCCGCGGCCTCAAACCAGTCCCCACCAGCGAGAGCAAACCGCTTCAGTGCACCTCGATCTATGCCATATCGAAGAAGGATCAGGAAGAGATGGTGCTGTTGTTTGGGCGGACATATGACGTGCCCGTCGTGGCGCTTCGTTATTTCAATATTTACGGAACACGGCAGGCGCTCTCCAATCCATACACCGGAGTGGCTGCGATTTTTGCCTCGCGCCTGCTGAATGATTCGCCACCCATGATCTTTGAAGATGGCATGCAGATGCGTGACTTCGTTTCCGTTCACGATGTAGTGCAGGCTAATCTCCTGGCTATGGAGCGTAGCGGTGCTAACGGCATGGCATTGAACATTGGGTCAGGTGAGCCCATCACCATTTCCGATGTTGCATCCGTTCTGGCGCAGTCACTGGGGAAGAAGGTTCCAGCGCAGATTACCGGGAAGTTCCGGGCCGGTGATATCCGCCACTGCTATGCCGACATTTCGTTGGCAAAGGACGTTCTCGGGTATGCGCCCCAGGTTACTTTCAGGGAAGGGGTCACCGAGCTGGTCGAATGGTTGCGTTCGCAAACGGCCACGGATCGCGCCGCCGAGGCAACCGAGCGGCTGGCGGTTTATGGTTTGACGGCTTGACCGTTCGAGTTTGTGCTTGCCGGTAAGTTTTAAAAGGACATCAACTCGTTATGAGGAATTCCGGGCCATTTCGTTCTGTATTGATCTTCGGGGGAGCCGGATTTATCGGTTCCAACTGGGCGCATCATCTCCTGCGGAACACCGACGCTCAGGTGCATGTGTTTGACAATCTCTCCCGCCAGGGAGTGACGCAGAATCTAGCTGACCTGCGCAAAGCGGCGGGCAATTCGGGGCGACTCAAAATCACCATTGGCGATGTGCGCGACTACGAACTGGTGAACCGCGTCGTCAGCACTGCGACTGACATTTTCAATTTTGCCGCACAGGTGGCGGTCACCACTTCCATTGACGATCCGCGCCATGATTTTGAAGTAAATCTTGGTGGCACGTTCAACATTCTCGAGGCAGCCCGGCTGAGCGGCAATCGGCCGTTCCTGTTGTTTACGTCGACCAACAAAGTGTATGGCGACATGAGATCCGAACCACTGAGTTCTACCCGTTGGCGGCATGAATACACGAAAGAGACCGGTACCTCGGAATCCCAGCCGCTTGACTTCCATTCACCCTACGGATGTTCCAAAGGCGCTGCCGACCAGTACGTCCGCGACTATGCGCGAATCTATGACTTGCCGACCGTGGTGTTTCGCATGTCGTGCATCGCGGGCGCGCGCCAGTTTGGCAATGAAGACCAGGGCTGGGTTGCGCATTTTCTTTATTCAGCCCTGCTGGACAATCCGCTATTCATCTACGGAGATGGCCGGCAGGTCCGTGACGTGCTCTGCGTGGAGGACCTGGTTCACGCCTTCGAGGCAGTGCGCGCCAATCTGAAGAGAACGGCCGGCGAGATCTATAACGTGGGCGGCGGAGTGGAAAACACCGTCTCGCTGCTGGAGTTGCTGCGGGAAATCAAGCGGTTCACCGGGTGCGAAGTTCGGTATCAGTTCTGTGCCGCGCGTCCTGGGGACCAACTGGCTTACATCACGGATTACAGCAAGCTCACCCAACATACGGGATGGCGGCCTCGCGTTTCAGTCCGGGGAACGCTGGAGCGAATTCATGATTGGTGGCTGAATCACCGGGACTTGTTCGATCCGCAAGCCCCGGTCGAGGCGCCCACCGCTGCGGACCTGCAGGAAGTGCGGGAGGCCGCGTGAAGTACGCCCTGGTCAATCCGAACTGGAATTTTCAAGGGTCAACGTACTTCGGTTGTCCGGATCCGCACTATCCCCTGGAGTTGATGTTCAGCTTCGACAAGATTCGCGAGGCCGGTCACGAACCATTGCTGATTGATGCGCAAAATGACAATCTAGAGGTAAACGAGATCAAGCGTCGCGTGGACCGCTTTGCTCCTGACTTCGTCGTAATTCCTACAGCCCCGTCGTATCTTTTCTGGCGCTGCCCTCCGCCGGAAGTCCGAATTCCTAAAGCATTGTTCGCAGCGCTCGAGACCAAAGCGGCCAAGGTTGCCATTGGGCCCCATACGTCCGCGACCCCTGCCGCATCCATGCGCAAGATAGGCTGCGATGTCGCCATGCGCGGGGAGCCTGACTTGGCGCTGGCCCAGCTTGCCGACAGGCCATGGTCCGAGATTGAAGGTTGCTGCTGGCGCGACGAGCAGGGCGAGCACATCAGCGTTTCCCTGGGGGTCGCGAACATGAAAACCCTGGGCCCGCTTGACTTTCAAAACTACAATGTGGAGGCGCATGCGCACCGGCACCACGTGTTCCGGGGCTCGGGACGCGGCGCGGAGCTTGAGTTTGCGCGCGGCTGTCCCTGGGCATGCAACTTCTGCAACAAGACATTGTTCCGCAACAAGTTCCGCGAGCGTGACGTGGACGCGGTCGTGGCGGAGATTGATCGCCTGATCACTCGTGGCGTGGACTACGTCTATTTCATCGACGAAATTTTTGGCGTTGGCAAGAACGTGCTGCGCCTACTGGAAGCAATCGCCGAGCGCAAGCTCAAGATCGGTCTGCAGACCCGCATTGATTTGTGGAACGAGGAGACACTCGAATTGCTGGGCCGTGCACGTTGCATCTCCATGGAGGTCGGCATTGAATCAATCACCGATGCCGGCCGCGACGAGCTCAATAAGAACTGCCGCATGTCCACCGAACGCCTCACCGAGCTGCTCATCTATGCGCGGCAGCGAATTCCCTGGGTGCAGGCCAACCTGATTTTGACCGAGCATGACGATCGCGGTGATATTCGGCGGTGGCAGGACAATCTCAAACGCCATGACGTCTGGGTCAGCGAGCCTGTCCCCATGTTCCCCTTCCCCGGAACGCCGCTGTACACGCAGATGTTCGGCCCCCCCGACGATCAAGCTTGGGAACGCGCCCATCACTACTACACGTCCACATTTCAGGATAAGGGATACAGTGACATCCAGGAGCAGCAACCGGCTGCCATCGAGGATCTTGAATGCACGTATTAATGACGGCTGACACCATCGGTGGGGTCTGGACTTACGCGCAGGAGTTGGTGACCGGCCTCGTGCGCAATGGTGTGCGTGTCACGCTCGTCAGCTTTGGCGAGATTCCCTCGGCCGAGCAGACGGATTGGATGGAAGGGCTGCCCAACCTCGAATTTCATCCCACAGCGTTTCGTCTTGAGTGGATGCACGAAGCTCAGCAGGACCTCTCGGAATCGTCTGCATATCTCGCGTCTGTTGTTCGCGAAGTCAAGCCAGACCTCCTGCATTTGAACCAGTACTGCTATGGAAATCTTCCCGTCGCCGTGCCGCGCATCGTGGTCGCTCACAGCGACGTGGTCAGCTGGTGGGTTTCTGTGCACGGCGAGGAACCCAAGGAAACGGAATGGTTGCGCTGGTACCGCGATGTAGTCACCCGCGGCCTGGCTCACGCGAACGCTGTAGTGGCGCCTTCGCAGTGGATGCTGGATGCCATCGTGCGACTGCATACCAAGCCCGCACGTGGAGAAGTGATTTACAACGGACGTAACCCGGTGTATTTCAATCCTCACATTACGAAAGAGAATTCCGTGCTCTCGGTCGGACGCTTGTGGGATGGAGGCAAGCAGGTTTCATTGCTCACCCAGCACGACCACCCCGTGCCCGTTTGCATTGTGGGATCGGAGCGGCATCCCGACACGATGTTCCGCGGCGACTTGGGATTAGGAACGGCTCGGCCCGAGTTTGATTTCTGCGGTCCGCAGTCGCCGGCACAGTTGCAGCAGTTGTACGCTCGCGCCGGAATTTACGCTGCCACTTCAAAATATGAGCCGTTTGGCTTGGCGCCCGTGGAAGCTGCCCTGTCGCGCTGCGCCATAATCGCCAATGACATCCCCAGCTTCCAGGAAATCTGGGGCGACGCTGCTTATTTCTTCCGCCGCAATAGTGGCGAAAGTCTGGCCTACGCAATTGGGCGTCTGAGCAGCGATGTCCAGTTGTGTCGCACCTACGCCAACCTGGCGTACGACCGCGCGCGCGAGCGCTTCACTGCCACCCAGATGGTCGAAAATTACATGCGTTTGTACGGTGCCCTCGCTACCCGGGAGGCCGCCGTCGCATGAGCGATCGCCTCCGCTTCCGCATCTTCGCCCAATCGTGGTATTCCGATTGGAATCATGGCAACGCCCATTTCCTGCGCGGCTTGGCACGCGAGCTGGTTAGCCTCGGGCACGAGGTGAGGTGCTATGAAGAGGAGGGTGGATGGTCATTTTCGAACCTGAAGCAGCAGGAGAACGGCCTGGCACACGCTGCAATCGAGCGGTTCCAGCGCGCCTTTCCCCAGCTGGATGTTCGCTTCTACAAGGCGGGCGCGAGTTTTCGCACATTCGCTGAGTCGGAATTGCAGGGCGCCGATATCGTTATCGTCCACGAATGGACTGCCGTAGACGTCGCCAACACGATTCTTTCTCTGAAGAAAAAACTAGGCTTCTGCTCTCTTTTTCACGATACTCACCACCGCGCCTACACTAACCCTGCCGAGATCCTGAAGATTGAGCTTCCGCAGTTCGACGCCGTTCTCGCGTTTGGCCAGGCCATTCGCCGTATTTACAAGGAGGGTTTCGGCGTTGAGCGCGTGTGGACATTCCATGAAGCCGCCGATACAGAAAACTTTTTCCCGCGGCATCGCCACAAGAACATTGATGTTATCTGGGTGGGCAACTGGGGGGACGATGAACGCACTGCGGAACTCCAGGAATTCCTCATTCATCCAGCCGCGCGGCTCAGGGGACGCACCGTTGTGCACGGCGTTCGCTATCCGGCTGATGCGCTGCAAAAGTTGAACGCCGCCGGGGTTGAATTTCGTGGCTACCTGCCCAATCTTATGGCGCCTGAAGCTTATGCCGACAGCTGTGTCACATTGCACATCCCACGTCGTCAATATACGAATGGTCTGAGCGGCATACCGACAATCCGCGTCTTCGAAGCAATGGCGTGCGGCATCCCACTCTTATGTTCTCCATGGACGGATACCGAAGGATTATTCCGGCCGCAACACGATTACCTTTGCCTGCCCGATGGACCCGCGATGCTTGCCGAGATTGAACATCTTCTTCGCGACGACGTGGCGCGATCCCAGTTGGCGCAGAATGGACTGGAAACGATCCGCAACCGTCATACCTGTGCCCACCGTGCTGCGCAGTTGGTTGATATTTGCCAGGAGCTTGGACGATGAAGATTTTCGTCTTTGGTTCCAGTCTCACTTCCTCGTATTGGAATGGCGCCGCGACCTACTACCGCGGGATTTACAAGAGCTTGAATGCCCTCGGACACGAGATCACGTTCGCTGAGCCGGACATTTACGGCCGGCAACAGAATCGTGATACCGACCAGATCTCCTATGCCGAAGTGGTAGTTTACGAGACACCGCGGCAGGTGGACGCCCTGTTGGCCCGCGCGTGCGAGGCGGATCTTGTGATCAAGCACAGCGGCGTGGGTGCCGAGGACGAATTACTCGAGTCCGGCGTACTCCAATGCCGCTCGCGCAACACGCTCGTCGCCTTTTGGGATGTGGACGCTCCGGCTACCCTGGCGCGAGTGGAATCCAACCCTGCTGATCCCTTTCGTAGCTTGATTCCAGAGTACGATTTTGTCTTTACCTATGGCGGTGGGCAGCCGGTCATCGAGCGCTATCGTCGTCTGGACGCGCGCAATTGCCACCCCATTTATAACGGCCTTGATCCGGCTACACACCACCCTGTTCATGCCGATCCAGGGTTGCAATGCGACCTCGTCTTTGTGGGCCATCGCCTGCCCGACCGCGAGCGACGCGTCGAAGATTTTTTCCTCCGTGCGGCTGTGCTCGCCCCCGAATTTTCCTTTGTTCTGGGCGGCGAAGGATGGGCAGGGAAGCCTCTGCCCAGCAATGTCTGCTGGATTGGCCATGTCGCAACTGGGTCGCATAATCGCGTGAATTGCTCCGCCCGCATGGTGCTCAACATCAATCGGAATTGCATGGCCCAAACGGGCTTTTCACCGCCGACGCGGGTGTTCGAAGCAGCGGGCGCCGGCGCCTGCCTCATTACCGACGCGTGGGCCGGCATTGAAACGTTCTTTGCTCCCACAACTGAGATTCTGATTGCCTCCTCCGCCGAGGACATCGTTCAGTTGTTGCGCAGCATCAACTCTGCTGAAGCGCGGCGGATTGGGACGGCTATGCGACAACGCGCTCTGCGGGATCATGCGTACGCGCTGCGAGCCCGCGAAGTGCACGAGATTCTGAGCGCTGCTGACGCTCGCAACCGACCATCCGCGAGCATTGGTGCACCTGTCGTAACTCCGCCGGCCATCCCGGCGTGACCACGGAGCACGCGCAGTGAAGATCGTCATCTTCGGTCTTTCGATCACGTCATCGTGGGGAAACGGCCACGCGACTACATTCCGTGCCCTCGCGCGCGCTCTCAACAGCCGCGGCCATTCGATCGAATTCTTCGAGCACGACCTCGAGTGGTACGCCTCCAACCGTGATCTGCCCGACCCTGAATTCTGCAAAGTCCATATTTTCCAGAACTGGAAAGATATTTTACGCACGGCCCGACGCAAGCTCCGGGAATGCGACGTGGCCATGGTCGGCTCCTATTTCCCGGATGGCGTGCAGGCAATCGACGAGATGCTGGATTCCCCCGCCCCCGTCAAGACGTTTTACGATATCGATACTCCTATTACAGTCGCGCAACTCCGACAGACCGGCAGGACCGCCTATCTCACCAGCGAGCACATTCCCGCTTTCGATCTGTACTTCAGTTTCACGGGCGGGCCCATGCTTAACGAGCTTGAAACCCGCTTTGGCGCCGCGCGTGCCGTCCCGCTCTACTGCTCGTTTGATCCCCAGCAGTACCGTGCCTGGCCGGTTCACCGCCGCTATGCTTGCGATTTCAGCTATATGGGAACGTATGCTCCCGACCGTCAGTCAAAGATCGAGGAACTCTTCTGCGAGACCGCCCGCCGCTTGCCCTCCAAATCTTTCATCCTGGCTGGCCCGCAGTATCCCAAGAGTTTGAAGTGGCCGCACAACGTTCGGCGCATCTTCCACCTCAATCCGCGCTGGCACGCGCGCTTTTATTCCTCCTCGCGCTTTACCTTGAACGTTACTCGCCACGACATGGTGCTGGCCGGCTACTCTCCTTCCGTGCGTCTGTTTGAAGCAGCCGCATGCGCCGCGACCATCGTGTCCGACTCCTGGCCGGGAATTGATCAGTTTTTCCAACCCAAGGCTGAGATTCTTCTGCCCAATTCCACCGACGACGTTGTCGATTACGTGAGCAGTGCTGACGATCCGGAATGGCGGCGCATCGGATTGCGCGCCCAGGAGCGCGTGCTTGCGGAACACACTTCGGAATGCCGCGCCCAGCAATTTGAGCGATACGTGCACCAGGCTCTGGCTGCGCCAAGATCTGTTTCCGCGCTCGAGCGCCCCACAGTGGCTGCCGCTACTTAGAAATCGCGGCGCTTGGAGCACACAACCGGAGTTCTTCCACAGCTTCTTCGTTCCCGCTGGAAACTCCCCTCGGATCTATCGCATCTGTGATAGAAGGACGCGAGAACGCAAGCTTCTCTCCATCTCTCAAAGCACTTTCCATTCTGAAGGGAGTCTATGAGGATCGCTCTGATAGCGCCCCCCTTTATCGGTGTGCCGCCCAAGGTATATGGCGGAACTGAGCTCTTCATTGCTCAATTGGCCGAAGGCTTACAGAGAGCGGGCGCCGACGTTGTGGTTTACTGCAACGGCGAGTCGACGGTATCCGTCGAAAAACGTGCGCTGTATCGAAAAGCACAGTGGCCGATTCAGGGCGAAGTCTACGACAATCTGAAAGATATCAATCACACTTCCTGGGCCATTCGAGACGCTTCAGAATCTTGTGATGTCATTCATCTGAACAATGCTCCGGGCCTGGCGAACTCGCGTTTCCTTAAGCTTCCCTTCGTTTACACCATTCACCATCCTCATCTGGAAGGACTCAGTAAGTTCTACAACTTCTATCCCGACATTCACTTCGTAACCATTAGTGACTTTCAGCGCGAGCGCGAGACCATGCCACACGTGCAGACGATCCACCACGGCATTGACTTGTCTCTTTACGAGTTCAGCGAAAAGAAGCAGCAGTACCTCAGCTTCATCGGCCGCATCGCTCCCATCAAGGGAACGCATCTGGCGATCGCAGTGGCGAAGAAATCAGGCATTCCGCTGAAAATTGCCGGTGAAGTCCAGCCCCTTTTCCGCGACTACTTCGATCGCGAGGTGAAGCCGCACATTGACGGCAAATTCATCGAATTTGTCGGCCAGGCCGATCTCAAAGCCAAGAACGAGCTGCTCTGCAACTCGCTTGCGATGTTATTTCCCATCCAATGGGACGAGCCCTTCGGCCTGGTGATGATTGAAGCCATGGCTTGCGGAACTCCCGTGCTGGCGCTCCCCGGCGGCTCAGTCCCTGAGGTGGTCAAGGATGGCGTTTCCGGCTACGTCTGCCAAGATCCCGATGAAATGGCCAAGCGTGCCCAGCAGATCAGCAGCATTCCTCCTCACCTCGTCCGGCAGTACGTGGAAGAGTTTTTTTCCCTCAATCGAATGGTGAGTGACTATCATCAACTGTATAGCCGGATCGTAAGTCCCGAACGCCGTCCGGCAATAAAGGAAATCACCGAGCAGCCTCGCGCGATCGCATGAGTACGCGCCTTTCGATTCCTCAAGACGCTCTCGTCGAGATACCCTCGCCCCACGTGGAGCCGCGGATTGCGTTCCAGACGCTGGAACCCCGCAAGGTCAACAACCTCACTCTCGTGGACGGCAAGACTTTCCTGTCGACCACGGTTGCCGGCGACATCGTTCCTCCCGGCGCGCCTGATGTTGGTTTATTTCACGACGACACTCGTTTCCTAAGTCATCTGGAGTTGCGCGTCGGCGGCCACCGTGCCGTGGTGCTCTCTTCCAGCACGGAAAAGTCTTTCGCTTCCCAGGTCGAGCTCACGACCGGCAACATTACCCTGCGCAACTCTTTCGATCTGCCGGAGAACACGGTTCACATCCGGCGCGAACAGCTCCTGAATGGCCAGATTTTTTTCGATCGTATTACCTGCGAAAATTTCAATCTCGCGTCGGTGGATCTTTTCGTCGAACTTACGTTCGATGTCGACTTTGTCGATGTCTTCCAGGTCCGCGGCCTGGCGCGCTCGGCGCAAGGGCAATACTTCCGTCCCCTGGTGCGCAACGATGGACTGACGTTTGTTTACCGCGGCCGCGACAATCTCATGCGCCAGACGAACATCGAGATGTCACCTCCGCCCAGCCAGATCGAGGATCGCACCGCGCGCTGGGACATTAAACTTCCCTCACTGCAGGAAGTGAGGATCGACATCGTGATCACTCCATCCGTGGGCGATGTCCGTTCCGATGGCCGCGGCCGTCCCGCCAACCGGGATCCCATTGCCAATCTTCGCCAGCGGCGGCAGGCCTATTTCGAATGGGAGCGTCAGTCTACGCATTTCCGTACCAGTAACGAAGTCTTTGACGCCGCTATTAACACCGCGGTCAGCGACTTTCACGCGCTTCAGATCCCCGATGGGGATCAGCACATCATTGCCGCCGGCATCCCCTGGTTCGCGACCGCCTTCGGACGCGATTCCATTATTGCGGCGTTCCAGTCCCTGGTTCTGAACCCTCAATTGGCCGCGGACACGCTGCGCGTGCTCGCCCGTTACCAGGGAACCGAATACAACGACTGGCGCGACGAGGAGCCGGGCAAGATTTTGCACGAATACCGCAACGGTGAAATGACACGCGCCGGCGAGATGCCTTTCGGGCCTTACTATGGGTCCCTGGATTCGACGCCTCTGTTTCTGATCCTGCTCAGTGAAACCTATAACTGGACTGCCGACGAAGCTCTCGTGCGCGAGTTGCTCCCCGCCGCCTACCGGGCTCTGGAGTGGATCGATCGTTACGGAGATCTGGACGGCGACGGCCTGGTTGAGTATCACCGCCGTTCTCCAAAAGGCCTGGTCAACCAGGCGTGGAAGGATTCGTGGGACGCCAACATGCGTCCGGATGGCTCAATCCCGCGCTCTCCCATCGCTCCCATTGAAGTGCAGGGCTACGTCTACGACGCGAAGTACCGCATGGCATCACTGTTGAGAAGTTTTGGCGACCCCAGTACCGCCGAGCGATTACGCCGCGAAGCTACGGAGCTCGCAAAACGCGTTGAGAAGGCTTTTTGGATGCCGTCGAAGGGGTATTACGCCCTGGCGCTGGACAATGAAAAAAAGCAGGTTGAGGTCACCGCTTCCAATCCCGGCCACCTGCTGTTCACACGTCTTCTGAGTCGCGAACGAGCGCGCGCTGTCGCCAATCGCCTGATGAACCAGGATATGTTTACCGGATGGGGCTGGCGGACTCTGTCGCAATCCGAGCGAGTGTTCAACCCGCTCAGTTATCACCGGGGATCGGTGTGGCCGCACGATAATTCCATCATCGCGCATGGCATGTCCCTCAACGATTTTCGCGGACCCGCCATTCAGGTGCTCACGGCATTGTTTCAGGCATCACTGAATTTCCGGGATTATCGTTTGCCCGAACTTTTCTGCGGGGTGCAGCGCCGTGAAAACGATGTCCCGGTGCAATACCCGGTGTCGTGCTCGCCGCAAGCCTGGGCGTCAGGTGCGGTCTTCCTCATGCTGGTTTCCGTGCTCGGTATCCGGCCGACTGCGCAACGCAGGGAGCTGAACATTGTCAATCCTGAAATGCCCGACTGGATTGAGCATCTGCACGTCCGCAACTTGCGCGTCGGCAACAGTCGCGTGTCCCTCGACTTCACTCGTGGCCGCGAGCGCACCTTCTGCAACGTCGTGGATATCGAAGGCGAGAAGCTGCTGGTCAACGTGGCTTTCAAGAAATAATTCAACCCGAGGCGTGGAGATCCAATTGGCGCGATTTTCTCCGTGAGCCCGTGTCTCCGTGGTAGATTCAAGCGCTAAAGTTTTCGGAGGAAAGATGGCTACGATCACGATCACCGTACGACCGAACGGTCCCTACCGCGTGGAAGCGCCCGAGGGCAGCATTGAATTAGTGGATGCTAACGGCAACCCCTACGATCTGAGCGTAAAGATGAAAGAGGGTAAGCTGGCCTTCTCATTGTGCCGCTGCGGCGCATCGGTCACGAAGCCGTTCTGCGACGGCACCCATTCCAAGATCGGTTTCCAAGCCGCCGAAGGCGCCGTGAGCGGAGAAAAACCTAAGCCCGTCGAAAACAATCCTCCCGCCAGCAGTCCAGCAAAGGGGTAAGGGAGCGTTGTTGCAAGCCGACGGGCGAGCAACTCAATGTATCGTCCGAGTCTTCCTCGACATGTAATCCATCAGCAGGTACTGCCCTAGAGTGTATGGCGTGGTGAAGTACGCCTTACCCCGGCACATCTCCGTGACTTTCTGCACGAACTGCACGAGGCCGTAATCTGATGCCAGCATGAAGGTGTTGATCAGAATGCCATTCCGCTTACATTTGGAAACTTCTTCCAGGGTCTGGCTGACCACCAGCGGGTCGAGACCGAATGCATTCTTGTAAATTCGCCCGTCTTCGAGCGTCAGCGCTGACGGCTTGCCGTCCGTGATCATGATGATCTGCTTCATGTCCTTGCGTTGCCGTTGCAGGATGCGCTGCGCCAACCGCAGTCCCTCCCGCGTGTTCGTGTAGTACGGCCCCACCTTTACCCGCGCGAGTTGCGACAGCGGCACTTCTTCCGCCGAATCGTGGAACAGAATCAGTGAAAGTGAGTCGCCCGGATACTGGGTGCGGATCAGGTGCGACAGCGCCATCGCAACTTTCTTCGCCGGCGTGAAACGGTCCTCACCGTACAGGATCATGGAATGCGAGCAGTCCAGCATCAGCACGGTGGCGCAGGAAGACTGGTATTCGCACTGATGGACCTGCAGGTCCCGGTACTCGATATTCAGCGGCAGTTGCAAACCTTCGCGCTGGATGGCACTGGACAACGTTGCCGTGATATCGAGATTAAGCGTGTCGCCGAATTCGTATTGCTTGGCGGCGCCACTGGTCTCGATGCCGGTGGCGAGGTCGCGCGTGTCGTGTCGGCCAAAACTGGATTTGCCCAATGAGCCCAGCAGGTCTCGCAGGGTGCGGAACCCGAGAAAGTCGAGGCTTTTATCGGTGATCTCGAATTTCGCTTGCGACTGGTTTTGGCCGATTTGCCCGCCTACACTCGATTGTTTGGAAGGATCGTGCGCCTGGTCAATGGAGATGTAGTCCTCCTGTTCCATGCGATCGATGAGTTGTTCGATTAATTCGTCCAGCTTGCCTTCCGCCTGCAGGCGCTGCATTTGCTCGCGCAATTGTTTATCGAGCAGCTCGCCATCCATCAGTGCTTGCTCAATTGCCCGTTTCAGTTCTTCCAGGGACTGCTCGCCCTCGGGCAGTTCGTAGAAATCCATGTAGGGATTCTGAAATCCACTCTGCAGCAGGTAATCGGAGAGCGCGTTGAGCAGGTCCTCCATGCTCATTTCCGACGCCGGATCGGGCACGTATTTGGAATAACGTATGAATTTCATAGCTGTCGGCGTTGGTCGTTAACTGTTGCTGGTTAGGCTTCTGCCTCGCGTGAGTTACGCTAACGACAGACCGCCAAAGACTAACGACCGATCTCAGTTGTACGGCCGCCGGGGACGCGCCGGCGGGTCCTCGCGCTCGTAATTTTTCTCCTGCCGTGCCGGCTTCTCACCCGCCCGGAACACGCGCTCTTCGTTGCGACCGATGCGCTTATGCGCATGTAAGCCCTCGAGCACGAATTCCGCTCCCGAGATCTGTACCTGCGGACAATCTTTCGGCTTAATTCCCAATCGGTCGAGTTTTTCTGTGAGTCCCTGAATGTTCTGCAGGCTTTCGAAAATCTCGCCGGTGGATGCGCTGTCGCCCATCTTGATTTCTCCACCCAGATCAAACCAGGTAACGATCTGCTGCATGTTCACCCCGGTGAAATAGTCGTCGTAAGTCTTGGCGATAGCTGTACGAATCAGTTCGCGGCATACGTTATCCGCTCCGCGCATCTCGCCCTCGTATTCGAGTTCCAGCTTCCCGGTCATGGCCGGCATGGCGGAGTAGATATCTCCCATGCGCGGCACTACGAGTTCTTCGTGGTTGCGAATGGCGCGGCGCTCGGCATTCGAAATTACGTTCTCCATGCATGTGATCGGAAGACGCTGGCTGATTCCGGAACGCTTGTCAATTCGCTTGTCTTCCCGTGCCACGAAAGCGATCCGCTCGATGACCTGGTTGACGTACTTCGGTACTTGGAGGTGATAGCCGTCCCGCTCCGTCCAGGCCTCCTGCGCCGTTATCGTGATGCCTTCCTCCACCGTCGCCGGATAGTGTGTACGAATTTCCGACCCGATGCGGTCTTTGAGCGGAGTGATGATTTTTCCGCGCGCCGTGTAGTCTTCCGGGTTCGCACTGAAGACCAACGCAACATCCAGGGGCAACCGGATGGGATAACCCTTAATTTGCACATCCCCTTCCTGCATGATGTTGAACAGTCCAACCTGGATTTTTCCCGCCAGGTCGGGTAGTTCATTGATAGCGAAAATCCCGCGATTCGCGCGCGGAAGCAGCCCGTAATGCACCGTGAACTCGCTGCTCAGTTCATGTCCACCTCGCGCCGCTTTGATCGGATCGATATCGCCGATCAAATCCGCGATGGTCACGTCCGGGGTCGCCAGCTTCTCCACATAACGCTGCTCCGGGGCCAAATAGGAGATCGGCGTGGCATCACCATGCCGAGCTAACTCCTCACGGCAACGCCGGCAGATGGGCGTATAGGGGTTGTCGTGAATCTCGCAGTCTTCGATATAGGGCATGTGCGCATCGAGGAGGCACGTCAAAGCCCGCAGCATGCGGCTCTTCGCCTGTCCCCTCAATCCCAGCAGAATGAAGTTGTGGCGGGAGAGAATCGCGTTCACGATTTGAGGAATAACGGAATCGTCGTATCCTACGATCCCCGGGAAGAGCGGTCCTCCCTTACGCAGTTTCGCGACCAGATTGTCGCGCATTTCGTCTTTCACCCGGCGCTTGCGAAGAATTTCCTCCGTGAAGTGGCTCTTGCGGAGCTCACCCAAAGTCCGCGGCAGATTCATGTTCGGTACAACCCCCAGGGGAGACATCTATGATGTTTGATTATACGCCGGGTAGGTCGATGCACTCGCGCCCGTATCTGGCATCTCGGGGGTGATGTTCAAGCTAGTAGCCAGGAGCTAGAAGCTAAAAGCTAAAAGCTAAAAGCTAAAAGCTAAAAGCTAAAAGCTAAAAGCTGTTCAGCTCGCGTGGCCGTTGCCTCCGGCCTTTTTGCGGATGGTCATCGCCCGGCGGAGGTTGGGGACCATTGCCTCGTAGTATTTCAGCAGGGCGGCAACGCGTTTTGTTTCGGACCGAAGCTCCAGCAACGTCTGCTTGAAATCAAGATCGAGAGGAAGGTTGGCGGCGAGCGAGAAGGTAAGATGAGGGTCGTCCGGCTCGGGTTTAGCCGGCTCAGCCGACACGAGCCTGAGAATGTCGTTGTGCAGTGAGATCAGGCGGGCGACGTCTTCCGCCGGCGTTACTTCGGGTGGATCTTCGAAAAATTCGATCTCCCCCTGCAGGAAGGAACGCTCCTCGTTGACCGACACTATCTCAAACCGCTCCTGCCCCTCGGTGATAATGTCCATCCGGCCGTCGTCGTATTTCTTGGTGACGGCCAAAATGTCGGCGCTGCAGCCCACGTCCACGATTTTGTTTTCCTGCGCGCGCACAATCCCGAATACTTTCTTTTCCTCCAGGCACTCCCCGATCATTTCCTTGTAGCGCGGTTCGAAGATGTGCAGAGGCAACGGTGCGCCCGGAAACAGCACCACATCGAGCGGAAACAGGGGCACCAGGCGAGTCAACCAATCCTCCTCAGACCACCACGCGGTAGCGCCTTGCAGCCTCTCAATTGTACGCTCGGCTTGACTCCGAACTTGTCGAGGGGATACAAGCTCCGAGATGGAAATTTCCGGTAAAGTTGTGGTCGTAACTGGCGCCTCGATGGGCATCGGCGAAGAGATTGCCAAAGTGTTCGCCGAACAGGGAGCGAAGGTCGTGCTTCTCTCGCGTGACGCCAGCCGTGCCGAGGCTGCCCGCGCCCGCATCGGACACACCGAGAACACCATCGCCATGTCCTGCGACGTGCGCAACCGCGAAGAAATTGACCGCATCCTCGGTCTCACCATGCATCACTTCGGACGCGTGGACGTGTGGGTGAACAACGCCGGCCGCGGCTTGGTCAGCTCAGTTGCAGCCATGGATCCCGAGGTTTACCGCGACATCTTCGAAACCAATCTCTTCGGAACCATCGCCGGCATGCAGGCCGTTCTGCCGATGATGAAACAACAGCGCTCCGGCACGATCATTAATATTTCCAGTGTCGCCGGCCACATTCCGCTCCCGTACAGCGGGGTGTACAGCGCGACGAAATTTGCCATGAATGCCATCGGCAAAGCGGCCGGCGTGGAGCTGAGCGGTTCGGGAGTGCACGTGATGACGGTCTGTCCCGGGTACATCGCTACCGGTTTTTCCACTAACGCTGCTTACGGTGGGGAGCGCGGACAGGTCCGTCCAAAAGAAGTGCGAGGGATCACTGCTGACCGTGTGGCGCGTGCGGTTCTGAATGGTTATCGTAAGCAGAAGAGGGAAGTGGTGGTTCCCGCTTACTATCATATCTTCATCAAGCTGTATCAGCTTTGGCCGGGCCTGGTGGAATGGGGAATGGCTCGCATGTCCCGCTCACAGTAGAGCAGTCAGCAGTCAGGTCCTTAACGATGCGGGGGGAAGGAACTCACAGACGGCTGAATGCTGATTGCTGACTGCTGGTTTACCCCAGCTCTTCCAGCATCGCCTGCATCTCTGACTTGGCGTGATCATTGCCGGTACGAGCGGCGCAGGAAATCCCTTGCTTCAGCAGTTCTCGGGCCTCATCGTTGCGGGCCGCCTTGGCCAGGGTCTGCGCCGCCATGAAATACCCAGGCGTGTAGTCAGGATTAAATTCCAGAAGCTGGCGGAACTCGCTGAGAGCCGTTTCCACGTCGCCGGCTTTTGAGTATTCCATCGCCAAGCCGTAGCGCGCGAACGCGTCCTTGGGGTTCTCCGCCAATACTTGTTTCAAAGTGGACACTCGTTCGTTGTTTTCCATGAGAATTGTTGGGGTGCGCCACATCTCGTGATGTTCGAGACCTGGGCAACGATCTTAGCGTTCCACCGCCATTGCCACGGCGTTCCCGCCGCCGAGGCACAATGCGGCAATTCCTTTATGGGCGTTGCGCCGGACCATTTCATAAATCAGGGTCACCAGGACGCGCGCGCCGCTCGCCCCAATGGGATGTCCGATGGCCACAGCCCCGCCGTTCACGTTCACCCTGTTGGGATCAAGTCCCAGTTCCCGCATGACCGCGATCGCCTGTACCGAGAAGGCCTCATTCAGTTCATAGAGATCAACTTCCTCGTTCTTCCACCCCGTCTTCTTCCAGATCTGGCGGACTGCATCCACCGGTGCCATCATTACCCATTTGGGATCCACGCCGCTGGTCGCCTGGGCCACGATCCGCACCATGGGCTCGACACCGAGTTGCCGTGCCCGCTCCGGGCTCGTGACCACCAGGGCTGCCGCCCCATCATTAACTCCGGGTGCGTTGCCCGCCGTGACCGTCCCATCCTTCCTGAATGCCGGCTTGAGGGAACGAAGGATTTCGATGGTCGTGTCCTCGCGCGGGGATTCGTCCTTCTCAAACAGCGTTGGTGCGTCGCCCCGCTTTTTCGCCGGAATCTCCACCGGAATGACCTGCGCCTTGAATCGGCATTCTTTGATCGCCGAAACTGCCTTGCGATGTGAATTCAACGCGTATTCGTCCTGCTCCTCGCGTGTCACCTTGTATTTCTCCGCCACGTTCTCGCCCGTATTGCCCATGTGGTAATTGTTGTAAACGTCCCAAAGCCCGTCATTGACCATGGAGTCGATCACCTGCGCGTTGCCCAGCCGGTACCCCTTGCGCGCTTGCGGCAGCAGGTAGGGCGCGTTGGTCATAGACTCCATACCGCCGGCGACCACGATGTCGCAGTTGCCGGTCTGAATGGCTTGCGCCGCCAGCGCTACGGCCTTCAGTCCCGAACCGCACACTTTGTTGATGGTCATCGCGCCTACGCTGGGCGGCAGTCCACCCCCGAGCGCTGCCTGGCGCGCGGGATTCTGTCCCAATCCCGCTGACACGACGTTGCCCATGATGCATTCCGTGATGTCGTTAGGATCAACCTTTGCACGCCTCACCGCCTCACGCACTACAATCGATCCCAGTTGTGGAGCGCTGAAATCCGTGAGGGAACCCTGAAACTTTCCCACCGGGGTACGAACCCCAGAAATAATGACGGGCTGCTCAAGTATTGCCATAGTTTTGCTCCTGCGCTATTTCGAACCTTTCATTATAAAACCCCGGGCGCTCGAAGTCGTTCGCTGTTGTCGGATTGAATCCGTGCCCAGCCGCTCCCGACGCCCGGTGATTCTGCGTCGTGTTAGTCTCGGACGTGCCTCCGGGCGAGTCTCAAGGAAAATAGTCCGACGGTCATTGGAATGGAAAACTTCGACCCCACGTCGCCAACGATTCAGCTCCAACCCCCGCTCGAACCACAGCCCCCAGCCAGCCGCCTGTTTGCCTCCCCGTGGCACACTTTGCTTCTCGTCCTACTCCTGGTCGGCTTTTCAGCTCTGGGAGCACGCTCCAGTGCGCATCTTACCGGCAAGGAGCCTCGGATTCCTCTCTATCTTGCGACCATGATCTGGGAGTGGCTGCTGCTGGGGTATGTGTGGATTGGTTTGCGCCTGCGGCACGTGCCCTTGCGGCAGGTGATCGGGGGCCGCTGGAGCTCTGCCGCTGATTTCCTGCGTGATATCGCCATCTCGATCGCCTTTATGATCGTCGCCCTCTTTGTCCTGGGCGTGGTCGGAAAGATCCTCGGCCTTACCGGCAAAGCGCAGGCCTCCGAAGCCAAGCGCATTTTCGGGTTCCTCGTCCCTCGTACCCGCACGGAGATCTATTTCTGGGTCGCGGTCAGCGCCACCGCCGGCTTTTGCGAAGAAATCATCTTCCGCGGTTATCTCCAGCAGCAATTCAGACTCATATTTCGTAATGCCGCGGCGGGTGTGGTGATCTCCGCCCTCCTGTTCGGCATATCGCACGGTTACGAGGGGGGAAAGCGCATGGTGCTCATCGCCGTGTACGGCGCTCTCTTCGGCTTGCTTGCGCTGTGGAGAAAAAGTTTACGGCCGGGAATGTTTGCCCATGGCCTTTACGACAGCATGAGCGGAGTGCTCATGCGCAAACTCACCTGATGCGAAATCCTGCATCCCACGCGCACTTCGACGATGTTCAATGCCGCATTTTTTCTCTTCACTGCTCTCACACTCGCGTCGCAGTGACCTTCGTCATGCGATCTCACCTTCGTTCTCTTCCATTTTTCTCTTGACATCGTTTTTCAATGACTCTATACAATCAAGAAGTTGCAATAGAGCACCGTTGCAATTCCATGACAAATGGAAGGGAGAATAGAAAACCATGGCAACCAAAAAGGCAAAGAAAAAGGGCGGCAAGAAGAAACACTAAAATCGCCCAATCAAGAAGTGAAACAGGGGGACGCAAAAAGCGTCCCCTAAGTTTTTTGCGCTCCTTCTTCTGACCCCTCGATTGGCAGCATGTCCTTCACAGCGACTCAGCGAAGTAAAATAAAAGGAATGAATTCGTAGCGGAAACGGAGTGTCGCCGCACCGCGCACCTGTAGCTCTAGATGCGAGCCTGAAGAGCCCCTGAGAGGCGCGAAAATGGGGCTGCGGGAGCAAGCAGTACCGGGAGGTTCAGTTCGCCTGTCCGGCGGGAATGGCCTGATAGGCGCGCCTCTCCATGGCAGGGCACAGATTTCTATACGGACAGAACTTGCAGTGGAAATCAACCTTCGGTTCGAAGCGGCCTTCGGCGATGTGGTTCGCCGCTTCAGTCACCCGGTTCATGGCTTCCTGCAACTGCTCCTGGCTGCGGTGCGTTTCTATCGAAACGTTGTTTTCCAGGTTGCAAAACACCAACCGATCGGGTTTGTATCCCCACTTCTGTTTTGCGGCCAGGGCATAAATCGAGAGCTGAAGCGACTTTTCGGCATCTTCTTCGGACTGCGGCTTGCCCGTCTTGTAATCAACAATGACAACTGAGTCTCCCGCCCCCCGATCGATCCGGTCCATGCGTCCATTCACCGTCGTCTGCCCGATCTTGATGCTGAACGACTCCTCGGTATGGAGCACCTCGGGAGCCGGTGCCGTTCTGGTCGCCTCGAGGAACGCATGTAATTGCGACACACCCTGCCTCTCGTACAAATCACGCTGATAAGGATCGGGGATGGGAGTCTCCGCCAACGCCGTCCGAAACAACCCCGCCAGTTCCTCCTCGGTCGCAGGTCGGCCCTGCTGCACTGAGTCGTAATAGTGTTTCAAAACCGTGTGCATGGCCTTGCCGTATTGCAATGCGGCGGGCACCTCGCGCGGGATTCGCCAGTCCCGCTCCAGCTTGAATTGCAATGGGCAGGTCTCATAGGTCTCGATAGCGCTGGCGCTCAACCTGCCATGAAGCGCAGCAGCCGGTGGCAGCCTCAGCCAGCCCGCGATGGAATTGGCGGGCGGGACCTCTCCTGCCTCTTGTGCAAACAGATCCACCTGCAAAGGCTTTGCTTCGCGGTTGCTGAGCCAAGGTGCGAGGCTTCGATCCTTGATAAGGGCCCGCAGGCAGCCCGCCGGGGTTGCATCCTTTCCCCTTCCTCTACTTGCGCTGATGACGAGCGAATCGCGCGCTCGCGTCATCGCGACATAAAACAATCGCTGCTCTTCTTGCGAGTGCAGCTGCTTGCTGTCCTCTTCGACCATGGCGCTCGCGTCGTAGAGTTCACGCGGGAACTCCACGAGTGTCTCCTTATAGCCGGCGGGAAAAGAACCGGCGTTCGCCCTCAGGATGAAGACATGTGGAAATTCCAGTCCCTTGGCAGCATGTGCCGTAAGCAGCTTCACGCCCTTGTCGTTCTTCGGTGTACGTAAGGGGATGGCCCCGCCCGCTTCGGGGAACAGTTCCATATATTCCAGCAGTTCGCCGAGTTCCCCGGTTTCAGTGATTCCCTTGTTCTTCCACTTCCCGATAAACTCCCGCAGTGCCGTGATGCTCTCGCTCTTACCATCGAACCCGAAATGCCGGATCACGATCTCAAGAGCGTTTGCCGCCTTCCATTTCGCCTGTTCGACCAGCGCTCGCACTTGTTCGATGGATTGCAGCACCCGTCTGCCCGCTACCATGCCTCCCAGTACTGACGCCAAGCTCGATTCCGCAGGCGCAGCTTTGAGCGCGGCGCGCAGCTCTTCACCGCTCGTCTGGAATTGCGGCAAGGCAGCGACCCGGAATAGGGCGGCGCCGTCTCCAGTCGATGACACGACGCTGAGGCAAGCCAGTACATCGCGGACCTCCGGTATTTTCAAAATGTCCATGCCCTCGATGGAGATGGGTATCTCCCTGCGTGTCAGCTCCTCCGCAATCAATTCGCGATGATGATGCAGCCGATAAATAATCGCAAAGTCCGACCAGTCGCAGCGAAGCTGCGTCCGCCGGCGCTGAATCGTCGCAGGAATTTCAGCCGCCTCCACGTCCTTGTCTTTCCCAACTACGGTCTCGACTTTCGTCTGGAGCAGGGGGGCGCCGCTTGCGGCACCCGCCTCATCCCGTGCGGATATCAGGGGAGTACGCGAATAATGTAGTCCGCTCCCATTGACGGTGGTGGAAATGGCCGGATTCTCTCGGATCACCTCGTACGCGCACTTCAGGATGGCTGTCGTCGAGCGCTGGTTCTTATCCAGCCGGACCACTCGGGTTTCCGGAAACCGGCTGAGGAACATCTGAAATGCCGCGCTGGATGCGCCCCGGAAGTGATAGATCGCCTGATCGGGATCGCCTACGGCGAAAACGTTCTTCTGTTCTCCGGCCAGTAACTCCAGCACTTTCATTTGCGCCACGTTAGCGTCCTGGAATTCGTCCAGCAGGATGAATCGTGCTTTCGACCGCTCTACTTCAAGTATCGCGGGGTCCGTACGCAGAAGCTCGTGCGCGCCCAGGATCATATGCCCAAAGGTGCCGAAGTTGTGTTCCCGGAGCATCCGTTCGACTGTCTCGAACACCTGCGCGATCTCCCGGCACCGGCCCAGGACCTCTTCCTTCGTGAGTTCTTCTGCCTGCTTTGACCTAACGACCCGGGGGATCGGCAACTCGCCTTTTTCCAGACGGCATACGTAGGCGCGGTACTGCTCCGGGCCCACCAGTTCGTCCTGGCAGCGGTGGATGAAGGTCAGCAGGTCTCTAAGGAATTGCGTGACATTGGCGGCGCGCACAAAGTACTTCAGGTTGAGTTCGCGAATATTTCTGCGCAGGAAGATCCACTGATCCTGCTCGTCGAGGACCTTAAAAGTCTTGCCGTTCCGATCCAGGAGATTGTTGCAATAGGCGTGGAACGTACTTGAATTTAGACCTGCAGACGGCCTTTTCAGTTCTTTGGCTACACGTTCGCAGATCTGGGTAGCGGCATTTTCGGTGTAAGTCAGAGCCAGTACCTGGTCTGGACGAGCGTGCCCCTGGTTAATCAGGTGGGCAACGCGTTTGGTGAGCACCGTCGTCTTCCCGGTACCCGCGCCCGCCACCACCAGCAGGGGACCGTGGACGTGCTCAATGGCTTCGCGCTGTTTTTCGTCGAGCTGGAAAGGCGACTGGGGAATGCGCCTACTGCGTGTGGACATAGCGGCCTGGGTCAGAGCTGTCTTGCATTATTCCGGACCCGCGCCTCAGGAGCAACTAGCTTTTTTCAAACTGACAACAGAGAACTGACAACTGACACTGCGCTGAGAACTACTCCAATTCCGCCGCAACTACCGCCATCGCTGCCATCGCCGCCGTCTCCGCCCGCAGGATGGTCCCGCCCAGCGACGCTGCAATCCAGCCCGCCTCCGTGAACGCCTGGTGTTCTGCGTCCGTCCAGCCGCCCTCAGGACCGATGGCGATCAGGATCGATCGTCCCTGCGCGTTCTGAAGGGCGTCCTTCAGGGATGTGCTTGCGTTGAACTCGGCCAGCACGATCCGCAGGGCACTCTCCGTTCCAAGGATTTTGCTGAGTTTCAGCGGTTCACTGATGTCCGGCGGATGCGCTCGCCTCGACTGCTCGGCGGCTTGCCGCGCAATCCGCCTCCAGCGCTCAGCTCTTTTCGTCGCCGCCGCAGCCAGATGCGCTTCCGTACGGCTCGCGATTACCGGCACAATTTTCTTGACGCCCAGCTCCGTACACTTTTCGATTGCCCACTCCATCCGGTCGAATTTGAACATGGAGAGCGCCAGGGTCACCGGTAGCTCAGTCGCAGCCGGTACTTCCTCGCCGAGCTCAAATTCGATACGACCCTCGTGAATCGACGTAATCCGCCCTCGCCGCACTCCATGGTCGGTGGAAATATCGAACTCCTGCCCCACGCGGGCGCGGAGCACTCGCGACAGGTGTTCAGCGTGCGCACCCACGAGCGCGGCACGGCTCGCAGACACTTCGTCCGCGATCCAGCGGCGACGCGTCATTACCGTAGAAGGAAGAAATACGTGGCGATGGCCACAAACACGTACACCACGCCGAACATCACGTTCTGGCGCTCCAGGCTGGGCTTTTCAGGAGAGTTCGCGTTGCCGATCATCTCAGCGCCGCTCACTATGCCGATCACCGCCGCCAGCACCAGCCAGCGCGTATGTCTCCACACGGCAAAATAGGCGACGAACATGCCCACCGAGATCAGGATAGAAATCCATCCCATCCAGCGATAGCGAGTGCGCGACTTTTCCTTCTGCATGCGTTCGTTGGTGATCTCGGCCAGACTCTTGTTCTGAAACAGCCGCATGACGGCAGGAACAATGGTGGCAAACAGCAGGAAATAGGCGTAGTAGCGGGAAAATTTATCCAAAGATGTTTTTGACCTTGCTGAGGAGCGTCCGGCGTTGCGGCTTGTTCTCCACCCGCATCGTGCCTTCCATCTCCTGCAGCAGCTCCTTTTGACGTTTGGTCAACCGCGTCGGGGTCTGCACCTTCACTTCCACGAACAAGTCGCCCTTGCCGTGTCCGTTCAGTATCGGTACTCCTTTGTTGCGAATCCGGAACACCGTCCCCGGCTGCGTGCCCTCGGGGATTTTAAGCGTGTGATCCCCATCCAGGGTAGGAATTTGAATTTCCGTGCCTAGCGATGCCTGCGGAAACGACATTGGAACCACGCAGTGCAGGTCGTGACCATCCCTCTCGAAGAAAGGGTGTTCCTTGACGTGCAGCACGATGTACAGGTCACCTGCCGGCCCACCATACACTCCCGCTTCACCCTGGCCGCTGTAACGGATGCGGGTGCCATCTTCGACCCCCGCAGGTACTTTCACCTGGATGGTCTTCTCTTTCACCACCCGTGCCTCGCCCTTGCACTTGGGGCATGGCTCGGTGATTACCGTTCCCGTCCCCTGGCAAGCCGGACACGGCCGCGAGATGCTGAAGAATCCCTGTTGGTATCGGACTTGGCCTCGCCCGCCGCAGGACCGGCAGGTTTGCGCCGTGTACCCAGGCGCTGCGCCGGAGCCGTTGCACTCTTCACAAACGTCATGCCGGCGCACGTGGACCTCGGTCTCGATCCCGAAGACGGCTTCGTCGAACTCCAGCGTCAGATCTTCGCGCAAATCGGCGCCACGTTGCGCCCGGCTGCGCTTCCGCCCGCCACCCATCCCAAACAGGTCGCCAAATCCGAAGAAGTCGCCGAAAATATCGCTGAAGTCCTGGAAGACACTCGGATCGAAACCGCCGGCAGCCGCGCCGGCACTACCCACCCCCGCGTGCCCGAAACGGTCGTACATGGCCCGCTTGCTCGAATCCGCCAGGATCGTGTACGCCTCGGTGGCTTCCTTGAATTTTTCTTCCGCATCGGGATTATCGGGATTGCGGTCAGGATGGTACTGCAGCGCCATTTTGCGGTAGGCGCTCTTGATTTCCTGATCCGATGCCGTGCGGGAGATCCCCAGCACCTCGTAACAGTCGCGTTTTCCGTTGTTGCTCAGACTTATCCTTCCTGCCGGTGGAACATTTCTATGAGGGATTTAGTGCTTGGGATTGCGAGCTACGCGCACCATGGCTGGACGCAGCAGCCGATTTTTTAACTTATACCCTCGCTGCAGCTCTTCGATCACGTGATTGTCCTTGGCATCGGGCGTGTCCACCACTTCGATGGCTTCCTGAAAATGCGGATCGAATTTCTCCCCGACCGCTCCCACGTGTTCAACTCCGAGCCGCGCCAGCGCATCCTGCAATTGCTTGTAGATCAGTTCCACACCGGCGCGAAAATCCTCCGCGCCGGAGCTTTCGGTCCGCAGCGCACGTTCAAAGCTGTCCAACGCCGGTAACATCGCTTTGATGGCGTCCCCTAGAGCGTACTCGCGGTAGTCTTGCTGTTCCTTGGCCGCGCGTTTTCTCGAATTCTCGAACTCCGCCTGCTGACGTGCCAGCCGCTCCACCAGCGCATCCCGTTCCGCCTTGACCTTGTCCAGTTCGGTCTCCGCAACTTCCGTATCTTTGGGGCTCACCTGCGGACTGTCGCCCTGATCGTCGGACGCCGGCAATTCGTGATCGACGTTCAATTCCTGGTCAACCTCTGCTTTTCCATTGCTTCTTGCCATAACTCACTCAGATTCGTTCAAAATTCTGTCAAACATACGCGCGATGTATGACACCGCCGAGATGGTGTGCTCGTAATCCATGCGCGTCGGCCCGATTACCGCCAGGGAGCCCATGACTTCATTGCCCACACGTGCCGGCGCTCCGATCAGCACGAAATTCCTCATGCTGGGCAGCGCCTCGTCGAGTCCGATGACCACACGCACAGCTTCCTGACGCGCGTCGAGGTACGCAGATAACAGTTCGACGATCTTGCCCTTTTCTTCCAGAGTCGAGAGCAGGTCTCGCAACCTCTGCCGGTCTTCTTCGGAAACCACCAGATTGGATGCGCCTTCCACGAAAACGGTCTGCGCTCCCGTGTCCGCCAGTGCCCCTTGTTTGTAGAGTTGCTCGATCGAGTGCATCAGGTGGTCGTATTCGCTTCGCTCCTGCTCCACCCGGCGCGCCAGTTCTGCCTTCGTTGCTTCCAACGTCCAGCCGCGGAAGTTCTCGTTGATGTAGCGTGCCGCCAGATCTAGATCATTCTGCCTCAGCGTGCGCTCCATGCGCAGCACCCGGTCCCGCACCAGTCCCGATCGCGTCACCACCACCGCGAGAACTTTATTCTCCGCCAGCCGGGAGAAGTACACATGTTCCAGCGCATTCTTTGGGCCGCCGGTGGCCACCGCCACGCCGACGTTGCGCGAAATTAACGAGAGCACATGCGACGTGCGCTCCATGAACTCACCCACATCGGTCACTCCCGCAAGCGCATCCTGGATGATGCCCTCATCCGTGTGCGACAGAGTGGCCTTGCCCGTAAGTTGCTCGACGTAATAGCGGTAGGCCTCGCTGGTCGGAATACGTCCGGCCGAGGTGTGCGGCTGGTCCAGGAACCCCGCATCCGACAGATCCGCCATTACGTTGCGGATGGTTGCCGGACTGAGACCCTCTTTACTGGCCCGCGACAGGGTCCGCGATCCCACCGGTTCGCCCGTGGAGATAAACGTTTCCACGATCGCCGTGAGGATCTCGCGCTCGCGCTCTCCCATCTGTCCAGCAGGTGGCATATTGCTTTCTGTGACCTGGCCCCGGGCACCCGCCCAAAGACCCTGAAATGTTTCCTCTAACTACCTTTAGATGCAAAAGCTTAGATGGAGGATTTTAAGACGTCCCACCCTGATTCTAGGAACCGCCCGGAGGGCTGTCAATAGCACTCCCGGGGCGAGAGTGCTTCTACTCTCATTATCTCACCACAGAGGGCACAGAGTAAGAAAAACCAGCCACGGATTTCACCGATTGCACGGATAAAGCAAAATAAGCTGCTGAAAAAAGGGACAGCAGCGTTCCTTGAGAGAAAAGATATTCAGTTCCGATTCATTTCGTAAAAGAACCAAATTACCCACTTTTGTTGTATCCGTGGAATCCGTGTGAATCCGTGGCTGGTTTTTCTTACTCTGTGTCTTCTGTGTCCTCCGTGGTGAGGAATTGTCGCTACTGGATCTGAATAACACTCTCCGGCGCCTTGGACTTGATCTCGCCGACGCGCCCGACGACTTTGTGAGCAAATTCATAAAGCGACTTCGCATGAGGCGAGTTCTCACCGGCCAGCACCGCCGGTTGTCCCGTGTCGCCTGCTCGGCGCAGTTCCGGATCGAGTTCGATATTTCCGAGAAAGTCGATTCCGAACTCCTTTGCCGTCCTCTCCCCGCCTCCCTTGGAGAACACGTCAATTTCCTGATGGCAATGCGGGCAAGTGAAATAGCTCATGTTTTCGACCAGGCCGACGATGTCCACCTTCACTTGACGAAACATTTCGATCGCCTTCCGCGCGTCCTGCAGGGATACATCCGACGGCGTTGATACCACGACGGCGCCTGTGAGCGGCACGGTTTGCACCAGGGACAGCGCGACATCTCCAGTTCCTGGCGGCAGATCGATCACCAGATAATCCAGCAATCCCCACTCCACCGAGTTGAGAAACTGCTTGATGATTGAGTGCAGCATCGGGCCGCGCCAGATCAGCGGCTTGTCTCCGGGATTGAGGAATCCCACCGAGATGACCTTCAACCCATATCTTTCCAGCGGCTCAATCCGGTTGTCGCCCACTACCCGCGGCGTAGCGCTGGTTCCCAGCATCAGGGGCACGTTGGGGCCGTAGACGTCGGCGTCGAGCAATCCCACCTTGTGTCCGAGTTTCGCCAGCGCCACTGCCAGATTCACGGATAGCGTGGTTTTGCCCACCCCGCCCTTGCCCGATCCCACGGCGATGATTGTGTCCACTCCGGGGATTGGCTGCGGCGACATGGTTTGTTGTCCGGGACGCGGCGGCATATGCGAGCTCACAAGGCACCTTCCAAGGCTGGAGTTAATCCTCAATTATACCCAGATGGCAACTTGCACTTGAGATTTAGCCACTCCGGATTCGGGGACGCAGCTCAGCCTTGACAATGGACACTCGCC
>Ga0070741_10005404_pt1 | contig 28457 bp, 29 predicted proteins | sample Coa_R1_4_FD_66440 | JGI IMG/M metagenome (GOLD analysis project Ga0070741, IMG submission 66440) | Surface soil microbial communities from Centralia Pennsylvania, which are recovering from an underground coalmine fire - Coalmine... | ecosystem: Environmental > Terrestrial > Soil > Unclassified ... | reverse complement strand
AACAGCCATGACATCACCACGAACAGCATGTCGGCATGGCGTGTGACGATCGCCAGGATCGTCAGCGCGTAGAACAGCACCGGGATCTGAAACTGGCTGTTGTAAGAATTGGCGATCTGTGTCGGGCGGGCCGGCCAATTCTGCTGACCGAGCGCGGTGTCCTTAATCTTGGCTTGGCCGGAGCGGATGGCCGCAATCCGCGCCCGCGCCGTCCAGAAAATAAGGACGAAGGTCAGCGCGACCTGCACAAACAAAGGCAGCAGAACGAGTTGGATGGCCATCAGGAGAACCCTGCAGTGAATGAACGCGCCGGGACCTAAACCCTGCTCGGATAGTTCGGGCTTTCGCGCGTGATGGTGACGTCGTGGACGTGGCTTTCGCGCAGGCCCGCGCCCGAGATGCGAACGAACTCCGCCTTGCTATGGAACTCGTCCACCGTCTTGGCGCCGACATAGCCCATGGCGGCGCGCAGGCCCCCTGACAACTGGTGCAGCACGTTGGCCACCGGCCCCTTGTAGCCGACCTGGCCCTCGACGCCTTCCGGCACCAGCTTGAGCGCGTCCTTGATGTCCTGCTGGAAGTAGCGGTCGGCGGAGCCGCGCGCCATGGCGGCGACCGAGCCCATGCCACGATAGCTCTTGTAGGAACGTCCCTGGTAGAGGAACACCTCGCCCGGCGTCTCGTCAGTGCCGGCGAGCAGCGAGCCGACCATGGCGCAATCGGCGCCGGCGGCAAGCGCCTTGGCGAGGTCGCCGGAATATTTGATGCCGCCGTCGGCGATCACCGGCGTGTCGCTCGCCTTGGCCACGTCGACGGCGTCCATGATCGCCGTCAACTGCGGCACGCCGACACCGGCGACGATGCGCGTCGTGCAGATCGAGCCCGGACCAATGCCGACCTTGATCGAATCGGCGCCGCAATCGATCAGCGCCTTCGCGCCTTCCGACGTGGCCACGTTGCCGGCGACCACCTGCACCGCGTTCGACAACTTCTTGATGCGTTTGACCGCCTCGAGCACCAGGCGCGAATGGCCGTGCGCGGTGTCGACCACGACGAGATCGACGCCGGCCGCGATCAACGCCTCGGTGCGCGCAAAGCCTTTGTCGCCGACGGTGGTCGCGGCAGCGACGCGCAAGCGGCCCTGCTCGTCCTTGCAGGCGTTCGGATTGGCGACCGCCTTTTCGATGTCCTTGACCGTGATCAGCCCGACGCAGCGATATTGTTCGTCGACCACCAGAAGCTTTTCGATGCGGTGCTGGTGCAGCAGCTTTTTGGCCTCGTTCTGGCTGACGCCCTCGCGCACGGTGATGAGCTTCTTGGTCATCAGCTCGGACACCTTCTGGCGCGGATCGGTCGCAAAGCGGACGTCGCGGTTGGTGAGGATGCCGACCAGCTTGCCGGCTTTGCCGTTGCCGCCGCCCTCGACCACCGGGATGCCGGAAATCTTGTTCTCCTTCATCAAGTCGAGCGCTTCCTGGAGCGTCGCTGCCGGCGCGATGGTGAGCGGGTTCACCACCATGCCGGATTCGAATTTCTTCACCTGGCGGACCTGCGCCGCCTGCTGCTCCGGATCGAGATTGCGGTGAATGACGCCGATGCCGCCGGCCTGCGCCATGGCGATCGCCATCTGCGACTCGGTCACCGTGTCCATGGCGGAGGCGACGATCGGAATATTGAGCGGGATCGAACGGGTAATGCGCGATCGGATATCCACATCGGCGGGCAGCACCTCCGACAGGCCGGGCTTGATCAGCACGTCGTCGAAGGTGAGCGCTTCGCGCGGGTTACCGTTGTTTTTCGGCGCCATCGCCAACTCCATCGGCCCAAAATAAGGCTTTGGCCGGACACCAAGGCTAAAAAAGCGCCTTTGGCGAGGATTTCCTCGCCGGGGTCCGGCCCGCTTTTGGGTTGGCGTGGGTCAGTAGCACGTGTTTGCGCCGATTCCTAGGGCAATTACAGATGCCTGTTATGAGCCGCCCGGCTTCCGTCCAGCGCAGGTTTACGGTTGAACGAACCGTTGAACCCTTGATGCTACCGCCGGGTCAGCCCACACATGCCTCGTGACCGCATTGTTCCCCTGATCATCGCGGTCGCGCTGTTCATGGAAAACATGGACTCCACCGTCATCGCCACGTCGCTGCCGGCGATCGCGGGCGCCATCGGCTCAAACCCGCTGGCGCTCAAACTTGCCGTCACCTCCTACCTGCTGTCGCTTGCCATATTCATCCCGGCGAGCGGCTGGACCGCCGACCGATTCGGCGCGCGCACCGTATTCCGCGCCGCCATTGCCGTCTTTGTCCTCGGCTCGATCGGCTGCGCCTTGTCGGGATCGCTCAGCGACTTCGTCATCGCCCGCATCGTGCAAGGCATGGGCGGCGCCATGATGACGCCGGTCGGCCGTATGGTGCTTGTGCGCACAATACCCAAACGCGAACTCGTCGGCGCCATGGCCTGGGTGACGACCCCCGCCTTGATCGGCCCGGTGCTGGGGCCCCCGGTCGGTGGATTCATCACCACCTACGCAACGTGGCACTGGATCTTCATTATCAACGTGCCGATCGGTCTCCTCGGGATTGCGCTTGCGACGCGCTACATCGACGACATTCGCGCGCAGGACCACGAGCGTTTCGATATCGTCGGCATGGTGCTGGCCGGGCTCGGCATTGCCGGCATCGCCTTCGGCGCCTCGGTGCTGGGCTTGAATTTCCTGCCCTGGTGGATCGTCGTGGCCCTGGTCGCCGGCGGCGGCGTGTTCCTCGTCGCCTATTGCGCGCACGCCCGCCACACCGACAATCCCGCGCTCGATCTGACGCTTTTTCGCCTGCCTACTTTCTTTGCCAGCGTCGTCGGCGGGTTCATCTTCCGTCTGGGGCTCGGCGCGCTGCCGTTCCTACTGCCGTTGATGCTGCAGCTCGGCTTCGGCATGACGCCGTTTCAATCGGGTCTCATCACCTTCGCCACCGCATTCGGCGCCATGGGAATGAAATGGGCGACCGCGTCCATTCTGCGCCGCTTTGGCTTCCGCACCATCCTGACCATCAATTCGGTGATCAGTGCCGGCTTCCTGGCGGTGTGCGCGTTTTTCACCGCGGCGACTCCGGTCCTTGTCATGTCGCTTCTGCTCTTTGTCGGCGGCTTCTTTCGTTCGCTGCAGTTCACCAGCATCAACACGCTGGCTTACGCCGAGGTCGAACCCGATCGCGTCAGCCGCGCCACTTCGATCGTCAGTGTCGCCCAGCAGCTTGCGATTTCGGCGGGCGTTGCGCTTGGCGCGCTCGCCGTCGACGCCACGTTGCGCATCAAGGGCGACCCCACGCTGAATGCCGACGCCTTCCCGCCAGCGTTTCTCGCCGTGGCGTTGATTTCAGCGCTTTCGGTGCTCATCTTCGTCCGGCTCGCGCCCGACGCAGGCGCGGAAATGGCCGATCGCCTGCCGGCGCCGACTGAAACTTCCGATCAGCGCGTTGCGTAAAATTTTATCTATTAACCATATCCGCAGCTTTGGTTAAGCAACACGTCTTGCGCCGGATGACAACGCGTCGGCGGCCCGGCTACGTTCGGCAAAATTATGGTTAACAGGGTGCGGGTGGCGTATGCGCAAGGCACGGCCTGATTGGCTGCTCCGAGCCGCGTTCTTGACGGCCATCGCCGCCATTCCACCTCTCTCCATGCAAGCATCCGCGACGCCGAGCGCCGACGCGCAGATGTGCGCGACGCAGACCGAGGCGCTCGCCGACCAGCGCATTGCGGCGTGCACGGCGCTGCTCAGGACCGGCCGCCTGCGCGGCGTGCCCGAGGGCATCGCCTACGCCTTGCGTGGCCTTGCCTATCTCGATCGCGGTGACGCGCCGCACGCCATCGGTGATCTCAATCAGGCGGTGACGTTGGCGCCGGATTTTGCACCGGCCTACCAGAATCGCGGCAATGCCTGGTACGCGCGCGGCAATTACGGCCAGGCCATGTCCGACTACGATGCCGCCATCAAGCTCGATCCCGACACCGCCTCGCCTTACGTGAACCGCGCCACCTTGCGCCGCGATCTCGGCAATACCAACGGCGCGCTTGAAGATTTCGCCAAGGCCATCAGTCTCAACTCGCGCGAGGCCGGGGCTTACAAGGGACGCGGCGAACTTTACCTGCGTGAGAAGGATTATTCGCGCGCGATCGCCGATTTTGATGCCGCGTTGCGACTGTCGCCGACCGCCGGCATCTACATGTTGCGCGCCAAGGCGCGCGAGGACGCCGGCCACCTCGACCAGGCACTCGCCGACTACCGCGACGCCGAACGGCTGGATCCCCACAGCATCTCGGCGATCAACGCCGAGGCCGGCATCTGGCGCAAGAAGGGCAATCTGGATAACGCCATCGCCGCCTATGACCGCGCGCTCGCCGCCGACGACAGGCGTGCCGAGACCTACAAGCTGCGTGCCGAGGCTTATGCTGCCAAGGGCGAGCGCAAGCTGGCGATGGCCGATATCGGCCGCGCCCTCAAGTTCACCTGGAGCGTCGATCTGCTCAAGGCGCGGGCGCAGCTGCGGCTCGACGACGGCGACGTGGCCGGCGTCGTGCGCGACACCGACGCTATCCTCAAGGCCAGTCCGGACAACGCTGCGGCGCTGGCTTTGCAAGGCGTCGCCTATGCGCGCAAGAAGGATTACGGCCACGCGCTTGACGCGCTCGACAAGGCGATTGCGGCCGACGATAAGGATGCGCTGGCGTTTGGCGAGCGCGGCCAGGTCTATCTGCTCAAAGGCGACAACAATCGCGCCCTCGCCGATTTGAGCCGCGCCATATCTCTCGGCACGTCCAGTCCGGCGCCCTATCGCGCCCGCGCCGCGATCTACAAGAAGGCCGGTGACACGGCAAAGGCGCTCGCCGACCTCGATGCCGCGATCGGCCGCGACCCGCGGCCGGCCGAGCCCTATTTCGAGCGGGCCGCGCTGCGCCAGGCCAAAGGCGACCTTGCCCGCGCGCTCACGGACCTCAACGAAGGGTTGACGCGGGAGCCCAATAACGTCGCCGGACTGCGCGCCCGCGCCCAGGCCTTGATGGAGACAAAGGCCTACGCCAAGGCGGTCGACGACCTCGACAGCGTCATCCGGCTCAACCCCCGCGACACCCAAGGCTATTACCTGCGCGGCCTCGCCCATGAGCAGGACGGCGATCTGAACAGAGCAATCGCCGACTACAAAACCGCGCTCGAGCGCGACCGCAATTTCGGCGATGCGAAGCGCGCGCTGGCGCGCGCCGCCAATGAAGAGAAAAAGGCCAAGGCGACGCAAAAACAGGACAACAGCAGGGTCGCGGCACCCGAAGAAACGGCTCCGCCGCAAAAGCTCGAGGCCAATATCGATCAGGTGCCGCTGCCGGTCGAGGCGCGCCGCGAGCCCAGAAGCGCAAAGACCAATGCCTACCCGGAAAAGCCGGCGCGGCAGGCCACACTCGACGACAAGCTGAAACTCGACCAGCCAAAGCCCAACATTGTCGAACACAAGGCCACGGCCGTCGAGCACAAGACGCAGATCAATAAGCCTCAAGAGCAGACCAGCGCCCGCGACACCCGTCTAAGGCGCGAGCGCGAAGCGCGTCTGCATCAGGACCGCGACAAGGCCAAGCGCAAGTCGGCCGCCGACCGTACTCCGCCGGCCGGCATTCGCTATTACCGCGCAGGCGCCACGGACATGCGCAACAGCGATTATCACTACGTGATCCGACGGCGCGACACGAGTTTCAGCGACATCTGGAACGACCGCTAGGCGCTTGCCCGAAACCCCGTCGCCAGGAGATAAAGTTCGGCGGAATCCGCGCGGCTGGCCGCCGGCTTGACGTGCTTGACCTGCCTGAAGTCGCGCTTGAGCGCGGTGAGCAGGGAGGCCTCGGTACCGCCCTGCAGCACCTTGGCAAGGAACGCCCCACCGGGCGCGAGCACTTCACGCGCGAATTCGGCCGCCGCCTCGACCAGCGCCATGATCTTCAGGTGGTCGGTGCGCGCGTGCCCCGTGGCGTTCGCCGCCATGTCCGAGAGCACGACGTCGGCCGGCCCGCCGAGCATCGCCTTGAGCGTCTGCGGCGCGGACGGGTCGAGAAAATCGAGCTGCACAAAATCGACGCCGGCGACCGGCGGCATCGGCAGAACGTCGATCGCGACCACGCGACCCTCGGAACCGACGCGTTTGGCCGCCACCTGACTCCAGCCCCCGGGCGCAGCGCCGAGATCGATGACGCGCGCGCCTTTCTTCAGGAACCGGGCCTTGTCATCGATTTCCGACAGTTTGAATGCGGCGCGCGAGCGAAGGCCCTCGCTCTTGGCGCGCGCGACATAGGGATCGTTGAGCTGGCGCTCGAGCCAGCGCCGCGACGACTGCGACTTGCTCTTGTCCTTGACGCGAACCTTGAGTTCCCGCGAGCCGCCGCCTTTTCCGCCACTCACGATGCCGCCACCTGACCGCCGCCGGCCCAGACGCCGTCCGCGCGCATCATCTGCACCAGCATGCCCTCGCGCAGACCGCGGTCGGCGACGCGCAGGCGCGGACACGGGAAGGCGCGGCGGATCGCCTCCAGAATCGCGCAGCCCGCGAGCACGAGGTCGGCGCGCTCCGCGCCGATGCAGGGCGAGGCGACGCGGTCCTCGAAACTCATCGCGAGCAGGCGCTCGATCACCGCGCTGATCTCGCTCTCGTTCATCCAGCAGCCGTCGACGCGACTTCGATCGTAGCGCTTGAGATTGAGATGCACGCCGGCGATCGTGGTCACCGTGCCGGAGGTACCGAGCATATGGATGCCGTTGATCCCGCCGTGCTCGCGCGCAAACGGTGAGATGAACCCCGCCACTTCGTTGACCATGGTCTCGTAGGTTTCGCGGCTGACGCGGTGGCCGCCGTGCCGTTCGGCCAGGGTCACGACGCCGTGCGGCAGCGAGATCCAGCCGGCGATCTGCGGCAGCGGCGGGCCGCCTGCGGCTTTCTGCGAGCGTTGCAGGCGCACCAGTTCGGACGACCCGCCGCCGATGTCAAACAGCACGACGCCGTCGGCCTGCGGGTCGATCAGCGGCGTGCAGCCGGTGGCGGCGAGCGTCGCCTCGGTCTCGCGGTCGATGACCTCGAGTTCGAGACCCAATTCGTCGGCGACCAGGCTGCGGAATTCGTCGCCATTGACGGCGGCGCGGCAGGCCTCGGTGGCGATCAGGCGCGCACGCGTCACGCCCTTGTTGCGCATTTTGTTGCGGCAAATTGCCAACGCCGCGAGCGCCCGTTCGATCGCCGCGTCGCTGATACGGCCAGAGACGGAGACGCCTTCGCCGAGCCGAATGATGCGAGAGAACGCATCGACGACCCGAAAACTGTCGCCTGAGGGTCTGGCGATGAGCAGCCGGCAATTATTGGTGCCGAGGTCGAGCGCGGCATAAGTCGGCCCGCCCCGGTCCCCGCCATGGGCGCCGTTGAGCCGTCCGGGCGACCGCCGACCCCAATCGGCCCGCGCAGGCGGGACCCGATCAAACGCGGGGTCGAGGCCTGGGTTATCCCCGGCCTCGCCGCTCATTTTGCAAGCCTTCCTGCCACGCTGAGCGGCTCCGGAGGCGCTCAGGCTGCGGCAATGTTCCAACTATCGCGAAAAGTCTAACAGCGCCTGTGCGGCACGCAAGGCTTGCCCGCTGAAAGCGTTCTTGTGGAAGCACGGTTCCTGCTTTATCTCAACATCTCCGCGCTCCAGCCCCGACAATCGCATGGATGACAGAACCGCCGAAATCGCACTTTCGCTGACCAAATTCGGCGTCGGTCAGCCGGTCCGCCGCACCGAGGACCCGATCCTGGTCCGCGGGCAAGGCCGCTACGCCGACGATGTTTCGCGCCCGGGACAAGCCTATGCGGTAATGGTGCGCAGCACGGTTGCGCACGGAGCGATCGGGGCAATCGATGCCGTCAAGGCGCGATCGATGCCGGGGGTGCTCGCGGTGCTGACCGCCGACGACCTCAAGGGCTATGGCGGGCTGAAAACAAACCTTCCGCTCAAGAACCGTGACGGCTCGCCGATCCGCTATGTGCCGCGGCCGGCGCTGGCCAGCGACAAGGTGCGTTTCGTCGGCGACCCGGTGGCCTGCGTGATCGCCGAAACGGTGGCCCAGGCCAAGGACGCCGCCGAGGCGGTCGCGATCGACATCGAGCCGCTCAAACCCGTGCTGAAGCCGGCCGAGGCAATCAAACCGGGCGCACCTCTGGTTTTCGACCAGATCGCCAACAACATCGCGCTCGACTTCCATTACGGCGATGCCGCCAAGGTCGCCGAGGCCTTCGCCAAGGCCAAGCACGTGACGCGGCTCGAGACCTCGAACCAGCGCATGATCGTCGCCGCGATGGAGCCGCGCGCCGCGATCGGCGAGTACGACGCGGCACAAAGCAAATGGACGCTTTACTCGTGCAGTCAGGGCGTACACGGCCTGAAGACGCAGTTGATGGATATCCTCGGCGCACCGGCCGACAAGGTGCGCGTCGTCACCGGTCAGGTGGGCGGCTCCTTCGGCATGAAGGCCTCGGCCTATCCCGAATACGTCTGCATCCTGCACGGCGCGAAAATCCTCGGCCGCCCGGTGAAGTGGACCGACGAACGCTCGGGCAGCTTCGTATCCGATCATCACGGCCGCGCGCAGGACATGACGATCGAGATCGCGTTCGATGAGAATGCGCACATCCTGGCGGTCCGTCTCACCGGCTTTGGCGACATGGGCGGCTACCTCGCCCAGTTCGGGGCGCTGCTGCCGACCGGCAATCAGGTGAAGAACATCACCGGCATGTACCGGACGCCGCTTATCGAGGTGGCGACGAAATGCGTGTTCACCAATACGTCTCACGTATCGGCCTATCGCGGCGCCGGCCGTCCCGAAGGCAATTACTATGTCGAGCGCGCGCTCGACATAGCCGCTGGCGAACTCGGCATCGATCGGATCGAGCTGCGCAAGCGCAACATGGTGCGCAAGAGCGACTTCCCCTTCGCTGCGGCGTCCGGCGTCACCTACGACAGCGGCGATTTCCTCGGCCTGCTCAAGCAGGCGCTCGAGCTCGCCGACTATGACGGCTTCAAGAAGCGCAAGCGCGAGAGCAGGAAGAACGGCAAGCTGCGCGGCATCGGCGTCGGCTGCTATCTCGAAGTCACCGCCGGCGGCGGCAAGGAGCTCGGCGCCCTGCATTTCGAGAAAGACGGCACCGTCACGATCATCAGCGGCACCATGGATTTCGGCATGGGCCATGCCACGACCTATGCGCAGATGGTCAGCGACATGCTCGGCATTCCCTTCGACCGCATCAAGTTGGTGGAGGGCGACAGCGACCGCATGACCTTCGGCGGCGGTTCGGGCGGCTCACGCTCGGTGATGTTCGCCGGCACGGCGTTGTCCGAATCCTCTAAAATCGTAATCGAGCGTGGCAAGCAGATCGCCTCCCACGTGCTCGAAGCCTCGCCCGGCGATATCGAATTCAAGGCAGGGCGTTTCATCATCGCCGGCACCGACCGCTCGATCGGACTGCTCGACCTGGCGCAGCGGTTGCACGCTGGGCTGAAGCTGCCCGAGGGCGTTCCGGCTTCGCTCGATACGGACCATGTCGGCAACGATCCGGTGCCGTCGGCATTCCCGAACGGCTGCCATGTCGTCGAAGTCGAGGTCGACCCGGAAACCGGCGCGACGGACGTCGTGCGCTATACGGCGGTCAACGACCTCGGCACTGTGGTCAACCCGCTGCTGGTGGAAGGCCAGGTTCAGGGCGGCGTGATGCAGGGGCTCGGCCAGGCACTGCTCGAGCAGGCGGTCTACGACGCCGACGGCCAGCTCGTGACCGGCTCCTTCATGGACTACGCCATGCCCCGCGCCCACCATGCGCCGATGATCACGGTCGCCAGCCACCCGGTGCCGACCAAAAGCAATCCGATCGGCGCCAAAGGCTGCGGCGAGGCCGGCACATCGGGCGCATTGCCGTCGGTCACCAATGCGGTGATCGATGCGCTTTCGGAGTATGGCATCCGGCATCTCGAGATGCCGATGACGCCGGCGCGCGTCTGGCAGGCCATCCAGGACGCCAAGCGCAAGGCATGAGCCAAGCGGCGGAAATTCTTGGCGCAAAGCGTGCATCGCATAGCCGCATCGTCGGCGTCGTCAGCGCGGCCCATTTTGTCTCGCATTATTACATCATCCTGCTGGCGCCGCTCTTGCCCTTCGTCCGCGCCGATTACGGCATCAGCTACACCGAAATCGGCGTCGCTCTGGCCGTGTTCAATACGGTGACCGCGGCGCTGCAAGCGCCGGCAGGATTCCTGGTCGACAAGATCGGCGCCCGCATTCCGCTGATCGGCGGCTTGTTGCTCGGCGCTTGCCCGTTCCTGATCGTCGGGCTTGGCAATTCCTATTGGCTGCTGGTTGCCATGTTTGCGGTCGCAGGCATCGGCAACGCGGTCTATCACCCCGCCGACTACGCGCTGCTGTCGCATCATGTGCCGGCCGAACGGATCGGACCGGCCTTCTCGATTCATACCTTCGCCGGCATGGCCGGGTCTGCGGCGGCGCCGCCGACGCTGCTGCTGATGCAGCATCTTTGGGGCTGGCGCGGCGCTTTCATCGGCGCCAGCATTCTGGGCTTTGCGGTGGCCGCTGCCCTCATGGTGATTCATGACCATGGTGACAGCCACCGCCCCTCGCCCGGCAAATCGGACGATGGCCCCGGTGGCTGGCGGTTGCTGATGACGCCGCCGATTCTGCTCAATCTCGTCTTCTTCGTGCTGCTGGCGATGATCAGCGGCGGCTTTTACAACTATTCGGTCGTTGCCCTCGGTGCGTTGTATGGGACGCCGGTTGCAACCGCGAATGTGGCGCTGACCGCGTTTCTTGTCCTGTCGTCGATCGGCGTTCTGGCGGGCGGCTTTCTGGTCACGCGCACCTCGCGCCATGCTGTGGTGGCGGCGCTTGGACTATTGGCGATGGCGCTGCTGTCCGGGTTCATTGCCGAGGTTGAGCTCGGCGCGCTGCTCTTGATCGCGGTGATGGCCGTCACCGGCTTCTTTCTCGGCGCGATCATGCCGTCGCGCGACATGATCGTGCGTGCAATCACGCCGCCGGGTTCCTTCGGCAAGGTCTTCGGCTTCGTGACGACGGGGTTCAATATCGGCGGCATTATCGCGCCCCTGATGTTCGGCGCCATCATGGACCATGGCAGCCCGAGCCTGGTGTTTCTCGGCGTCGCAGCCTGCAGCCTGGCCGCGATCGCAACAGTGGCGACGCGGCGGCGGGTCTAGAATACCAAGGGCTTGTCAAATCAGCCGGTTTGGCCCATGTCATGGGCTTCCCAGCGTCTTAGGAATGCGGGTACCGGCTGCGGCACGGCCCTGTTGGGGAATAGTTCAACGGTAGAACATCGGACTCTGACTCCGAGAATCTAGGTTCGAATCCTAGTTCCCCAGCCAGACGCTGCGTTTTCACAAATCGAAACCCGTCCCGGGTGCGAGCCCCGGCACGAATTGGGCTAGCCAAGGCGGCGTTTGTAGATCATCCTTGTGACCGGCGGGTGCGCCTTTCAAAACCACGAACAAGCACCTTCAGCATCGGGGAGAAACGCTGTGGCTCAGACTCAAACCATTGAGGAATTTGTCGGAAACGCGCTGGATGATGCGAAGATATCGCCATTGCATCGCAAAGTGGTCGCGCTGATTGCCGCGGGATACTTCTTCGATGTGATCGACTTCACCGTCCTCGGCTCGCTCATTCCCTACATCCTGCAATCCAAGTTCGCGACCGGGCCGGAGGCTGCGGCCATCGGCAGCGCCACGATCTTCGGCATGTTCATCGGCACCGCCGGTCAGGGTGAATTCAGCGATCGCTTCGGCCGCAGGTTCATCTATCAATTCAACCTGCTGCTGTTCGGTGTCTTCACCATTCTCGGCTCGCTCGCCCCGAGCGTCAGCCTGCTGATCGCGTGCCGATTCATCGCCGGCCTCGGCCTCGGCGCCGAGCAGCCGCTCGCCTTCGCCTATGCCGGCGAATATGCGCCCAAGCGCATCCGCGGCCGCATCCTGGCGATCGTGCACTTCATCGGCGGCGCCATGGTCTGGCCGATCGGCACCGCGCTGGTGCTGCTGTTCGGCAGCACGATGTCGAACCCGGATTATGCCTGGCGCGGCGTCTGGCTGGTCGTCGGAATCGGCGCGCTCGTGGTCTGGGTGTTCCGCTTCACGCTGCCGGAGTCGCCGCGCTATCTGGCGACGCACGGCCGCGGCAAGGAGGCGATCGACATTCTTGGTCGTCTCGGCATCGCCGGCCCGAAGGGCACGCTGGCAACGGACGCTGCGAGCGACACCAAGAGCGATCCTTTCGCCGTCGTGTTCAGCAAGTTCCCGACGCGCGTGATCGCCGGCATGATCTGCTTCACGGCGTTCTTCGGCGTCGCCATCGGTCTCGGCGCCTGGCTGCCGAACATGATGAACGCCAAGGGCTTCTCGATCACCAAGTCCTTGCAATACACGCTCGCCATGAACTTCGCCGTGCCGTGCGCCAGCATCTTCATGATGTACGCGCTCGATAAATTCGGCCGCAAGATCACTTCGATCTGCGCGTTCGTCGGCGCCGGCATCATGGCGATGGTGTTTGCCAACGCCTCAACCGGGACCGAGTTGATGGTCGCGGGCTTCATCATGATCTTCTTCGTGCAGGTCGCAGGCAACGCCATGCAGATCTTCGCGTCGGAGGTCTTCCCGACCAACGCACGTGCGTCCGGCTTCGGCTGGGCGTCGGGCATCGGCCGCCTGGCGACCGCCTTCATCATCCCGACCATTCTGTGGATCCAGACTGGCTACGGTCTGACGACGGTGTTTGCCTGTCTCGCGGTCGCCCTCGTGATCGCCGCTATCTCGGTGACGCAGCTTGGACCCGAGGCGCGGCAGAAGAGCCTCGACGAGATTGCGCCGCCGACGGGCTGACGGCATCGCAACGACATGCGGGGCCCGGTTCGGCAAAATGCCGGGCCGGGCCTCGCCGCATCATAAGGTATGGCCATGGCACTGACCGAGCAGACGAGTGGCGCGCCGATGGCGACGCACTCGAAGAACATCCGTTTCCTGTCGCGCTGCGACCAAGGCGGACGGCCCGATGGCGTCCAGGTCATCGTGCACAAAGGTCACGCCTTCGTCGGCCACATGTTCGCCGACGGCTTTTCCGTCATCGACGTGCGCGATCCGAAAAACCCGAAGACGGTGAAATACGTCGCCGCGCCGAAAAACACCCGCTCGCATCATCTGCAGATTTCCGGCGACGTCCTGCTCGCCGTGAACGGGCCGAACATCTGGGCGATGCAGCAATATGCGAGCCAGATCGACTATTACGCCAAGTCGCTCGCCGATTCGGTGCAGACCGACCAGCCCTACGCCGCCGGCGTTCGCGCCTTCGATATTTCGGATCCGGCCAACCCGCGAGAAATCGGCTTCCTCAATACCGCCGGCCTCGGCGCGCACCGCATCTGGTGGGTCGGCGGCAAATACGCCTATGTCTCGGTGCATTTCGGCGGCTTCATCGACCACATTCTGGCGATTATCGACGTATCCGATCCGAGGAACATGAAGCTTGCCGGCAAATGGTGGCTGCCGGGCATGAACCGCGGCGCCGGCGAAACACCGCCTGCCTCGTTCGGCAAACGCACGGCGCTGCATCACATGATCAGCGCAGGCAATATCGGCTATGCCGCCTGGCGCGACGGCGGCTACACCGTCCACGACTTGAGCGAACCGGCCCATCCGAAGCTGCTCAGCCATCGCAACTATCATCCGCCCTTCGGCGGCGGCGCGCACACGCCGCTGCCGCTGCCCGGCAAGAAGGTGCTGGTATTGGCCGACGAAGCGACCTCGGCGAATTGCGCCAACGGACTTGCCTACACCTGGGTGATCGACGTTCGCGAGCCGGCAAATCCGGTATCCATCGCCACGCTGCCGACGCCGGCGGAGGAGGATTTCTGCAAGAAAGGCGCGAAGTTCGGGCCGCACAATCTGCATGAGAACCGGCCCGGCTCGTTCCAGAGCGAGGACGTCGTCTTTGCCACCTATCACAATGCGGGCTTGCGCATTTACGACATGCGCAATCCTTATCAGCCCAAGCAGCTCGGCTACTACGTGCCGCCGCCGCCGGAGCGGATCGTCGACCAGCGGCCCAATCCGGCACGCGTCATCCAGTCCTGCGACGTGTTCGTCGACACCAACGGCGTGATGTACATGACCGACACCAATGCCGGGCTCTACATTTTGCAATACGAGGGACAATGAGCGGAACGTTCGGACGGCTCGCGCTGCATACCTGGACCATCGACACCACGCCGCTGAAGACGGCGCTCGATGCGGCTAAACAGGGCGGTTTCGACGCCGTGGAGTTGCGCCGCACCGATTTCAAGCGCTGCTTCGACGCCGGCATGAGCAACGGCCAGGTGCTCGACCTGATCCGGGCGAGCGGCATCCCGGTCGGCGTGCTCGGCGTCGAATATGGCTGGCTGTTCGCGGCCGGAGACGAGAGCGAGCGCCTGTTCAAGGTGTTCCGCGAAAGCTGCCAAAACGCCGTCGCGCTCGGCTGCAAGATGCTGATGAGCGCGCCAGGCCAGGTCAACGGGCCGATTCCGCAGGCAATCGAATATTTGAAGCGCGCCGGCGACATCGCCGGTGAATACGGCCTCAGGCTCGCCATCGAATACAATTCACAGCACGACGTGCTCAACAGCCTGCCGGTCTTGCGCCAGCTCATCGAGGGCGCCGGCAAGCCGAATTGCGGCTACTTGATCGACGCCTATCATTTCGAGCGGAGCGGCTATGGCGGCGCGAGCTTCAGAGACCTGCCAAGCGACATGATCTACTGCTTCCAGTACAGCGACGTGTCGCCCAACCCGGTGACCGGCGTGCGCCGCCCGACCGACCGGCTCGTTCCCGGCAAGGGGGTCGTGAAATGGCGTGAGGTGCTCGGGCTGCTCTATGAGAAAGGCTATACCGGCTATATGAGCTACGAAGCCCCGAACCCGGAGCTGTGGGCGCGCTCGCCTTACGACGTTGCCCGCGAAGGCGTCGCGCTTACCAAGCAGTTGTTGCGGGACGCCGTCCCCGCCTACGCGAATTGAGGTCATCAATGGCAGAAGAACTTCCGCTTTTCCTCGGGCTGAACGACAAGACCGTCACCGACATCCCCAAGACGGTCGAGAAGCAGCGCTACATGACGAGCATTGCGCCCAAGGCCGCCAATCCCGGCAGATGGGTCGAGCAGCCGCGCATGCCGATCCCGACCGGCGAGCACGCCGTCATCGAGTGTCAGGGCAAGATCCATTCGATCGCCGGGTACGCCAAGCACCGCGTCGACCAGAATTTCCACCAGGTCTACGATCCGGCGACCAAAACCTGGTCACTGAAGGCGCCCTTCCCCCACCCGTGCAATCACGTGGCGGGCGTCTCGATCGGGTCCAAGATTTACACCTTCGGCGGTTTCGTCGAGCAGAACCGCTGCCCGCATTCCAAGTGTTTCGTCTACGACACCACGGCCGATCAGTGGGCGCCGATCGCACCGATCTCGCGGCCGCGCGGCGCCATGTCCGCGATCGTGCTCGACGGCAAGATCCATCTGCTCGGCGGCCGTGATGTGCGCTCGGTCGAATGGCATGAGGTCTACGATCCGGCGACGAACAAGTATTCCGACCGCGCCAGCATGCGCGGCTCGACCGGCACGCAGCCTTTCGTCGGCCAACGCGACCACATGGGTGTGGCGGTGGTGGACGGAAAAATCCACGCCATCGCCGGGCGCATGGACTCCTACGACTTCAACACCGGGCTCAATGCCGTCTACGACCCGAAAACCGACTCCTGGTCGTTCCGCGCGCCGCTGCCGACGCCGCGGTCCGGCCCATCCTGCGTCTACATCAACGGCAAGATCGTGGTGTTCGGCGGCGAAGCGACCGGCCGGGTTTTCGGCACCAACGAGCTCTACGACCCCAAGACCGACACATGGGAAGCCGGCACGCCAATGGCCGTTCCGCGCCACGGACTGCACGGCGCCACCTGCGCGGTGATCGGCAACATGGTCCACGTGCCCGGCGGCGGTCCGGTGCCGGGCGGCCAAGTGCAGGGCGCCTACCACGACGCCTTCACTTTCGGTTAGCGCGCCGTCGACCAGAGTTTTTGGCCGCGGTGTGCCGCGGCCAACGCAAAAATACGAGCGGCCGCCCCTTCTGGGGCGGCCGCATCGTTTTTCAAACCGCCGCTTGTTATCGCGCCGGACGCAGGTTCAACTCGGCGACGCCGCCGGCGACGTTGAGCCCGGTCTGCCCTTGGACCGAGACCGGCTGCAACGTGACGGTGCGGTTGGAACCGCCGACCAAGGCATTGGCGCCGAGCCCGGCGCCAACCGTTGCCTCGGCGCTGGCGCCGACATAGGTGCCGGCCAGCGCACCGAAGCGGCGGCTGGTGGGCGCAAATACGGCCCAGGTCATCTCGCCGCCCGCGGTCGCACCGACGTCGAGCCCGAACTTGTTGATCTCGCCGACATAGACCTCACGCGGCCCCCGCACCGAGGGCGTGAACATGCAGGTTACGCGTTTCTTCGAAGCGATGATGACGCCGATGCCGGCCGAAATGTCGCAATTCAAGGTACCGACTTTGGTCCGTTCCTGCGCCACCGACGGGGCCGGCTGGGCGACCGCCGCAGCCAGCGCCATGGCGGCAAAAGCGATCATGCGCCTGTGCATATCGAACTCCTGTGTTGTCGTGAGACCCGCCCATAAAACGTGACAAGGGGAAGAAAGTTCCCCCAAGTTCCGCCTCATGGCAAACGGACCATTACAGCGGAATGTTACGAGACGCAGCGGCCCGAAATGCCCAGCTGGCCGGCCGCGACCAGCGGGCTGAAAATGGGCTCGCAGCCGGCCGGCACGGCGATCGAACGCTCCGGTACCGGCCGCAACCCGGTCGCGCCGGTGTCGAGCCGGTCGGCTTTGTGTGCGCGGTCGACGTGCTGAATGATCCGGCCCGAGGGCATGGGCCGCGCGCCGACGGCAAAACCGAGCCCGGCAACGGTGACCAGCCCCATGGCCGCCACCGCCACGATCCCGATCAGCATATAACCCATCAGCGCACGCATTGCCGCCGTCCCGCGCCACGCGATCGCCGCGACTGGCGCTGTCATGATCGCTGGACCTAACCGTGGGCAAAGAAAAACGTTCCGCGCTGCTAGCGCGCGTCGAGAATCTGGTTCGCCGGGATGACGACCCGGCACCGCACGCCGTCCGGCTCGAAGTCCAGCGTGACCTCGGCATCGAGTGACCGCGCGAGATTGCGTTCGATCACCATGCTGCCAAATCCGCGCTTGCGCCGCGTTTTCACCTTTGGGCCGGACTGCTCGAGCCAGATGAGCTCGATGGTGTTGGCATTACTGTTGGTGTTGTTGACGCCGCCGCGGGCCCAGCGCACCGAAACACGCCCTTCCGGCACCGACAGGGCGCCGAACGTGCTGGCGTTGACGGCAAGCTCATGCAGCGCCAGCCCGAGATTCTGCGCGGCCTCCGGCTTGAGCGCGACCTCGGGGCCCTCGATCGCGATCTGGCCCGGCTCGCGATCAATGTAGGCCGCAAGCTGCGATCGCACCAGTTCGCGCAACGAGGCGCCGTACCAGCTCTCCCGCACCAGAAGATCGTGCGAGGACGCCAGGGCCTGAAGGCGGGCGGCAAATTGCGTGAGAAAACCCTCGATCGAACCGGCGTGCCGTGCGGTCTGGCGCGCCATGGCCTGGATGACCGCCAGAAGGTTCTTGGACCGATGGGTCAATTCGCGCAACAGCAGGCGCAAATGCGCCTCGCCCTCCTTGCGCGCGGTGACGTCGACGGAAGCGCCGGTCAAGCCGACGACGCTGCCGGCATCGTCGCGCAATGGCTCGATATGGACGTCGTACCAGCGCGCGCCGGAGGGTTCGGTCAGCGCGAATTCCGCGCGCTTGGGCTGGCCGAGCGCCATGGCCTCGCGCTTGAATGCGATAATCTCGCTCCCGCCGAGCGGCCCCAGCAGCTCCTCGTCGCTGCGGCCGACGATCTCTCCCACCGCACGACCGAGCATCGGATTGGTGATCGAGGTGTAGCGCAGATCGCGGTCCTGCGTGAACACGGTGACGCCGGAGCCGCGCAGCGCCGTTTCGTAACGCGCAAAGCGCGCCCGCAGCAGCTTCAGCTCCCGGGCCTGCGCCTCGATTTGCGCCTCAAGCCGCTGCCGCTCTTTTTCGGAGCCGGCTCTTTCATCGCCCGACATCGCGCCCGCCTCGGCGATTGCATCGTTCTCGCCCGCGCCCGCTTCTTGAAGCACCGGCGAGTTCCGCACCGAATGCGTGAATGAACACGGTTCCGATGCGCCATGTCAATGAAATCCGCCGCTGACGCAGCAGATCAAACGTGGCCGACGACGATCCGTTTCACGCATGCCAGCCGGAGCGCGCTCGAATTTGCCGGAACTTTTCCCGGTGCGGCCACGTTTGACACCGGCGACGGACAACCAACCGCTTGCGAGGAGACCATGACCACGCGCGCAGCCAAATCCGCAGCCGCCGAGGACATCGCGGCCATCGAAGATCTCATGAGCGATCTCGAAAAACGGCTGCGGCGGCTGTCGACGACTGCCCGCCGCGAGACATCGGGCGCCTCCGGCGACGTGCGCGACTTCGTCGGCGAGGCGCTCGAGCGCATCACGAACCGCGTGCGCGAACGCGCCTCCGACGTCGCCGCCGCGGTCGCCGACGAGGCCTCGCAGCTCAGCGGCGACGCGTTCAAGCGGCTCGCCGACGAGGTCGAGCAGCGCCCGTTCGTCATGCTCGCCGTCGCCGCCGGCATCGGTTTTCTTGCAGGCCTCGCCAACCGGCGCTAGTGCCATGCGCCTTGACGGCATCATCGACGACGCAGCCGGGCATCTGCTCCGCCCGCTGCTGCGCCGGCTGCTGACCCTGCTGGGGTTCGCCGTCCTGACAGCGGTCGCGCTTTATCATTTCACCGTCGCGGGCGGCGTCACGCTTGCCGGCCGCTACGGCGAGGTCGGCGCCCACCTCATCATTGGCGCGATCTACGGAGCGCTGTCCGCGATCGCGCTTGCCGCCGCCTGGGCGAGGCGCGCCAGAACGACGCAGACTGCGGCCATGCCGGCGCTCAATGATCCGCGCGCCATGGAGCTTTTGATGCTCGCCGAGGCGATAATGCTCGGCTATGCATTGGCGCGAAAAAGCCAGCGAACACGCTAGTTCGGCACCGCGCGCCGCACTTTGCAGAGGCTGCATTTAATTAAAATTGTCGGCATTCGCGCTCGCTTATTGTCACGCTGCGCGGCCGTGGCTCATGGACAAAAATTCCGGAAAAACATAACCTTACATAGTTAATCGCAGCGTCGACCGCCTTCACAGGAGTTGGTCATGCGTCACATCGGTTGCGTGCTTGCGTCGCTGGTTCTGTTGCCGTGGTCGCTGAGCGTCGCAGCCGCCGAAAACGTTTGCGTGCACGGCGCGGACGGCGCGATCGTCTGCGGACCGGTCGCGTCCACCGGCGAAAAGCCCGCCGCCAATCCGTTCGACCAGCCGCCGCCGAGCCCTGGGCAGCCGGGCATGACGCAGCCGGGCTTCCCGCCCCCCGGTGCCGCCCTGCCGCCACCCGACCAGCCGTCGCGGCAGGTGCATCGCGGCGCGCCGCCGCCGAAACAGGCCTATCGACCGCCGCCGCGACGGATCGCTCACGAGGATCCGCGGCAGCGCCCGATGGAACGCGATCTGCCGCCGCCGCGGCGCTCCGCCCATAACCTGCCGCCGCCGCGCTACGCCGACCGCGATTCGCCGCCGCCGCGCTACGCCGACCGCAATCTCCCGCCCTCTCGCTATGGCGATCGTGACATGCCGCCGCCGCAGCGCTCGGCGCGCGACCTGCCGCCGCCGCGCTATGCGGACCGCAATCTCCCGCCCTCCCGCTACGCCGACCGCGACATGCCGCCGCCGCAGCGCTCGGCGCGCGACCTGCCGCCGCCGCGCTATGCGGACCGCAATCTCCCGCCCTCCCGCTATGCCGATCGCGACATGCCGCCGCGCCGCGCCGAGCGCCCGCCGCCGATGCAGTACGGCGATCTCGAACGGCGCCCGCCCGACAGGCAGCACGACCGTTACGGCCCGCCGGGCGAGGGCGCGGGGCGCGGTTACGATGCGCGCCTGCGCGAGCTCGAGCGCGAACTCGAGGCGTTGCGCATGGAGCGCGACCGCTATGCACCGCCGCGCTTGCCGCGGCGGGTCATGCACGACCGCTATTCCGAAAACGACAGATGAAGGCCTAGCTGGCGCGGCGTTCGCGGCGCTTGGCGTTGCGCTCGAAGAACAGCGCCTGGCTGAGCACGGCCGACACGGTCGCCGGCTGGAACGGCTTGGCAATCAGGAAGGCCGGCTCCGGCCGTTCGCCGGTCAGGAAGCGCTCCGGATAGGCGGTGATGAACACCACCGGCACCTGGAACGAGGTGAGCAGCTCGTTGACCGCGTCGAGTCCCGACGAGCCGTCGGCGAGCTGAATGTCGGCAAGGATGACGCCCGGCCGCTTCACCTTGGCGAGGTCGACCGCTTCCTTGTGCGTGCGCGCGACGCCAAGCACGCGATGGCCGAGGCTCTCGACCAGGCTTTCGAGATCGAGCGCGATGAAGGTCTCGTCCTCGATGATCAGAACGTCGGTGGCGATCTCGGCGGCGAGCTCGCGGCCGGAATCCTCGACCAGCTCACGCAGCTTCGGCACGTCGACATCGAGCACCTTGGCGGCATCGTCTTCCGACAGGCCCTCGAGCGCGACCAGCAGGAAGGCCTGACGCGGCAGCGGCGCGATCTGCGCGAGGTGCCGCTCGACCGGCTGCTTGAGATCGACGGCCACAGCCGGCTTGCCGTTCAACGGCACCGAATTCCAGACTTTGGTGAACAGCTGATAGAGTGCGATCCGCGTCGAGGCGCCGGTTTCGAGCACCTTGGGATCCTGCACGACGGCTTCAAGCGTCTCGGCAACATAGGCATCGCCTGCCTGCTGGCTGCCTGCAAGCGCGCGCGCATAGCGCCGCAGGTACGGCAGATGTTGGGCAACCGCTTGAGATGTCGACAAAAATACCTCCCAAATTGAAGCGAATCCTGGCTCGGCCAGGTTGGTCCCCCGAGAAATTCCTGCAACCTTAGCCCAGTTAACGTGGGCATTTGCAAAAAGTTCCAGAGCGGCGGAACCATATGGCCCCGCTTGGGTTTCATGAAGAAGTGGGGACCTGCACCCGGGGCTGACAAACCGGGTTTGAGGAATTCTGGGATCGACGATGAACGACCGTAAGCCCTTGGGGCAACAGAGAACGATGGAAACGGCAGCGCCCAACCGCAACAAAAAGGGCAATCCCAAGCCCGCGAAGTTGAGCCGCGACGTGCAGGCCCGGCTCGGCCAGCAACTGCGCGCCATGTACGACGAAGTGGTGAACCAGGGCGTTCCGGACCGGTTCAGCGACCTGCTCAACCGCATCAACGGCGGCAACAAGGACAAGCAGTAAGCCATGGATGACTCCGTGCGCAAAGCCGTCCTCGCCGCGGTGCCCAGTCTCCGCGCATTCGCCATTTCGTTGTGCGGCAATGTCGACCGCGCCGACGATCTGGTGCAGGAGACGCTATTGCGCGCGCTCGCCAACATCGACTCGTTTCAGCCCGGCACCAACATGTCGGCATGGCTGTTCACCATCCTGCGCAACCATTTCCGCTCGGAGTATCGCAAGCGCCGGCGCGAGGTCGAGGACGGCGAAGGCCACTACGCCGAGACGCTGAAGTCGCAACCGGATCAGATCGGCCAGGTGGAATTCCGCGAATTTCGCGAGGCGCTGGCGCAGCTGCCGGCCGACCAGCGCGAAGCGCTGGTGCTGGTCGGCGCCTCAGGCTTCTCCTATGAGGAGGCCGCGCATATCTGCGGTTGCGCGGTCGGCACCATCAAGTCGCGCGTCAACCGCGCGCGCACGCGGCTCGCCGAGCTGATGGGCATCGAGAGCGCCGAAGAATTCGGCCCCGACCAGCAGACCCGCGCCGTTCTGGCAAGCGGCGAATAGCGCTGCGACCACGCTCAAAAAAGGAGCGGCCGCCAATGGGCGGCCAGCTCGATAGGCAGTCCACACGTGAGGCGTTTATTTCAACTGCGTCGAGACGCTGCTGAAGGTCGTGCTCAGGGTCGAGCCGAGACCGTTCACCACGCCGATGATCGCGATCGAAATGCCGGCGGCAATCAATCCGTATTCGATGGCGGTGGCGGCCGTCTCGTCTTTCAAAAATGCAGAAAGCTTGCGCATACCGAACTCCGCTTTGGCCTCCCCGACAGCACGCTAATACCGAAGCCGCGCTAAGAGTAGCTTGCATTGCACGCTACAGTTTGCGGCAGATTACGCCGCGGATTTCCCTAAAATTTTCGGCAACGCGGTCATGGTGTAGGAACCAGCACGGCTCTGTCAGGTTGTCTGTGCCGCATGCCCTACGCTGCCTATGTCATTGCCGCTATTCCGCTTCTCCTGCTCCGGCTGGCGTGGACCTCGGTCACGACCGTTGCGCCGCCGCGCGCGCCGCGAATTCAGGCCTTCGACGAGGACCTGCACCAGGTTGACGTTTTGCGTGAACGTCTGCTTGCGGATATCGCCGCGGCGCAGACCGCGCCGCAAATCGGCGCAAGCTGACCGCAATTTTTCGGCCAATCGCCGCATCCGGCGTGCGTTAACGATTGCGCGCGGTCGAAGCGTTAAGCGCAGCGGTTAAAAGGTTAGCTTAATTTTCGAATCAACTGTGCACAAAGGACGCAGCGCTCTAAACGGGGTCCGCGCCAAAGCACGCGCAGAACAAGGGACACAGGGGTGCGAACATGCGTAAGATTCTGGTTCTCGGGCTCGCGATTCTGACGGCCCTCAGCGTTGCCGGCTGCGCCGGCAAGGGCAAGGTGCCGTTCGGCAAGGGCAAGGGCAAAGCTCCGATCCACACCCGGGGCTAATCGGCCTTATCATGGCGCCCAGCGTCGCCACGCGTCAGCGCTGGGGTGCAACCGACAGCGCCGACCTATCGCCACCGACCGCAAGGCGCAAAGCGCGCCATGCGGTTGGACGGCGCTGCCGCGCTTTGATTTTGGCCTGCACGGTGCTCGCAGCGGCCTGCGCCCTCGCCGCGCCGCCGGCCGGGGCCGCACCGCGCGCCACCGACGGCTATTTCGTCGAATTTCGCAGCCGGCCCGGCTACCTGTTCGGACATACCTACATCGTCTATGGCCGGCTCGACGCCCGCGGGCGCACCTACGACACGCATCTCGCCGGCATCTACCCGACCGACGGCGAAGCCGGGCTGATCATGGGATCGCTCGTCCCGGTGCAGGCATCGGTGCGCGGCGTCGGCGACGATTTCAGGGAGCGCCCGACCAATATCTACCGCAAGCGTCTCACCCCCGCGCAATACGCGCAGTTGCTCCGCGTCGTCGGCGCGCTCAAGCGCAGCGAGCGCGAGTGGGATCTGCTGTTCAAGAACTGCAACGATTTTGCCATCGCAGTGGCCAAGGGCATGGACATGACCACGCCGCCCTCGTGGCTCTTGCCCTACTACTTCGTCGGTGGACTCCGCGTCCTCAACGGCCCCTAAACGCTTGCGCGCATCACCGGATATATGCTGAGTCCGGCGCGGGGGTACCTCACCTAGGCGCGGCCCGGAGCGCGTTCGCTCCGGCCGGAATTTCATGGAAATCTACCTCCCCGTCGCGCAACTCGCCGTCAACTCTTTCACATTGCTGGGGATAGGCCTCGCCGTCGGATTTCTCTCCGGCATGCTCGGCGTCAGCGGCGGCTTCATCACCACGCCGTTGCTGATCTTCTACGGCATTCCCTCCGGCATCGCGGTGGCGAGCCAGGCCAGCCCCGTGGCGGCGGCCGCGCTGGTCGGCGCCATTCGCCAGGGCGGCAAGAAGTCCGTCGACTACAAGATGGGGCTGTGGCTGCTGTTCGGCGGTCTCGTCGGCTCGGCGCTGGGCGTTGCCATCTTCCGGCTGCTGCAGACAATCGGTCAAATCGATTTTGTCATCAAGCTCAGCTATCTCATCCTGCTCGGCACCATCGGCGCGCTGATGCTGGTGGAGAGCGTGCGCGCCATCCGCGCCGCGCGCAAAGGCGTGCGTATCGAACGACGGCCGGGCCAGCACACCTGGATTCACCGGCTGCCGTTCAAGATGCGGTTCTACCGCTCGGCACTCTATATCAGCGTCATCCCGGTGGTCGTGCTCGGCTTTCTGGTCGGCATCATGACGGCGATCCTCGGCACCGGCGGCGCCTTCATTCTCATCCCGGCCAAGGTCTACCTGCTGCGCATGCGCACCTCGCTCGCCATCGGCACCTCGCAATTTCAGATGTTCATCGTCGCCTGCATGGCGACCGTGCTGCACAGCGCCGTCGACCATACCGTCGATATCGTGCTGGCGCTGATTCTGGTGATCGGCGGCGTGGTCGGCGCGCAATTCGGCATTCGCGCCGGGGCGCGGTTGCGCGCCGAAGAGCTGCGCAGCGCGCTGGCGCTTCTGATCATCGCGATCGCCGTGCGGCTGTTCTTCGAGATGGTGCTGACGCCGTCCGAGCTGTTCTCGGTGATCACCTCGCTCGGCTGAACAGCAGGAGGCCCCGCGCGGCGAGTGAAACCGCACGGGGCCGGTGGTGCGAAACGCGGCAATGACGCTGACGCTTACGGACGGCGCGCGAGCCTCGCACCGCGCCGGCGCCGCACGGGGGAAAAACGCGAACGTCGTGACGTGGTTCCGGGTCGCGCCGCCACCGCGCGTTAAGCGTCTTGAAAACATGAGTAATTTCAATCGCCGCCGGCGCGGCAAAAGCGGCTATCATGGGAACATGTTCAATCCCTGCGCCGTTCACCGGTAGCGTTTCAGGAGTTTGCGTCCATGGCACCGCGGCCGAATTGGAAGGGTTACCTCAAGCTCTCGCTCGTCTCATGTCCGGTCGCGCTCTACCCGGCCACCTCGACCAGCCAGCGCATCCGCTTCAACATCCTCAACCGGGAAACCGGGAACCGCATCCGCAATGAAGTGGTCGACGCCGAGACCGGCGAGCCGGTGCCGCAAGAGGACCGCGTCAAAGGCTATCAGTTCGAGAAGGGCGAATACGTCCTGGTCGAGGAGGACGAGCTCGACAACGTCGCGCTGGAGAGCACGCACACCATCGACATCGAGCAGTTCGTGCCGATGTCGGAAGTCGATCGCATCTATCTCGACGAATCCTATTACCTGGTGCCGCAGGACGAGATGGGCCAGGAGGCCTTCGCCGTCATCCGCGAGGCGATGAAAAAGGACGACCTTGTCGGGCTGGCCCGCGTGGTGATCTACCGGCGCGAGCATCTGCTGCTCCTGGCGCCGCGCGGCAAGGGCATGATGGGCACGGCGCTGCGCTACAAGACCGAGGTGCGCGCGGAAAAGGACTATTTCGACGAGATCAAGGACATCAAGGTCGCACCCGACATGCTCAAGCTCGCGGTGCAGATCCTCGACAGCAAGAAGGGCCACTTCGATCCGGCCAAATTCGAGGACCGCTACGAGAATGCGCTGATGGAGCTGATCAAGGCCAAGCGCGCCGGCAAGAAGCCGCCGGTCATCTCCGAGGCCAAGCCGAGCAATGTGATCAACCTCATGGACGCGCTGCGGCGCAGCGCCAAAGGCGGCGGCAAGGACAGCCGGCAGGGCGCCGCGCGCAAGAGCAACGGACGCAAGCGCGCCGCGCCGAAACGAAAGGTGCGTAAAGCAAGCTAAGCAATGCCTGCGCTGTCCAAATACCACGCCAAGCGCAATTTCGGAGTCACCAAAGAACCTCGCGGCCGCCCGGGAAAGCGCGGCAACGCCTTCGTCGTCCAGAAGCACGACGCCACGCGCTTGCACTACGACCTGCGGCTCCAGCTCAACGGCGTCATGAAAAGCTGGGCCGTGACGCGGGGGCCGAGCCTTGTACCCGGCGAGAAGCGGCTCGCCGTGCAGGTCGAGGATCACCCGATCGAATACAACAAATTCGAGGGCACGATTCCGCAAGGCGAATATGGCGGCGGCACCGTCATGGTGTGGGACCGCGGGCGCTGGACGCCGGAGGGCGATCCGGAACGGGGCCTCGCCAAAGGCCATCTGGCGTTCCAGCTCGACGGCCAGAAGCTGCACGGCGGCTGGCATCTGGTGCGCATGCGCCGCCGCCCCGGCGAGAAGCGCGACAACTGGCTGCTGATCAAGCAGCACGACGCGGCGGCGCGCACCGAGCGCGACAAGGACATCCTCGAGGAAAAACCGTTGTCGGTGAAGACCGGCCGTACGCTCGAGGAGATCGCGCAGCACAAGCGCAAGGCCAAGGCAAAAACCAAAGCCAGGCGCACGGCGGCCAGGCGCAGGACACGCAAGCCGACGCGGGCGCGGCGGCGATGACGCCCCGGCCGGCCAGAAAGACCCGGCGCAGGCGCCCCGCCGCCCCGCAATTGATGCGGCGTCCGCGGCGGCTGACGCCGAAAAAACCCGGCACGGCCACGGGCCCGCGCCGAACCGCCCTGCCCGGCTTCGTCGAACCGCAGCTGGCAACGCTCATCGCCAAGGCGCCGGATAGCGCCCGCTGGATCCACGAAATCAAGTTCGACGGCTACCGCATCCAGGCCCGGCTCGAACACGGCAAGGTCAAGCTGATGACGCGAAAGGGGCTCGACTGGACCGACAAGTTCCCGACCGTCGCCGAGGCGGTCGCCGGATTGCCGGCAGACACGGCGTTGATGGACGGCGAACTGGTGTCCGAAGACAAAGACGGCGTCTCGCGTTTTTCCCTGCTGCAGCAGGACCTCAAGGACGGCCGTCACGACCGCATGGTCTACTATGCCTTCGATCTGCTGCATTGCGACGGCGCCGACCTCAAGCCGCTACCGCTCACCGCGCGCAAGGCCGCGCTCGGACGGCTGCTGGCGAGGGCGCGCGGCGCGGTGCGCTTCAGTGAATCGCTGACCGAACGCGGCTCGGTGCTGCTCAAGCAGGCCTGCAAGATGGGCCTGGAAGGCATCATCTCGAAAGTCGCCGACGCGCCCTATCGCTCCGGCCGCGGCCACGACTGGCTCAAATCCAAATGTTCCAACCGCCAGGAATTCGTGGTGGCCGGATTTACGCCGTCGACCGCGGATGCGCATGCGGTCGGCGCTCTCGTCCTCGGCGTCTACCGGCGCGGCAAGCTGCACTATGCCGGGCGGACTGGCACCGGCTTCACGCATCAGACCGCGCGCGAGCTCTACCGCGCGCTCAAGGCGCGCGCGCGCCGGGACTCGCCGCTCGACTCCGTGCCCAAGGAAGAGCGCGGCCGCCGCGGGCCGATCTGGGTCGATCCGAAAATGGTGGTGGAGGTCGATTTTCGCGGCTGGACCCACGGCGACCGCGTGCGACAGGCCTCGTTCCAGGGCGTGCGCCACGACAAGCCGGCCAGACAGGTGGTGCGGGAGAAGACGGCATGAGGGCGGCCCGGCCGAGCCTGGCAAAGCGGCGCGCCGCCCGCGGCGGGCGCGCGGCCGCCATGTTCGGCGCCGTCAAGCTCACGCATCCCGACCGCATCTATTGGAGCGATGCCGGCGTCAGCAAGAGCGACCTCGCCCAATATTACGAAAAGGTCTGGAAATGGATGCGGCCGCATGTCGTCGGCCGCGTCATCGCCGTGGTGCGCTGCCCGGAAGGCGCCGACGGCCAGTGCTTCTTCCAGAAGCACGCGCGCCTGGGCATCCCCACTGAATTCCTGCATCTGGTGCCGGAAAAGGGCGACAAGGTCATCGCCGTCGACGACCTCGCCGGCATCATCGCGCTGGTGCAGGGCGGCGCGCTGGAAATCCACGTGCGTGGCTCGAGCATCGGCGATCTCGGCAGCGCCGACCGCCTGGTGTTCGACCTCGATCCCGGGCCCGGCATGGACTTCGCCGACGTCGTCGCCGCGGCGCGCGAGGTGCGGGCCCGGCTCAAGCGCGTCAAGCTGACGAGCTTCGTCAAGACCACCGGCGGCAAGGGCCTGCACGTGGTGGCGCCGATCAAGCCCGCGCCCTGGGAAGTCGCCAAGGCGTTCTGCCATACGGTGGCGCTGAGCATGGCGAAGGACGACCCCGCACGCTATCTCGCCACCGCGACCAAGGCGCGGCGGCACAACCGCATTTTCGTCGATTACCTGCGCAACAGCCGCGAGGCGACGGCGATTGCGCCCTACTCCTCGCGGGCGCGCCCCGGCGCGCCGGTGGCGCTGCCGGTGGACTGGTCCGAGCTCGGCTCGCTCAAGAGCGCCAGCCAATACACCGTGCAAAATGCCATGCAGCGGCTGTCGAAGCTGCGCAACGACCCTTGGGCGAGCATGGCCCGCATCAAACAGGCTCTGCCGCGCTTCAAGTGAAGCCGGCCGGCATC
>Ga0070741_10005403_pt1 | contig 28458 bp, 28 predicted proteins | sample Coa_R1_4_FD_66440 | JGI IMG/M metagenome (GOLD analysis project Ga0070741, IMG submission 66440) | Surface soil microbial communities from Centralia Pennsylvania, which are recovering from an underground coalmine fire - Coalmine... | ecosystem: Environmental > Terrestrial > Soil > Unclassified ... | reverse complement strand
AGGGCTTCAAAGCGCTGCGGCCCTTCGGGAGGATGATCCTTTACGGCTCGGCAAGCGGCCAGCCCGAACCGCTCAACACGCCCATGCTCGCGCCCGCGGGGTCGCTGTACGTTCAGCGACCCACGCTTGCGACCTACACCCGCACCCCCGAACTGCTGCGCGAGCGCGCGGGCCAGCTATTCGATCTGATGGCGTCGGGCAAGCTGGACGTGAGGATCGGCGCCCGTTACCCGCTCGCGGAGGCGCGCCGGGCACAGGAGGACCTCGAGGCGCGCAAGACCACGGGCAAGCTGGTGTTGCTCACCCGGTGAGCGCACCGGAGACTCACCAGTTCGACGACGACGGCGCAATTCCCAACTCGAACCTGCCCGTCCTCGTCTATCACGGCGTCGCCGAAGCCTCCGCCGGCGCGGCGGCGTGCGAGGAACTATTTGCCGGGAACGGCTGGCGGGGGGCGTGGCGGGACGGGATTTTCTCCTTTCACCACTTCCACTCGACCGCCCACGAGGTGCTCGGGGTCGTCTCCGGGTCTGCGCGCGTAATACTCGGAGGGCCGGAAGGACAACTGTTCGAGGTCGCCGTCGGCGACGTGCTCGTGCTGCCCGCGGGCACCGGCCACTGCAACCACGGCGACTCCGGCGACCTGCTCGTGGTGGGCGCCTACCCGGACGCGATGAGTTGGGACATCCGCCGCGGCGACCCCGCCGAGCACGACGAGGTCGTGAAGAACATTCGGGCTGTGCCGTTGCCCGCCACCGATCCGGTCGGCGGCCCCAAAGGGCAGCTCGTCGAGCTCTGGCGTTGAGCTGACGGTTATTCGACCGCGTCCAGCCAGCGGCCCAGCGCGCGGCGTCCTGCCAGCGTGAGCTTGCCTTCGGGCGTGATCCAGTCCCGGACTCGCAGCTCGCGAACGAGGCCCAGGGCATCGCTCGGTCCGGTCCCCTCACCAGCCGAAGTAAGCGCCTCGGTGCCCGGCTCGACCGTCCAGCGGCCCGAATCGAGCGCCGCCAGAGCCTCGCCCTGTTCCGGCGTGGGGAGATCGAGCGCATTGGGAGCCGCCCCGCGCAGGGGATCGGGCGCAGTTGCTCTACGCCGGACGCCTCCGTGGCCACGACCTCGAGGCCTCGATGGGACTCCGGGCCGCCGCGGAGGACGGGCACGAAAGAGATCTTCGGGAGGCGGTGGCCGATCCTCGCGCGAGAATGGCTCGTCTCGGTCCTCGGGATCCTCCTCGGAGGCCCGCCCGGCGACCCATGAGGCAAGCTCGTCGCCGGCTCCCTCCACCTGCGCGCGCAGCCAGGTACCGGCGGTCTCCGCCCACTCCCGGGCACGTTCGGGGTCGATCCCAAAGCTGGCGGCGGGTTCGTCAAGCTCGAGATGATCAAGCATGCGCTCCAGCGAACCACCAACCTCCTTGGCCATCGCGCGAACCCGATCCGCGATGCTGAATTCGCCCGGCTCTTCTTCTTCGAACATATGCCAATGATGACACGCGCACGGCGTGCGCCGGCAAGCGACCGGCCGGAAGCTAGGAGACCACGCCGATGACGTGCCCCTGCGGGTCGCTGAACAGGCCGATCGTGGGGCCCTCCGGAACCGAGTCCGGGCCCATCATGCGCTTGCCACCGAGGCTCTCGACCTTCTCCAGCGTCGCTCCCACATCGGGGACTTGCACATAGAAGGTGACGTGTCCGTCGTATCCCTCGGGCACGCTGCCGACGCCTCCGGCGATTCCCACGCCCTCGTCGTTTGTGTTGCGGTCGACCATCGTGTAGTCGGTCGGCCCCATTGGCTCTCCGAACTGCCAATCGAAGAGTTCTCCGAAGAACTTACGCAGGCCGTCTGGATCCTTGCCGATGACTTCGAAATGAACGACAGGCTGTCCCATGCTCTTTGTCCTTTGTCTTGTAGTTGCGGCCCGGACCCCGTTCGGGCGCCCGGACCCATCGCTCCCAATCAGACCTCGAACGAGGTCTGTCGCGGTGGGTAGGTCAGCGCGCCTCCCTCTCCCACCTCGGCAAACGGTGTCAACTCGTGCCTGTTGGGCTGCCCGCCGCCGAGGTGCCACACATCCCAGCCGCGGAGCGTCAGCACGTCTGCGAGCAGACGCCGGTGGCATCGCCACCACAACGCTTCGGCGCACATTACCGCGGTCGGTTTCGCAGCGGCCGCCTCCCCGAGCCGCTGCAAGCCGGCTTCAAACTCCGATGAGGCCATGTGGTCGGCATAGCCGCGAAATCCCAGCTCGCGCCAGCCCCCGTTCGGCGAGCCGGCAACGGGGCTCCGGCGACCTCCCAGCTCGCCGAAGTGCAGATACTCGATGCCGGCCTCTGGCAACCACCCTTCGAGCGCTTCCAGGTTGAACTGTGGATGGCGACGCGAACTCGGATATGACCTGACGTCGGCCACCGCACCGATCTTGGCAGTGCGCAGAATCTCGAGCAACTGGTCTGCGGAGCGGGTTGAGTGACCTACGGTGTAGATATCGATGCCCGCCACCATAGGACGGGCAGGCGACTCGCGGCTCGATCAGGCGTGCCACGAAGAGATCAGGCGTGCCAGGAAGCGATCAGGCGTGCCAGGAAGCGAGGCTCAGCAGCACCGAGAACGGCACGTTTCGCCCCGCGAGCACACAACTGTGGCCGTGGCGCAGCCACGTCACGACCCGCATCCCGTGCGCCTGCAGCGCACGCACCGCGACGCCGTTCCAGACACCGCCATGCGCCGGAGCCCCAGCCCGCAGCGACGGACCCGAGACGATCGTGTACCCCACCCGCTGATGACCGCGCTGGTAGAAGACAGTCGTGGCGGGCCGGCCATTCAGGGTGTCGTGGCGCACGCCAACGGCGCGGAATCCGAAGCTGTCGTCCCAGTAGGGGTACGGGAGCCCGGCCGCCGTGAGGCGCCCCAGAGTCGGGGAACTCCCCTGGTGGGCGGGCGCAGCCGCCACGGCCGGACGCGTCGCAAGCACAGATGCCTGGGCGACCGTCGGGGAGGAGACTCCGCCCCCGAGCGTGATCACGAGTGCAGCAACCACGGCAGCGGCCACAATGGCGCCCGCTGGAATGACCCGAGCGAGTCCGAATGAGGGCACGCTGAATCGCGGCCTCGCGCTCGACTGGTTCCCGCTGGGGCCGCGGAGCAGTTCGAGGCGTGCGCGCAGCGCCGCCGGAGCCCTCTCGCTGGCCGCGTCGTCGATTGCCACGAGCGCGCGCCGCTGCGCGGAGACCATGGCCTGAAGCTCGGGGGATGCGGCTACGGCCCGCTCGACCCGCACCCGCTTCGACGCAGGCAGCGAGCCGTCGGCAAGCGCGGCTAGTTCACGTTCGGTGGGTTGGTGACGGTGACGAATCATCTTCGCTCTAAAACGTACGACGCCCAGCGGGCTTAAATCCTTCCCCCGGGATCCAATCGCTTCCCGCCCCTGGTCGGTTGATCAGCTTCCGCTTCCTGGCCCGAAAGAGCCTGCGCCAACCGCAGCCGCGCGCGGAAGAGGCGCGTCGTAATCGTGGCCTCGCGTACCTGCAACGCATTGGCCGCCTCCCGATAGGAGAGACCCAGCACGTCGACCGCGACCAGTGCTTCCCTGAAGCCGTCCGGAAGCTCGCCGATCAGGTCGTAAAGCTCATGCGCCTCCAGGGCCTGCTGCGGCCCGGTAGCCGTGTGATCCTCGATCAGCTCGAGCTGGTCGGGGAGCGGCTCCGTTCGAGGACGGCGGCTGGCCGCACGGTGAGCCGAGAAGTAGGTGTTGCGCATGACCCGGAGCAGATAGCCCAGGTCATCGTCCGAACGCAGCAGACGCGGCTTGCGCAGGACACGAGCGTAGGTTTCCTGCACGAGGTCTTCGGCGTCCTCGCGCGAACCACACAGCGCCCAGGCTGCGCGGTAAAGACGATCGAAGTGATCCCCCAATCGTTCCGGGTCTAGCTTGCGTTGTGCTAGCGGCACGGAAACTGGTCCGCAGCGAGGATACTCCCTGACCACGGACATCAGAGCGCCGCAGGGCTCGTGTCCATGCTTGCGAGGACTCCGGAACCTTTCGGATCCTTCCCGGGAATATTTCCGCCACCCGGAGCGTCATCTCTCTGCAGTAGGGCGTGACCTGACCAACAGGTCCTCACTACTAACTCTCCTGACCCAGCCAACGCGGCCGCGGCTTCTAGGCGCGGTCGCGTTGCGCTGGAGGGAGAGGGCGACGGCTCGCCGACGGACTCCGAGCTTCCGCGCCACCGCAGCAAGGGGCTAGGCGGTGGCTCGTCGACGGGACCCGAGCTGCCGCGCCACGGCAGCGAGACGGACAGGCGGTGGCCGATCTGCAACAGCGGAACCGCTGGCTACCTTATGCGCATGCTTGTGGCGCTACCGTCCCGCGACCGGTATGCCCCCACCGCGTAGAGGACGCGAGCCTTCGGTGCGGAGGCGGCCCCCGCGGTCCGTCCAAGCGCCCGCCGCCCGCACGCGAGCCTCGAGGTCCGCGCAAAGCCGGCGCCGCGGGCTGATCGCTGCGGCGCTCTGCGCCGGCGTCATCGCGGTGATCGTGATCATCCTGAGCGCGGGCGGCTCGTCGGGGCACAAAACGAGTGCCACCGCCCAGAGATCGCACGCGGTGTCGCACCATGCTCAGCGGCGAAAACCCGCCTCCGTGAACCGCCCAGCGTCGCCCGCGCCGGGCGCGCTTCCCCAGACGCATGCGCTCCCGTCGGGAATAACAGCACACTTCAAGGCGCTGATGGCGGCCTTCTGGGCCGGGGTCGTGCACAACTCGACCTCCCGCGCGATGCCGGCTTTCTTTCCGAGGGCCGCGTATCTCAAGGTCAAGGCGCCACACGCCGGCCCCGACTACAAGTACCGGATTCTTCACACGTTCACGCTCGACATCGGCGCGGCCCACGCGCTGCTCGGCGCCGGTGCCTCGAGTGCGCGACTAGTGTCGGTGCGGGTCCCCCAGGGTTTCGCGCACTGGGTGGATCCAGGCGCCTGCGACAACGCGATCGGGTACTGGGAGGTGCCCAATGCGCGCGTCGTCTACACCGAAAACGGCCAGGTGCACTCATTTGGTATCGCCTCGATGATCTCGTGGCGGGGCGTCTGGTACGTGATCCATCTAGGGGCCGTGGTTCCCTCCGGGATACCGACTTCCGGAACGGTGGACTCCCCGTCCGCCGGTCCCGGCGCGTCGATTAACTCAGGGACCTGCTGACCCCGATGCGCGCGATGGAGCTCATTCCGGCCATCCGGACTCGCCTCGAGCAGCTCAACGGCGAGCCCGGCAACGCTTTGGCGAGTGGGCGACGAGCGGCGTTCTGGCGGGCTCAGCAGCACGCCGCCCGGCTTGATCGCACGCTGGCCGACCTGCGCCGCTACTGCCTGGAGTCACTGCGCTCTCGCCTTCTCGACGCGGAGGACGAGAACGACTATCTGCGCGGCTATCGCCAGGGCTTCCAGGCGGTGCTCGAGGACATCCGCCGCGTCGAGACGCGGCGGGGCCGGCCCTAGCGACCCCCAGACCGCGCGGCGACACCTTCATCATCTGCGCGCCATCAGCCGCTTGCTGACCGGAAGCACAATCGACCTGGGCAGCCTGCGATTTGGCCCGAACGCGAGCTTGACTTGCGGACCCCCCGGGATCACCGAGATGCGGCCGCTGTCGGCCGCCTGCAGCGCGTCGCGAACGACCCTTTCCGGCGAGACGAATGTGAACTTGGGCAACCGTGCGGCGAAGTAGTCGGCATCGCTGGCCTGCTGAAACCCAGTCGGCACCGGCCCCGGCACAACCGCGGTCACGGTCACACCCTGATCGGCTACCTCCTCGTGCACCGCCTCGGAGAGCATCAGCACGTAGCTCTTCGCCGCCGAGTAGCTCGCGTTGTAAGGAAGGGCCTGGAGACCGGCCGTGGAGGACATGTTGATGACCGCGCCGCGTCCTCGCTGCACCATCGGGGGCAGATGGCGAGCCATCAGGTCGACGACCGCCTCGACCAGCAGACGGAGCTGCGCGAGTTCCTGTTCGCGACCGACCTCGGCGAAGGAGCGGTAGATGCCGTAGCCCGCGTTGTTGACGAGTATCTCGACCTGGGCACCGAGCTCGTCGAGTCGTGCGGCCAGCCAATCACGACCCTCGGCTCCCGACAGGTCGACGGCGAGCGGCACTGCGCGGTTTGGGCCACCCAACTCCTGCGCGAGCTCGGAGAGGCGCTCTCGGCGCCGCGCGACGAGCGCCACCCGGTGGCCGCGTGCGCAAAGCTGGCGTGCGAACTGCTCGCCGATGCCCGAGGAGGCGCCGGTGACAAGCGCGATCGATCCGGATTGCGGGGGCGGGATAGACATTTGGCTGACTCCTGACTTGATTTCCAGATCCCTTCCCTGTTCGAATAGCACTCTGCCGAATCAATCGAGGAGGGACAAATGTCGGTGATCATGACGTTGTGGGTTCAGGGCGACCCGAAGAAATTCGAGGAATACGCCGCCAGCGACCCGAGCGCGATGCAGTCGGTTCTCGAATCGGCAAAGCAGCACGGGGTGATTGCCCACCGTTTCTACGGATCGGACGATGGTCAGATCCTGGTCGTGGACGAGTGGCCGGACGAGCAGAGCTTCCAGAAGTTCTTTGAGGAGAACAATGCACGGATCGGTCCGATGATGCAGGCAGCGGGAGCGACCACTGAGCCGCAACCCAGGTTCTGGCGCAAGCTTCAGAGCAACGACGAGTACGGCTGGGGCGCCTGACGCGGTCGCGCCGGTAGCCCCGCTGCTCGCCGCGGGACAAAGCTCGCCTGCGGCAAATCCCGGGTTCCCCGGCTGATTACCCCTGACCCGGAGCTCACGGTTCGCTGCGATGAGTAGCGACTCATCCGAGGTCTACTGGGGCAGTGTGTGTGCGTTTTCACTGATAGGCGCCGAGGCCCCCAGTAGGTTCTTGCAATCGCTTGGAGGCGCGGCGGCAAAGGGGCATACGGGACCCACCGCCGCGTCCAGCAGGAGGAGAGATCAGAGTGAGCACCTGGACGAGCAGCGCCACCGGAATCGGTCGTGCTTTCACCGGCGGCCTGGACATAAGCCTGCGAGGGGCTGCAAACGCGCTACGCGCCCACCCGCGACGAGTGCTCGTGGCTGTCGTGACTGCCGCTGGAATCGTGGGTGCATTCTTGCTGGCCCCGGCGCTGGCACGATTTCCGCACGAGCTGAGCCGGATCGGTCACGGCGACATTCGCTGGCTGCTGCTGGGTGGGGTGCTTGAAGCTCTCTCCTTTGCGGGTCAGGTCGTGCTCTTCCACTCCGTCTACCAAGGCAGCGGCACCCGCCTCCGGTACCGCGACAGCTATGAGATTACGGTTGCGGGACACGCCGCGACCCGGCTGCTGGCCAGCGCGGGCACCGGCGGCATGGCGCTGACGGCGTGGGCGCTGCGTCGCCACGGGCTCACGGCGAAGGAGATCGCGCGGCGGATGATCGCGTTTCTCATCCTCATGTACAGCTTCTACACGCTCGCGCTGCTGGTCGGCGGATTGGGCCTCTGGACCGGGGCGCTGAGCGGGGGCGGCTCGATCGCGCTGACGCTCTTCCCGGCTGCACTGGCGGCGGCAATGACGGGCATGTTGCTGGCCGCTCCCGTTGCAGGCACGCCTGTTGCTCGCTGGCTGCGGGGCCATGCCGCCGGCCAAGAGGGCCGTTTCGCCACCGCGGGGAGTCGCCTAGCGGCTGGAGTAGAGGCGCTCGCGGACGGCGTGCGCCTGGCGGTCGGGATGATCCGGGAGCGGCGATTCGGGGTGATCGGCGCACCGATGTGGTGGGGCTTCGACGTGGCCGTGCTGTGGGCAAGCTTTCACGCCTTCGGCACACCCCCGCCGCTCGGCGTCATCCTCATGGCTTACTTCGTCGGCACACTGGCAAACACGCTGCCGCTTCCCGGTGGGATCGGCGGCGTCGAGGGCGGGATGATCGGGGCGTTTGTCGCCTTCGGCGTCGCGCCCGCGCCGGCCGTGGCGGCGGTCCTCGCCTACCGGTTGTTCGCCTTTTGGCTGCCCACCATCCCTGGTGCGATCGCCTATCTGCAGCTGCGCAGAAGCCTCCCCTCCGGCGCGGTAGCGCGACCCGGCACGCAAGCAGCGCTCGCGTAGAGTCCCAGAGCATGCCGGCGCGCGAGCGCTCGAGCGCAGACATCCATACGCCCGACTGGTGGCTGGAGGCAGTCAAGTCGGAGGAGCGCGGAGGCGAGCTCCTGAGCGCGTTCGACCTGGCCCAACAAGGGCTCGCGGAACACCCCGACGACCTCTGGCTCAAGCACCGCGCGGTGCTGGCCCTGGCACGAGCGGGCGCCACCGACGAGGCGGCGCGGCGCTTCGAGGAATACGGTCTGATGGGGGTTGGAGACGAGGATGTCGCGGCGCTGAAGGCGCGCATCGCCAAGGATCTCGCGTTGCGTGCCGAAGGCGAAGAGCGGCGCCGACTCGCAGCCCGGGCGGCCCATCTGTACGGCGACGTCTTCACCGAGACCGGCGGTTACTACCCAGCGGTCAACGCCGCGACGCTCTGGCTCGTTGCCGGCGAATCGGCCCGCTCCAGAGAGCTGGCCGCAACCGTGCTCAAGTTGCTGACCGGTACGGAGTCGTACTACGAGGCGGCGACCGAGGCCGAGGCTTGCCTGCTCTTGGGCGAGCAACTCGAAGCCGTCACGGCTCTGGAGCGCGCCGGGAGGCTCCAGGGTCGAGACTACGCGGCCGTCGCGGGCACTCGGCGTCAGCTGCGAATGATCTGCGACTACCTGGGTATCGACCCCTCCCCCTTGAGCGCGCTCGCCGGGCCGAGCGTGGTCCATTTTTGCGGACACCGAATCGGCGAGCGCGAGGCCCGCTTTGAACCGGAGGCGGAGGAGGACGTGGCCACCCGAGCGGCCGAGCTTGTGTCGGCCCACTCACCCGGGTTTGCCTACGGATCGCTCGCCAGCGGCGCCGACATCCTGTGGGCGGAGGCACTGCTTGCGAGAGACTGCGAACTGCACGTCGTGCTGCCTTTCGCCCGTGAGGAGTTCGTCGCCTCGTCGGTCGCGCCGTCGGGGCCAAGGTGGGTAGAGCGATTCGACCGCTGCCTCGCGGTGGCGACGACTGTCCGCTTCGCAACCGACGACGCCTTTCTCGGCGACGATGTGCTTTTTCGCTATGCGAGCGAGTACGCGATGGGGCTCGCGCTGCTACGGGCGCGTTACCTCGATGCGGAGATTCGCCAGCTTGCGATCTGGGACGGAGAACCCGCCGGGGGGGCGGCGGGCACCGCCATCGACGTCGCTACCTGGAGGCGCACCGGTCAGGAGGTCAGCGTGATCTCGCCGCGCCGCGAGGCGAAGGTGGCTATCGGTTCGGCCCCGCCGGTCGAATCGCACGTCGTCAGCGGGACAGGGAGGATCGTCCGCGCGATCGTGTTCGGTGATTTTCAGGGCTTCTCGAAACTCACCGACGAACAACTGCCAGTGTTCGCCCGGCGCGTGCTCGGCGCCGTCGCTGAGGTCTTGTCGACTCACAGCGAGCAGGTCGCCCAGCGGAACACGTGGGGCGACGCCGTCTATGTCATCTTGAACGACGCCGCCGCGGCCGCCGAGTTCGCGCTCGACCTGCAAGCAGCGGTCGCCGCGATCGACTTCGAGGCCGAGGGTCTCCCGGAGCACCTCGCGCTACGGCTGGGTTGCCACCTGGGCCCGGTGTTCACCACCCGCGACCCCGTGCTCAACCAGACCGTTTTCATGGGTTCGCACGTGAGCCGCACCGCACGGATCGAGCCCGTCACGCCACCAGGTGCCGTCTATGTCACCGAACCGTTCGCGGCTGCGCTCGTCCTCGCCGGCCGCACCGGGTTCGCGTGTGACTATGTGGGCCATATGGACGCGGCGAAGGGATACGGCAGGCTGAGGATGTACCGGCTGCTCCGGGCGCAGCCGGCGATCGATTCGCCGCCCGATCAATTGCCTCGAGGACACACCTTCGCGTAGCTGTAGCCCGAGACGAGGCGCGACCACTCCTCTCGGGTTAACTCGCGGCCGGCGACCGCGCAGGCGTGCTGCTCCCAAGCACGCGCCGTGGCCGGCCAGTCAAAGCCCTTGCCGTCAGCGTAAAGCACCAGGAGGCTACGGCCGTCCGGGGAGAAGACGGCGTTGCCCCATTGCCCGGGGTCGGCTTGCAGGTTCGCGCCTTCCTGCTGGAGAGTCGAGGTGAACCAGATCTTCGCGCTTCCGTCTGAGCCGCCCGTGGTCGCAAAGCGCTGTCCGGTTTTGTCGAACGAGATGGTGGACACGGGCGCGCCCGCGACCAAGACCGGGTGGCCGAGTGCCCGGCCGGAGCTCAGGTTCCAGAGCTGGACGATTCCCCCCCACGAGCCCGTGGCGAGGGTTCCGTTGGCGGCGAACGCGAGCGAAGTGACCGGGGAGGTGTCGGGTGCCCCGAACGTAGTGATCGACCGCAACATGCGTCCGGTGCGGGAGTCTACGATGAGCACGTGGCCGCGGTCGAGTCCCACGGCGAGCTCGGTCCCGCGGGGAGCGAAGGCGAGCGAGTCGCCGGCCTGATGGAGTTGGCGCGGCGGATGCACGAGGCCGCCATTCGCGGTGCGCCATATCGCAAGCCTCCCCGTGGTTCCGGGGGCGGCGGGATTCTCCTCCTCGTCTGAAGCAGCGACGAGGCTGCCGTCAAGGCTGAAGGACAGCGCTTGAACCGCGTGCAACGGCGGGCCGTGCGAGGGCAGACCGCCGAGCGAGCGCTCGAGGTGCGGCCGGCCGGCCACACTCCAGAGGGAGACCGCCCCCGAGTAGGCACCGAGTGCCAGCTCGGCTTTGCGTGGCGACCAAGCCAGCGCGGTGATGAAGGCGTGGGCGTCGAACGACCTCTGCTCGTGGAGCGTCCGCGCCGAAAACAAGCCGATCGTCGTCTGCCCGATCCGCGCCGCGAAGCGCGACCCGTTGGGGGAGAACGCGAGCGGTGGGGTCAACGGCGCGGCGGGATTTCCGATTCCCGGATGGGGCAGGCTAGGACCGACGGTGTATGGCTCGCCGAAGCGTCGCTTGCCGCCCAGGTCCCACTCGAGCACCACGCCGTCCAATGACGACGTATACAGCGTGCTGCCGTCGGAGCTGAATGCGACTCCGTGCACGGGGCCGGCGTGCCCGGTCAGGACCTCGACCGGCTCCGCCGTCGCGGGATCCCACACGATCACCCTCTGGTCCTCGCCAGCGGTGACCGCGAGTCGCCCATCGGGGGAGAAGACCGCCGGGTCCACCGCGGCGCTGTGGCCGCCCACGCCCCGTCGAGCGTGCCCGCTGGCGAGGTTTACGAACAAAACTGAGCCGGTCTGCTGGCCGACAACGGCGCTGCGGCCGTTTGGGCTGATGCCCGCGGTCGCGATCCGCCCGGGCGCCGGCGTGATCGATTGTGAATGCAATCTCCGGAGCGTGCGCGCATCGAAGACCTCGCTTGCGCTCGCGTTGATGATCACCAGTCGCCCTTTGACCAGGCGCGCGGCGAGCACCGGTCCACGGCCGAGGGCGGTGGTCGAGAGCAAGCGACCACTTTGAAGCGACCAGCGATCGAGATAGGCGGCGCCCGGGGTACCGCTTGGGCCAACGACAAAGTAGGGGTAATAGAGTTCCCGGTTTCCGTGGGAGAAGAGAAACGCGCCGGTCGCGTTGATGAGGTCTGCGGTCGGAGTCGTCACCCAGCGGTGGTCAAACGGCAGCCGGTGAACGACGCGCAGGGTGTGCGCATCGCGAACACTGACCCACGCCGAATTCTTGTTGCCCGCGGCATAGGCGATGAGCGAGCCGTTAGGCGAGTAGGTGGGCGCGTCCGTTTCGATCGAGTCGGTGAGCGGGGCGCCCGCGGGGTGGTGGGTGCTCGGGTCATAGAAGCGGATGTCGTGAGTGTTGTCGCTGACCGCGAGCACGCGGCCGTCTGGCCGCAGCGAGATGCCTTGCGGCCGCGCGACGATCGGGAGCGTGAACGTCCCGATCGCCGCGGGGCTACGCAGCAATGTCGCGAGCAGCGTGCCCTCGGTCTGGGGGCCACGGTTGAGGTTGACCGCCTCGCGGGCTAGCAGCATGGCCGTGTCGATGCGGGGCTCGCTCACAGCCTCCGCCCCCAGTTGGCGTGCGACCGCCACCCGGGTCGCATGCACCGCCTGGCTGCGCGAGATGAGGGCGAAGATCAAGAGCCCGATCGCGATTGCGGCGACGCCGAAGCTGGCTCCGACCAGTCGACGCTGGCGCCTGGAGCGCGCGGCTCTCGCTGCGACCAGGTACTCCTGCTCCATCGAGCTGGGTCCTGGGTCCTTGTTGGCCCCCGCTGCCAGCCATTGCTCGGCGGCCGCGAGCTCCGACCCGCGCAGCAGGGAGCTGTGATCGCGACCGGATCGTTCCCACTCGAGCGCCCTGACCGTTAGGCGCGAATGCTCGCGCTCCCACTCGAGGTCAGTGTCTAGCGCTTTGACCAGGCGCTTGACCGTGCCATCTACCTCCCCGCCGCTGCCGGCCGGGATCCAGTTGCGGAAGCGCACGTCGTCTGGCAGCTGATCGTCGGGGACGGGGCGCAGCGCGATCGGGACGATGCGTTTGTTCAAGCTGGCGGCGTGCTCGATCTCCTCGACGCAGAACGATGACTTCACCGCGTCGGGACTGATTACAAACGCAAAGGCATCACTGCCCTCGATCGCGCGGCGGAGCGCTTCTGGAAACACCTCCGCGTCGCGGACCCCCTCAACATCGACCCACACGTCCTTGCCCTGGTCGTGAAGTGCTGAGGCGAGTCGGCCCACGAACTCGCCGTCACGGCGCGAGTAGGAGAGGAAGACGTCCGCCATGCTGCGGGTCCCCGACCAGCCCTATCTCGCGCCCTCGCTAGGGCAGACCCGCATGTAGGGGCGGTTCGGCAGGACGTCGTGCCACTCAGCCTGCGTCAGGTTTCGGCCCGCCACCTGGCAGGCAAAGCGCTCCCAGGCGCCGACGTTCATCGGCCACTCGGCGGCGTCGGCGAGGTAGGCGATTACTAGCTTTCCGTTAGGCGCAAAGCCCGGTTCGGTGATGATGACGGGACGGGACGGGAACGAGTCGCCAACCTGCGTTCGCGAAGCGAGATTCCACAGCGTGGTGCTCTCATCCGTCGATGACGCCACCAGCTGCCTACCGTCGGGCGAGAAGGACAGCGCCGCGATGCTCGCACTGGCTACGTGGAGGGGGGGTTTGTCTGACGTGCCGCGCACCGCGTTCCACAGCAGGACTTGGCCGTTCTCGGTGCCGAGACCCAGCACAGGCGAGTCGGGCGATATCGCGATCGCGGTGGCGTGGTTCGTCAGTCGCCGAAGGAAGAACTGGCGCCCGGAGCGGGCATCCCAGCCGGCGACCGTCGACGCTGCCGTACAGCACCCGAGCGCCACGACCTCTCGCCCATCGGGACTGAAGTAGACCCCGCTCGCGCCGTCGGCCAGTTGCCGGCTCCACAGTGGCTTCCCGCCGCTGGCAGGCCGCACCTGCACCACCGAGTCCGTGCTCCCTTCCGCCTGCGTCTGAGTTGCGATCAGCCGGCCGTCCGGACTCACGTCCGCACCCGCCACTGGCGCGCCGATCTTGATGGTCCGAAGCACGCGATGGCTGCTTGTATCCCACACGGTGAGTCGCCCTGTGACTCCGCCCGTTAGGAGCGTTCGGCCGTCGGGAAAGAACGCAATTGCGGGCGCGAGCGCACCGTCCCGGGCATGCAGCGTGCCCACCAGCCGCAGGGTCCGCAAGTCGACGAGCGCGGTCGTTCCGTCACCCTGAGTGTTCGCCATCAGCGACGACTGGCGGTTTACCACGAAGCACACCCCGGAAACACAAGACTGACCAGGTGATCCCCAATGGAAGGCGCGTCCGAGTCTCCGCGAGCCCGATAGGTCGTACGCGGTCACGCCGCCATCCCGCGACCCGACCAGGAGCGTGCGCACCGAGGGATCAACGGCAGCCGTGCCAACGGCGCCCACCGGCGCGGCGATCGTGTACAGGATCGACCCACTCGCGACTCCCCATACATCGGTGTCCCCGTGGAGCGTGGTCCCGATGATGGTCTGACCGTCGGGAGTGATCGCGATTGTCTTCACCCACGTGTTCGAAACCCCCTCCGCGAGGAAGCGGTAGCGGCCAGTGCGCAGATCGATGACAGCGATGCGCCCGCTCGCGGCGACGAGATCGGGACTGTTGACCGCTACCGCGAGAGTCTGGCCGTTGTCGCTGGCGGCGGGCTCGCCTCCAAAGGGGAAGCGCCGCACGAGGTGGCCCGTGCGGCCGTTCCACAGCAGCGTGTAGCCCTGCTGCGCCGAGGTCACCAGCGTGCCGTCCGGGGCGAATTGCACCCGTATCCCCTGCTGCCCAGGGCGAAGCGGATACTTCCGCCGCCAGATCACCCGCCCGCTCGAGACGTCGAGCACGCTGAGCGTGGCCGAGACGAACAAACCATCAGGCCTGGAGGTCCCGAACGCCAGAGCGACACGATTGCCGTCCGGCGAGAACGCCAACGCCGCACCCGGATCGGTCCCCGTCGGGATCCTTCCGCGCAGGAGGACGAGGCGGCGGAACTTCCCGTTCGCTATATCGACCATGTAGAGACTCGCGTTGGTGGACACGGTTGGGCCGCTGGGCGTCGCGGAGGCCTCACTCGTGGTCAGGACTCCGAGCGGGCCGCCGTGGGGAGCGAACGCCAGGCCCCTGTCCATCACGACACCTCGAAGTCGCACCGGCGAGCCCTTGGGTCGCCAGCGCGACATCTTCTCGAAGCGCACCACTCCTGCTGAGTCGCCGGCTGCGAGCAATTTCCCCGTCGGATCGACGGCCAGCGCAGTGATCTCGTCGTGCGAGAGTCGCAGCAAGCGGATCGCGTCGGGGTTGTCTTGGAGCACGCTGAGCAGATCGCTGCGGGTCTGCAGCCGGTTCTTGAGCTTCACCCCCGCTACCGCATCGAGCATCGCCAGGTCCAGGTTCTTCTGGGCCACCGCCTGAGCGCCCACGCGCTCGGCGTCGGAGGTGAGCGCCTGGTTGACCGCAGCGCTACGCGAGATCAAGGCAAAGACCAAAAGCCCGATTGCCACGGCGGCCACGAGGAGGCTGGCCACGGCAAAGCCGCGTTGTCTGCGCGCCGTCGCGCGCCGTCCGGCGACAAGGTACTCCGCCTCTAGCGTCGTCGGCCCGGGGTCCTTGTCGGCCCCCGCCGCAAGCCAGGCCTCCGCGCTGCGCAGCTCGGCGCCTCGCAACAGGAAGCTGCGATCACGCTCCGCTTGCTGCCACTCAAGCGCCTTGACCGTCAACCGCGAGTGCTGGCGCTCCCAATCGAGATCGGTATTGAGCGCCGTGACCAGCCGTTCGATCGTCCTGTCGAATGCCCCATCCCCGCCCGCCGGAATCCAGTTGCGAAACCGCACCTCTCCGGGCAACTGCTCGTCTGGTACGGGCCGCAGCGCGAGCGGAATGATGCGCTTGTTCAGGGTGGCGGCGTGCTCGACCTCCTCCGCGCAGAAGGAGGACTTCACGGCGTCCGGCGATATCACGAAGACGAACGCGTCGCTTGACTCGATCGCCCGGCGCAGCGCCTCGGGAAAGACCTCGCCGTCGCGAATGCCGTCGACGTCAACCCAGACAGTCTTCCCACGCTCCTCGAGCGCGGACGCCAGCCGGCGGACAAACGTCCCGTCGAGCCGCGAGTACGAGAGGAATGCGTCTGCCACCCAATCCGCCCCACAGCGACCGTAGCGCCGGGCTAGAACGCTGTCAACGACGCCGTGAGCGATCTCACTTGGTTGGCCGGCGCACATGTGCGCCGGCCCCGGCCGAGCATGCTCGGCCGGCGGGGCGGCGCATGCGCCGCCCCGATCACATATTGGCCAGCAGGTCGCGCAACTCGGCGGCGTTGCGCACCGCGTAGTCCCGGTAGCAGTTGTTCATGAGCAGGTGCGTCTCCTTTGCCTCCGCAACATGTTCGACGACCGGACGGGTCAGCTCCTTGAGCTCCTTGCGCGAGTAGAGGTAGCGAAATCGCTCCGCCGCCGTGCGCGTCTGCTTTGACCAGTTCTCGTCTGAGCGGCCGTGGAAGCGCACGACGAAGAGGTCCGGGTTGGTCACCGCCATGAATCGCGGCAGCTCCGAGGCACGCGGAGCGTCGAGGGAGACGAGGGCGAGCCCTGAGTCCTCGAGCATGCTCAGAGTGCGCTTGCGGTCGCGCTTCTCCGCAAGCCACATCGGTGAGCGGAACTCCACGCAGATCAGGTAGTCCGGTAGCCGCTCGCGGAGCGCCTCGACCTGCTGCCGGTTGTCCTTCCTGGGCACAAACCAGGCGGGGTACTGGAACAGGATCGCGCCCAGCCGTCCGGCGTCGTGCAACGGTCTTAAGGCCGCGGCGAAGCGACGCCAGGCCTCGTCGACCAGCTCAGGCCCGAGGTGGTTGGGATAGAGGTTGCGCTTCTGGAGCACCTCGTCGGGCAGCCTCTCGCGCAGGTCGCTCCACAGCGACTGCGGTCGCGTGGGATGGCCGGTGAGAAGCGAGTACGCCTTCACGTCGAAGCGAAACCCGTTCGGGGTCCTTTCGGCCCACAATCGGGCCTGCTGCTCGGCGGGAGGCGCGTAGTAGGTCGCATCGATCTCGGTCAGGGGAAACTGAGCCGCGTAGAAACGCAGCCGGTCCTCGGCGCTCATGGACTTGCGGGGGTAGAAGTCGGCGTCCTTGGTGAGGGTGCGGTCGGCCCAAGAGCAGCTTCCGGTCAGGACCGGCCGACCGTCGAGCTCGACGTGCGGGCCGAGGGCTTGCGTCTCTTCAGGCAAGCTGGGGAGCCAGCTCGGACCCGATTAGCGCGACCACGTCGAGGTCGTCGTGCAGGAGGTTCTGGCACATGACGCGGCTGACGCCGGCGTCTTTGAGCGCCTGAAGCTGTTCGACGGCCTCATCGACCGTGCCCGTTATCCAGGCTGCGGGGGGGTCGGCGACGAAGGCGCTCGCGTCTGCACCGGTGCGCTCCGTCACGCTACGGGCGCGATCCTTGTACCCGGCACGATCGCTGCCCACCACGAAGCCGGTCATGACCGAGAAGGGAATCGGGTCGCGTCCGGAGCGTTCGCACGCCTCGGCGATCCGGGCGCGACGCTCTTTGACTTCGTCCACCGTCGGGAAAGCGCTGTTGTATTCGTCGGCGAAACGCGCGGCCAGTGCGGCGCTGCGCGGGCCGGCATAACCGCCCATGATCAGTGGTGGGTGGGGCCGCTGAACCGGCTTCGGCTGGGCGTTGAGGCCAACCAGGCGATAGTGCTCGCCGTCGAAGGAAAACGGCGTACGTGTCCACGTGCCGAGCACGACTTCGAGCTGCTCGGCCAGCCGATCCATCCGTATGCGCGTGGTTGGAAAGTCGAAACCGTAGGCCGTGTGCTCGCCTTCGTGCCAGCCGGCGCCCAATCCGAGCTCGACCCGTCCGCCCGAGATCTCGTCGGCCGTCGCCACCAGCTTCGCGAGGTTCGAAGGATGGCGAAACGTCGCGGGCGAGACGAGCGTTCCCAGCCGCACGTTCGAGGTCACCGCGCAGAGCGCGCTGAGCGTCGCCCAGGCGTCCATCGCCTCGCGCTCGGGATGGTTGCCGTCGAGGTTCATGTAGTGGTCCGAGCGAAACAGCGCGGGGATCGAGTGCTCCTCGCACGCGCGCGCCAGCGCCCTCCACTGCTCCCAGCTCACGCCCTCCTGGCCTTCGATCATCAGGCACAGATCCATGCGCGTGAGATCCTACGCAGTCGGGTAGCCCGACTCTGCACACGCCAGCGAGGGAGGAGTGCAATGGCAGAGCGAGCCACCGTGGAAGTCCGCTCGATCGACTACGTCCCACTGCGCGAGCGGCATGGAAAGCTGTGGCACCTGGGGCCGCTGTGGTTCATGGCCAACGCCCAGATCGCGACGCTGGCGGTGGGCGTGGTGGGCGTAAGCGCGGGCGGCAACCTCTTCTGGTCCCTGGTCGCGATCGTCGCGGGCGTGCTGGTCGGCACTTTCTTCATGGCCTTCCACTCAGCGCAGGGACCGCAGCTCGGGCTCCCCCAGATGATCCAGTCGCGGCCGCAGTTCGGCTATATCGGCGCGTTGCTGGTGTGGCTCTTCGCTTACCTGCAGTACGCCGGGTTCAACGTCTTTAACACCATCCTCGCCGGCCAAGCGGGCGATAGCACGCTTCATATCGGGGTCAAGCCCGCGATCGTCATCGCCACGCTGGCGGCGGTGGCCGCCGCGGTCATCGGATACGACTTCATTCACCGGATGGAGCGGGGGCTCACCTATCTGTTCGTGCTGATCTTCGGCGTGTTCACGGTTGGGGCGATCGTGACGCTTCAACTCCCCCACGGCATGCTGTCGCCCTCGGACTTCAAGGCGGCGCCCTTCTTGACGCAGTTCGGCGTCACCGCGGGGTACCAGATCAGCTGGGCGATCTACGTCTCTGACTACTCGCGCTACCTCCCGCCCGACGTCACGGTACGGCGGACGTTCATGTGGACCTACTGGGGGTCCGGACTCGGCGCGATCTGGCTCATGGGCCTCGGGGCGCTCCTCGCCGCGGCGACGGGCGGCGCCGCCGAGGTGGTATCGGCGATCGATAAGGCGGCCAACGGAATCTTCAGCGGCTTCGGCACGGTGGTCTTGTTGTTCTCCGCGCTCGGGCTGATCTCCGTGACCGCGCTCAACCTCTACGGGGGCTCGCTGACGCTGATTAGCGGCATCGACTCCGTGCGCAGAGTCCGCCCCACGCTCGCGGTGCGGTTGATCACGATCTCGTTCACAGCCGCCCTGTCGCTGATCGCAGCGCTGCTCTCGAGCCAGTCGTTCTTGACCAACTTCAACAACTTCCTGCTGCTGATCCTCTACCTGTTCATCCCCTGGACCGCCGTCAACCTGATCGACTACTACGTGGTACGCCGCGGCCACTACGCCGTCAGCGAGATCTTCAAGCCAAGGGGCATCTATGGGCGCTGGGGATGGAGGGGGTTGATCGCGTACACGATCGGCTTCGGCGCGATGGTCCCCTTCTTCTCCACGCCCGCATACACGGGGCCCGTCGCAAAGGCGCTCAACGGCGGCGACATCTCCCTGTTCATCGGGCTGCCAGTCGCCGGGGGCCTCTATTACCTGTTCTCGCGCACGATCGACGTCGCCGGGGAGACGCGGGTCGCCGAGCGGGAGCAGCGGGAATTGGAAGAGCGAGCTTCCGAGCACGCGGTCCCGGCTGCCAGCGGCTGAGCCCCGCTACCGCCGCCGGAAGACCACGACCGGGATCTCGCGGTCGGTCTTCTCCTGATACCGATCGTAGTCCGGCCAGACCTCGGTCATCCGCCGCCATAGACGTGCCCGTTCGCCGCCGCCGGCAGTCTCGGCGCTGACGGCGATGCGATCACCTTTGACCTGGACTGTCGCCCGAGGATTCGCCTCGAGGTTCTTGTACCAATCGGGGTGATCGGGCGAGCCACCTTTGGAGGCGACCACGACCCATCCCTCCCCTTCGCCGTCCTCGCGGAAGATGAGCGGCGTGGTGCGATCCTCGCCCGAGACGCGCCCTTTCGTCGTCAGCAGCAGGATTGTGGTGCCGCGCCAGTGAAAGCCGCGCTCACCGTCCGTCTCTCGATAGACGCGGACGTGCTGCTGGCCAAAGAGGTCTTCGTCAAAGGGGTTGGGATCCTCGGGCATGACAGGAAGGCAAACCGCGCGAAAGATGATCGAGGATACTGATCGAATGGACGAGCGAAACGTCCTCGGCGGCCCGCTCGAGAGCTGCGGCAGCGAGCCTCTGACTGGGTTCTACCGCGACGGATGCTGCCGATCCGGGCCCGAGGATGTCGGCAGCCACACGATCTGCGCAGTCGTCAGCGCCGAATTTTTGGACTATCAGCAGAGCATCGGCAATGACCTCAGCACCCCGATGGGCGCCTATGGCTTTCCGGGTCTGAAGCCCGGTGATCGATGGTGCGTTACCGCGATCAACTGGCTGCGCGCTCACGAGGCAGGTGTCGGCGCTTACGTCGTGCTTGCCGCAACCCACGAGCGGGCGCTCGACACCGTCGCGCTCGAGGTCCTCAAGGAGTACGGGGTTGATGTACCAGCCGACCCGGGCGCGCTGGGCGGCTGATGGTCGGCGGGTCGATCAGCGGCGTCAATGACCGCCCTCCTCTCGCTGGATCGAATCGCCGATCAGCCACAGCATCGGTGGCCACAATCCGACGAACAGGGCGCGGCGCTCCGCGTTTCCGCGCTCGTCCTGGTCGACGGTCTTGGCCCGGATCCAGAGCCCGATGCACAGGCCGATCGAGCCAAACGAGAGCAGCTGTGTATGCCATGCGCGGAGTCCGAGGCGGTGAAAGCGCTCGATCAGCATGACCTCTACTACCCCACTGCGCGGGCGCAAAGCGCAAGAGCTCAACAGGCGAAGACTCGATCAAACTTATTGAATTAGTAGAGTAGTCCGCGCAGGACGAACAAACCGAGGAGGACTTTGGCTTGACCGCTACCGACGAACTGCTTCAGAACAACGAGACATACGTCGCATCCTTTGACAAGGCGGATCTGCCGCTGCCGCCCGGGCGCAAGGTCGCGGTCATAGCCTGCATGGACGCCAGGCTGAATGTCTACGGCATACTCGGTCTCACCGAGGGCGACGCACACGTAATCCGCAACGCAGGCGGCGTCGTCACCGATGACGCGATTCGTTCGCTGGCGATCTCGCAGCGGCTGCTGGGCACCGAGGAGATCATCCTGATCCACCACACCGGCTGCGGCATGCTCACGTTCACCGACGACGACTTCCGTGCCGCGATCGAACAGGACACCGGCATCAAGCCCCACTGGGCCGCGGAGTCTTTCCCTGATCTCGAAGCCGACGTCCGCCAGTCGATCGCACGGATCAAGGCCTCACCGTTCATCCCGCGCAAGGACTCCGTTCGCGGCTTCGTTTACGAAGTGGAGACCGGAAAGTTGCGCGAGGTCACCTGAGACCCGCGAACAAGGGTCTACAAGCGCGCCGTCATCGCCGTCCGTACAATCGCGAAACTTCATTCCCCGGACCGGGAGGCATTGATGGACAGCTTCTTCGAACGCGCCGACGCTATCTGCCGTCGCTGCGATGTCTTGCGTCATCCCTTCTATGAGCGGTGGTCTCGTGGTGAGCTCGGCCGCCGAGACCTTGGCCACTACGCCGGTCAGTACCGCCACGCGGTAGTGGCGTTGGCAGATGCCTCCGCCCACGCGGGCGACGACCAGCACGCCACCGAGGAGCGCGGCCACATCGCGCTGTGGGATCAGTTCCTCGCTTCGTATGGAGGCGACAGGGACGCGGCGCCGGCGCCCGAGACGGCCGCGTGCGTCGCAGCCTGGGCCGCTCCGGGTCGCGACCAGGTGGCGACGCTCGCCGCGCTGTACGCGATCGAGTCTTCCCAGCCCGCCATTGCGGAGACCAAGCGCACTGGGCTCGTCTCGCACTACGGCGCCGAGCCTGACAGCGACGCCACTCGTTACTTCGACGTGCACGCCGTACTCGACCGCGAGCACGCCGAGCAAGACCGCCGCGAACTCGCCGGTGCCTTGCGGCCCGACGACGAGGAGCGACTGCTCGCCGAGATCGAGCGCGTGCTCACCGCCAACTGGCGACTGCTCGACGGCGTTGAAGCCGTCTGCCAAGCCGAGTAGCCGACTCACTTCGCAACAGCGCGGCGCTACATTCGCTCTCTAAGGGCATGTCGACCGCCGCGCGCATGAATGCGACTGCCATGGGCCACCCTGGTCCCGGGCAACGCGTGGCTGTCGTGTACGAATCGGGACCGGCTGGAACGGCCGCGCTGGACCTCGCCCGGGAACTCGATCTCCAAGAACGCGCGGACCTCACGGTTGTGGCGGTGGTGCCCACGGCAGCGAGCGGATCGCGCTGCGGCGGCTCGGCGCTCGAGTTCAATGCGATCGTCAAGGAGACCGTGACCAACGAGCTTGATCAGGCTCGCGAGCGCCTCGGCCACGCGGCGGGGCGCACTAGGTATGCGCTTGTTGTCGAAGGCGAAGACCCTCCGCTCCAGGAGTGGCTCGCCGCTCGGGGCTTTGACGTGATCCTGCTACCGGCGCGACGCCATTTCGTGCGCAAGCCCGGACACCCGCTCGCCGCGCGGCTACGCCGCACCACGGATGCCGCGGTGCGCGTGGTTCAACGGCCGCGTTAGCGTCGCTTCCGCTTCTGCTTTGAACTCCGACGTTCGATCTTGGCCGAGGCCGCGGCGGCGGCAATTCTTCGACGACGCTGCTCGATCCGAATTGCGACGCCGATCGCGGCACCGATGAACACCGCTCCGTACCAGAACGGCGCGATGAGCAGCATCACCGCGACGCCGAGCATGGCCAGCCAGATCGCCGGTCGCCAGTCGCGCCAGTCACCCTTCATAACGCACAGGATCCTGGAACCGGCGGATTGCGTCCACTCGATCCGAAGCCTTCACGAGGCTGGTGACGGTCTCGGGATGCAGCGAATCCAAATGCGTGGCGAGCGCGATGAACACCTGGGCCGTGGTCAGGGCGTCGGCGAGCGAGTCGTGGGGCCGCTCGGCCGGTAACCGTAGCTCGGAGGCGAGATCGCCGAGGGAAAGCCTCTGGCGCAGACGGCCGTCGCGGTCGTGCAACCAGAGCCGCCCCAGCACCTCCGTATCGACGAAGGAATTGCGGAGACGGACCCCCATTGCTCGCAACGCTTGCCTCAAAAACGGCCTATCTATCGCGGCCGCGTGGAAGACGGGCACGCGGCCGGCGATCGCCTCAAGCAGCGGACCGACCCCAGCGGCAAGTGAGGGCGCAGACACCAGATCGATGTCGCGGATTCCGTGCACGGGAATGGACGCCTCCCCTATCTCGCGTGAAGGCCGCACGCGCCGGGAGACGGCGGCCCGCAGCTGGAGGCGTCCCGCTTCAATCGGGATCGCGCCGAACGAGATGATCTCGTCCTCCCGGGGGTCAAGGCCCGTCATCTCGAAGTCAAGCGCGCACCAGCGTGCGTCCCGCCAAGGGGTCCGGCCACGCGGCATCGCGGCGCTCTCGTACGCTTTCGCGGCTTGGTCCAGATTGCGGCCGCGAGCCGCAAGTGGCACCCTCATTGGACCCCCACGTTCAGTTCCGCCGCCAGCTGCTTCTGGATGGAGGCAACCGCCCGAAACGCGTCCTTCAGGTACGTCCGCGTCAACCGGCTCAGTGTCGCGGGGTCGATGTAGTCATCCGGGACCGCTCCAGACCGAAGCTGATCGACCTGGTGCTCGAGGCGCAACCCGTTGACCAGGTCCAACGCGTCCGCAAGCGTGTGAGCGTTGGCGTCGGAAAGGGTGCCGTCTGCCGCGGCCGAACGGAGCCTCTCGCGTGTCGAGGCGCTCGTGACGCCGGCGGCCATTCCCGCCCACCGTGCCAGGTCAACGATCGGAATCACTCCGCCATGCTTGAGATCCAGCCGGCCACGGTATTCGCCGGAATGCTCGACGACTAGGCCTCGCAGGAACCCTGTGGGTGGACGGTAGGAGAGCGCGAAGCGCGCGAGCAGTCGAAGCAGAGCCGGGCTGCGGGAAGCAAGGCGAAAGGTGTCGGTAACAGGCGTACCGGCGTGGATTCCCCATACCGGGCGGCTGTCTACAAACACCGAGACGAGAATGAGCGCTTTCTCCTGAGTGGGATCCTCGATCCAGCTTCGCGCGGCTCGCTGCCAAGAGGAGAGCGAGCGCACGAAAACAGGATTAGACGCTGAGGCACCGTGAGCGTCTGAACGCAGTCCGCATCGCCTCAGTCCAGATACCACCCTCTCGCCGATTGCGTGCAGGCGCCGACGGACCTCCGCTTCAGGTGCGTCGCCAAACCACACGATCGCGCTGTCGATGTCGGCGCTCGGCATCATCTCTCGCCGCGCCTGACTGCCGAGCGCGAGCCACTCGAATGGCGTCCGCGGTTCGCCCGTCTCCTCGAGCGTGAGCTCGAGCAGGCGGCGGGTCAAAGCGTCGATGACCACCGCGTGGACCGCCATGATCCCGGCGGCGGCCACCCGTCCTTCGTGGAGCGCAATCACCATCGGGTTGAGCTCGCTCGCCGCGCTCACGAGCTCGTCGAGATTCGGAGCGCGGGCGATCCGCTGGCGCAGGAAAAATGGCGACCTCGCGTCGGCCGCGATCACGTCTAGATCCTCGAGGACCCCGAGGATCTGTCCCGTGGCGGAAACGATCGGGAAGTGGCGAATGCCGCGGTCGAGCATCTCCAGCAGAAGGTCACCCCCGAGCCGGTCGGGACCCGACGTGTAGGCCGGCGAGGACATTACGGTCGACACGGGCGCATCGCCGGAGATCCCGGCGGCCACGACCCGGTTACGCAGATCGCGGTCGGTCAGGATCCCCAGAGTTCCCTTGCCGAGGTCGATGACAACCGACGTCGAGGGTGCGGCCGCCATTAGCTGGGCAGCGGCGCGGATCGCGGTGTCGGGAGCGCAGATGACGGGCTCGTCGCGCAGCAGCGAGCCCACGGGTTGCTGCGCTGGATTCGGTGCAGGCTTTCGATCGGGCTTCTCGACGTCGAGCGAGCGCTCGAGCAGCGAGCGTGTCACGAACTGGAGACCGGCCGGTGCGGCCAGGGGCTCGCGCGCGATCTCGGCCGGAATGCGGTAAGTGAGAGTGTCTTCCGCGGCGCGGGCCTCGAATCCGGTCGGCAGTCCCGAGAGCATCGACGCATGCCCGAACAACTCACCCTCGCCGAGCAGATCGAGGACACGACCATCGTGAATGACTTCGACCTCCCCGCTGCGGACGACCCATAGGTGCTCGAGCGGGTCGGACCCCTGGGCGATGATGGTGTCGCCGGCTCGGTGAAACTCGACCTCGACCGCCGCGGCGACGCGCTCGACGGTGGCGGGAGGAAGCGCATCGAACGGCGGGTACTCCCGCAGGAAGCGGGCGACCTCGGGCAGCGCCGCTGATGTGGTGCTCAAACGGCCGCCGGCGGAGCGGTCGCCTCGGCTATCTGGCTCGCGTCCTCCTTGATCATGTCCGCGCACTTCTCGCCGACCATCATTGTGGTGATGCACGGATTGATTGCTGGGAGGAACGGAAGGATCGAGCCGTCGGCGATCCGTAGCGAGCGAACGCCACGCACACGCAGTCGGGGATCGACGACCGCGAGCGGGTCGGAATCCGGGCCCATGTGCGCGCTGCAGGCCGGGTGGTACACGGTGTTATGGGTCTTGTGCATGTAGTCGACGAGCTCCTCGTCGGTCTGAGCGTCCGCTCCCGGAGCCAGTTCCGCTCTGGCCCATTGAGCCATCGCCGGCTGCGAGACGATTTTCCGGGCCAGCCTGATCCCAAACGCCATCACGCGCTCGTCATGTCCGTCGGCGTCGGTGAAGTAGCGCGGGTCGACGCGGGCGCGGTCGCGGAAATCACGTGACCGCAGCTGCACCGTCCCCCGCGACTTACCTCGACAGACGTTTGGCGTCAGGCAGAACCCGTTCTCGGTCGTTGGGTAGCCCCACCGCGCCGTATTCATGTCAAACGGCACCGAGCCGTAGTGCATCATCAGGTCGGGACGATCCAGCCCCTGTTCGGATGTCGCGAATAGCCCGATCTCCCACCACTGCGTGGAGTGCCGGATCATCGGCTGCTTGGCATCCCACTGGACGATGCCCTCAACATGGTCGTCGAGATTCGCTCCGACGCCGGGTGAGTCCACGATCGTCTCGATCCCGAACTCGCGCAGGTGCTTTCCTGGACCGACCCCTGACAGCATCAGGAGTTTGGGCGTATCGATTGCTCCCGCGCTCAGGATGACCTCGCGGCGAGCACGGACCAGATCGTGGGTCAGGATGTCCGGCGTCAGGTACTCGACACCAGTGGCGCGTCCGTCCTCGATCGGGACGCGACTCGCCCAGCAGTGAGTGCGGATCTCGAGGTTCGGGCGCTTCCCGATGATCGGATGCAGATATGCGTGCGAGGACGACATCCGGGTGTTGTCGGCGGCCGAGTTGATCTGGAACCAGCCGGCGCCGTTGGTCACCGTGTGTCCCTCGTTGTAACGGCTCGTCGGCAGACCCGCCTGTGCCGCAGCCTCCAGCAGCGCGACGCCGCAGGGGTCCTCGGGCGGCACCGTGCGGATGTTGACCGGCCCGTCGCGGCCGTGGTGATCGCCCGGTCCGTCGTTGGTCTCAAGGCGCTTGATCAACGGCCAGCAGTCGGCCGCCGACCATCCGTCGCACCCCATCGCGGCCCACTCATCGAGGTCTTCCTTGGGTGTCCAGAACGCGATACAGGAGTTGTGCGACGAGCAGCCGCCCAGGACCTTTGCACGCGCGTGTCGCAGGAAGCTGTTGCCTTTTTCCTGCGGCTCGACCAGGTAATCCCAGTCGTAGCCCGAGTCGAGCAGATACATCCAGTCCTCTAGCCGCAGGATGTGCTGGTCGTCCACGTCCGACGGGCCGGCCTCGATCAGGCATACGGTTACGTTCGGATCCTCGGACAGCCGGGCCGCGACCACGCATCCGGCGGTGCCGCCGCCCGCGATTACATAGTCGAATTCGCCGGCGTTGGTCATGGCATCGCGTCTCCCATGGGCGCCGGAATAGGCGCTGCGGGTATATCTGCCCGGTGCTCCGCGAGGACCTCATCGCCCTTCCTGACCTGCACCGTGAAGTAGTAGATCGTGCCGACGATCGCGATGATGCCGACAAACAGCGGCGCAGCCCACTTCCAGTACCAGTGCGGGTGGCCTACGACGTTGTAGATCGAGTCGCGCGGCCAGCCGATGTTGATGACCGCCAAGGCCCCGTATGCGACCGCCAGGATGTTGACCAGTAACCCCCACCGGCCCAGAGAGAAGTATGGGCCGTGATCCGGCTTTGGCCAGGTGCCCTTCAGGCGCCGGACCAGCATTGGCACGGTGACACCAAGGTAAGCCAGGTAGAACATGATGATCGCCAACGCCGTGATCACGTAGAACGCGCTCTGATTCGAGACGTTGATAGCCAAAAGCGCGAGCGTGAGGATCCCGGTGACCAGCGCGGGGACTATTGGCACCTTCCGATGGCCCGACACGCGCGCAATAGCCGACCCGAAGGGCAACTGATTGTCTCGTGCCATCGAGAACATCATGCGGATTGTCGCTGTCTGAACGGCCAGGCAACAGACAAAGATCGCCAGCGCCGTGTCGGCGAGGAAGACGTTGCCGGTGGTGTTGCCGAATGCGCTCTTGATTACGAAGGGGAGTCCGAGCAGACCTATGTTCTTGTTGGCGATGTCCTTGCTCGACATGATCCCGAGCAGGATCACCAGGCCGCCGATGATCGCGGCAGCTCCAATCGCGCGGATGATCGCCGGTGGTGCGTGTTTGCGAGGGTTGTTGGTCTCCTCGGCCAACGTACCGGCGGTGTCGAACCCGTACATCACGTAGGCGCTAAGCAGCCCGCCGACCAGCAGCGCACCGAAATAGCCCCACGGATGGCCGGCGCCGTAACCGTATGAGTGGGCGATGACCGCCGGCGAGTGGTGCAAGTGGAAAAGCAACAGGATGATCAGCACCGTCGACCCGATCAGCTCGGCCGCCACACCCACGTTGTTGATACGCGACATCAGCTTGACACCGAGCATGTTGATAATCGTGCAGATAACCACGAGGATGCCCCCGAGGACTAGCGCGTTCTGTGCGCCGCCCTTGGTCGTGGTGAATCCCGCGTTTGCTGCCCCGCCGACGAGTTGAAGGTGCGTCGAGATCTGCGGCAGCACGACCTGCCAGTCGACGGCCACGGCGGCGATCGTGACGATCGCCCCGACGATGTAGATCCACCCAACCATCCACGCCGGGTACCCGGTGGCAAGCTTCTTGGACCACTGGTAGACCGAACCGGCAATCGGATACTGGGCGGCCATCTCCATGAAGCAAAGCGCGACCAGGATTTGACCGCCGATGACGACCGGCCAAGTCCACCATACCCCCGGTCCGGCGTTGAGATAGCCGAAGCCGAAGAGCGCCGTTACACCGGTCAGGATCGAGATATAGCTGAACCCGGCAGCAAAAGACGAGAATGAGCCCAGCGACCGGTCGAGCTCCTGCTTGTACCCGAAGCCAGCCAGCTCGTCGCTGTCCGAGCCAGCTGTGGTGCCCGTCTGCGGAGCCTCTGCGGTTGCCATCCATCAACCTCCCGGTCGCGGGGCGCCCCATCGTCCTCAAACCCTCTGGCCAAGCCCACGTCCTGGGCGCGCCCGTTCGTATCGATTGACCCGAGCTTGGTTCGGCTGTTATATATCAGTTGTCTAACTGTGTCAACGCGCCCGGGCGTGGTCGCTGGGAACGCCACCGGGACCACCAGGCGACTTGGGGGACGAGCAATGGCGACGAACACCGCGCAATTGATGTTTCTCGGCGGCGAATGGCAACCGAGCGCCAGTCAGGAGACCTTCGACGCGAT
>Ga0070741_10005402_pt1 | contig 28463 bp, 28 predicted proteins | sample Coa_R1_4_FD_66440 | JGI IMG/M metagenome (GOLD analysis project Ga0070741, IMG submission 66440) | Surface soil microbial communities from Centralia Pennsylvania, which are recovering from an underground coalmine fire - Coalmine... | ecosystem: Environmental > Terrestrial > Soil > Unclassified ... | reverse complement strand
ACCCCATGTCGCGGAAGTACTCGGCGATGGTGACCGCGGTGAAGATCGAGGACTCGCGCGCGGCCACCGGCATGTTGGAGGTGTTCGCGACGATCACCGTGCGCTCGGAGAGCGGACGTCCCGTGCGCGGATCGGTGAGCCGGGGAAGATCGCGCAGCATGTGGGTGATCTCGTTGCCACGCTCGCCGCAGGCGACGTAGACGATCACGTCGGCGTCGGCCCACTTGCAGAGCTGGTGCTGGAGCACGGTCTTGCCGGTCCCGAAGCCGCCCGGCATCCCCGCGGACCCGCCCAGCGGCAAGGGGAAGAGCGTATCGAGCACGCGCTGCCCGGTGATCATCGGCACGGCCGGCGGCAAGAACGCGCGGACCGGGCGCGGCGTGCGCACGCGCCAGGTGTGGAACAGGCGGATCTCCCGCTCTCCGAGGACCGCGACCACGTCGTCGACGCGCGCCGGGCCGGGCTGCACGATCCGGGTGACCACCCCGGAGACGTCGGGAGGGACGAGGATGCGGTGCTCGAGCGTGGGCGTCTCCTGGACGATCCCGATCGCGGCGCCTGCGGCGACCTCGTCGCCCTCCTTCACCAGCGGCCGGAAGCCCCACAGGCGCTCGCGGTCGAGCGCGGAGGCGCGGACACCGCGGGCGAGGAAATCGCCGTGCATCGCCGCCAGGCGATCCAGCGGCCGCTGCACGCCGTCGAAGACGTTCCCCAACAGGCCCGGACCGAGCTCCACCGTCAGCGGCGCTCCGGTGGCCCGGAAGGGATCGCCGGGCGCGAGCCCCTCGGTCTCCTCGTAGACCTGGGCGGTGGCGGTCCGTCCGCGGAGCGCGATCACCTCGCCGAGGAGGTGCTGGTTGCCGACCTCGGCCACTTCGCCGAGGGCGACGGCTCCCTCGCACTCCGCCTCGACCACCGCGCCGGAGATGCGGGTGATGTGCCCGGTGACGCTCATGACCCGTGCGCCTTTGCGAGCGCAGCCCGCCACTCCGCCTCGAATCGCCGCTCGCGCTCCTCCAGCGAGTTGTCCACCACCAGATTGGCGGCCCGCACGATGCAACCGCCGCGGATCGCCGCGGGCGGTCCGGCGACCAGCCGCTCGCCGAGGATCTCCGCGTCGAGCAGGCCGGCGTCGCGCGCCGCGACGGAGATGGTGCAGCGATCCCCTGCGGGCAGCCTGCGCAGGGCCTCGGCGGCGAGCGCGCGGATCAGCTCGCGCCTCTGCTCCGGGCTTGCCGGGGCGTCGAGCAGCTTTCGCCCTTCCCCGATCACCTGCCCGATCCACTGCTCGCGCAGCTCGAGCGCGCAGCGGCGGTCCTCCCAGTTCTCCCGGGCCAGCCGCTCGCGGCGTTGCCGCGCGGCGGCGGCGAGGCGCTCCTCCCGATCCGCGGGTTCGCCGGCGGCAGGCTCATCGTGCGCCGACCTCGCCACGGCCGCCTCCGCCTCCTGCTCGATGCGGTCGATCTCCGCCTGCGCATCGTCGCGCATCGTCGCCAGGACGGAAGCTGCGCTTCCCACCGGCTTCATGCGCCGCCTCCGGGCAGGACGATCACGGCGGGAGGGCCGCCCGCCCCTTCCAGGTGCGCGATCTCCGCCGGCGCGAGACGCGCGACCTCGCGCGAGACCAGGATCAGCGCCACGTCGGAACGCGATCGCAGCGCCGCTGCGGCGTCGGCGAGCTCCCCGGGAGTGCCGCACGCCCGGCCCTCGACGCCCGCGAGCGAGAAGCCCCGCACGTCCTGCTCGGTTCCGAGCAGCACGGCGATCATCCGAGCCGCCCGAGGATCATGATGGCGACGATCAGCCCGTAGATGGCGATCCCCTCCGCCAGCCCCACGAACACCAGCGCGCGCCCGGCGAGCTCCGGCTTCTCCGCCACGGCGCCCATCGCGGCTCCTCCCACCACCGCGACCGCGACGGCAGATCCGATGGCGGAGAGGCCGGTGGAGATCGCCGCAGCCAGAAAGCCCCAGCGGACGACTTCCGGCGGCACGGACGAGATCGTGCCGGGCGCGGCGGCGAAGCCGGCCCGCGCGAACAGGAGCAGCACGGCCGCGGGAAGGACCGCGAGCACCACCGCGAAAGCTGCAAGCCGCCGCAGCGAGGTCATGAGGGATCCCCTTTCTCCTGCGCCCGCAGCATCAGCGGCCGGAAAGGCTCGCCACCGCCGCGGAAGAACTTGGTGAAGAACTCGTAGTACTCGAGGCGTAACACCTGGACCGAGACGGTCAGGCCCTCGAGGAGGATGGCGACGGCGTTGCCCGCCACCAGCACGATCACCGAGAGCACCCCGCCGAAGCGCACCTGGGCGAGGGTATCGACCATCGCGAACAGGGCCAGCGAGATGCCGGCGTGGACGGCGGCGAACGCGGCGATGCGCACGAACGAGATGGTGTTGGTGAAGAACGAGAAGATGGCATCCACCAGCTCGACGCTGGCTTCCAGGGCGCCGACCCACCCCGGGCTGGGCGGCTGCGGCTCGCGCCTGGGCAGCCGGCGGACGATCAGCGGCCGGAGGAGGAGAAGCGCAACGGCCGCGGCGGCGAGCGCGATCACCACCCACACCGGCAACACGCGCTGTTGCGGCACGAACCAGCGCACCACCAGGACCATCAGGACCCAGTAGAGAAAGGCGCCGAAGAGCCCTCGCGAGCCGAACAGCGCGGTGTCGCGCTTTCCCGCACGCCAGAGGTTCACCACGCTGAGGATCAGACCGGCGCTCACCAGGACTGCGCCGAGAGTGGCGGCGACGACCATGAACCGCGAGAGGTCGTCGATGGGGCGCAGCCAGAGCGCGGGCAGCAGGTCCTCGACGCCGAAGATGCTCCCGTAGAGGGCCCCGAAGATCATCGAAGCCGTGCCGCCCTCCATCAAGAGGATGCCGTAGTCGAGGAAGCGGGGGATGAAGCGGAACAGGCAGAACCCCGCCGCGAAGAGCACGAACCCGTGTCCGACGTCGCCGAACATCAGCCCGAACATGAGGAGGAAGCTGATGGCGAAGAATGCCGTGGGCTCCACCTCGTCGTACGACGGCGTTCCGTAGAGCCGGACCAGGCTCTGGAAGGGGCGGAGCAGCAAGGGATTGCGGTGCAGGATGGGGACGCGCAGGGCGGCCCGCGTCGCGGCAGGCAGGTCCTCGGGTCGCTCGAGGTCGATCACCGCTCGCCCGCCGGTCGCATCGTTGAGACGGCTCCGAAGCCGCTCCGCGTCCTGCGCCGGGACCCATCCGGAGAGGACCACGAAACGGCCCGAGCTGGCGAAGAAGGTCTGCGCCTGGAGCAACAGCGCGCCGGCTTCGGCCCTGGGGAGGAGACGCGCGAGGGTGGGCAGCGCGCGCGTCTTCGCCGCCGCCAGCTCTTCCAGAGCGCGCTGCTCGGCCTGCGTGCAGCGCTCCAGGGCTGCAGGGTCGGGCAGATCCGAGAGCGGGATCGCCTCGCAGGACGCGGCGCGCAAGGCGGCGTCCATCCGATCCGCGGCGGAGCGCGGGCCGGCGAGCGCGAAGAGGAAGCGCTCGCCCTCGCGCGCGAGCGGCAAGAGCACGAACGGCGCGGGCGCGAGGAGCTGCCCCAGCGCCGAGGCATCCTCCTCGCTGGCCGCGGCGATGCGGACGGCAAGAAACCGCGTCTCGCGGAGGCGCGAGAGATCGAGCTCGGCCTTGGCGAGGAAGCTCCCTCGCGTCATCTCCTGCTGCATCCGCGCGCGCGCCTCGCGCGCCGCGACCAGCGCGCGCCAGCTCGCGTCGACTGACTTCTCCACGGGGCGCAGCTCCGCCTCGATGCGCTCGCGCTCCTCCGCGAAGTCCGTCTGCTCGGAGACGGAGAGCGCGCCCGTCAGCTCCGGGAGGTCCGCCCCGATGCGCTGGCCCACGCCGCGGATCCGCGAGGCGAGATCGCGGAAGGCGGCCAGCAGCTCCGCCGCCTGCGGCGGAGCCGCGAGTCCCGGCACGCGTCCGTGCGCGAGATCGATCAGGTGGAGGAGCCCCTCGCGGGCGACGCAGCGGGTGGTGGCGGCGGCGTCCCGGTTTGGAACCTGGACGCGAAGGTGCATCATGGGGACGGCGCGGAGCATCAGGCCGCCTCGCGATCGAGCTGCGATTCGGCGATCGAGGTCACCGCCTGCATCTCCTCGATCCGCAGCAGCAGCAGGGCCACCGCGCACGCCGGCTGGAACGGCGACCCGGCAAACGTGCGCAGGCAATCGGAGCGCAACCGTGCCCGCAGCTCCTCGAGCAACGCTGCGACCGTGCGCGCCGGAGAGCGGAAGAACGCGCGCGCCGCGTCGGTCAGCTCGCCGCCCGCGAGCGCGCGGAGGGCTTCCGGATGGAGCTCCTTCCGGAGAAGCGCTGCCGCGGTGGCGGCGCCCTCCGCTGTCCGGCCGCGGGCAGCCGCGCGGCTGACGGCGTCGACGTCGCGGATGCGCACCAGCGAAGCGGCGAGACGGCGCGCGCCCGCGGCGGCTTCGGCTTCCAGGAGGCGCCTCGAAGCGAAGGTATCGAGCGCGATCTCGAACGCGGCCGCGTCGTCCTCGTGAGCGCGCAGCGCCCTGGAGGCGGCAGCGCCCCAGGGCAGCGGCGCAAGCGCCTCGAGCGCCGCGCGCAGCGAAGGCGGATCTGCGAACGCCTCGATGCGCAGTCGCGAAACCTTGCCCAGCGGACGCCAGAGCGGCGTCCAGCTCTCCGCGGCGGCGCCGGTGCGCACCGCGCGGCAACCGAGCTTGAGGTTCTCGATCTCGATCAGCCCCACGACCGCGACCAGGAGATCGGGATGCGGCCAGCTCGCCACCAGGCGCTCCGCATCGGCGACGAAGCGCAGAAGGCAAGCGCGGGAAGCGGCCGCGGCGTCGCGGGCGTCGATGCCGGACGAGCGCAGCGCCGCAACGGCGGCCGCGCGTCCGGACGCGGCGCGGAACGCGTCGAGTTGCTCCGGGCGGAGCAGCGTGGAGCGGCGCGCGCGCGTCCGCGCATAGGCGTAGGCGGTGCTCATCGCGGCACGCCATCGCGAACGATGCCCGCCCAGAGCTGCGCCGCCGCGGCCACCCGTTCTTTCGCCTTGCTCTCGCGCGCCGCGATCCATGCCGCCCGGAGGCGCTTGCGCTCTTCGATCTCCGCATCCGCTGCGGCTGCGAGTGCGCGCAAGTCGTCGTCGAGGTGCGCGGACGCGGCGGCGCCACGGGCCCGCTCGCGATCTTCGCGGGCGAGCGCGGCGGCCTCGATGCGCGCCTTTGCCGCGCGCGCCGCGGCGGAGACCCGCGCGCGCAGGTCCTCGTCGGCCGCGATCAGCTCGTCGAGCGCCGGATCCATCGACGCGGATTCGTGCAAGCGGAAGGCCGGGCGGAAACACGCGAATCTTGCGGCAACAACGGCGAAATCCGCAACGTCCATGCCCTCCCCGCGTGCATGCGGTCGCGCCCACGGCGCGACTGCCGCAGCGTTTGCAGAAGCTGCGCGCAGGAGGTTCGCAGGACGCGGCCCGGGCGGCGCCGCCTCCGGGGACGGCGCGAGCCCGGGCCGGAGGAACTCACGCCTTCGCCTCCTCCTTCCCCAGCGCGCCCTTGACCTTCTCGATCACCGACTTCACGGTGACCTTGCGCGGCTGGAACCCTGCGAGCTTCGGAGCGACGATGGTGAGCACGCCTTCCTTCAGCTCCGCCTCCAGGCGCTCGGCGTCGATGCCCTCGGGCAGCTTGAAGGAGCGCGTGAACATCCCGGACGACCGCTCCCAGGTGTAGAACACGTCGCCCTTCTCCTTCTTCTCCTCCTCGCGCTTGCCGCTCACGGTCAGGCGGTTGCCGCTGATCGTCACCTCGATGTCCTTCTCGGCGACGCCCGGCAGGTCAGCCTTGACCAGGAACGCCTCCCTGGTCTCCTTGACGTCGAACGTCGGCACGAACAACAGCTCGCGCTCCTCCTTCTCGAAGAGCGGCGCCAGCTCGCGCATGGGCTCCCACTCCATCAGGCTGCGCAGCATGGGGAAGCCGGAGAACCGCTGCGGCTCCTTGTGGACGAGCATCGGATCGACCTCCTTTTGCGGGAGGTGCCGGGGTCAAGGGGACTGCCGGCGAGCCCAGGGGCGTTCGTGCGCTGCCGAGCCTGGCGGCCGATCGGGTCGCGCCGGCGCAGCGGGAATGGCGCCCTTCGGGCTCGCGCCCGGATGGCCCCGGGCATCTCTCGCAAGAGGAACGTAACCCGCCGCCGCGGGGGTCAACGCGGCAAGGTGCCGCGCGCGGGCCGCGCCAGCGGCAGCGCGGGGGCGGCGCCCCAGCTCTCCAGCGATGCCGGCGCGAACCGCCGGAGCGCGGCGGCGACGAGCGCGGCCAGCGCCGCGCCCGCGACCACGTCGATGACGTAGTGGAGGGACAGATAGACGGTGGAAAAGACGATGGAGGCGACGGCGGCCGCGAGCAGGTAGCGCTGCCGCCGGAACATCGGCCACGCCTGGAAGAGGAAGACGAGCGACGTCGCGGTATGTCCGCTGGGGAAGGCGTCGAGCTCGTTGCGCTCGAAGCCGCGGAGAAACGCGCGCAGCGCCGCGCTGATCGCGCCGCCGCCGAGCTGCGCCTGGGCGTCGGCCGGCGGCACCCGCGGCCCGGCCGCCGGCGCGATGAAGTACGCGGCGTAGGAGACGAGGAGGACCGTCGTCAACGAGAAGACCAGGCGCTCGAACTCCACCAGCCGGCGCTGTTTCCAGAGGATCGCCGCGCAGGCGATCGGCAGGACGTAGTAGCTGGCGTAGGCGAGCGAGGCGGCATCGGTGAGCCAGTCGGGCCGGCCGCAGGCGTGCCTCCAGGCGTGTGCGAGCGGGCCGAAGAAACGCGCGTCGATCGTCGCGAGCGCGCCGTCGTACCGGCGTGGGTTCAGGCGCTCGATCGCGGGGCCGACCGCATCGATCAGCGCCGCGAGCACCGGGACGGCGATGAAGGCGTGCGCGGTGCGGAGAAGCGGAGAACGTCCACGCCACCGCGCGAGAGCAACGATGCTCGCAGCCATCGCGGCGATCGCCGCGAGGAGCAATGAAGGAGAGGGAACGCACGCGGCGGTGACCAGCGCGAGCGCGAGAAGGAATGCGAGCAGCACCCGGTCCACGGCCGCCGGCGCGAACGCTGGTGACCGCCTCGGCTCCACCGGACCGCCTTTCAGTGCAGCTGCAGCTCCTCGGCAGCCGCGCGCGCGAGGGGCGCCTGCACCAGCGCGGAAGCAAAGCGGCGAGCGAAGTCCTCGACCGACTCCCAGTCAGTGTACTCGTAATCGCGGGAGGTGTCGGTGTCGCCGCCGGTCATCCAGGAGATGAACTTCATCACCAGCCGGATGCGCAGCGAGTAGCGGCTGTACGGAAGCGCTCCGGCGACGGCGACCTGGGCGTTCGGGCGCCACCCCGTGCGGTCGATGAAGTGTTGAAAGGTTTTCGCCACCTCGCGCTGCGCGGAAGGCTTGTTGCGCCCCGCCGACAGGCTCACCGAGATGAATGCGTTCGGGATCGCGTCGAGCTCGACGCGGAATTTGCCGACGAAATCTGCCAATGCTTGCTGGTGCTTGCCCATCCGCACCGAGCCGAGCACCAGGGCTGCGTCGAAATCGCCGGGCGCCAGGTCGGCAGGCGCTTTGGCGGAGTCGACGATCTCTGCCTCCAGCCCCTGGCTGACGAGCACGGCGGCCATGCGCTCTGCGATGCGCCGGGTCTGACCATCGGTGCTGCCGTACACGACGAGGACGCGCGCCATGGTTCGTCTCCTTTAACCGCGCTCGGAAGCATTCGCCATGCCACACCGCATCGACGGCGCAGATTCAGCGCGACCCGATGCGACAGTCGGCCGCCCTTGCGCCCGTTTGGCGAATCAGAACTGCCCGGTGATCTCCGCGTCGAAGACGCCGGTCTGTCCGGACGCGCCGCCGAAGAGCGCGGTGTCGCCGTTCAGCGTGGTGCGTCCGAGCGCCGACAGGCGCACGGCGACGTGAGCCCCGAGCTGCGCCTGGATCGCGGCGGAGGCGCCGAGCTCGTCGAGATCGACAGGCGCGATCGATCGCGTCCGCGACCAGGACAGCCGCGTCAGGATCTGCACCAGCGCCGCGGGTCGAACCAGGAACTGCAGCCAGGCGCTCCTGCCCGGCGCCCACCCGCCTTCCTGCACGTAGCCGGCCGAGACGCCGACCCGGTCGGAGAAGAGCCGCGGCACACCCAGCTCCGGGCCGATCCAGCGCCGCGTCAGTCCCGCGACCAGATCCGTGCTCAGGCCCGAGAGCACCGTGATCCGGATCTGCGGCCCGGGCTCCCATGTCATCGAGAGATCCGCGTGGTCCGCGGCGCCGCCGCTGAAGATGCGGCCGGGGCCGTCGAGCTCCGGGACGGAGAGCCCCTCGTACCGGAACGAGCCGTTGAAGCTCAACCCGTCGACCGGCCGCACCGCGCCATCGATGCGGATGGCCTCGAGCGTTCCCGCCGCCAGGTGATCGCCGCCTCCGATCTGCGCGTCGACGGCCACATCGATGCGCCGGGTGATCCGCGCCTCGATCAGTCCTTCGCCTTCGATGCGGCGCCCCAGATCCGCGGTGTTCACGAACGCGACGCGCAGCTCGTGCCGGAAGAAGCGGACGATCGATCCCGCGTCGCCCGTGTGCAGCCCCGACCAGTACCCGCCGAACGTTCCCTGGCCGAGGGAAGGCGCGAGCGTCACGGCGTCAGGAATGACGCCTGCGAACACGCCCGCCTCGGTCCCGCCCGAAGTGCGCCACCCCGCCTGCCCGCCGTCCAGGATCGACTGACCCGGCATCCACCACGGGCGCACGCGGCCCAGCGAAAAGGCCGGCCCACCCGAAACCGATCGCCGGGACAGCGCGGCCTCCCAGACGTAGAGCTGGGTGGGGTCGTCCGGACGGAAGCTGATCGGATCCGTCCTGCGCGTCCACCGCCGTGCGCTGAGGTCGACGTCGAGGGTGAAGCCGCCGCCGACCGGCGTCCCCATCAGGCGGGCATCGAGCTGTTCGCGATGCCAGGGGCCCGCCCCGGACGAGACCCAGCTCGTGTGCCCGATCCCGACCTCCACCGTGTGCGACGACGGCGGCGGCCCGGGAACGGCGTGGTACTCGATCTTCTCGAATGCAGCCGCGGAGAGCACCGACCGGCGCTGCTCGAGGACCTGCGCCGGCGCAGGCGAGGGCAGGCGCCGCACCAGCAACGCGGCAGGGGGCGACGGAAGCGGGAACGTATCCCCCGGACGCCCGCGTCCCACGCAGGTCGCGTACCTCGCGGACACTTCCGCGACCTTGCAGGTTGCGCTCCCGCCTCGCAGCACTTGCCCCGGCGCGAGACCCTCGCGCGCCCCGGCGTCGAGGTACAGGCGGCTTCGGGTGGCGTAGACGACGCTGCCCGTGCGCCGCGGCTCGGCGGCCGGAGCCGCCGCCGCGAGCAGGAGCGCGAACGCGAGCGCGCGCCGGATCACCGGATCCTCTGCGCCGGGCGCAAGGCCGCGGGGGTGGTGAAGCGGTGGCACTCGTAGCACTTCCGATCCTTGCACTGGAATCCCGCCACGCCGCTGTGCTGCGGCGTCACCCGGCTGCAGGCGTGGCAGCGCATGCAGTCCGCGGTGTTCGTCGCGCAGGTCCCCGAGGCGGCGAAGGAGGTCAGGCTGGTGTGGCAGTCGAGGCAGCCGATGCCCGCGTGCGGACCGCGGCTGATCTGGAAGCACGCCTCGTGCGCCTCGAAGCGGGCGCCCTTGAAGCGGACGGGAAAGTGACAGCTCTTGCAGTCGGTGCCGAAGCCCGCGCGCGCGTGATCGAGCGCGCTTCCGGCGGTGCGGGCGTAGTCGGACTGGTGGCAGGCGATGCAATCCAGGGCCGAGCGGGTGAAGCGGCGGTCGCGCTGGTTCAGGTGGCATTCCTCGCAGGGGATCGCCGCGTGCCGCCCGACCAGCGGGAAGGCCGTGCGCCGGTGCGCCTCCGGCCCGAAGCGGCTGGTCCAGTCGCGTGCGTCGTGGCAGGAGCCGCAGCGCGTCCCGAACTCACCGGTGTGCACGTCGCGGTGGCAGGAGGCGCAGCTCGCGGGGACCGGTTTGCGGAAGTCGATCGACGTGTGGCAGGAGCGACAATCGGCCAACAGGTGCCGGCCCTCGAGGGGGAAGCCGGTGCGCGAGTGATCGAACGCCACCGGGGTCCAGCCGGATGCGGTGTGGCAGGCGTCGCAGCGCGTATCGCCCGCGTGCGCTGAGGGGGATCCCGGCGAGGCCGCGAGGATGAGCAGCAATCCGATCATGGGATGAGCTCCCGGAAGGCGCCGCGATGGACGTCCACGTGGCAGCCGGCGCAAGTGAGCGGGACGCCGCGGTATCGGCGCACGCGCATCCCGCCGCCCACCTCGACGTCGCGATGGCAGGACTCGCAGCGGGCCTTTGCGTGCTTCCCCTGCAGCTCGAAGGAGGTGAACGGCGGGCGGTGCTCGAACGACACCTGCTTCCAGGCGGCCGTCTCGTGGCACCCTTCGCACCGCGCGCCGGCGAACTGTCCGGCGTGCGGGTCGGCGTGGCACGAGGCGCACTCTTCTCGCAGCGGCCGGTAGCGCACGATGCCAGCCGCGTCGGCGAAGTGGCACCCGGCGCAGGCGGCAGCGGCATGCGCGCCGCTGAGCGGGAACGTCGACTCGCGGGAATGATCGAAGCGCACCTCGGCGAACGAGGAGACCTGGTGGCAGTCCGCGCACCCGGACTGCCTCACCCGCCCGGCGAACTGCCCCCGGTGCGGATCGGCATGGCACGTATCGCAGCGGCGCGTGTCTCCTTTGGGATGGAAGTCCGAAAGGCTGATGGTGTCGCGCCTCCCGCGCTTCTCGAGGTACGCGCGGAGCGGGGCGGCGCGCTCGGCGAGCGACGGATCCGGACGGTGGCAGGCGGCGCAGGACACCGCGGCATGGCCGCCCTGCAGCGGATATCCGGTGTGCATCGATGGCTCGTACGCTGCCGGCCGGAACGCGTCGATCGAGTGGCACCGCTCGCAGGAAGGGGGCGGGATCCCCAGCTGGCCGACGTGCGCATCGACGTGACAATCGGTGCAGCTTCCGAAGCGCATGCCCTTGAAGACGGCCTTGATCCCCGGGAAGGGCCCGTGGCAGCTCTTGCACGCGACGCTCCCGTGCGCCCCCCGCAGCGGGTAGCGCGTCTTGTCGTGGAACGCCCGCGCTCCGCTGGCGCCCCGCACCTCCTTCCAGTCGTCCTCGGTGTGGCAGCTGGTGCAGGTCGCTCCCAGCCGTCCCTCGTGCGGGTCCTTGTGGCAGTCGGTGCATTCGCCATGGGCGACGGGCTTGAACACGGCGAACGTCGCGGCGCGTGGACGGAGCGGGGACTCCTTGCGCGCCCGGACGTCGGCTTCCGACTTGTGGCACCCCGCGCACTCGACGCGCGCGTGCTTGCCGAGCAGCGGGAAGTCGGTCTTCGCGTGCTTGAAGCCGGGCGCCGGTTTCCAGGATCTCTCGTTGTGGCAGTGCGCGCAGGAGGCGCCGAGCTGTCCGCGGTGCTCGTCGAAGTGGCAGGCGGAGCACTGGGTGGGCGCGCCGAGGAACGTCTTCCGCCCGGGCTCCTTCGCGCGCAGCGCGCGGATGGCTGCATCGGCGATCAGCCGGTCGTCATGACATTGCGCGCACGCCACGCGCGCGTGCTTTCCCTGGAGGAGAAAGCCGGTCTTCCCGTGGTCGAACTCCTTCTCGCCGCCCTTGCCGAAATCGACCAGCTTGAAGTCGCGGCCCTGGTGCTCGTGGTGGCACTTGTTGCAGGCAAGCTCGGCGGGCCCGAGCTTGCCGTGGAATCCGCGCTTCTGCGCGATCCGGTCCTTCAGCTCGACGTGACAGGCGAGGCAGGTGTCGGGCGAGAGCCGGGAGCCCGCGACGTGGCACTTGGTGCAGTTGCTCAGGCCCTCGAGCTTCGCGTGCGGCGCGCTGAGCGGGCCCGGGGAGAAGACGTCGGCGCGGACGCCGAAGGCGGCGAGGGCGACCGCGAGTGCGAGGACGCGATCAGCGGAACCAGACATAGCCGAGATAGACCGAGACGGCGATGTGCGCTGCGATGGCGACGACGAGAAATCCGGCGAGGGAGGCGTGGAAGAGGCGCCAGCCACGGAGCAGGCTCTTCAGCCCCTTGTAGAACCCGATCTGCACCCGCAGCTTCGAGAGCTGCAGGGTGCCGCTGCGGAACTCGCGATACGCCGCGCGATCGAAGTGCCAGCGCGCCCGCAACAGGCGCAGGCGCATGCGCAGCTTCATGAACGGCAGGGAGAGGAAGAGGAGGATCAGCGAGCGGCCACGGACGGGGCGCGCGGCCGCATCGAACATGCGGTGCAGGAGCGCGGGGTCGTTGGAACCGTCGATGATCGGCTGCAGCCGCTCGCGGAGCCGCTCCCAGCGCCGCGTCACCTCGGACAGCTCGAGCGCCTTGCCTCCGTCGCTGGGCACCATCCCGTAGATGAAGCGGCCGACGATGCCGGTGAGGACCACGATGAGGAGCGCGCCCGCGGTGCCGGTGGCGAGCAGGTTGTTCGACTGGAAGGCGGCGTGAAAGGCGATCACCAGCGGGCTCATGAAGCCGACGAAGGTGTGGAAGTCGAGCCAGCCGCGGATGGACCCCTTCCCGGAGAGCAGGCGCGAGCGCTTGCGCACCGGGTAGAGGAAGTTCGAGAGCATGAACGCGGTGGCCACGATGCCGACGCCGTGGCCCCAGCGTCCCGCGGAGCGCAGGTTCTCGTGCAACGGCGAGGCGAGCCGGGCGGTGCGCGAGAGCAGGTAGTAGTCCCAACCCTTGAGCGAAAGCCACGCGAGGATCAGCGCGCCGGTGGCGAAGTAGAAGAGGTGCGCGGGGGGACGCGCGTCGCTCGCCTCCTTCGCCTGGGCCAGCGCGCGGCCGCCCGGGCGCGCCGGCTTCTTCATCTCCTCGCCGAAATGTCTCTCGAGCGAGATCTTCAGCTTGGAGAGGAACTCGAGGGGAAGCTCTCCCCCGATGTTGACGATCACGTAATCGTTGCGCAGGGTCAAAGGAGCGCCTTTGACCGTCAGCGCCACCTCTTTCTCCGAGATGCGGGTGACCTCGGAGCTCATCAGACCGCGGACGCGCCGCGCGGCGATCAGCTCCGCCACGCGCTTGCGATTCGCCTCGCGGCACTTGGCGAAGCTGTCGCCGCGGTAGGAGATGCTCACCTTGGCGGTGCCCTGCTCCGCGAGCTGGATCGCCGCCTCCAGCGCGGCGTCGCCGCCGCCGACCACCAAAACCTCGCTGCGGCCGTACTGCTCGGCATCGATCAGGCGGTAGGTGACCTTGGGAAGCGTCTCGCCGGGAACGCCGAGCTTGCGCGGCGTGCCGCGCCGCCCCGTGGCGAGCACCACCTTCGCCGTGTCGACGTAGCCCTTGTCGGTCTGCACCCGGAAGGCGCCGTCGTTCCCCTCGATCCCGAGGACGCGCACCCCCTCGTCGATGCGGACGGCGGCCTTCCTCAGCGCCTGCTGCCAGGCGGAGATCAGCTCCTCCTTGCTGATCCGCTTCCTCGAGATCCGCCCCAGGTAGGGCACCTCGAGCGCCTCGGTCATCACCACCTTCTGCCGCGGATAGTTGGCGATGGTGCCGCCGAGCGTGCCCTGCTCGAGCACCCGGAACGAGCGGCCGGCGTTCTTCAAGGTGAGCGCCGCCGCCAGACCTGCCGGTCCCCCGCCGACGACCACCACGTCCGTTCCGCCCCGCCGTGCGGCGGTGGACGCGAGCCGCTGCCCCACCTGCACCCCCTGGGTGACGGCGTTGCGGATTAGTCCCATCCCGCCCAGCTCGCCGATCACGTGCACGCCGGGCCGGCTGGACTCGAAGTACCGGTCGACCATCGGGAGATCGACACCGCGCTCCGAAGTGCCGAACACGAGCTTGATCGCGTCGACGGGGCACTCCGCCGCGCAGCGGCCGTGGCCGATGCAGTGGTCCGGCTGGATCAGGGTCGCCGAGCCGTCCACCATCCCGAGGATGTCGCCCTCGGGGCATGACTTGAGACAGCTCAGGCTGCCGATGCAGATGTCGGGATTGATCACCGGGTGCAGCGTGAGCGGGATGCGGTCGGCGGTATCGGCGTGGCCGGCGAGAGCGGCCGCGCTCTTGCGCTCGCGCCGCGATCGGCGAAAGAGATAGACGCATGCGACCAGCGCGCAAGCCAACGCAGCCGCCGCCAGGACCGCGATCCCGACTTCCACGAACCTCTCTCCTGCTCCCCCCGCCCGGGAAAAACTGTACCGAAGCAAACAGGTAGGCCGACAGTGTCGCTTTGTCGCATGATGTGGGCGCATGAACGGCGCCCTCTCGCACCTCCGGGTCCTCGATCTCAGCCGCGTCCTCGCCGGTCCCTGGGCGAGCCAGACGCTCGCGGATCTCGGCGCCGAAGTGATCAAGGTCGAGCGGCCCGGGACGGGCGACGACACGCGCGGATGGGGGCCGCCGTGGGTCGACGAGCAGAGAGGGGAATCGGCTTATTTCACCAGCACCAACCGGGCGAAGAAGTCGATCACCGTCGATCTCGCGCAACCCGAAGGCCAGGAGATCGTCCGCAAGCTGAGCGCGCGGTCGGATGTGCTTCTGGAAAATTACAAGGTGGGCGCGCTGGCGCGGTACGGGCTCGACGCTCCGCGCCTTCTGGCGGAGAACCCGCGCCTCGTCTACTGCTCGATCACCGGCTTCGGACAGACCGGGCCGTACCGCGACCGCGCGGGATACGACTTCCTCGTCCAGGGAATGGGCGGCCTGATGAGCATCACGGGCGCATCCGACGGCGAGCCGATGAAGGTAGGCGTCGCCATCACCGACATCCTGACGGGGATGTACGCGGCGACCGCTGTCCTCGCCGCGCTCGTGCAGCGCGAGCGCAGCGGGCGCGGCCAGCACATCGACCTCGCGCTGCTCGACGTGCAGGTGGCGATGCTCGCGAACCAGGCGCAGAACTTCCTCGTCACCGGGGAGAATCCGCTGCGGCTCGGCAACGGCCACCCGAGCATCGTTCCGTACCAATCGTTCGCCACCAGGGACGGCCACATCGTGATCGCGGTGGGCAACGATGCACAGTTCCGCCGCCTGTGCGCCGCCGCCGGGTGTCCGGGACTGGCGGACGATGCGCGGTTCGCCACCAACGCCGGCCGGGTGCGCAACCGGGATGCGCTCTTGCCGATGCTCGCGCAGTCGATCGCGACGCGCACGAGCCGCGAGTGGATCGAGGCGCTGGAGGCCGCCACCGTGCCCTGCGGCCCGATCAATTCCCTGAAAGAGGTCTTCGCGGACCCGCAGGTCGTCGAGCGCGGCATGCGCGTCGACGCGCGCGATGCCGTCTCCGGAACGGTGCCGCTGGTGCGCTCGCCGATCCGGCTCTCGGAGACGCCCGTGCAGACGGGCGTGGGTCCCCCGGCGCTCGGGGAACACACGGACGAGGTGCTCACGGGCCTGTTGGGAATGACGCCGGCCGAGGTGGACGCCCTGCGCGCGCGCCGCATCGTCTGAGCTCCGGAGCCAGCAAATTTCCTGTGGAAATGGACGGATTTGGCTTCCGCCGGTTGGATTTCGTACACTGTTCGCCCTCGGATGCCGGACATCGATCAAGCGCGCCGGGTCCTCGTCGTCGACGACGACCCGCTCATCCGCGACACGATGACCGAGATCCTCGAGGAGAGCGGCTATCGCGTGGCGACCGCCGCGCACGGCAAGGACGCGCTCAGCGTCCTGCAGCAGGGCCCGAAGCCGGACGCCATCATCCTCGATCTGATGATGCCCGTGATGGACGGCTGGCAGTTCCTCGACGAGAAGGCGCGCGACGAGGCGATCCGCGGCGTGCCGGTCCTCATCCACACCGCATACACCGCCTATCACGACGGCCAGAATCGCCACGGCGACGTGCTCGGAGTCTTTCGCAAGCCCGGCGACTTCGCCCGGATGATCGGCGTGCTCAGCGAGCACTGGCCGACGCAGGCGGCCTGATCGGTCGCACGGCAGGGCGCGGCGCTGCGGGAGCGCCGGCGCGAACCCGCGCAGAGCCTAGCCTTCGCCGCCCGACTCGTCCTCGGCCCAGACCTTGCGGTGGGGATCGGGCGGGAGGTTCAGCACCGGCGAGGGAAACAGATCGACGATGAAGTCCACGATGTCCTTGATCGAGACCACGCCCACCGGCCGTCCGCCGTCATCGGTGAGCGGCACGTGCCGGTATCCGCCGATGTGCATCAGCTTCAGCGCCCAGGCGATGCGATCCTCGGGGTGGAGGGACTCCGGATCCGCGGTCATGTAATCGCGGACCCGCTCCGCTTTCCAGTCCAGGTCGCGCAGGGCGATCTTCGCGAGCAGGTCGCGCTCGGTGAAGATGCCCACCAGCTTTCCTGCCTCGTCGGTCACCAGCACGCAACCGATGTGCTCGCGCTGCAGCGTCTGGACCGTCTCGAAGAGCGTCGCGTCGCTGCGGACGGTGATCGCCGGCCTCAGACCCAGCGCGCGGATGTCCTCGGAGTCGATGGCGCGCTCGATCGGCGCGCGGTGCGGAAGACTTTCAGGCCGGGGTTCCATCACGCCTCCTTCCCGGGACGCACAGTCTGGCAGGGATGGCGCGCGGGGTGAAGCGAGCTCCGCGAATTCCCCGCCCGATCAGGACTTCCGCGCCTTCTTCCGACGCGCAGACGCGCGGCGCTTCCGCTTCTTCGGCAGCTCCTCGCTCCAGATCACCGCCTCGACGTTGTGCCCGTCGGGGTCGAGGACGAACGCGGCATATCCGTAGTCCTCGCGCACTCCCGGCGGGCCGTTGTCCTTGCCGCCGGCAGCCAGCGCCGCGCGGTAGAAGGCGTCGACGGCCGAAGGATCCGGCGCGTGGAACGCGAGGTGCGTGGGCGTTCCCACCTTCCCCTTGGTGACCCAGAAATCGTGCCGGCCGCCCTGGATGAAGCCGAAGGCGTCGTCGTACTCCTTGTCGACGTCGTATCCCAGGGGCTGGAGGGCCTTCTGGTAGAAGCGGCGGCTCGCGCGGGAATCGCTGCAACGGAGGCTGATGTGCTCGATCATGCCGCTGGCCTACGACGCGGCGACCTCGGGCAGCAAGCGCCAGGCGCCCGCTCTGCCCGCGGGGAGACAGCCTCAGCGCTTGCGCGCACCGGCCGATTCGACGAACTCCGCGAGGACCTCGTAGGGCTGGCAACCCACCACGCCGCGGTTTCCGATCACGAACGTGGGAATGCCCGTCACCCCCAGGTTCTCCGCTTCCGCCCGCCTGCGATCGATGCGGGAGAGGAATCGAGGGTCATGCGAGGCGGCGATGGCCTCGGCGGGGTCGAGCCCCGCCTCCGCCGCCAGGGTGCGCAGGTCCGCATCGCTCTCCAGATCGAGGCCCCGGGTCCAGTGCGCATCCATGGCGATCTGCCTCCACGGTTCCAGCTTGTCCTGGTCGCGGGCGAGCTCGGCGATGGCGAGCGCCCGCCGGGTATTGGGCGATCGCTGCCGCATCTTCATGTCGGTGATCCCGAACCCCTTGGCGAACTCGAGGAGGCGGGCGTGCATCGCGGCCACCCGCTCCTTGCCCCCGAACTTCGCCGCCTGCTCCACTCCGCCCGGCGGCGTCTCCGGATGCAGCTCGTACCCGTGCCAGTCGAGCGCGAGGTCGTATTCTCTCTGCAGCCTGACCAGGCTGCTCCGCTCCGCGATGAAGCAGAAGGGTCAGACGAAGTCGGTGAAGAGGGTGAGCGTCGTCGGCATGGGAAGAGTTTCTAGCTGGCGCCGCCAGCGCGCGCCAGTCCGGTTGCGGGCGGCGCCGCGAGCCTGCGGTCGACGCGCTGGTAGATCTGATCGGTCAGCCAGGTGAGCGCGAAGGTGCAGGCGATCAGCAGCGCGACGAGCGCGGCGTATCCGGGCCAGGAGCATTTCTCTCCCCAGCGCGCCTCGAAGGAGAAGCCGAAGACCTGCTTGAAGAGCAACGCCTGGTGGAAGAAGTAGCCCGCCAGCGAGGACATCCCGAACACTTCGACGAAGCGCACCGGCGCGGAGGTCCGCCAGCTGCCCTGCACGCGGTGCTCGATGCCGAGGAGCAGGAGCGCGAGCAGGGACACCTGCGTCCAGCGGCGCGCCGAGTTGGCGGGGTTCGTCACCCAGAAGTGGTGCGGAGGGTACGCCGCGGCGAACCACGGCGTCGCGACCCAGACGAGAATCCCCGCTGCGGAAAGTCCGGCGAGCCAGAGCGCGGCGCCGCGGACGCCTTTCTCCGCTGTCGCGGCGCCGATCGCCGCGCCGAGATAGACGTATCCGCTCCAGGGGAGGAGCGGGAAGACGGCGTCGGCGCGCTGGTTGAGGAAGCGGTCCCAGGGCGGGCCGAGCGATTCCGCGAGCGGCGCGACCCCGAACGCGACCGCGGCGAGCAGCAGCGCCGTCCAGCGGAGCGCGGCCGGACGCGGCGCGAGCGCGAAGAGGATGGGAAGCGCGATCAGGAGCGAGACCCCGATGCAGGGGAGGATGTCCATCCGGACGATCCAGCGCGGCTGGCGGAAGATGGGGAACCACATCCAGTTCACCAGCACGCCGACCAGCAGCACCTCGGAGAGCCGGCGCAGGGTCCGCCGCATCCGGCGGCGGCGCGCCTCTTTCGCATCCGCTGCGGTGGCGGCGCGCACCTGCGTCAGCGCCATGGAGAATCCCGCGGCGAGGATGAAGGACGGCGCGACGAGCCCGTCGACCCATTGCAGCGCGGCGAAGGCGCTCCCCTCGCGCAGCGGCGGCTGCAGGAGCCCCAACGCGTGGGTCTGGATCATGAACAACACTGCGAGGCCGCGCAGCCAGTCGATCGCGCGGATCCGGCCGGGTTTCGCGGGCACGGCGGGAGCGTACCATCGCGCAGCGGAAAGCCGCGAAGCGCGGGTGATCCGACGCCCGTCCGAACGGCCCCCTCGATCAATGAATGCCGCGGTGCTATGCGGGGGCCACCCGAGGAGGCTCCCATGAGATGCATGCTGCTGGTCGCGTTTGCGCTGATCGCTACCCCGTCCTCCGCCGAGGTGGTGGTGCTCCGGGGAGCCCGCCTGATCGACGGAACGGGCAAGGCGGCGCGCCAGAACGCGGTGCTGGTGATCGATGGCGATCGCATCGCGACCGTGGGAGTCGCGGGCAAGGTGACCATCCCCAGGGACGCGCGCGTGGTCGACGTCAAAGGCCGCACGATCATCCCGGGCCTGATCAATGCGCACGGCCATGCGGGGCTGGTGGTCGACGGGCAGAACCGCGCCGACGCGTACACCCGGGAGAACGTCGAGGCGCAGCTCGTCCGCTACGAGCAATACGGCGTCACCTCGGTCCTCACGCTCGGCCTCAACCGGGATCTGGTCTTCGAGCTGCGCGACGAGCAGCGGGCATCCCCCCGTCCCGGCGCGACGCTCTTCACCGCCGGGCGCGGGATCGGCGTTCCCGACGCCGCCCCACCCGTCCCCGTCGCGCCCGACCAGGTGTACCGGCCCAAGACGGCGGAGGAGGCCGTCGCCGACGTGCGCGAGACCGCCGCCCACCATCCCGACTACCTGAAGATCTGGGTCGACGACATCTACGGCAAGTTCCCGAAGATGGACCCGGGCGTGTTCAAGGCCGCCATCGACGAAGCGCACCGCAACAAGATCCGCGTCGCCTCACACGTCTTCTACCTCGCCGACGCAAAGGCCCTGATCGCCGACGGGGTGGATGCCCTGGCGCACAGCATCCGCGATCGGCCGGTGGACGCCGCCATCGTCCAGCAGATGAAGCAGCGCGGCACCTTCTACGTGGCCACCCTGGGCGTGGACGAATCCTCCTTCGCCTTCGCCGACGACCCCTCGCTGCTCGACGACCCGTTCCTCGCGGGCGCCCTCTCGCCGGAGGTGATCGCGAAGTTCCGCACGCCCGAGTTCCGCGAGAAGGTGAAGGCGGACAAGAACCTGCCGCGCATCCGGGAGGCGCTGGCGAACGGGATGAAGAACGTGAAGACCCTGCAGGAGGCTGGCGTCCACATCGCCTTCGGGACCGATTCGGGCGCGAACCCGGTCCGCATCCCGGGCTGGGCGGAGCACCGGGAGCTGGAGCTGCTGGTGCGCGCCGGCCTCTCGCCGATGGCCGCGCTGGTCGCAGCGACGCGCGGCAGCGCCAACATGCTCGGCGTCACCGACCGGGGGACGCTGGAGAAGGGAAAGCGGGCTGACTTCCTCATCCTCGCCGGGAACCCGCTGGAGGACATCCGGAACACCCGCAAGCTCGTCGCCATCTGGCACGACGGACGCGAGGTCAAGCCCGGCGTGGAGATGGCGAGCGTGCGGTAGCCGTTTCGCGCCGAGGCGCGGAACCGTGGCTCCGGCTTTTCTGCCTGTGCCCGCGAAGGCGGGAACACGATTGAACATGCAGAGACAGCCTCAGCCGAACTCCAGGCCCTGCGCGAGCGGCAGATCGCGGCCCCAGTTGATCGCCGAGGTCTGCCGGCGCATGTACGCCTTCCAGGCGTCGGAGCCGGATTCGCGGCCGCCGCCGGTCTCCTTCTCGCCGCCGAACGCGCCGCCGATCTCCGCTCCGCTGGTCCCGGCGTTGACGTTGGCGATGCCGCAGTCGGACCCGGCGGCGGAGAGGAACTTCTCGGCGGATCGCAGGCTGTCGGTGAAGATCGCGCTGGAGAGCCCCTGCGGCACGGCATTGTGCGCCCGCAGCGCCTCCGCGAGATCCGCCACCTCGAAGACGTAGAGGATGGGCGCGAAGGTCTCCTCCCAGGCGATGGGGAACGCCTCGTGGCGTGGGGCGACGACCAGCGCTGGCTCGACGAAGTTCCCGGGCCGGTCGAGCACCCGCCCGCCGCAGACGACCCTCCCGCCCTGCTCGCGCGCGCTCGCGAGGGCGGTCCGGTAGCGCTCGACCGCGCGGCGCGTGATCAGCGGACCCAGCAGCACGCCGTCCTCGAGCGGATGGCCGATGCGGACGCTGCGGTACGCGGCGGCGATGCGCTCGAGCAGCAGCGGAGCGATCCCGCGCTGCACGAACAGGCGCCGGGTGGTGGTGCACCGCTGTCCCGCGGTGCCCACCGCGCCGAAAGTGATGGCGCGCACGGCGAGCTCCACGTCGGCGTCGTCGAGGACGATGACGCCGTTGTTGCCACCCAGCTCCAGGATGGTCCGGCCCAGCCGCGAGGCGACGCGCGCCGCGACCGTCCTGCCCGTGGCGATCGACCCGGTGAAGGAGACCAGCGGCACCCGTCGATCCTCCGAGAGCCAGACGCCGGCATCCGCACCGGAAGGAAGGAGCGTGAAGACCCCGCTCGCCCCATGCGCCGCGCAGACCCGATCGCACAGCGCCTGGACCGCAACACTGCACAACGGGGTGAGCGGGGACGGCTTCCACAGGCAGACGTCGCCGCAGACGGCGGCGAGCGCGGCGTTCCAGGACCAGACCGCCACCGGGAAGTTGAAGGCGGTGACGATCCCGACCGCGCCGAGCGGATGCCATTGCTCGAGCAGCCTGTGCTGCGGCCGCTCAGAGGCGATGGTGAGGCCATGCAGCTGGCGCGAGAGCCCGACGGCGAAGTCGCAGATATCGATCATCTCCTGGACCTCGCCGGCGCCTTCCGCGCGGATCTTCCCCGACTCCAGCGAAACCAGCTCGCCCAGGGACTGCTTGTGCGCGCGGAGCAGCTCGCCGAGGGCGCGCACCATCTCGCCGCGCTTCGGCGCAGGGCGCAGGCGCCACTCCTCGAACCGCTCTTCCGCGGCGGTGACGCGCGCGTCGTACTCAGCCCGGGTCACCGCGCGAATCCGCCCGAGCCCCTCGCCCGTCGCGGGATCGATCGACTCGAGCGCATCTCCGGAGCCGTCCACCGCTCCGCCGGCGCCGAGCTCTTCGAGGATGGCCTTCGCGCGTTCCCGCGACATGGGGCCGGCATCTTACTGCAGGCTCTGCTCCGGCACGGGCGACGCAGCGCGGCTTGATCCGCGAAATCGCCGGGCGCTAGCGCGGTGAACGGTACGGCCGCTGCGGAGACGACGACCGGAACGAATGAAACGGCTCCGGGGGGTCTGAGGCGCCGGCGCCGGGGCGGTCACCCCGGCGCCGGCGCATCTCCGGAGCGGTTGCCATGCACCGCCGCGCTGGTTACATGAAGAGCGTGTTCGCTTTCCGCGCCAGCCTGAAGTCGCGCCTTCGCCTTCCCGCCGGGTGGACCCCGCGGCAGGCGCACGCAACCGGCACGGTCTTTCTTGCGGACCGCGCCTCGAACCCCGCGCTCTAGCGGCTCGAGGCGCTCCCGACATCCACGGTGAGGCGCGCGATCCGTCCGCCTCGTCCGAGCTCCGCCGGCCAGCCGCCAGCCGGTGGGAGCGCACTCACGGCGGCCACCATCCGAGGAGTCTGCAATGGCCGAGCACATCTACATCAGCAAGCCGGATTACCAGCGCCTTCGCACCCTGGTCGCTCTGCACCGCGACGGCCGCGACGGCGCCGCGGCCGATCGCCTCGACGCCGAGCTCGACCGCGCGATCGTCGTCGAGCCGGGCGAGATGCCGCCCGACGTCGTGACGCTGCAGTCGCGCGTTTCCTATGTGGAGGCGCGCACCGGGGCGCTCCGCGAGGTGGTGCTCGTCGAGCCGGCGGCGGCGGACCCGTCCGCCGGCCGCGTCTCCGTGCTCGCGCCGGTGGGAGCGGCCCTCGTGGGGCTCCGGCAGGGCGACGCCATCGAGTGGCCGTTGCCCGACGGAAGGAACGCGCAGTACAGGATCCTGACCGTCGCGCAGCCGGAACCGGCGCCTGCCGAAGCCGTCGCCTGACGGCGGCGCGGATGGCGGCGAACGGACGCGCCGCGGCGGAGGATCGCTGGCGGCATCTGGTGCAGGGCGCCTTCCTGCTCGAGGAGCAGGGTTCGACGGGCGCCGCGATCGCGCTCCTCGACAGCGCCCTCGAAGTCTTCACTCCGGAGATCGATCCGGTGGAGGACTTCGAGGGCTACGCCGTGCGCCGGCTGCTGCTCGCGCTGCGAAGCGCGTTCGCGCGCGGCGAGCGCTGACCGCTACTTCGCGATCGCGAAGCCGGAGTCGGCGACTGCCTTCTCCAGATCGGCGCGCTTCACCTTGGTGTCGTCGTACTTGACGGTCACCTCGTTCTTCTCCCGATCCGCCGAGGCCGACTCGACGCCCTTCACCTGCTGCAGCTTGGCCGCGGTCTTCGGCGGGCACTTCTCGCACTTCCAGCCGCTGACCTTGAGGGTCTCGGTCTTCGTGTTGGCGAGCGCGGCGGTGCTGAGGCCGAGCGCGAGGGCAAAGACGATGGACGCGTTTTTCATGGTTCCTCCCCGACGGGAAGGCGCACCTTCCCGCCCACGTCACGCCTTGTCAACCCGCGCTCCCGGTGGGCCCTGACCTGGGCATCGCGCGGGAACCAGACCCGCGCCGGGAGGGCGCCGGCGGGTCAGTTTTCCGGAGGAAGCGTGCTCATTTCGGCCGGCTGGCCGACTTCGGAGCGATCGAGCGAAGGCCCGGCGATCGGGAGGTGCGGGAAGAAGAGGCTGGTGATCGCCGAACCGGTGGCGATCGCCGCGATCGCCCAGAAGACCGTCCCCAGACCGGACTGCAGCGAGAGCGAGAGCGCGCCCAGCACTGCCGGATCGAGGCCGGCGCCGTGGTGGGGACCGAGGATCCGATCGGCGGCGTCCGCCGGCAGCGAGGGATCGCTCGAGAGCGCCGCCGAGAGAAGGGCTCCGAGCACGCCGACTGCGAGCGTGCCCCCGATGGTGCGCGCGAACATGGTGCTCGCCGTCGCCACCCCGCGCTGGCGCCATTCGACGCTGGTCTGGACCGCGATCAGGAGCGCGGTGTTGGCGAAACCGAGGCCGATCCCGAAGAGCGCGCTCAGCGCCTGCGGCACGTGCAGGCTCGCGCCGGGGCGGAGCAGGAGCGCGAGTGCCACCGCGGCGACGGCGGAGATGATCAGGCCCGATCGCACCAGGATGCGGAAGCCGACCCGCGGCAACGCCCTTCCGCTGATCGCGCTGGCGATCGGCCAGCCGATCACCATCGGGGTGATCGCGCTCCCCGCCTCCGTCGGCGACCCTCCGAGGACGCCCTGGACGTACAGCGGCACGTACGTGACCATCGAGATCATTCCCGCTCCGACCAGGGCGCCCGAGGTGGTCGCCACCGCCATCACCCGCTGGCGGAAGAGATCCAGCGGCAGCACCGGCTCGGGAGCGCGGCGCTCGACGAAGAAGAAGATCCCGAGCGACACCGCCGCGAGCGGCAGCCCCACCGCGCTCGCGCGGCCTCCTTGCACGCCGATGAGGAGAGCGGTGAGGCCGAAGGTGAGGAGCGCCGATCCTGCCCAGTCCAGCGAGTGGCGCCGGTGCTCCACGTTCTCGTGCAGCGCGCCCACCAGCAGGGCCGCGGCGGCGATGCCCGCCGGCACGTTGATGAAGAACACCCAGCGCCAGGAGAGGTACTTCACGATGATCCCGCCGAGCAGCGGCCCGACCAGCCCGGCGACGCCCCACACCGCCCCGAAGACGCCCTGCATCCGCGCGCGCTCCTCGAGGTTGTAGATGTCGCCGACGATGGTGAGGGTGGTGGGCTGCATCGCGCCGGCTCCCAGCCCTTGCACCGCCCGGAAGGCGATCAGCGCCCCGATGCTCCCGGCGAGGCCGCTCGCCATCGATCCGGCGAGGAACACCGCGATGCCGGCGAGGAGCACCGGCTTGCGCCCGTACAGATCCGCGAGCTTGCCGTAGAGCGGCACCGTCACCGTCGAGGTGAGCAGGTACGCGGTGAAGACCCACGAGTAGTAGTGGATGCCGCCGAGGTCGCCCACCACCGTGGGCATGGCGGTGGAGACGACCGTCATCTCCATCGCCGCCATCGAGATGCTGAGGAGCAGCGAGACGACGGTGAGCGGCCGGTTGGTCTTCACCCGGCTAGCGGCTCTTCCCGTCGAAGTGCTGGATGCTCAGCGCCGCGGGGTCGACGTCGTCCAGGCAGCGGGTGTTGATCGCCGCCATCGGCCCCTGCGGGCCCTGCCCGCGCGCGAACGAGCGGACGCCGCACCGCTTGCAGAACAGGTGATGGATCACCTTCCTGTTGAACTGGTAGTCGGTGAGCGACTCCTCGCCCTTCTCCAGCGTGAACGCGCTCGCTGGAACGAACGAGAGCAGGGTGCCGCTGCGCGAGCAGATGGAGCAGTTGCACTGGATGACGGGCTTCGAGAGATCGATGTCCACGCGATAGCGGACGGCGCCGCAGTGGCAACCGCCGTGATGGGTCTGGACCACGCATTCCTCCGCAGCAGAAGTGGCGGCGAAATCATCGCATGGAACCGGCCGCGGTGCTCCGCTCGACGCGTACCTTATGCATCGCGGGATCAGGCGGTCTTGACGGCCGCGGCGACGTCGAGGCCCAGCTCGCTGACCGAGGTCTCGCGCATCTTGTATTTCTGGATCTTGCCGGTGACCGTCATGGGAAAGCCGTCGACGAACTTCCAGAATCTGGGGATCTTGTACGTGGCGATCCGGCCCCGGCAGAACCCGTCGAGCCCGGCGCCCGTGACCTGTGCGCCGTCCTTCAGCTTGACCCAGGCCATCACTTCCTCGCCGTACTTGACGCTCGGCACCCCGATCACCTGCACGTCGCTGACCTCGGGATGCGTGTACAGGTACTCCTCGATCTCGCGGGGAAAGACGTTCTCGCCGCCGCGGATGATCATGTCCTTGATGCGGCCGACGATGTTCACATAGCCCTGCTCGTCCATGGTCGCCAGGTCGCCGGTGTGCATCCAGCGGGCGGAGTCGATCGCCTTCGCGGTCTCGCCGGGATTGCCCCAGTACCCGAGCATCACGCTGTACCCGCGCGTGCAGAGCTCGCCGGGCTCCCCGCGCGGCTGCACGGCGCCGGTCACCGGATCGACGATCTTCACCTCCACGTGCGGGTGGACGCGCCCGACGGTGCCGACCCGCTTGTCGATCGGGTCGTCCGCGGCGCTCTGGGTGGAGACCGGCGACGTCTCCGTCATCCCGTAGCAGATGGTGACTTCCGGCATGTGCATGACCGTCTGCACCTTCTTCATCACCTCCACCGGACAGGGAGAACCGGCCATGATCCCGGTGCGCAGCGAGGCGAGCCGGGGCTGGTATTCCCGGAACAGCGGATGATCGAGGACGGCGATGAACATCGTCGGAACGCCGTACAGGGCGGTGCAGAGCTCCTGCGCGACGGTCTCCAGCACGGTCAGGGCATCGAACGACTCCCCGGGGACGACCATGGCCGCGCCGTGCGTCGTGCACGCGAGATTGCCCAGCACCATCCCGAAGCAGTGATAGAAGGGCACCGGAATGCACACGCGGTCGTTCTCCGTCAGCCGCTGGCCCTCCCCGATGAAGAAGCCGTTGTTGACGATGTTGTGGTGCGAGAGCGTCGCGCCCTTGGGGAACCCCGTCGTGCCCGACGTGTACTGGATGTTGATCGGATCGTCGGGCTGGCACAGCGCCATGCGCTTGAGCAGCTCCGGCTCGCTCACCTTGCGGGCATCCTCGAGCATCTGCGGCCAGCCGTAATCCTCGAAGACGATGGCCTCGCGCAGATCCGGCAGCTTCGGCCGGACCTCCTTCACCATGCCGGCGAAGTCGGACTGGCGGAACTGCCGCGAGAGGACCAGCAGGCTGACCGACGACTGGCGAAGCGCATACTCCAGCTCGGTCGCCTTGTAGGCCGGGTTGATGTTGACCAGCACGGCGCCGGCAAGGGCGCTCGCGTACTGCAGCACCACCCATTCGCTGCGGTTCGGCGCCCAGATGCCGACGCGATCGCCCTTCTGGACCCCGTGGGCCATCAGGCCGCGGGCGGCGAGGCGGACGCGGTCGTACAGCTCGCCGTACGTCCAGCGGACGCGCTGCGAGCGGACGACCAGGGCGTCGCGGGCGCCGAAGCGCTCGACGGTGCGGCGGAGGTTTTCGCCGATCGTCTCTCCGAGCAATGGAACGAGACTCGTGCCGTGCGAGTAGGAACCGTTCATCGCGGTGCTCCTGGCAGAAGGCCCCGACCAGAGCATGGGCCGTACCAGTCCGCGGACTGCGGGCGGCTGACTGCGCACGCTTCGCGCGCGCGCAGCGGCTGCGCGAAGCGGGCACCGGGCGCGCAAGCCGTGCGGCGACCCGCTGCGGACGCCGCCGCACGCCCTCGTTCAGCTCAGCGGCACTGCGAGCGGACCCGCGCCTCCGCCTCGCGCGACTTCGACCAGCGCTCGTCGCGCGGATTGAAGACCTGCGGCACGAGGAAGTCGTTCGGGTCGATCTGCAGGCGGAACTCCGGCCACTCGCTCTGCGGGAACCCCATGTTGACCGCGGTCTGCCGCCAGCTGAGCTTGTGGTAGATGGCCGAGCCCGGCTGCGCCACGTCGGTGACGTGGCCGGGATAGTAGACCTTGGGCTTGAGATGCTGCGTGTACTGGATGATGTCGCGCTGCTGGTTGTTGGCGGCCCCGAGGCTGACGATCGAGCCCAGCAGCACGTCCGTCTGCGGCAGCCGGTCCATGATGGAGAAGAGGCCCTTGCCGATCTCCGCGGCGAGCGCGATCGCCGGGCCGTTGTTCGCCGGATCGTTGTATTGCGCGAGGGAGATCAGCCCCGGGGAAGGCCCGCCGATCCCTTCCTTGACCGGGCCGGCGGAATTGACCCAGGCGAAGGTGAAGTCCTGGCCCTCGCTGCCGCGGACGACGAAGTGGTACCACATCTCGATCGAGCCCGCGGTTCCCCCAAACCCGGTGGTGGTGGTGTTCATCTGCCCGGGCACGCGGAGAGCCGCGTTGTTCGGCGGCGTGAACGGCGTCCCGGCCGGGAACATCGCCGGGAAGGTCGCCGCGGGCGTGGTGAAGGTCCGTCCGTCGTAGCGCGGGTCGCCGATGTTCGAGAACACCGCATGCGGGAAGGAGGGATCGACCGGCGCCGTTCCCGAGTGCACGTGCTTGAAGGTGAGGACGCAGATCTGCGGATCGAACTGGTTGATCCTCCGCACCGTCGTAGAGCCGCCCTTGGGGTTCTCCAGCGTGCCGGTGTACTCGCCCGGCGGCGAGTTGAGCGGAACCACGCCCACGCAGTTCACCGGATCGCCGTTCGGGATGATCTTCGCGCCGCCGTTCACCTCGTTGGGATCGTTCCACATGCGGGTGACGTCCTGCTGCATCACCAGGCAGGTCTCCGGCGAGGCGTAGATCGGCGCCCCGGTCCATTTGGCGACGTAGGCGGCGTTGTCGGCGTGGTCGCCATGGCCGTGGCCGAGGAAGATCGCCTCCGGCCGCACGGCGACGAAGTCCTGGGGGAGGATCGGTGAGCGACGCGTGTCCAGCGGCGCCGTCGGCAACTCCGGCCGGTTGATGTACGTGTCGAGCAGCATGACGTGCCCGAGCGCGGAGACGACGTACGTGGTGTTCGTCGCCCAGGAGAAGATCACCTTGTCCTTGTCGACGCGGCCTTTCTCGTCGACGTTCTCGAC
>Ga0070741_10005401_pt1 | contig 28469 bp, 24 predicted proteins | sample Coa_R1_4_FD_66440 | JGI IMG/M metagenome (GOLD analysis project Ga0070741, IMG submission 66440) | Surface soil microbial communities from Centralia Pennsylvania, which are recovering from an underground coalmine fire - Coalmine... | ecosystem: Environmental > Terrestrial > Soil > Unclassified ... | reverse complement strand
TCTTTCATCGGCGTTTCTTACAAAGTTTCAACGCTATTTCGCGAAGTGCGCCGGATTCCCCGATTTTCGGCCATTGGACGCTTCGCCAGTTAACCCTCCTCGCTTTAGGGTCGGACCACTCGTGGAGTGGATTTGACATTCGCTCCCACCTGGCCGCGAGTCCGAACAGCGAATGTCAAATCCGAAAACTCCACTAGAATCTAACATTTGCTAGTGGTCCTTTGATTCTAACATTCGCAAAAGTGGCCGCTGCGATGGGATGCGAATGTTAGAATCGGACCACTGGGAGAACGCCGTGCTCCATTCGGCCGCTTACACCTTTGCCTACCAACAGATTCTGGTCCTGATCGCGGGCAGCCTCTGCCTGTTCGGCACCTGGGTCGGCATGCGCCATTTTGCGCGAGCCCGCGCCACCGCAGGCGCCATTCGCCACGGCTGGCTGTTCATGGCATCGGTCGGCACCGGCGTTGCGCTGTGGGCGTCGACCTTCGTATCGATCCTGGCGCTCGATCCATTGCTCTCAAGCGGATTCGAACCGGCCGCCGCGCTTGCGGTCCTGATCATTGCCGTTCTCGCCTGCCTCGCCGGTTTTGAAATCGGCAGCCGGCACTTCACGCTCGCGCCCGAAGTCGGCGGCCTTGTGATGGGCGCCGGCATTCTTGCCATGCACGTCATCGCCCTTGCGGCCTGGCACATCCAGGGCAGCCTGGCGTGGAATCCTTACGGCATGGCGCCGGCCGCGGTTCTCGGCATCGGTTTGAGCGTCGTCGCCGTCAATCGGGCCAACCGGCCGGTGACGCGCTGGTGCCGTCACGGCGCCGCCATCTCGCTCGCCTGCATGGTCTGCGCCATGCACTATGCGCTTGTTGCGGCGACGACCGCCGTGCCGGATGCGTCCGTCGCGCTGCCGTCCAATCTCCTGTCGGCGAATTTGCTTGGCGTCGCGGTGGTCGGCGCCGTCCTGCTTGTGATGGGCAACGGCTTCTCGACCTACATCATCGATCTGCGCGCGCGGACGGAATCGGCCGATCGCATCCATCAATTGTCGTTCAACGATACGATGACGGGACTGCCCAACCGCATCGCCTTCAACGAGCGCCTGGCTTTTGACGCCGCCGAAGCCCACGAAAAGGCGCACAAGCTCGCCGCCTTCTCGATCGACATCGACGGCTTCAAGGACATCAACGATCTCTACGGCCACGGCGCCGGCGATCTTCTCTTGATCGACGTCGCGACGCGTATGCGCGAGCAGCTCGCGCCAAGCGAATTCCTCGCGCGCCAGGGCGGCGACGAGTTTCTGGCGCTGACGACGTCAGGCAACCATCCGGACGACGCGCAAGCCTTTGCGATGCGCATCTCGCAGGCTTTCGCGACGCCGTTCACGGTCCAGGGCTATGCGGTCGAGCTCACCGCCTCGATCGGCTTCTCGGTATTCCCCACCGATACGCCCGAGCGCGACCAGCTCCTGAGCAACGCCAAGCTCGCGATGCAGCGCGGCAAGCGCGCGCGAGGCGGCTCGATCTCCGCCTATAGCCGCGAGATGGACGACAGCGCCCGCAAGCGCCGCGCGCTCGCCCGTGATCTCGACTACGCGACCGAGCGCGACGAGCTGATGCTGTACTATCAGCTCCAGACCTCGCTCAACGACGGCAAGATCTGCGGCGCCGAAGCCTTGATGCGATGGAAGCACTCGAAGCTTGGCATGATCTCGCCCGGCGAGTTCATTCCGCTTGCCGAAGAAACCAAGGCGATAATGGAAATGGGCGAATGGGCACTGCGCGCCGCCTGCCACGACGCCGCGATCGGCAACATTCCCGGCACCGTCGCCGTCAACCTGTCACCGGTGCAGTTCGGCCGCGAGGACCTCGCCGAGATGATCCAGGGCATCCTGCTCGAAACCGGCCTTCCGCCCGCGCGACTTGAGGTCGAGGTCACAGAGTCCACTATTATGTCGGACCAGAGCCGCGGCCTGCACATCCTGCGCAAGCTGAAGGCCATGGGCGTCACGGTCGCCATGGACGACTTCGGCACCGGCTACTCGTCGCTGGCGACGCTGCACGTATTTCCGTTCGACAAGATCAAGCTCGACCAGACCTTCGTCAAACGGCTGCCGCACGACGCCTCGGCTGCCGCCATTGTCCGCACCGTGCTCGCGCTTGGCGAAAGCCTGCACATGCCGGTTCTCGCCGAAGGCATCGAGACCGAAGCGCAATGGGATTTTCTGGCGCGCGAAGGCTGCGCCAAGGGTCAGGGCTTCCTGTTCGCCAAACCGGTCGCGGTGACGCAATTGCCGACCGTGATCGAGGCGGCCGCGCGCTTTGTCCGCGAACCGGCACCGGCCGTTCAGGATAGCCAGGCAACTGTCGCCGCCTGATCCGCCGCGAAATCCAGCTTTTCTGTCGAACGACATGCCTTGGCGGGCGACGAAATAGCGTTCACACCGCTCCCACCACGATGCGAAGCGCATAGAGCCATCCCAGCAGCGTCGCGACCGACAGCACCGTCGTGATCGAGATGGTGGCCCCGACCAGCGGCTCCTCCACCTTGTACTCGCCCGCCAGGATATAAGTCGTCTTGGCGGTCGGGACAGCGGCGCAGATGACGGCGGCGATCGTGTAGAGCGGATTGAGGCCAGAGGCCACGCACAGGCCATAAACGATTAGCGGCATGATCAAAAGCTTCACGGCCGCGAGCGCGATGGATGCCGCAAGACTCTTGGCGATGCCTTCAATCGAAAGACCGAGCCCGATGGCAAACAGCGCGCAGGGCGTCAGCGCGCCAGCAAAGATATTCAAGTACGCCGCGAGTGGTGCCGGGATGGGCCAACCCGCGGTCGCCCATGCAAGGCCGATCAAGGTCGACAGCACCATCGGATTGAGCAGGATCTGCTTGGCCAGGGTGAACGGGTGCGCCATTTTTCCGTGCTTGCCGCCTTGCTCGCTCTCCAGAAGGACCACAGCGAGAGGAAACATCACCGCCGCCACGAAGACGGTTGCGACGGCGGCCGGCAAGACGGCGGGCTGGCCGTAGATCGAATGCAGGATCGGCAACGCCACAAATCCGGTGTTGGTCATGGCCGCCGCCATCCCATACATCGTGCTGCTGGCGGCGCCGCGTCCCAATCCGATACGCACGGCCAGGAACACCAGCAGGAAGCAGAGAATGGAGCCGCCGCCGAAGGCGAGCAGAAAGCGCCATTCCAGAAGGCTGCGCGCGGATTCCTGGGCGATCGTTACAATCAACAGCGCCGGCATCGCGACGTTGTAGGCAAAATGCACGAGCGCATCGGCAAGCGATCGCGACACGTAGCCCAGCCACCCGGCAAGCCAGCCGGTGATGATGATGGCAAAGACAGGCAGAACCAGGCTCGCGACTTGCATTGCATTCCCCTCGACCCTGCTGTCGTAAACAGGCCTCGCGCCAGGTCAAAGCATAGCATCGCGTCGCCGCGGAGGGGATGGGGCGTGTTCGCTCTACGTCTCTCCCCGTCTGCGGGGGAGAGACGAAGAAAAGTGCTAAGCTGACGTCAGTTCGCCGCGAAGCAATACATCAAGCCGTCGCCGCCGGTGCTCTTGAGGTCCGCCTGCGAACAGCCGCCGTCCGGTCCGCGCGACGGATGCGACGAATTCCAGGATTTCGAGGCGTCATCGCCGCGCAGTCCGATGCGGTCGATATGACCGACCATCGCGGCACCTTGCGTCGAGCTTGTCCAGTTCTTGCAGGTGCGATCTTCGCCGGCCGGAAACGCCGTGCCGTCGGTTTGCGTTCCCGTCAGCGCGTCGTGGCGGTTCGGCGTATCGCCGCGGCCGTTGATGACGTCGCCTTTCTCGCTAAGCGAAGTCTGCTTGGTGAGATTGTTGGAGGCGCTGTGCAAGTCGGCAACGTCCTTGGCAACAACGACGCCCTTGGCATTCTGCCACGGCCCCTTGCCGATGCGGTCGCGCGCATTCACGGCCGGCTTGCCGTCGGCGGCTTGCGCGGAGAGATAAGCGCGCCAGGTCTTGGCGGTTGCGCCTGCGGCACCCGCCAGCGTGGCGCAATGCTTGTCGGCGCCCTCGAGACCGCCGAGATCGGCGCCCTTGCCGGGTCCGTTAGAGGTGACAAAGAAGGTCATATTGGCCGATTGGGCTTGCGCCGGCTGCACGGCAAGGCCTGTGAACAGAGCGACCGCCGAAACCAGACCGAAATGCGAAATGCTTTTGGCAAAAGTGGACATTCAAAATCCTCCCAGGGTTATTGTTGACTTGATTGTCCGAGCTGCTCGTTGCGACGAACCGCCCCGCAACCGTGCAACACGTTACGGCCGACTTTATTCCACACTAGCGACGCCGGAATGAAAAAACGCGACCTCGCTTGACCCTTTCGGCCGGAATGGTCCACCATGGCTGTGCTCGGTCGGAGCATCCACGTTCGCGGAAAGGGCTGCGCCCACGACAGAAGACCTGCTGATGAAGGTCTATCTCTCCCCTTATCCGCCTGAGCGAACGCAGGTCACCGATAAGGGAATCTGTCATGGCCGACACGCTCGGATCCTATCCGCAATTTCGTCTCAATTTTGAACAGCAGGGCAAACGCGCCAAGGAGTTGCTCAAGGCCGCGCGCGCCGGTGAACCTGAGGCGCTCGCGCGCTTCAGGTCGCCGCCGCAGCTTGCCGAGGCCCAGTACCTGATTGCGCGGGAGTTGCGCTTCGACAACTGGGCCGCAATGAAGCGCCATATCGCCGACATGGCGCTCGCACGCGAGGCGATGACCGCTTCGGTACCCGACGGCGATCTTCGAACGCTGCATATCCGCTGCGGTCATGATCTGCAGGAGCCGCTGAAGGAAGCCGGCTTCGGCGGCGATTACTACGTCGATATCTACCCTTATATCATCGGGCCGGTCCGCGAAGGCGCAGGCTTTCTCGAGCAGCGCGCACGCCACATCGTCGACTGCTACGGCGATCAGTTCGATCCGCCGCTGGACTACGAAGGGCAACTTCGAGCTCTCGAAGACAGGGAGCGCGAACTCCGCGCGTCCGCCGATTACGAGCGCGTCGTGCTCTGGTTCGAACACGATGTCACCGACCAGCTGTCACTGATCCACTTGCTTGGGCATTACGCAAGACATCGGCGCCCACCGCGTCTGGAACTCGTCAACATCAGCGACTTCCCTGGCGGGCGACGTTTCACGGGACTCGGAGAGTTGCCGCCCGAAGCGCTGTGCATGCTGTGGACGACCCGTAAGGCGGTCAGCGCGGCGCAATTGCAGCTCGGTCTTGACGCCTGGCGTGCATTGGCCAGCCCCGACCCGCGGCCTCTCGCGGCGATCATGCGCAAGCGTACGCCCGCGCTGCCGTTGCTCGCCCGTGCGCTACAGCGTCATCTTCGCGAACTGCCCTCGGCCGCGAACGGCCTTTCGCTCACCGAGGAGATGGCGCTGAAGCTGATGGCGGAGCCGCCCCCGCAGTGGGGAGGCGTCGTCACTCTCGGAAGGATCTTCTCGGCGATGCATTGGGACATCGATCCGCTTCCCGGGCAGGGCGACGGTCATGTGCGGGACCGCGTGCTCAACATGGAAGGCGCAAGCGGTCCCGTCTTCGAGCGCCGTCCCGGGGTCGGGGTGGACGGCAAGGCGCGACCGCCCTGGACGGATCAACTTGATATCACTGACCTCGGACGCGCTGTGCTCAAAGGGGATGTGGATTTCATGTCGCTGACGCCACCAAACCGTTGGGTCGGCGGCGTCGAGATCGGCGCCGGCATGCCCGACTGGCGCTGGAATGACGAAGCGAGGGACGCTGTGCGCGTCAGGTAAGATCGCCACAACGAAAAACGCCGCGGTTTGCCGCGGCGCTCTCGTGTCTTGCTTCTTTTCGTGGCGGTTACGAAGTCTGTTGGATTGCCGACAGGATCCAGTTGCCGCCGCGCGGGCGGGTGAAGGTCCAGACTTCCGTGACTTCCTCCGGCTGTCCGTTGCCCTCGACCACGCGACCGGTGCCTCGATCGAGAAAGGTATCGACCAGCGAGTAGCGCATCGCCACGCTCGCATAATCGGTATCGCCCTCGCGCCAGGCTTCGGCGAGATCGCCTTGCAAAAGCTTGGTGCCCGAAACCTTGTTGACGATGTTGCGCGACCTGTTCTCGTCGAGGTCGCGGGTGAAATACGACACCATTTCCGGCGTTGCCAGCGTGCGAAGCCGTGCGACGTCCTCGTTCGAATAGGCGGCCTGGGTTTCGCCGAGCAGCCGCTCGAAGGCTTCATAATCGGCGCCGACGATCTGCAGCGGTGCGCTGCCCGATCCGAAACCGAAGCCCGACCCGTAGCTCGCCTGGGCGCTGAGCGGCGAAGGGCCGCCGGCATAGGCCGCACCCATCTCGTGACGGCGCTGCCACCACGACATCGCAAAGCGCACCAGGAACACGATCACGGCGATCTGCAGGATCAGTCCGAGGATCGACGAGAATCCGCCAATGCCGCCGAACAGGCCGTGACCGAACAGCATGCCGAACAGGCCGGCACCGAGGAACCCTGCGGCGAGCCCGCCGAAAAGACCCATGCCCGGCCGGTTGAAGAACCCGCCGCCCTGCGTGCCGAAGCCGGGGCTGCCCGGTTGGGTCGCGGTACGATTGAACGGTTGGGCGGTATTGGGCGCAGTCGAGGTTGACGGCGGCGCCGAGAACGTCCGCGATCCGCGCGAGCCCGAGGAGACGCCGCCGCCGACCCGCGCATCGGCCGAAGAGGCCACGACGACCAGCGGCATCGCCAGCGACAACACGAGCGCAAGCGCCTGTACCAAACCAAAAGCCCGTTGTCTGAAATTCATGGCCATATTCCCTTAAAACCCGCGTTCCCGATGGTCTTTCCCAAGATTCTCTTACGATTCCTGGAGCCCAACGGGAGGCGCCCCTTACATGGGCAAGGTCGCCTAAAAGGGAAGCCGCAGCGAGAGGGCCTGGCTGCGGCGCGGCGTCGCGGGTACTAGTGTCGCCTATTTGACGTTCCTGCACCATAAGCGGCGAATTCTATCAGGAACGTCAAATAGGAAAGCGGCACTAAAATCGATATTTGCTAGTGGTCCTGCGCTTCTAACATTCGCAAAAGTACCTGCAGCGATGGGATGCGAATGTTAGGAGCGGACCACTAGGTCTTGCAACTCATTATCAATGTTACTGAGGCGCCATCGTTTCCTTGACCGCTGCGACAAGCTGGCTCAGCGTGAAGGGCTTGGGCAGGAAGGCGAACTGCTGGTTCTCGGGCAGGCTCTTCTCGAAGGCGTCCTCGGCATAGCCGGACACAAAGATGATCTTCAGGTCGGGACTGCGCTGGCGCATGGTCTTGAGCAGCGTCGGCCCGTCCATTTCCGGCATCACCACGTCCGACACCACGAGGTCGACCGCCCCGTCTTTTTCTTCCAGCGCCTCCAGCGCCTCGACGCCGTTGGAGGCTTCGATGACGCTGTAGCCGCGCGAACGCAGGCCCCGCGCGTTGAGCGAACGCAGGCCCTCCTCGTCTTCGACCAGCAGGATCGTGCCCTGCCCGGTCAGGTCGGTGCGGGGCTTTGCTTCCGCGGAGGCTTCCTTCGCCGCGCCGCTCGCGGCGGGCTCGACCGCCACTTCCGCTTCGGCGTGATGCCGCGGCAGGAAGATGCGGAATGACGTTCCCTTGCCGGGTTCGGAATCCACATAGACGAAGCCGCCGGTCTGCTTGACGATGCCATAGACCGTCGACAATCCAAGCCCGGTGCCCTTGCCGACTTCCTTGGTCGAGAAGAACGGCTCGAAGATCTTGTCGATGATCTCGGCTGGAATGCCGGTGCCGGTGTCGACGATATCGATCCTGACATATTCGGCCGCCGGCATGCCCTTGTAGGCAAGCTGCGTGGCTTCGTCGGCGGTGACGTTGGAGGTGCGCACCGTCAGCTTGCCGCCATCGGGCATCGCGTCGCGCGCATTGACCGCGAGGTTGACGATCACCTGCTCGAATTGCGAGACGTCGACCTTCACCGGCCACAGGTCGCGGCCGTGGATGAGATCAAGTTTCACCTTCTCGCCGATCAGCCGGCGCAGCAGCATGGTGAGATCGGACAGCGCGTCGCCGAGATCGAGCACTTGTGGACGCAGCGTCTGGCGGCGCGAGAACGCCAGCAGCTGGCGCACCAGCGTTGCCGCGCGCGTCGCGTTCTGCTTGATCTGCATGATGTCCTGGAACGACGGATCGGTCGGCTTGTGCGCGTTCAGCAGGAAGTCGTTCGCCATCATGATCGCGGACAACACGTTGTTGAAGTCGTGCGCGATGCCGCCGGCGAGCTGGCCGACCATGTCCATCTTCTGCGACTGGTTGATCTGGTTCTCCAGCGCACGGCGCTCGGTCGTCTCCAGCATGTAGACGATGGCAGCTTCCGCCTCGCGCTCGTCTTCCTCGACCGCGGTGACGAAGAACTGCCCCCAGCGTTCCCTCGCCCCGTCGAGCATCACTTCCACCGGCGCGATATCGCCCTGCCCCAGCGCCGCCTGGTTGATGGCCGCGACAAGCAAATTGCGATCCCTCGCGTTGACCGTGCTGAAAATCGACTTGCCATCGGCGCCGAGATTCTGCGCCAGCTTGGCGAAGCGCGCGTTGGCCCGCACGATCGCGCCCGCGCGATCGACGGTCGCAATCGCCATCGGCGTATGGTCGAAGAAGCGCATGAAGCGCACTTCGGCGGCGCGCTGCGGGTCGGCGCGCTCGTCGCGCGCGCGGCTGATGACGAGCGTGCGCGAGGCGCCCGGCGCGCCGTCGGCGCCGAAAGCGAGCTTGTGATAGAGACGAGCCGGCATGGTCTTGCCAGTCCGCATCCGCAAATCGATATCGAAAACTTCGGTCGTCACCTCGCCCGGCATCGGCGTGATCGAGGTCAAAAGCGCAGCGCCGTCGCCGGAGACGATGTCCGTCAGCTTCAACCCGCCCGAACCGATTTCTGCCAAATCGTAGTCGAGCCAGTTGGCAAGCGTCGCATTGACATAGGCGATCTCGCCAGCTGCGTTGACCGAGAAGAAGCCGCACGGCGCGTGATCGAGATATTCGATCGCGTGCTGCAATTCCTGAAACACGTCTTCCTGTCGTTCACGGTCGCGGGTGATATCGGCAATCGACCACACCGCATATTTCGGCTCGCGCTTGTTCTGGCCGAGCGGGCGCACCCGCATCCGCAGCCAGCGGCCGTGCGAGCCATCGCTTCCGGCGATGCGGACCTCCTCCTGCTGGCGCTTGCCTTCGCGCGCGGCCTTGAGCAGGCGGAACACGGCTTCCGAGACGTCGGGATTGCCGATGAAGACCCGTTCGACCGGCCGCACCTCGTGCGCGCTCGCCGCACCCGTCAACGTCAGATAGGCCGAATTGCAGTAGACGACGTGGCCGCGGGCATCGGTAACGGCGATCCCGTCATAGGCGAGATCGGCGATCCGCCGCACCACCGGATCGTCGGCGGACCGGTCGACAAAGCGAACGATGCCGGCGGCAAAGGCAAAGAGATTGAACAGCCCGACCATCGCGAGCAGCGCCAACAGCCCCAGAATATAAGGCTGCGCCTGCGCCCGCCCGAGCGTCGTGAGCGCGCCCGCAATCGCCACGATGGCGCCGGCAACCAGCAGCACCAGCAGGATGCTGCCGCCCCGCCGCACCGGCTCATGGGCGGCGGCCGGTTCTTGCGACGGATAATGGTCAGGTTCGGCGATCATCGGAAGGGAAAGTAGCCTGTCGACACGGATAAAACGCGCATTATTTACGCTAGATTCGGCGTGCCGGCACGCTGGTGGAGAATCGCTCCACTAGTCCCCTCAGTGCCTGAATCTACCCTGCCAGCGCAAGGCCAACTCCCGATATTTCGCAAAACTATCAACGATGTCCGTCTGGAACCGGCGACATCACCGCCGTCGGTTGGCAACCCCGCGCTTGAGACCCATGACGTAGCCGATGATCTCGGCGACCGCGTGATAGTGCTCCACGGGTATCTCGTCGTCGATTTCGACCGTCGCATAGAGCGCGCGCGCCAGCGGCACGTTCTCGACGATCGGAATGTTGTGCTCGCCGGCGATCTCCCTGATCTTCAAGGCGATCAGATCGACGCCCTTGGCGACGCAAATCGGCGCCGCCATGCCGCGTTCGTAGGACAGGGCGACCGAATAGTGGGTCGGGTTGGTGATGATGACGGACGCCTTGGGCACCGCCGCCATCATGCGCTTCTTCATCCGCGCCTGACGCAATTGCCGGATGCGGCCCTTGATGTGGGGATCGCCTTCGGACTGCTTGAACTCCTCCTTCATGTCCCGCAACGACATCTTCTGCCGCTCGTACCATTGCCGGTACTGGAAGAAATAGTCTGCGATCGCGACCACCGCGAGCATCGCGACCACCGCCCCCATCAGATGCAGCGCCATGCTGACGACCACGCTCAATATGGCCGCCGGATCGAATCGCAGCATCGATTCCAGACGATGCCGCTCCGGCCAGAGGATCGCCGTCATGACCGCGCCGAGCGCGATCAGCTTGAACAGGCCCTTGCCGAAATTGGCGAGCGCCTGCTTGCCGAAGATGCGCTTGGCGCCCTCCATCGGCGAAATCTTCGAAAGTTTCGGCTTGAGCGATTCCCCCGACCAGACCAGCCGGTGTTGCAGGATGTTGGCCGCGATCGCCGCGAGCATCAGCATCAGGATCGGAATCCCGATGGCGGCAAACACCGCGTATTCCAGATTTTCCGCCAGCCTCAGGAGGCCCGGACCGTCGGTCCGGATCATCCACGAATTGGCAACGAGGTTGCGCAAGGGCACCTCGATGCCGCCGATGGAGCTGGCAAAGGTCGAGAGAACAAGCGTTGCGCCCGAGATCATGAACCAGGTGTTGACCTCCTGGCTCTTGGCGACGTCCCCACGCTCCAGCGCCTCATCGAGACGTTTTTGCGTGGGGTCTTCCGTGCGTTCGCCGCCGGACTCGTCTTCTTCGGCCATTTACTTCACAGGCCTCACTTGAGAGGAATCATCTGGTGCATGACGCCGATGAAGTAGTCGAGGAAGGTTCCCATCATGGCGGCAAGCACGACGCCGAAGATCAGGAAACCCGACAGGATCGAGAGCGGTACGCCGACGAAATAGACCTGCATCTGCGGCATCAGCCGCGCCAGCACGCCAAGCCCGATATTGAAGACAAGACCGAAAACCAGAAACGGCGCAGCCAGTTGCATGCCGATCTTGAAAGCGGCGGTGAAGGCGCGGGTGGCGAGCTCGGCCACGTCCCCGCTCGGCACCACCTCGCCCGGCGAAAAGATCCTGTAGCTGTCGTTGAGTGCGGCAATGACCAGATAATGGCTGTCGGTCGCAAACAGCATGGTGACGCCGAGCAGCGTCAGGAAATTGCCGATCAGGACGCCCTGCTGTCCCTGCGTCGGATCGACGGTGGTGACAAAACCGAGGCCGAGCTGCTGGGCGATCACCGCGCCCGCGACCTGCAGCGCCGCCAGGGTCACGCGCGCGGTCGCGCCCAGCACGATGCCGATCAGGATCTCGTACACCATCATCACGAGAAGCGCCGCCATCGAGTTCATGTCGACGTGATAGTCGGCGCGATGCAGCGGCAGGATGATCAGCGTCAGTAGAAGCGCGATCGAAAGCTTGACGCGGACCGGGATATTGGTTTCGCCGAGGCCCGGCAGCAGCATCACCATCGCGCCGACGCGGGCGAAGGTCAGCATGAAGGCGGCCGCCAAGATTGGCAAAAGCGAGATATCGATACGCATGCGCGCTCAGCATGCCACTAGCCGCCTATGATTCGCGACGAAATCCGCATCATGTGGCTGTGCAGCGAATCGGCCATGAACGGCAGCGCCAATAATAATGTGACGAAGATCGCGAGAATCTTCGGCACGAAGATCAGCGTCTGCTCCTGAATCTGGGTCAGCGCCTGGAACAGCGACACCACCACGCCCACGACAAGCCCCACTACCATCAGCGGGGACGACACCACGACGATGGTCCAGATCGCATCACGCGCCACGTCGAGGGTTTCAGCACCGGTCATTTTCGCAACTCACTTTTCTTTCGATTGCGTCATTCCGGGGCGCGAGTGAAACGAGCGAACCCGGAATCTCGAGGTTCCGGGTTCGATGCTTCGCATCGCCCCGGAACGACGAAAAATCATATCGCCATCTTCATGACGTCTTCGTAGGCCGCGATCACCTTGTCGCGCACCGACACCAGCGTCGAGACCGCGACATCGGTTTCCGCAACCGCCGTCACCACATCCATGACATTGGCCTTGCCTGAGGCCATCGCGACCGTCTGCGCGTCGGATTTGCGCCCGGCATCGAGCACGCCGCCGACCGCTTCCTTCAGCACGTCGCCGAACGACAAACCGGCCGGATCAGCGGCCTTGGCCGCGCCGCCGGCATCCAGGATCTTGGCAGCGGAAGCATACGCATTGGCGGCAATTGCGGGCGAAGCCATGGTTCAAGCCTTCCTGTCAGGTTTTGAGAATGTCGAGCGTGCGCTGGATCATCCGGCGCGTGGCGCTGATGATGTTGAGATTGGCCTCATAGGATCGCTGCGCCTCCCGCATGTCGTTCATTTCGATCATCGGGTTGACGTTCGGATATTTGACGTAGCCGGTGGCGTCGGCAGCCGGATTAGAGGGCTCGTATTTGACGTGAAACGCGGACTGGTCGGTCCTGATCTTGCCGAGTGTCACCACCTTAGCGTCCAGCGCCCTGTCGAGCGCCGAGGAGAACGTCGGCACCTTGCGCCGGTAAGGATCGCCGCCGGCGGTCGATGCCGTCGAATCGGCGTTGGCGATATTTTCCGAAATCACCCGCATGCGTCCGGACTGCGCGCGCAGTCCCGACGTCGCAATGCCCATTGAGCGGACGAAATCATTCGCATCGCTTGACATGATGCATATCCCCTTTTGGCTAGCGGCGCCCGGCTTTAACGATCACGCGCATCAACCCTTGCCGATCGCCGTCTTGATGAGATGCAGGCTCTTCGAGTAGAGCGAGGTCACCGCCGCGTAATCCATCTGGTTGGCGGACACTTTCAGCATTTCGTCTTCGAGGCTGACCGCGTTGCCCGCGGGCCGCGTCAGAAATCCGGCGCGCTTGTTCTCACCGAAGGTCGGATCGGCGCCGTCAGCCCCGATATGGCCCGTGCTGGTGCGCGCCATCGCCAGCGTTGTCGCTCCGCCGTCGACCTTGCCGCTGCCGATTTCGAATTTCGGCTCGACCAGATCGCGCGGCCTGAAGTTCGGCGTATTCGAATTGGATACGTTGTCGGCCAGCACGCTCTGGCGTTCCTGGTGCCACTGCATCTTGGTGCGCAAGATCGACAGGGTTGGAAGATCGCTGATAGCCATCGCGGCGCTCCCCTTCGGCCAACGGCTTGATGCCGGTAGGCAGAATTTGCCGTGCGTATGGTTAATGGCTGGTTAAAATTGCGTTCCGCGCGACACCGGCGATTGAGCCACGAACTGGGGCGCCGAATCGTTTCGAGCGCAATTTCGCCACGAATGCTGCGTTAACCAGCAAAATCATCGGCACCGGCATCGCGAGAAGTCGTTTTGGCCCTGCCGATTCATGGGTTATTAAGGCTAGTGCCCGCTTTCCGAAGTTCGTGCTCTATCGCGGCACCCACTTCCACGAACTTCGGAAAGTCATGGGCACCAGCAGACCTATTGATTCTAGTGCCGCTTTTCTATTTGAAGTTCCTGGATCGGATTCGCCGCTTGTGGTGCAGGAACTTCAAATAGGCGGCACTAGTCGGGACGGCAGCTTTTGCCGTGGGACATTAACTAGGGCCGGCGTTGAAGGCTCGTAGGGCGTCGCGGGGGTCATATGGGCCTCCCCTCGCCGGGGAAAAAGCATGCAGGCACTTACATTTTTCTTCGCGTTCGTGGCCGTCCTGGCGCTGATCGGCGTGGTGGCCTGGTTGATCCGCCGATTCGCCTCCAACCGGCTCGGCGCCAACACTCAACGCGGAAGAATGCCGCGGCTTGCCGTGATCGATGCCGCCGCGGTGGACGGACGCCGCCGGCTTGTGCTGGTCCGGCGCGACAATATCGAGCATCTCCTGATGATCGGCGGTCCGACCGACATCGTCGTCGAGCCCAATATCGTGCGTGCAGCGCCCGGGCGCGATCAGTTGCCGCCGCGCCCCGCAGTTGCGAGCCCCGAGGTGCAGCAGCCGCGGATTGTTCCACTGCCGGACGCCGCCGGCTGGAGCGACGGCGATGGCGCACGCGTCGAGCCTTTCGAACATGGCGAACCGCAGATGCCCGAGCCGCCGCCGCGCCCGGCACGACCGGCCTTTGCCGAAGAAGCGCGCCGGCCCGCCCGCGCGGAGCGTGGCGATCCCCTGACCGGCTTTACGCCCGAACCGATGGGCGGCCGTCCCGAGCCGGTGCCGCCTGTCCCGCCCCGCATGCCACGAGGCGAACCGATGCAGCGCGGCGAGCCGATGATGCCGCGCCCGGTGCGGCCGGTGCCATCAGATACGCCGAAACCGCCGCCGCTTCGCGCCGAGCGCCCGGTTGCACCTCCACCACCGCCGCGCAACGAACCTCCGATGCCTCCGCCGATGTCGTCGGCCGACCAGAACCTTGCGGAAATGGCGCAGCGGCTCGAGGCCGCGCTTCGCCGCCCGCCCGGCAGCGAGCCGGCACCGCCCGTCGCACCGGAGCCGCCCGCGGCCCGCAATGCACCGCGCAACGAGCCGCCCGTGCCGCCGCCCGCGCCGGCTCCGGCCAAGAGCGGGTTTGATAATCTCGAAGACGAAATGGCCTCGCTGCTCGGCCGGCCAAAGAATCCTTCGTGAGGGCCGCGAGCCCTCCGCGTAGAGTTTTATTCCTAGCCACCCTGTTCACCGCCAGCCTGCTGGCCCTGCCCGCTTGGGCGCAGGACATCAGCATCAATCTCGGCGGCCAGGGCAATGGCGGCGTGACCGAGCGCGCGATCCAGCTGATCGCGCTGCTCACGGTGCTGTCGATCGCGCCGTCGATCCTGATCATGATGACGTCGTTCACGCGCATCGTGGTCGTGCTGTCGCTGCTGCGCACCGCGCTCGGCACCGCAACCGCGCCGCCGAACACGGTGATCATTGCCCTGGCGATGTTTTTGACCGCGTTCGTGATGGGACCGGTACTGCAGAAATCCTACGATGACGGGATCAAGCCGCTGGTCGCCAACCAGATCAGCGTCGAGGATGCTCTGCAGCGCGCCTCGGTGCCGTTGCGCGGTTTCATGCTGAAGAACGTGCGCGAAAAGGACATCAAATTGTTTCAGGACATGTCTGGCGAGCCGCTGCCGGCGACGCCGCAGGATCTGTCGCTGCGCATCCTGATGCCCGCCTTCATGATCTCGGAACTCAAGCGCGCCTTCGAGATCGGCTTCCTCTTGTTCCTGCCGTTCCTGATCATCGACATGGTGGTCGCCTCGGTCTTGATGTCGATGGGCATGATGATGCTGCCGCCGGTGACAGTGTCCCTGCCCTTCAAGCTGATCTTCTTCGTGCTGATCGACGGCTGGTCGCTGGTCGCCGGCAGCCTGGTGCAGAGCTACGGCGGGGGATAAAGCCTATCTGGCTCGCGCCTGCTTGGTTCCGACAATCACAGGCAGCGCGCCGGTCGGAGCCGGATCGGCCTTCGCCATTCCCGGCTGCAAATTCGCGCGCGCGGTTGCGTCCGGATAGCGCGCCTTCATATCGCGCAAAAACCCTTCCAGCGTATCGACGCTGGCTGCCATCTTGGCGATCTGGGCAAAGTCCGCGCCGGATGATCCGACCGGCTTGCTCGCAACCTCGAACGCGGCCCGGTCCGCGGGCGCACTCATCAAGGGTAAATACTTTTCGCGGAACCGCGACATGCCGATAACGTCTTCGGCAAGCGCATAACCCACCACCGCGCGGATGATGTCGCTCTTCTCGGCCGCGCTCAGCGGTTTGAAGTCGCGCCAGCGGTCGGCGTAATAGAGTTCGATCTGTTCGGCCGACTGCCGCCATTGCCGCGAGGCCCAGTAGATGTCAGAGCGCAGGCGGATCGCTTCCCGGCCCGGAATATTGGAAATGATGTCGAGCGCGAGGTCGTGACGGCCGACGTCGCTTTGCGCGCGCGCCTCAAGCAGCAGCCGCTGCTGCCGCAATTCACCGGACAGGTCGGCGATGCGCGTGGAGCGAAGCGCGTCGATCGCCCGCTCCGGCTTGTGGTTGGTGAGATAGACCATGGCAAGGCGCGCGGCGACTTGCGCGCGCGCCGCACCCTCGAGGCGCTTGTCGACCTGATATTGCAAAAGCTCGGCCGCCTGGTCGAGCAGGTCGACGGCAACCAGACGGTCCGCAAGACGGCGGATCATCTCGTCGCCGCGCCGGCCGATCGGCGTCAGGTCGCGATATTCGTAGAACATGCCAAGCGCATCGATCGGCGGCAGATCGTCGCCCTTCGGCCCCAGAAAGAGCGCCGAGAACAGCGCGGAGGCGGCATCCTGGCCCGCCCGTGCGACCTCCAGATTGGGCGCCAGCAGGTTGGCGGTCCGGATCGCGGCAAAGGATTCGGAAAAGCGTCCGCTCTCGGCATAGATCTTGGCCATCATTTCAAGCGCCTGCACCTCGAGCGCGTCGCCGCGCCAGGTGATCGACAGCGTCTCGAACTCCTTGAGCGCGTCTTCCTGGGTGATTTCGTTGCGCCTTTGCTTCAGCGCGACTTCAAGCAGCCTCGCTTCGGTCTCGGCCTGGCGGTCCGTCGAGGCGATCGCGCGGTTATATTGATCCAGCGCATCGCGGTCGTGACCGAGACCCTCGGCGAGCCGGCCGCGCAAGACGGCAACCTGCGCAGCCTGCTCCGGCAGGAGGCCGATCACGTCCAGCTCGCTGGAGCGCTGCGCCGCGCCCGGATAGTCCTTCACCTCGACAGAGGCGCGCATCGCGTCGGCAAGCACGATCCGCTGCAGATCGATCGGCAGCGAGCGGATGGCGAATTCGGTGCTCTTGAACTTCTCGCGTGCGTCCGCCCACTTGCCCTGACGGGCACTCGCCAGCGCCTTCCAGAGCTGCGAATCGTAGTTGCTTCCGATCACGGGGCTGGCGAGATCTTTCAGACCCCGTTCGGTGCGCCCCATCAGGATGCTGGCCAGCGAGTGAACGATCAAGGCGGCGGGATCCTCCGAGCCCGCTTTGGAATCCGCCAGCGCGAGATTGAGCACGCCGACGGCCTCCGGATACATGCCGCGCGCCATATAGAAGCGGGCGAGATCGACCTGCGCCAGCATGCGCTGCTCGGGACCGGCGGTCATGGCGGTACCGGCCGCCTCGACCAAAGCGTCCAGCCGCGCGTTGAAATCTCCTTCCTTGTTCTTGCGCCACTCGCCGAGATCGAAAATCGGCCGCACCGCCGTGGGCGCGCGCTCGGCTCCATTATCGGCCGGCGACAGCGTCAACCCGCCCGGCTTGCCGAGCACGACCTTGTCGGGCCCGACATCCACGGTCACGTCGTCGGAGTTCGGGCGGATGGCAACGCCATGGATGGACTCGAGCAGCGACAGCTCGACAAAATCCTGCCGCTTGATGAAACCGCGCGAGGGCGGCCTTGCCGTTACCACGTATAACGTGTCGCCGACGTCGGGATCGCTGAAGCGATGCAGACTGCCTGCCTTGGTCATCGGCACCGTGACGTTGGCGAGCGCGGGATCGGCGATATTTCTGATCGCCGACAGCGCCTGGGACGGCGTATGCACGGTATCGGCAAAGGTCACCGTCCAGCTTGTTCCCGTGGCCAGATCCTCACCCGAGATCGAGGGCAGTTGCGGCCGGTTGAGGCGGAATCGCACCACCTGGCCTTTGTCCTGCGGCACGATGCTGACATCGGCCACCGCCGCGCCACCCTGCCCGCGGATCGGCTCGAGGTTGATCGGCTTTTTCGAATCCAGCATCAGCCACAACGTGTCGGCGCGACGGAACAGCGCAGCCGGCGTGCCTTCCGGCATCGAGAAGGTCATGTGCAGGCCTTCGCTGTCGCGGATCACGACGACATCGGTGGCGCCTGCGTCCTGCTTCGCGCTGGTGGGCGAAGCCGCAACGGGCGCGGCCTGGATTTTTTTCGGCGGCGCTTCCGCTGGCTTCGCCTGTGTCTCGACCGGCGCTGCCGGAGGCGTCGCGGCTTGCGGCGCGGCCGCCGCCTTCGGCGCGCCTTCGGCGACGGGTTCGGCGGCAAGCGGCGGGGCTATCGCTTCCGACTTTTGTTGTGGCGGCGGCTGTTGTGGCTGTGGCGCAGATACTATCGGCACCACCGCAGCCGCCGGCTTCTCGGCCATGGCTGGTTGTTCGGCGACCGGCGCCATTGGCTGATCCGGCGCGGCAATCGGATTTTCGGCCATTGCAGGTTTTTCGGCTGCAGGTTTTTCGGCCGCAGGTGCGGCGGCAGGCATCGCCGCGGCGGGCACAGGCACAGCAGGAGCCTTCTCGGCGGCGCGCATCGGGGTCGCGCGCGCGGCGTCGGAGGCTTGTGGCGCCAAAACCTTGTCGGGCTGCTGGAAGGCAACGTCGATGACGTAGTTCTTGTCTTCGCGGAAGGAATGGACGTCCACGTCGCCGACCATGGCGAGTTCCACCTGCGCGGTTTCGCCGTCGATCTTCTGGCTGATCGAAGCGACATTCGGCGGGGCCGAGAGCTTGGCATCGGCCAGATCGAATGTCAGCGCCTTGCTGAAGAGCAGTTTGAGTTTCTGCTCGTTCAGCACCGAGGAAACGCCGACGCCGTCGGGCATTTCGAAAACAAAGCGGACGAAGGTCGGCTGAACCAACGCGCGAACACGCACCGGCGCGCGCTTCTTGGCTTCCGCGAGCGCCCGCTGCTGACGCAGTTCTCGCTCGGCGAGGCGGGCGCGTTCGGCAAGTTCCTTCACCACTTCGTTGGGAAGGCTCGGCGGCGGGCCGCTCCAGGAGTCGGGCAGGAAGTCGACGAACAACCGCTCGCCCGCCGTCATGGTGTTGATCGTTGCCTTGCGCGCCAGCGACAGGCGGATCGCCGACCCGTCCGGATCGCGGCGCGCCGCGCCGACATAGCCGGGCACCGCCTCGGCCAGCCCGTCGACGGATACATCGACCGGCCGCTCAAACCGGATCACGAGGATCGAACCGGCCGTGACCACTTCCGAGGTGACGTCTTCATCGAATTTGATCACGAGGCGCGCAAAGCCACCGCCGGACGAGAACGTCGCTTCCGCTTTCACCGGATCGGCGGCGAAGGCTGAAGCGGAAAAAGCCAGATATGCCAAAGCGCCAAACAGCAAAGCTGGCACGAAGCGCGAAGATCGCGTGCCGACGAGCGGAAGCGCGTGCACACGGCTGCGCACTCGCGACCAAAATCCAGCGGCAGCCATACGCGCCATTCGCTTCTCAAGAGCTCCGATTCCGAAGTTCGCTTGATATTGCAGCAACCTCTGATGCGAACTTCGGAATCAAAGGAGCTCTTGCAACTTATTGTTTCTAGTGCGGCTTGGAATTTGAAGTTCCTATGATGAATTCGCAGCAGCACCGATAGGAACTTCAAATTCGCCGCACTAGTTTTCCAATTCGTTCGATCGCCGACCAGCCGCAAGAATCTAGGATCGGCAATTTAAGGACTTGTTAAATATCCCCGTTAATTGCCCTTCTGGGGTTGCAGGATCTTGCCTTCGATTTTCGGAAGCTCGGGCTCGGCACTGGATTGCGTCCCTGCCCGGTGCGCCATTTCGACCGTGAGCCGTTCAGCTACCTCCGGCTGCATCAGGCCGAGAATATCGGCCATCTTGCGCGGGGCGATGTGCGAGGCGATTTCGAACAGCACCGGCATTTCCATCCGGTCGAACACCTTGGCCGCGTCCTTGGGCTTCATGCTTTCATACATGGTGACGATGCCCTTGAAGCGCGCCGCGTCCTCGTCGGCCTTTTGCTGAGCCGCGCCGGTAATGCGGGATTCAATCGCCTTCATCTCTTCGACGCGCCCCTCGGCGCGTTTCTCTGACGCCTTCAGCAGGCTTTCGCGAATGTCGATCTCACGCGCCCTCGTCTCGAGTTCCTGACGCCGCGCCTGCAAACGTTCGAGGATGGCGCGCTCCGCGGGAGGAACGGCCTGCCCCTGTTCGGGCTGCATGGTGGCCTCGGGCTTCGCCACCTCGGGCTTGGCCTCCGGTTTCTTTTCCTTGTCGACCGAGCCGGTGATGTCGGACGCTTCGGCATAGGTGCGGCCTGGAAAATTCAGGGTCTCCTGCGCCCAGGACGGTTTGGTGGCGTTCGGCTGATAGTCGAACACATATCCGCCGTCGAGCACGAGACCCGCAACCTTCAGAACCGCCAGACCAAAAACCGCAACCAGAACAACCGGAATGACGCGAATGTTACGAAACGATTTCATGCAGCCAGCCCATTGGATCTTCTACGTTCAGAGAATGCTTGCGCCGCCGCCGCAACCGCCCTGGCACTCGGCACCGGCGCGGGCGCTGGCACTGATACGGTTGCCGGCGTCGGTTCGGGCGCGGCGACAGGCGTCGACGGACGCGCCGCGCTGGTGATCTTCGACAGACGGCGCACCACCTGGTCGCATTCGCCGAGCTGCTTCTTCAGCTGCGCCGACATGTCCGTTGCTTCGGTCAGTTGAGTGCCGAGGTTCTCGTTGACGTCCCGCACCGTATGCTTGAGGCCGCCGATCGCGCGCTCGGCGATTTCGGTCGCCGTAATCAATTCGGCGATGGTGGCCTTGAGCGAATGCTCGTCGGCTTTCAATCGCTTGAGGCGCTTGTTCAACAACATGCAGTAACCGATCGTAACCATGAGCAAAATCGCGACCAGGCTCTCGATTACAATTCCGAGCGAATGGCTCATGGGGCCTCCATCATCTTGGTCTGCTCGTCGGCCTTCTCGAACATGGCAAAGGTCGTATTCGGTTTGCGCAATTGCTTGGCGACGCGGATGGCGACGCGGTCGCCCACACGTCCCATCCGTCCCTCGGTGAGCGTCACGCTGCCGCAGCGAACCGCGACCAGCGCATCGGCCCGCATTTCGAGAGGCAGGGTGTCGCCGACCTTCAGCTTCATCAGCTCCTTGAGCGGAATGTCGGCCTCGTAAAGCACGGCATCGACGGAAATCTCGGCCTGCGCCACTTCGGTCGCGAAATGGCCTTCCCAGATCGGGTCGCGGCCGAATTTTTCGCCCATGAACATCTGCAACAGAACGTTGCGGATCGGTTCGATGGTCGCATATGGCAGCAGCAACTCGATATTGCCGCCGCGATCTTCCATATCGATGCGCAGGCGCACCAGGATCGCGGCATTGGCGGGCCGGCTGATGGCGGCAAAGCGCGGATTGGTTTCGAGACGGTCGATCGTGAAGGTCACCGGCGAAAGCGGTCGGAACGCCTGCTCGGCGTCCGCCATCACCACTTCGACCAGGCGCTTGACGAGATTGGTTTCGATCGTGGTGTAAGGACGACCCTCGATGCGCATCGAGGTCTGGCCGCGACGGCCTCCGAGCAGCACGTCGATCATCGAATAGATCAGGCTGGAGTCGACCGTGACCAGCCCGAAATTTTCCCATTCCTCGGCCTTGAACACGCAGAGTACCGCCGGCAGCGGGATCGAGTTCATGTAGTCGCCGAAGCGGACCGAGGTGATGCGGTCGAGCGAGACTTCGACGTTGTCGGACGTGAAGTTGCGCAAGGAGGTCGTCAAGAGCCGCACCAGGCGGTCGAAGACGATTTCCAGCATCGGCAGACGCTCGTAGGAGACCATCGCCGAATCGATGATGGCGCGAATGCCGGAATTGTCGTCGAGATTTACCTCCCCGACATTGAAGCCGAGCAGATTGTCGATTTCCTCCTGCGACAGAACGCGTTCGCCGCCGTTCTTGCCGGTGCCGAAGTCGCGGCTGCCGTCCTCGACCATCGCCGCCCATTGCAGCGCCATGGTCTCCGACAGCTCGTTGGAGGCCGCTTCAGCGGCGGCCTCGGCCGGATCCTGGGAGTCAAGCTGCGCTTCCCATTGCGCAGCTATGGCATCCTGGTCGACTGGATCGTTGCCCGCCATGTTTTCAGATCCACATCGTCACTGGATAACGACTTCCTTGAACAGCACGGCCGAGACCTGGTTCGGCGCAACCGCGGCGTTGACGCGCCGCGTCAGGTCTTCCTTCAGGCGAAACAACCCGGCCGAACCGTTGAGATCGGTGGGACGCAATTCGCGCAAGTAAGTCTGGAAAATATCGGTCACGCGCGGCAGCGAGGGCTTGATCGCCTCGGCCTGCTTCTCTTCCTTGACCTCGAGCACGATCTTGGCCTTGAGATACTGCACCCGCTCCCCGGGCAAACCGATCAAGTTGACCAGCATGTCCGGCACTTCGACGTAAGTCGGCGGCTTCGGCGGCGGAGCCACGGCCTCCGCATGCGCTTCCTCGTTGTGATGGCGCATGAAGAAGAACCAGGTCGCGCCGCCGCCGGCGATCGCCAGCACCGCGACGACCGCGAGGATCAGTTTGAGTTTGCCTTTGGGTGCTGGCGCTTCGGCTGCTTCCGTAGCGCCTTCCGCCTCATTGTCCGCCATCGTCAGGGCCGCTCCGACGTCAAGAAGAGAATTCGATGCCGACAGGCGACCCCTCTGACGCGATACAACGCGGCACGTCCTGCGCTCGTTTTTGAACGCTACGGTAATAATGGTTAATGGAAGCTTTCTTTTGCGCGGTGACTGGGAAAAAGTTGCCGGGCAAACATGGTCAACAAGACCTTTCTGCCGCCCTCAAAATACCCCTCTCGATCAGCCAAGCCGTTGAAACGGCTTTCATTTCCGGATTGGCACGGCTTTCGCTGAGTACTCAACCGAACCGCGAAGGCTTGGGAGAGCTTGAGCGGTTCGAAGGATCCGGCAGAGCCGCCTGGGAGGGCATCAGCTTAACGGATCGTTTGAGGGGAGAACCAAGCGATGGAGAATGCGCTTCTCATCGGACTATCGCGGCAAACCGCGCTCGAGCGGCAGCTCGACGTGATTGCCAACAATATCGCGAACGTCAACACCACCGGCTTCAAGGCGGACGGCTCGCTGTTTGAGGAATATCTCAACACGCCGGCGCACGAAGACAATTTCGTCGGCCGCGATCGTCACGTCTCTTTCGTGCAGGACCGCGGCACCTACCGCAACATGACGCAGGGCCCGGTCGAGGGAACCGGCAACCCGCTCGATGTCGCAATCGACGGCTCTGGCTTCCTGGCCGTGCAAACGTCAGGCGGCGAGCGCTACACCCGCGACGGCAGTCTGCACATCGACAATACGGGCCAGCTCGTGACGTCGAACGGCAATCCGGTTCTGGGCGCCACCGGCCCGATCGTCTTTCAGGCGACCGACCACGACATCAACATCACGCCTGACGGCACCGTCACGGTGGTCGAAGGCGCCAACCGAACCGATTCGACCCGCGGCAAGCTTCGCCTCGTCTCCTTCACCGACGCACAGAAGCTGCTGAAGCAGGGCTCCAATCTTTACGCCGCTGGCGAAGGCGGAGCGCCGCAACCCGACACCAAATCGACGGTGCGGCAGGGCTTCATCGAAAAGTCGAACGTCAACTCGGTCGCCGAGATGAGCCTGATGATGGAAGTCTCGCGCGCCTACACCTCGATCGCAAACCTGATGAACCAGCAGGCCGAGCTGCAAAAGACCGCCATCCAGCAGCTCGCTGACGTGCCGGCGTAAGGAGACGAGACATGCAAGCACTTCACACAGCTGCGACCGGGATGGCGGCCCAGGAGCTGAGCGTCCAGGTCATCTCCAACAACATCGCGAACCTGCAAACCACCGGTTACAAGAAGCAGACGGCGGAATTCCAGGACCTGATCTACCAGCACATCGCCCGGGTCGGCGCGCAGGCCTCGACCCAGGGCACCATCCTTCCGATCGGCATCGACATCGGCGGCGGCGTCAAGACCGTCGGCACGCCGCGCTCGATGACGCAAGGCACGCTGTCGCAGACCGGCAACGATCTCGACCTCGCCATCACCGGCGAAGGCTTCTTCAAGATCCTGATGCCCGATGGCACTTTTCAATATACGCGCGACGGCACGTTCCAGATGGACAACACCGGCCGCATCGTCAACGCACAGGGCAATCCGGTGCAGCCGACCATCACGATCCCGCAGAACGCAACGGGGTTGTCGGTCAACGCCCAGGGACAGGTTTCCGTGATCCCACAGGGCTCGTCGACGCTGACCTCGCAGATCATCGGCCAGTTGACGCTGACACGTTTCGTCAACAAGGGCGGCCTTCTGCCGGTCGGCAACAACGACTTCGTCGACACGCCGTCGTCGGGGCCGCCGCAGGACGGCATCGCGACCCTGGAAGGCTTTGGCAGCGTCAGCCAGGGCAGTCTCGAGAACGCCAACGTCGACGTCGTTTCGGAAATGTCCAACCTGATCGCGGCCCAGCGCGCCTACGAGATGAATGCGAAAGTGGTCTCGGCCGCCGACCAGATGATGCAAACGACGACTGCGATGTTCCGCTGAGGGAGTAGATGATGCTTGCGCGCTCGATCCTCGTTACCGCCCTGCTCGTCGCGGCGCACTCCGCCGCGCACGCCCAGGCCAAGGACGATACCATCGCGGCGCCGGTGCTTCGCGCACAGGTCACGGTGGAAAGCGATATCGTGCGGGTCGGCGACATGGTCGAGAACGCAGGCACCGCGGCGCAGATCGCGATCTACCGCTCGCCCGACCTCGGCACGACCGGAACGCTGCCGACCGCCCAGGTCATCAGCGTGCTCCAGGCGCATCAGGTGATCGGCGTCGAGACGCGCGACATCAAGGCGGTGACGGTGACACGGCTCGCGCGCCTCATCGATGCCAAAGAGATCGAATCCCAGGTGGCCCATGCGATCGAACATCGCAGCGGCCTCGGCGATGCGGCCAATCTCAGCCTGACTTTCGACCGCGATGTGCAGGACCTCCGGCTGGATGCCTGGAACAACGGCGCCTTGCAGGCCACGGCTACGCGTTACGAGCCGCGCAGCGGCCGCTTCGACGTCACCTTCGAGATCAACAACGACGTCAACAGCGTCCGCACCAAGTTGCGCTTCACCGGCGTTGCCGTCGAGATGCTCGATGCCGCGGTCCTGACCCGCAACGTCGATCGCGGCGACGTGCTCAAGGGCTCCGACGTCGTCATCGAGCGGCGTCCGAAAGCCGAAGTCGGCGTCGATGCCGCGACGCGCGGCCACGCCGTCGGCATGCAGGTGCGCAGATCGCTGCGCGCCGGACAGGCGCTGCACACGGCCGACGTCAGCAAGCCCGATCTGGTCCAGAAGGACGACAACGTCACGCTGATCTACGAATCGGCCGGAATCTATCTCACCGCGCGCGGCAAGGCCGTCGACGCCGGCACCGAAGGCGACACGGTGACCGTGCTCAACCTGCAATCCAAGCGCACCATCACCGGGACGGTTGTCGGGCGCGACCAGGTCGCGATCTCGATCATCACGCCCCGCTATTCCACAGCCGACGCCGAGACCGAAGCGCCGGTTTCCGTAGCCAGCCGCAACAACGCGCCGAATTCGAAAGCAGAGTAACGTAGATGTTGGCTTCAAAGTTCAAACGTATCGCGCTTGCCGGCTCCATGCTGACCGTCGTCAGCATCACCAGCGGCTGTTCCGGTATCGACCGGCTCTCCCAGATCGGCGAGGAGCCAAGACTGTCGGCCATTGAGAACCCGACGACGCAGCCAGGTTACAAGCCGGTACAGATGCCGATGCCGAAGCCGGAGGTCGTGTCCTACAATCCCAATTCGCTGTGGCGAAACGGCTCGCGCTCCTTCTTCAAGGATCAGCGCGCGCACCAGATCGGCGACCTCCTGACGGTGACCGTCAACATCACCGACCAGGCCAACTTCGCCAACGAGACCCAGCGCCAGCGCACCGCCACGGAAGATACCGGTATCACGGCCTTCCTGGGCTCAGCTCTGCTCGGCCAGAACGCGCAAAAAGCGCTGACCGGACGCATGTTCCAGGCGGATTCCAATTCCCAGACCGACGGCAAGGGTTCGATCGTGCGGCAGGAAACGTTGCAGACCAACGTCGCGGCGATCGTCACGCAGGTGCTGCCGAACGGCAATCTGGTGGTCGAAGGCAAGCAGGAGATCCGCGTCAACTACGAAAAGCGCGAGCTGATCGTCGCCGGCATCGTACGGCCCGAGGATATCCAGAGCGACAACGTCATCGACTCCTCGAAGATCGCGCAGGCCCGCATCGCCTATGGTGGCCATGGCGAGATCAGCTCCCTCCAGCAGCCGCGTTATGGCAGCCAGGTCATGGACGTGTTGCTGCCCTTCTAATTCACGAGCTCCCACATCGCACCGCGAACCTAGGCGCGGTGAGATGTTCAACGCGGCCTTCGTCAGCTCCCCTGGCGAGGGCCGCAATTCTTTTTTGGGATGCTGAAATTCCGCACAGAAAAAAGCGGACCGTCAGAGACGATCCGCTTTCAAATTCTTCGGTGGAGGATTCAGGCGACCGAGGGGATGATCTCGGGCTTCGCCTTTTCCGGAAACAGACGGTCGCGCCCGGCGGTATATTGGAGCTCGCCGGCGTGCAGCTTGGCATTGTTGGCCTCGCGCAGCGTGACGTCTTCCTCGCCATACATGAACGCCAGGAAGGCGTAGCGCTTGCCCCTGGTGACGGGCGTCACCTGGTGCAGCGCGCCGCACGAAAACACCAGCGCGCCGCCTTCCGACGGCCGGTAGGTCTTGCGGCCGAACTCGGGGAACATGAGATCGCCGCCGTCGAAATCATTGTTGAGATTGATTGAGAGCGCGAAGCGGCGATGCTGGGCGCCGGCGTTGATATTATCGCGATGGCGATGGAAGTGAGCGGCAACCGCGCTGTCGTAGCAAGCGACGATATAGCGGTCCATCCGCGTCACCTTGAACTGGAAGTACCGTTCGATCGGCCCCACCAGCCGCCGCACGATGTGGTCGCGGATCAATTCGCGCACCTCCGGCACGCCGACCGGAACGTCGCTGCGCCGTTTCAGCCGCCAGTCGGACAGCGTGACGGTCTTGCCGTCGACGTCGAACTGAAAGCCGGAATCGACCGCGCCTTGCGTCTCGTAGAACTGGATCAGGAAATCGCAGATACCGAAGCTGAAGACGCGCGGCACCAAGAGCGCCGGCGCGAACATCGGAACTCCGGCGGAATCATCGACCGGGGGCAGCCCCTGGACGACGGTGCGGACCATGTTTGCGTGCCCTTGCGGATTGTCCCAGGCGATATCGGCGATCGCCCGCAGCATCGGATCGATGATGACGGTGCGCGGCATCTCGCCGGCGCCGAACATGCGGCTGATGGCGCCGTCCTGATCGGCGAGAAACGACAAGCTACCGCTCGTCATCGCAGCAAGGCTTTCGACGTTTTCGGCCGCACCGGTGAACACGCATCCGATGACGAGGTGATCTTCGTCGAACGAGGTCGAGAGCTGTGCGAGTTCGGAGACTTCGGCCATCGCACGGGGGTCGGAGAGCGGGCCGACGAAACTTAAGGCAACCCAGCGGCCGCCGCTGGCCTGCAGGTCAAACGATCCGCCGGTCACAACCGGCAGCGAGAACCACGGCACGGGATCGCCGAGAATGATGCGCGGGCTGTCCGTTTTCGTGCTGCTCATGGATTGAGTCCCTGCCGTGAAGTCTTTTGGCAATAAGTCAGTATGCTTAACGAAATCTTTAGAAGCGTTAACTCGGCCGTTGCAGCGTGTTGCGAGGAGCGCTCCCGGACGCATCCTGAAACAAAAGCGCGGCTAAAGACCCGGTCTTTCAACCCGCCTTCAACCCGCCTTCGCGAACAGCCACAGTCCGGGCTCGGCTTCGGTGAAGCCATTGTCGCGGTAGATGTTGCGCGCGGGGATGTTGCGGGAGGTCGGGATGATCCGCGCGCTCAGATCGCGCAGCTCGGCCGTCATCTCATCGAGGATGTGGCGCAGGAAGCGGTGCTCGATGCCCATGCCGAGCGCCCGGCAACTGATGGCAAGCCCGACGATCTCGCCATTGACGATCACGGCCGCGCCGACCAGCCCGTAGTCGCCGAGCCGGTCCGAGACTTCGATCGCATACAGCCGCGCGTCGGCGCTCGATGCCAGAGCCGCCAGTTCGGCGTAAGAAAACTTTCGCGCCGTGGTGTTGAACTGGGTGGTGCGCTGAAACAGCTCTTCGATCCGTTGCAGTTTTGGCGATGACGACGAGATACGCTCGATCGCACATTTGATCTGCAACTGCTCGATATATTCGGCTTCCCCCATCGTCTCGCCGCGCAGCTGCGCCCGCGCGATCTGCGCCTTGACGAGTTCGCTGCGGGAAGCGGCTTCCGCTGTCACCACGGGAATCTGCAAGCGCGGATCGTTGAGCAGGCGCCGGCGCAAGGAGAACGGATCCTCGCCCCAGACCTCGACCTCAGGCAGGCGCTGCCGGACGCGGTCGCGCTCGACCGGAT
>Ga0070741_10005400_pt1 | contig 28472 bp, 29 predicted proteins | sample Coa_R1_4_FD_66440 | JGI IMG/M metagenome (GOLD analysis project Ga0070741, IMG submission 66440) | Surface soil microbial communities from Centralia Pennsylvania, which are recovering from an underground coalmine fire - Coalmine... | ecosystem: Environmental > Terrestrial > Soil > Unclassified ... | reverse complement strand
GCAGGCTCGCGGTCGCGCTCCTGACGGTGGTCGCCGGCGTCCTCACGATCGTCTACCTGATCGTCGTGCCGTCCTACCAGCGGTCGCTCGAGAACGGCGAGCTGCGCAGCCTGGAGTCGTCGCTCCGCACGGTCGCCCTGAAGCGGTTCCCGAGGACGCACGCGGCCGAACAGCTGTACGCCTCTTCGATCGCGCCGCAGGTCGACGCGCGCGTGATCGTCTACGACGTCCTGGAGACGAGCCCGCTCGTCAAGCTCTCCGTGCAGGCGGACTCGAACCAGGACAACTCGTCGGCCGACGTCGAGAACGACCAGGTCGCGCTGCTCGCCTTCCGGCGGGCCGGCGTCCAGCACGGCGTCGTCACGGGCGCGGACGGGGGCCGCTTCGCGGAGGTCGCGGCGCCGGTCGGCTCGTCGTCGGTCGTGCTCCTGCGGGCCTCCCTGCACGACCAGCTCGAGGCGGTCGGGGTCGTGCGCCGGCGCGTCTTCCTCGCGGGCGCGCTCGCCACGGCGTTCGCGCTGCTGCTCGGCTACGCGGGCGCGAGCCTGTTCGCCCGGCGGATCCGGCGGCTCGAGACCGCGGTCGAGCGGATCGCGCTCGGCGACTTCGACGCGGCGATCGTCGACCACGGGACCGACGAGGTCGCCGAGCTCGCGCGGGCGTTCGAGCGGATGCGCCTGCGGCTCGCCACGCTCGACCGCGCCCGCGGCGAGTTCATCGCCAATGCCTCGCACGAGCTGAGGACGCCGCTCTTCTCGCTCGGCGGGTTCCTCGAGCTGCTCGACGACCCGGAGCTCGACGACGCGACCCGCGACGAGTTCCTCGCCCGCATGCGGGAGCAGGTCGAGCGGCTGACGAGGCTCGCCACCAACCTGCTCGACCTCTCCCGGCTCGACGCCGGCCGGCTCACCGTGGCGAGCGAGGTGATCGAGCTGTCGGAGCTGGCGGACGAGCTGGCCGCCGAGCTGCGGCCGCGGGCCGAGCAGCTCGCCCACCGTTTGCACGTGGAAACGGCCGGCGAGCCGGTGAGCGCGCTCGCCGATGCCGAGCGGGTGCTGCAGATCGGCCGGATCCTGCTCGAGAACGCCCTCGTGCACACCCCCGCCGGCACCACCGTCCGCGTCGCCACCGCGCACCAGGGCGGCCGGGCGACGCTCACCGTGGCCAACGACGGCCCGCCGATCCCGCAGGAGGCCCACGAGCAGGTGTTCGCCCGCTTCTACCGGCTCGACGGGGCCCGCGCCTCCGGCAGCGGCCTGGGCCTTGCGATCGCGCGCGAGCTGGCGGAGGTGATGGGCGGGCGGATCGAGCTGGAGAGCGCCGTCGGGCGCACCGCCTTCACGCTCGTGCTCCGGGCCGAGTCGGCCGATCGCGAGCTCGCGAGCACGCGTTAGCGAACGCCCCGGAACGGGAACGCGCCGGAGGAAGCGTCGGGGTTGGTGAGGATTCGGCAGAATCCCCGAGGTTTGGAGGCGAAATTCCGTGGGTACGACGAGGTGTGGATGGACGCCGACTTCGAGCCGGAAGGGCTCCCCGTGTCGATCGTCCTGACGATCCCGGCGAAGGCCGAGTACATCACGCTCGGCCGGCTGGCGCTGACCGGGATCGCGGGCCTCCGCCGCGAGCCGCTCTCCGACGAGGCGCTCGGCGACCTGAAGCTCGCCCTGACCGAGGCCTGCACGAACTCGGTCCGCCACGCCTACGCCGGCGCGGCCGGCGCCGTGTCGATCGCCTACGAGCTCCACGACGACCGGCTCGTCGTCGAGGTCGCCGACGAGGGCCCCGGCTTCGAGCCCGCGGCCGGGGCGCAGCCCGGCGGGGAGCACGAGCTCTCCGAGGGGGGTCTCGGGATCGCGATCATCGAGGCGCTCACCGACGAGCTCGAGATCACGCGCGGCGCCGACGGAGGCTCGCGGCTGCGCTTCGTGAAGCGCCTCTCCTGAGCGACGAGGTGCCGGCCCCCCCGCTGATCCTCGTTTCGAACCGCGGTCCCGTCACCTACGAGCGCGACGAGCGGGGCGGGCGGGTGGAGCGCCGCGGCGGCGGCGGGCTCGTCACCGCGCTGCGCGGCCTCGCCGAGCGGCACGACGTTACGTGGATCGCGAGCGCGACGACGGACGAGGATCGCGTCGTCGCCGCGGAGGGAGCCCCCGGCGTCAGGCTCCTCGCGCACGACCCGCGTGCGTACGACCTCTACTACAACACCGTGGCGAACCCGCTGCTCTGGTTCCTGCAGCACTCCCTGTGGGGGCGCGCGCTCGAGCCGGAGCTCGACGAGCGCTTCCACGAGGCCTGGCGCGAGGGCTACGAGCGCGTGAACCGGGCGTTCGCCCGGGCCGTTGTTGCCGAGTTGGACAACAGTCCCGGCGCGGTCGTCTGGTTCCACGACTACCACCTCTACCTCGCCCCGCGCTTCGTGCGCGAGGCGCGGCCGGATGCGCGGCTCGCCTTCTTCGTGCACACGCCGTGGCCCGCCGACTGGTCGGTGCTGCCCGAGCCGATGCGCCGGCAGGTGCACGAGAGCCTGCTCGCCAGCGACCTCGTCTCGTTCCACACGGAGCGCTGGGCGGCGAGCTTCCGCCGCAGCTGCGAGGACGAGGTGGGCGGCTGCGCGACGCGCGTCTCCAGCCACCCGGTCTCGGTCGACCCGGCGGAGCTCGACGCGCTGCGCGAGAGCGACGCCGTCCTCGCGGCCGAGCGCGACCTCGAGGCCTCCCGGCCGGAGAAGCTCGTCGTGCGCGTCGACCGCACCGACCCGTCGAAGAACATCGTGCGCGGGTTCCACGCCTTCGGGCTGCTGCTCGACGAGCACCCCGAGTGGCGGGGCCGCGTGCGCATGCTCGCCCGGCTCGATCCGTCCCGCGAGCAGATCCCGCAGTACGCCGCGTACCGCCGTGCGCTCGAGCAGGCCGCGGCGGAGGTCGGGGCGCGCCACCCCGGGTCGATCGCCCTGGAGGTCGCGGACGACTTCCCGCGCTCGCTCGCGGCGTACAAGCAGTACGACGTGCTGCTCGTGAACCCGGTCTACGACGGGCTCAACCTCGTCGCGAAGGAGGGCCCGCTCGTGAACCGAAGGGACGGCGTGCTCGTCCTGTCGGAGAACGCCGGCGCGCACGCCGAGCTCGGCGAGTGGGCGCTCACCGTCAACCCGTTCGACGTCGAGGGCCAGGCGCGCGCCCTCCACGAGGCGCTCGCCCTCGACGGTGAGGAGCGCCGCCGGCGCGCCGAGGCGATCCGCAGCCACGTTCGCACGCACGACGCCGCCCGCTGGCTCGACGAGGTGCTCGCCGACCTGGACGCGATCCGGGCGTACCCTTCCGGGACATGAGCGAGCTCTCCCACGTCGACGAGACGGGCGCCGTTCGCATGGTCGACGTCGGCGCGAAGCCGGCCGTCCGCCGGCGCGCCGTTGCGCGCGCCGTCGTCCGCATGGCGCCGGCGACCGTTGCCCAGCTCGGCAACCTGCCGAAGGGCGACGCGCTCACCACCGCCCAGATTGCCGGGATCATGGCCGCGAAGCGCACCTCCGAGCTCGTCCCGCTCTGCCATCCGCTGCCGCTCACGCACGTCGGCGTCGAGCTGCGGGTCGCGGAGGAGGGCGTCGAGATCTCGGCCTCGGCCGAGACGACGGCGCAGACAGGCGTCGAGATGGAGGCGCTCACCGCGGCGGCGGTCGCCGCGCTGACCGTCTACGACATGGCGAAGGCGGTCGACAAGGGCATGAGCTTCGAGGTCGAGCTCGTCGCGAAGGAGAAGGAGTGAAGGCGGCGGTGCTGACCGTCTCCGACCGCGTCTCGCGCGGCGCCGCCGACGACCGGAGCGGCGACCTGCTCGCGGCCCTGCTCGAGGCGGACGGCTACGAGGTCGCGCGCCGCGTCGTGCCCGACGAGCGCGACGAGATCGCCGCCGCGCTGGGAGAGCTGGCCGCGGGCTCCGACGTCGTGCTCACGACCGGCGGCACCGGCGTCGCGCCGCGCGACGTGACGCCGGAAGCGACGCTGTCGGTGATCGACAGGATCGTGCCCGGGATCCCGGAGGCGCTTCGCGCCGACTCGCTCGGAAAGACGCCGCACGGCCTGCTCTCGCGCGGCGTCGCCGGCATCGCGGGCGGCGCGCTCGTCGTCAACCTGCCCGGCTCCCCCGGCGGCTGCCGCGACGGCTATGCCGTGCTCCGGCCCGCCCTCGGCCACGCGGTGTCGCTCCTGCGTGACGAGCGGACCGCGCATCGACAGACTTCCGCCTGATGCGGCTCGCGCGCCTCTACTACCGCCTCGTCAAGTTCGAGCACACGATCTTCGCGCTGCCGTTCGCGTACGTCGGCGCGGTGCTCGCGGTGCGCGGGATCCCCTCGGCCCACGACCTGCTGTGGGTGACGGTCGCGATGGTCGGCGCGCGGTCGCTCGCGATGGCGCTGAACCGGCTGATCGACGCCGAGATCGACGCCCGCAACCCGCGCACGGCGGGCCGCGAGCTGCCTGCGGGGCTGCTCTCGAGCTCGAGCGTGCTCGGCTTCTGCGGGGCGTCGCTCCTCGTCTACGTCGTCGCGGTCTTCGAGCTCGACCCGTTCGTGCGCCCGCTCGCGCCGATCCCGATCGTCGCGTTCGTCGTCTACCCCTACCTGAAGCGCTTCACCTGGCTCTGCCATCTCTGGCTCGGCGCGGTGGACGGGCTCGCGCCGGTCGGGGCGTGGGCGGCGATCAAGGGCTCGCTGCCGTGGCAGGCGTGGGCGCTCGGCGGCGCCGTCGCCGCCTGGGTGGCCGGGTTCGACCTCTTCTACGCGCTCTTCGACGTCGACGTCGACCACGAGCAGGGGCTGCACTCGTGGGCGACGCGCTTCGGCGAGCGCGGCGCGTTCGTCGGGGCGCGGACGCTGCACAGCCTCACCGTCCTGATGCTCGCCGCCGCGGGCGTCGGCCTGCACGTCGGCGTCTCGTACTGGCTCGGCGTGCTCGCGGTCGCCGGGCTCATGCTCTACGAGCACCTGCTCGTGCGCCCGGGCGACCTGACGCGGCTCGACACGGCGTTCTTCACGATGAACGGCGTCATCTCGGTGGCGTTCTTCGTCTTCGTCGTCGCCGACGTCCTGTGATCTCCGGGCGCGGCCTGGCGAAGCGCTACGGCGAGCGCCGCGTGTTCGCCGGCCTCGACCTCGACCTCGCCGCCGGCGGCCTCCTGCTCGTCACGGGCCCGAACGGCTCCGGCAAGACGACGCTGCTCCGGATCCTCGCCCGGCTGACGGCGCCGAGCGCGGGCGAGCTGGCGCTGCCGGCACGCGAGGCGATCGGCTACCTCGGCCACGCGCCGATGGTCTACCGCGAGCTGACGGCGCTCGAGAACCTGACCCTGCTCGGGCGCCTCTACCGCGTCCCCGAGTGCGGCGAGCGGATCGGCATGCTGCTCGAGCGGTTCGGCCTCTGGGACGTCCGGCACGAGCGGGCCGGCTCGTACTCGCGCGGCATGCAGCAGCGGCTCGCCCTCTGCCGCGTGCTCCTGCACGACCCGGCGCTGCTCGTGCTCGACGAGCCGTTCAACGCGCTCGACGAGGCGGGCGCCGCGCTGCTCGACGCGGTGCTCGCCGAGCCGCGCACGCGCGTCGTCGCCACGCACGACCCGCGCCGGGTCGAGGCGCTCGCCACCGACCGGCTGGCCTTCGCGTGAGGGCCTACCTGCAGGACGTCGGCGCGCTCGCGAAGAAGGACCTGCTGCTCGAGCTGCGGGCGAAGGAAACGCTGCCGGCGATGCTCCTCTTCGTGCTCGCGGCGCTCGTCGTCTTCCACTTCGCGCTGCCGCACGGCGCCGGCGCGACCGCGGCGCGCGGGCTGCTCTGGTCGGCGCTCGTCTTCACCGCGCTGCTCGGGCTGACGCGGGCGTTCGTGCCGGAGCGCGAGCAGGGGATGTTCGACGTGCTCGTGCTCACGCCGGCCGATCGGAGCGCGATCTGGCTCGGCAAGTCGCTCGCCGTGCTCGGCTTCCTCGCAGCCGCCGAGCTCGTGGCGCTGCCGGCGTTCGCGGCGTTCTTCTCCGCCGTGGACGGGCGCACGGTCGCGGCGGTGGCGCTGGCGGACGTCGGCATCTGCACGGTCGGCACGCTCTTCGGGGCGATGGCGGTCGCGGGCCGCGCCCGGGAGCTCCTGCTGCCGCTCCTCTTCCTGCCCGCCGCGATCCCGATCGTCGTCGGCGGCGTCGGCCGCTATCTCTGGTTCCTCGTCCTCTACGACGCGATCTTCGTCGTGCTCAGCTGGGCGACGTTCGAGTACGTGGTCGCCGAGACCTAGTGCGGCGTCAATGCCGCATCGGTTGGGAGCGAGACGTTGAGAGACGCCGCACTGGAGGCTCCTCACTACCATTGCCCCCGTGAAGCTGGCTGCCCTGACGACGGCCCTCCTCGGCGCCGCGATCGGCCTCGTCTTCTTCTACGTCCCGACGGACGCGGACCAGGGCTTCTCGCAGCGCATCTTCTACTTCCACGTGCCGATCGCGCTGACCGCGTACGCGTGCTTCGGCTGGGGCGCCTGGAAGGCGCTGCGCTACCTGCGCACCCGGGACGAGCGCGCCGACCTCGAGAGCTACGTCGCGATCCACCAGGGCGTGATCTTCGGCGCGCTGACGCTGGTCACCGGCTCCCTGTGGGCGAAGGCGTCGTGGGGGGTGTGGTGGACGTGGAGCGAGAACCAGCTCGTCCTGTTCCTCGTCCTGTTCCTCTTCTACTGCGCCTACTTCATGCTCCGGTTCTCGGTCGAGCCCGGCGTGCCGCGCGCGAACATGAGCGCGGTCTACGCCCTCTTCGGCGTCGTGCTGATCCCGGTCTCGTTTCTCGCGATCAGGCTCTCGCAGAAGTTCATCCACCCGGTCGTGTTCACCTCGCACGGCCCGAACATGGCGCATTCCCAGTTCGCCGTCTTCTGCGTCGCGCTCGCCGGGATGCTCGGCCTGTTCGCGACGCTGTACCGGGTCGAGCTCGCCGGCAAGCGGATCGACGGCCACCTGCGCGAGCTCAGGCAGCTGCTGTCGTGATCGCGGGCAGCGCCCCCCCGTCCGAGTGGCAGTACGTGGCCGGCGTCTACCTCGTCGTGTTCGTCGTCGTCCTGGCGTGGGTCGGGATCATCGCGGCGAAGCTGCAGCGCCTGCAGCGCCAGCTGGCGGAGCTCGTCGAGAGGACGCGCGAGCGTGGCTGAGGCGCTCTTCTGGCCGGCGCTGCTCGGCTACGGCGAGGCGGCGTTCGCGTACGCCTACGCCCGCACGAGCCGGGTCGCGACGTGGGGCGTGCGCCTCGGCTTCGTCGCCCAGACGTGCCTGCTCGCCGTGCAGGCGGCGCGGGCCGACGGCTTCCCGTGGTCCAGCTCCGCCGGCTCGCTCAACCTGTTCGTCTGGTTCGTCGTCGGCGCCTACCTGATCTGGGGCTGCCGGCCGCGCTACCGGCTGCTCGGCCTCGCCGTGATGCCGCTCGCCGCCGCGCTGTTCGTCGTCGCGCGGCTCGGCGGCGGGACGGGCGGCGGCGGCCGCGCCGGCTACTCGAACCTCTTCCTCGTGCTGCACGTCGGGCTCGCGCTCGCCGCGTTCGCGGGCTTCACGCTCGCCGCGGCGCTCTCGGGCCTCTACCTGTGGCAGGAGCGGCGGCTGAAGCGCCGCGCGCCGAACGTGCTGAGCCTGCGCCTGCCGCCGCTCGCCACCCTCGAGCGGCTCGCCCGCCGCACGATCGTCGTCTCCGCCCCGCTGCTCGCGCTCGGCGTCGCCGCGGGCCTCGAGCGGCTCCGGGAAGAGCAGCGGCCGCTCGACGCCCTCGAAGGCGTGACGCTGTTCACGCTCGCCGTCTACTGCGCGATCGTCTTCGCGCGCCCGACGGGCCGACGGGCCGCGTGGCTCTCGCTCGGCGGCTTCGCGCTCGTCATCCTCGCCCGCCTCGCGCTCGCCGGAAGCCACTTCTCGTGAGCGCGCTCACCCTCGTCGGCCTGTCGCACCACGTCGCCCCGGTCGAGGTGCGCGAGCGGGTGACGCTGCCGGTCGACGAGGCGGCGGCGCTCGCACGGTCGCTCGGAGACGCGGTCTGCGTCTCGACGTGCAACCGCACCGAGCTCTACGCGGCCGGCCTCGACGAGGCGGAGGCGGTCGCGGCGCTCGAGCGTCTCGCGGGCGGAAGCCTCGACGGCCACCTCTACCGGCTGCACGACGACGCGGCCGCGCTGCACCTCTTCCGCGTCGCCGCCGGGCTCGACTCGCTCGTGCCGGGCGAGGGCGAGATCCTCGGCCAGGTTCGCGACGCCTACGAGGCGGCCGAGCCGGGTCCGCTGCTCGACCGCGTGTTCCGGCAGGCCCTCGCGGTCGGCAAGCGCGTGCGCAGCTCGACCGCGATCGGCGAGAGCCCGGCATCGGTCTCGTCCGCCGCCGCCGCCCTCGTCGCGCAGGTGTTCGGCGAGCTCGCCGGCCGGCGCGTCCTGCTCGTCGGCGCGGGCCGCATCGGCGAGCTCGCGGCGTCGAACCTCGCCGGGCGCGGCGCCGAGATCGCGTACGTCGCCAACCGCACGCTCGAGACCGCCGCCGAGGTCGCGCGGCGCTTCGGCGGCGAGCCGATCGCGCTCGAGGACGTGCCGGCACGGCTCGGCGAGGTCGACGTGGTCGTCTCGTCGACGAGCGCGCCCGGCCACGTCGTCCGTGCGGCGGACGTGCCCGCCCGCCGCCGCCGGCCGCTGTTTCTCGTCGACATCGCCGTCCCGCGCGACGTCGACCCGGAGATCGCCGGCCTCGACGGCTGCTTCCTCTACGACATCGACGACCTCGAGGCGGTCGTCGCCGAGACGCTCGCAAGCCGGCATGCGGAGGCGGAGCGCGCGGAGCGACTCGTCGCCGACGAGGTCGAGCGCTACCGCGAGTGGCGCGCGTCGCTCGACGTCGTGCCGGCGATCGCGTCGCTGCGCGCCCGCGCCGAGCAGATCCGCTCGGCCGAGCTCGCCAAGGTCCGCGGCCGCGTCTCCGAGGACGAGCGGCGCACGCTCGAGTCGGTCACCTCGCAGATCCTGAACAAGCTGCTGCACCTGCCGACCGTCCGCCTGAAGGAGGCGGCGGTCGGCGCCGAGGGCGCCGTCTACGCCGACGCCGTGCGCCACCTCTTCGGGCTCGACGAGGACGCCCGGTGAGTGAGCAGGACCGGAGGCCCGACCTGCGGCCGCTGCCGGTGGTGGCTCCGTCGGCGTTCCTGCGCGTGCGGCAGGGGCCGCCGGCCTGCGGGCGTGCGCGGCGGGTGGGGAGGTCGACCTGTGCTCGTTCGCATCGGGTCCCGCGGCTCTAGGCTCGCGCTCGTCCAGGCCGAGCAGGCCGCGGGCCGTCTGCGCAGGCGCGGGGTCGAGATCGCGCTCGTGCCGATCACGACCGCCGGCGACCGCGACCGCACGCGCCCGTTCGGGGAGATCGGCGAGCGCGGCGTCTTCGTCAAGGAGATCGAGGAGGCGCTGCTCGCCGGGCGGATCGACGTCGCCGTCCACTCGGCGAAGGACATGACCTCCACCGACGCGGAGGGCCTCGCCGTCGGCGCGTACCTCGAGCGCGACGACCCGCGCGACGCGCTCGTCGGAGCGGCCGAGATCCGGCCGGGGATGCGCGTCGGCACCGCCTCGGCGCGCCGCCGCGCCCAGCTGCTCGCGTACGAGCCGACGCTCTCGATCGAGCCGCTGCGCGGGAACGTCGACACCAGGCTGCGCAAGCGGCGCGAGCGCGGCCTCGACGCGATCGTGCTCGCGGCGTGCGGCCTCGACCGGCTCGGCCTCGCCGGCGAGATCGGGCTGCGGCTCGACCCGGACGTGATGCTGCCGGAGGCGGCGCAGGGCTCGCTCGCCCTGCAGGTGCGCGCGGGCGAGGAGGAGCTCGTCGCGCACGCCGACCACGGCGAGACCCGGCGGCGGGTCGAGGCCGAGCGGCTCTGCGTGGCGACGCTCGGCGCGGGGTGCCTCGCACCGGTCGCGGCGCACCACGACGGCACGACCCTGCACGCGCTGATCGCGGGCGAGGACGGCGAGTGGATCGAGCGCCGCAGCGGCGACGACCCCGTCGCGCTCGCCCGCGAGCTCGCCGCGCTCGAGCGATGAGGGCGATCGTCACGCGGGCGCGGGCGCAGGCGCGGCCGCTCGTCGAGGCGCTCGAGGCGGCCGGCGTCGAGGTGGTCGAATGCCCGCTGATCGAGATCGAGCGCCTCTCGGACGAGCCGGTCGACGGCGCCGGCTACGACTGGCTGATCGTCACGAGCCCGAACGGCGCCGGCGAGCTGGCGCGCCGCGGGCGCAACCTGCCGGCGATCGCCGCCGTCGGCCCCGGCACCGCGGAGGCGCTGCGCGCGCACGGGCTCGAGCCGGCGTTCGTGCCGGCCTGCTCGACGCAGGAGGGCCTGCTGCGCGAGCTGCCGCGGCCGGCCGGCCGGGTGCTCTTCGCCGCGGCGGAGGGTGCGGCGCGCCGGCCGATCGAGGAGCTCGGCGCCGACTTCGTGCCGCTCTACCGCACGCGGCTCCTCACGCCCGAGCCGCCCGACGGCGACGTCGTCGTCCTCGCGTCCGGGTCGGCGGCGCGGGCGTACGCCGCCGTCGGCGGCCGCGCCGCCGCCGTCACGATCGGCCCCGAGACGACTCGTGTCGCGCGGTCGGTCGGCCTCGAGGTGCGCGCGGAGGCGCGGACGCCCGACCTTCCCGGCCTCGTCAAGGCCGTGGCCGATCTGATGGACTCCGCGTCATGAGCGCAGGCATGACGGAGCGCGCCGTCATCACCTTCCTCACCGACTTCGGGCTGCAGGACGACTTCGTCGGCACGTGCCACGGCGTCATCGCCGGCATCGCGCCCGACGCGCGGGTGATCGACGTCACCCACGGCATCCCGCCGCAGGCGGTGCTGCAGGGCGCGCTCGTCCTGCGCAACACCGTCCCGTACCTGCCGACCGGGATCCACCTCGCCGTCGTCGACCCGGGGGTGGGCGGCGAGCGCCGCGCCGTCGCCGTCCGCACCGGCGACGGGCGGGTCTTCGTCGGCCCGGACAACGGGCTGCTCATGCTCGCCGCGGACGCGCTCGGCGCCGAGGGCGCCTGGGAGCTCGTCGACCCCCGCTTCCGGCTGGCGCAGGTGTCGCGCACCTTCCACGCACGCGACGTGTTCGCGCCCGCGGCGGCCCACATCGCCTCGGGGGTCGACCCCGGCGAGCTCGGCCCCGCCGTCGACCCGGCCGAGCTCGTGCGCGTCGACCTGCCCGAGCCCGAGGTCGGCCGCGTCCAGATCTCGGCCACCGTCCTCTCGGTCGACCGGTTCGGCAACGTGGCGACGAACGTCCGGCCGGAGCATCTCGACGCCCTCGGCCTCGAGCCGGGCGGGCGCGCCGAGATCCGCTTCGCGCTCGACCGCTACTACGCGCTCGTCGCCCGGACGTTCGGCGACGCGGCGGCCGGCGAGCTGCTCGTCTACGAGGACTCGTACGGCCTGGTCACGCTCGCCATCTCGAGCGGCGACGCCGCCCGCCTCACCGGGGCGAAGCCGGGCGACGAGCTGCGGATCGCCGTCGAATGACCGCCGGCCAGCGTTTCGCCCGCGCCGTCACCACGCTCGTCGTGCGCGCGCCGGGCGCCTGGCGACTCTTCCGCGGCCCGGTGGCCCGCATGTTCGACCGCATCGCGCCGGAGTGGGAGGGCCGGCGGACGGCGTCGATCCGCCTCGCGCCGGCGCTCGCCGGGCTCGACGCGCTGCCCGCGCCGCCCGCCCGGATCCTCGACCTCGGCACCGGGACGGGCGCGCTCGCCCGCGCGGCCGCCGGGCGCTTTCCCGCCGCCGAGGTCGTCGGCGTCGACGTCTCGAGCGGGATGATCGACGTGGCGCGGGGGCTCGCGGGGAGCCGTGAGCGCTACGAGACGGGCGACGCGTCCGCGCTCCCGTACGAGGACGGCTCGTTCGACCTCGTCACGCTGAACAACATGATTCCGTTCTTCGACGAGCTGGCCCGCGTGACGGCGCCCGGCGGGCACGTGCTCGTCGCCTACGCGCTCGGCGCGCGGACGCCGATCTGGGTGCCGCTCGACCGCGTCCGCGCGGAGCTCGAGCGTCGCGGCTTCGAGCACGTCGGCGATTTCGCCGCGGGCGACGGCGTCTCGCTCGTCGCTAGGCGGCGCTGACGCGGGCGGCGCCGTCGGCGACCGTCACGTCCCAGCGCCGGCCGAACGCGCGCACGCCCCTCAGGGCGAGCCCCTCCGCCCAGTCGGGCAGCGGCTCCTGCGAGACGCGCAGCGTCCGCGCGGCCGGGTCGGGCTCGAGCCCGAGCAGCGCGCGCAGGAGCAGCACGGGCGCGCCCGCCGCCCACGCCTGCGGCCGCGTCGAGGCAGGGACCGCGACCGGCGGCTCGCCGGCGGCGCGCTCGTAGCCTGCGAAGTGCTCCGGCAGGCGGTGCTCGAAGAACGGCGCGCAGTCGAGCAGCGCGCGCACGACGCGCTGCACGTCGCCGGCCCGTCCGGCGCGCGCCAGGCCGTAGGTGACGAGGGAGTTGTCGTGCGGCCACACGGTGCCGTCGTGGTAGGCGAGCGGGTCGTACGCGGGCTCGTCCGCGGCGAGCGTCCGCACGCCCCAGCCGGACCAGAGCGGCCCGGCGGTGAGCCGGCCGGCGACGGCGGCGACCCGTGCGGGCGGCACGATGCCGCTCCAGAGCAGATGGCCGATGTTCGACGCGAGCGCGTCGACGGGCCGCTTGTCTGCGTCGAGACCGAGGGCGTACCAGCCGCGATCCGGCAGCCAGAACGCCTCGTCGAAGCGCGACTGCAGCGCCGCCGCCTCGCGCTCGAGCCGCGCCGCCGTCTCCTCGTCTCGCCAGACGGCGCGGGCGAGCTCCGCCGTCCGCAGCTTCGCGTCGAAGACGTAGCCCTGCGCCTCGACCGGGGCGATCGGAGCGCGGGCGAGCGAGCCGTCGTGGAAGACCATCGAGTTCCACGAGTCCTTCCAGTTCTGGTTGTCGAGGCCGTACGGCGCCCGCCGCAGGTACTCGACGAAGCCGTCGCCGTCGCCGTCGCCCGGCCCGTCGATCCAGGAGAGGGCACGCCGGACGTTCGGCTCGAGCTCGCGCACGATGGCGTCCTCACCGCTCCAGCGCCACAGCTCCGAGAGGAGCACGAGGAAGAGCGGTGTCGCGTCGACCGTGCCGTAGTAGCGGTCGGCCCACACGAGCGCGGTCTTGCCGCGCCTGATCTCGTGCACGATCTTCCCCGGCTCGGCGTCGCGCCCGGGGTCGTCGTCGGCCGCCTGCGACTCGGCGAGCGCATGCAGCGCTCCCGCGGCCGCCTCGGGGCCGAGCGGGATCGTCTGGAACGCGACGATCAGCGTGTCCCGCCCGAAGAGCGTCATGAACCACGGCAGCCCCGCGGCCGGAACCATCTCGCTGCCGGCCCAGCGCAGCCGCAACGCGGCGAGGTCGGCGAGCGACCGCGTCCACGTCGGCTCGAGCGCCGGCTCGTGGGGCGCCGTCAGGCGCGGCACCGTGCGCCACCAGTGGGCGAGCGACTCGTCGCGCGCGCGCCGGTCGTCGCGCAGGCGCCGCTCGAAGGACGCGCCGTCGAGGGTCGGCGACCCGTCGAGCGCCCATTGGACGGCGACGAGCACGCGCCGCGACTCTCCCGGCGCGAGGCGAAGGCGGTAGCGAGCGGCGCCGTCGGCGGCCTCGTCCGGGGCGGGCGCAAGGTGGACGAGCGTCCGCGCCGGAAAGCCGTCGTCGGCGAACGCGAGCGTCGCCGGGTCGTCCCACCGCTCCGGTCGTGACGAGGCCGCCGCCTCCGCCGAGCCGGTGTCGACGACGCGCTTGACGGCGTGGATGTCGGCGAAGTCGGCGGCCAGCTCGACCACGAGCTCCGCCTCGATCTCCGCCGTCGACGGGTTCTCGACCGTGACTCGCTGCTCGAGGCCGCTGCCGACGAAGAGCTCGCGGCGCACCGTCAGCCCGTGCGGGCCCGTGAGCTCGAACGAGGCGACGTGCGGCGCCGCCTGTTCGAAGGCGGCGAGCTGGCTCCGCTCGCCGTCGATCGTAAGCACGAGGCGCGACAGGAAGCGGGTGTCGGCTGCGAAGAAGCCGGACGCCGCCGTGCTGCCGTCCACGTCGCCGCGCTCGTCGCAGACGACGAACGTCGACCCGTCGAGCACCGTGACGGGCAGGTCGATCTCCACCGGGCTCATTCGCCGATGGAGGCGCCGGTCTCGAGGTCGAAGAAGTGCAGCCGGCCGAGGTCGACCGACAGCTCGACCGTCTGCTCAGGCCGGACGGCGCTCGACGCGTCGAGCCTCGCGACGACGAGCGCCCGCGGGCTGCCGTCGCGCTCGGTGCGGAGCTCCGCGAGGTCGCGTGCCTCCTCCAGGTCGACCAGCCCTTCGAGGACGTCCTCGGCAAGCACCGGCGCCGCCTCCAGCTCGACGTGTGCGAGCTGCTCGGGGCCGAGCGCCTCGACGGCGCGGACGACGCCGCGCAGCCGGCCGCCGCTGCCCGCCGCCGCCTCGTCGAGCCCCTCCGGCCGGATGCCGAGCGCGATCTTCCGGCCCGCGTAGCCCGCGAGCGCCGGGCGGGCGTCCGGGAGCCGCAGCGTGTCCGCGCCGATGCGCCCGACGAGGCCGTCGCCGTTTCGCTCGATCGTCGCCTCGAGCACGTTCATCGCCGGGCTGCCGATGAAGCTGGCGACGAACAGGTTCGCGGGCCGCTCGTACAGCCGCTGCGGCGCGTCGAACTGCTGCAGCACCCCGCGGCGAAGCACGGCGACGCGGTCGCCCATCGTCATCGCCTCCACCTGGTCGTGCGTCACGTACACCGTCGTCACGCGCAGCCGTCGCTGGATGCGCGAGATCTCGGCGCGCATCTGGACGCGCAGCTTCGCGTCGAGGTTCGACAGCGGCTCGTCCATCAGGAACACCCGCGGCTCGCGGACGATCGCGCGCCCCATCGCGACCCGCTGACGCTGACCGCCGGAGAGCTGCCGTGGCTTGCGGTCGAGGTGGTCGGCCAGCCCGATGATGCGCGCGGTGTCCTCGATCCGCTTGCGCGCCTCCGCCTTGGGCACCTTGCGCATCCGCAGCGCGAAGCCGATGTTCTCGGCCACCGTCATGTGCGGGTACAGCGCGTAGTTCTGGAAGACCATCGCCACGTCGCGGTCGCGCGGCGGCAGGTTGTTGACGACGCGCTCGCCTATGCGGATCTCACCCTCCGAGATCTCCTCGAGCCCGGCGATCATCCGGAGCGCGGTCGTCTTGCCGCAGCCGGAGGGGCCGACGAAGACCACGAACTCGCCGTCGTGCACCTCCAGGTCGAGATCGGCGACGGCGCGGAAGCCGTCGCCGTAGGTCTTCGAGACGTGGTCGAAGGTGATCGCGGCCATCGCTACTCCTTCACCGCGCCGGAGGACACGTTCATGATCCGCCGCTGGAAGACGAAGAACAGGACTGCGACCGGGATCGTCATCAGCACCGACGCCGCGAGCTTCAGCGGGTAGCGGTTGCCGACGCCGAGCTGGCCGGAGGCGAGCTGGGCGACGCCCTTCGTCAGCGTGTTCAGGCCCGAGCTCTGCGCCGAGATGATGAAGTGCGCGAGCTCGTTCCATGAACCCTGGAACGACAGGATGAAGATGGTCACGAGCGCCGGCCGCGCCATCGGCAGCACGATCGACCAGTAGATCCGGAAGATGCTCGCACCGTCGATCCGGGCCGACTCCTCGACGCTGATCGGGATCGACTCGAAGAAGTTCTTCATGATGAAGACACCGGCCGCGTCGACGAGCAGCGGGATGATCATCCCGTAGTAGGTGTCGTACATCCCGAGCTGGCGGATCATCAAGAACTTCGGGATCAGCAGCACCACGCCCGGCACCGCCATCACGGCGACGATCGTCGCGAACGCGGCGCCGCGGCCGCGGAAGCGAAGCCGCGCGAGCGCGTAGCCTGCGAGGCTGTCGAGGAAGACGCGCAGGAACGTGACGCTCAGCGTCACGATCGCCGAGTTCTTCAGCCAGAGCAGGAAGTCCTGATCCTGGTAGAGCTGGCGGAACGCGCCCGTCGTGGCGGGCGACGGTGCGAGGGAGAGGGGATTCTGGGTCGCGTCCGGGTCGGTCTTGAACGACGTCACGACGGCGATCACGAACGGAAACACGTAGATGATCGCGATCGCGGCGAGGACGCCGTACGAGACGAGCTTCCCGACCCTGCGCCGCCGGGCGGCGCTCGCCTCGCTGCGGAGCGCGGTCGACGGCCGGCCGGCTGCGGTGGCCGAGCTCACGGCGCGCTTCCGCCCGGCTGGGCCTTCAGGAACCGCCGCCGGCGCGGCACGTGGTCGGGGCTCCGCGTCGCGAGCCTCGTCACGACGGTGAAGAAGACGATGATCGCAAAGAGGATGAAGGCGATCGCGGCGCCGACGCCCCATTCGTTGTTGTTGAAGGACTGGTTGAACGAGAGGAACGCCGGCGTCAGCGTCGTGTTCAGCGGGCTGCCCTTCGTGCCGACGTAGATCTGGTCGAACACCTGCCAGGTGCCGATGAGCCCGAGGGTCACGACGGTGAAGATCGTCGGGCGGATCATCGGCACGGTGATGTGCCGGAACTTGCGCCATTCCGTCGCTCCGTCGAGGGCCGATGCCTCGTTGATCGAGTCGTCGATGTTCTGGAGCGCGGCGAGAAAGAGCAGCATGAACGTCCCGGACGTCGTGAAGACGGCCATCAGGACGAAGACGCACATCGCGATCGACGGCCCGGACAGCCAGTCCCAGTAGCTGACGCCGAGGAAGAAGCCGTTCGCAAGCGACGACGGCGGACTGTGCACTCCGAACTGTCCGAGGACGACGTGGAACAGGCCGCGCGGGTCGTACAGCCACGACGGCCCGGTGGCGCCGAGATACGAGAGGAGCTTGTTGATCACCCCGGTCGGCGAGAACAGAAACAGGAAGAGGATGGTGATCGCGACCGAGCTCGTGACCGACGGGAAGTAGAACGCGGTCCGGAAGAACCCCACGAGCTTCACGCGGCGGTTCACGAGCACGGCGAGGAAGAGCGCCACGGCCGTCTGCACGGGCACGACGAACAGCACGTAGTAGAGGTTGTTTCGAAGCGAGGTGCCGAAGTTGTTCTGGTCGAGCCCCGGCGTCGTGAGCAGGTGGCGGTAGTTGGCGAGACCGACCCAGTGTGCGTGCGCTCCGAGCGGACTGCCGTTGCCGGTCCAGTCGGAGAAGCTGACCCAGACAGCCATCGCAATCGGCAGCACGAGGAAGAGCCCGAGGATCACGATCACGGGCGCGAGGAAGAGCCAGCCCGCCGCCGCCTCGTGGCCGCGGATGCCCGGCTCGCGCAGCCGTGTCGTAATGCTCGCCACCATGCCTCCCTGGCCGGCCCGCCCGCCGGCGGCGCGGAGCCGCCGGCGGGAGACACGGTCCTACTTGAGGATCGCCTGCAGCTCGCCGTTGACCCGATTCAGGATCGTCTTCGGGTCGGTGTTCGGGAGTCCCTGCAGCTGCTGGTTGAAGTCGCCGAGCACGGTGGCGATGTCGGGCACCGGCGGGATGCTCCGCGAGTAGTCGGCCGCCGCCAGGAACGCGGCGTACTGCGGGTACGTCTTCGACCACTCCTTGCGGTCGGCCATCACCGACGGCATGACGCCGAAGGCCTTCGCGTTCCCCATCTCGACCTTCGTCTGCGTCAGGTAGGTGATCGCCGCCATCGCGTCGGCCTTGTTCTTCGAGGCCGCCGCGAGGCCCCAGCCGCCGTCGTACTGGAGCGTGCCCCGGCCGGCCGGGCCCTTCGGGAGCTCGACGGCCTTCCAGCCGACGTTCGGGTAGTCGGCCTTCATCGCGCCCGCGATCCAGTTGCCCTCGATCGTCATCGCGCACATCGACTTGCCTAAGCCCTCGCCGCCCCAGCCGACGCCGAGCTGGTTCGTGAGCTTCATCGAGCCGTTCGCGAGCATCGACTTCACGAAGTTGAACGCGGTCTGGTTGGCCTTGCTGTTGACGGTGGCCGTCTTCCCGTCCTTCGAGACGAGCCAGCCGCCGGCCTGGAGCATGAACACGCCGAGGCGATGGAACTCGGGGTTGGTGCAGAGCCCGACCTGGCCGTTGCGCGTCAGCTTCTTCGCCACCGACGCGAGCTGCGCCCACGTCGTCGGGTAGTCCTTCGCCGTCAGCCCGGCGTTCTTCCAGGACGCGGTGTTGATGATCAGTGCGAGCGTCGAGAAGTCCTTCGGCGCCGCGTACAGGTGCCCTTTGTACGTGTACGCCGCGCGCAGGCTCGGGTAGAACGACTTCACGTTCTTCAGGTTGTCGAGCGGGGCGAGATCGCCGGCCTTCGCGTACGTGGCGACCTGGTCGTTGCCCAGGTAGAAGATGTCCGGCGGGTTGCCCGACGCGAATCCCTGGGCAAGCTGCTGGCCGAGGTCGGACGCGACGATGACGTTCAGCTGGATGCCGGTCTGCTTGGTGAACGCCTTGGCGGCGTTTCGGACCGCGTAGGTCTCGGCCGGGCCGGAGCTGCCGATCAGCGCCGTGACGGACGAGGCCTTGCCGGACGTCGGCGAGCCGAGCGCGGCGCCGGTCGCGAGCGCGAGCGCGCCGGTCGTGACCACGGCGAGCGCGAGGCGCCAGCGGGCGGTCGGGGTCGAGCGATGCACGAACACGAGTGTCCTCCTTGGGGGCAGTGCGAGACCCTCGAGCGAGGGGTTTCTCCGGTCTCAGGTCGGTTGGAACCGCTTCCACATGCTCTAGGCCGGGAGCGTACGGCCGCAAGAACGAGCTTGTCAAGGCTTCGTGGCTTGACTGGGATGCCGCTGGCAGGCCTATTGTTCGGGTGCTGTGGAATCCCTTCCGCCCGCTCCCGCGACGATCAGCGACGTCGCCGCGCGGGCCGGCGTCGGCGTCGGCACCGTCTCGCGGGTGCTGAACGGCCGCGCCAACGTCCGCCCGCTCACCCGCGCCCGCGTGCTGGAGGCGATCGACGCGCTCGCCTACCGGCCGAGCTCGGCTGCGAGGAGCCTGTCGCTGCGCCGGACGCACGTGATCGGCGTGGTCGTCCCGTTCTTCACGAGCCCGTCGGCGGTCGAGCGCGTGCGGGGCATCGCCTCCGTGCTCGCCCGCTCGCAGTACGACCTGATGCTCTTCGACGTCGAGTCGGAGGACCGGCGCGAGCACGCCTTCCGGCTGTTCGACCGCGGCGACCGCTCCGACGGCCTTCTGCTCGTCTCGCTCGTCCCGCCCGACGACGAGGTCGAGCGGCTGCAGGCGGCGCGGCTGCCGTGCGTCCTCGTGGACGCCCCGCATCCCGCCTTCCCGAGCATCGTGATCGACGACGTCCGCGGCGGCGAGCTGGCTGCCGCGCATCTGATCGGGCTCGGCCACCGCCGGATCGCGTTCATCGGCGACAAGCCGCCCGACCCCTTCCGCTTCGCGTCGAGCCGCGACCGGACGCGCGGGTACGAGCGTGCGCTGGCCTCCGCCGGGATCGAGGTTCGGCCCGAGTACGTGCGCGAGGGGACGCAGAGCCACCAGGTGGCCCGCGGCATCGCGATCGACCTCCTGCGCCTCCCGCAGCGGCCGACGGCGGTGTTCGCGGCTTCCGACGCACAGGCGCTCGGCGTCCTCGAAGCCGCCCGCATCCTCGGGATCCGCGTGCCGGAGGAGCTGTCGGTCGTCGGGTTCGACGACGTCGAGGTCGCCGCCTACACCGGGCTGACGACCGTGCGCCAGCCGCTCTACGAGAGCGGGAGCCACGGGGCGGAGCTCCTGCTGCGGCTCCTCGAGGGCGACGCCGCGAGCTCGGGCGGGCCGTACGTCGAGCAGCTTCCGGTCGAGGTGGTCGTCCGGTCGACGACCGGGCCGCCGCCCGGGTGAGCCGTCCTTGCACGGGCCTCCGGACCGTCGTAAGCTCCGGGCACAGAGACGTTCGCGACGCGGTTGCACCGGTCCGGACGTCTCTTTTTCGTGCGCGCGCGGCGGCTACACTGCGGGCCGCGGCGAGGTAGCTCAGCTGGTAGAGCACACGGCTGAAAACCGTGGTGTCGCCGGTTCAAGTCCGGCCCTCGCCATGTGAAAGACGTCGCGGACCCGGCGCTCGCGCCGGAGGGCCACCGCCGGATCGAATGGGCGCGGGCGCACATGCCGGTGCTCGCCGCGCTCGCGCCGCGGCTCGCCGACGGCGCCCTGGCCGGGCGGCGCGTCGCGGTGGTCGTGCACCTCGAGGCGAAGACGGCGTGCCTCGTCCTCGCGCTCCGCGACGCGGGCGCCGAGGTGATCGCCGCGGGCTCGAACCCGCTCTCCACCCAGGACGCGGTCTGCGCCGCGCTCGCCGAGCACGGGGTCGAGGTGCACGCCCGGCACGGCGCGAGCGCGCAGGAGTTCACCGCCGACCTGCTCTCCGTCGCCGCCCGCGGCCCCGAGCTCGTGCTCGACGACGGCCTCGAGCTGACGCGGCGGATCGCCGAGCATCGCCGCGCCCAGCTCGCGCGGCTCGACGGCGTCAGCGAGGAGACGACCACCGGCGTCATGCGCCTGCGGGCGCTCGAGGCGGAGGGGCTGCTGACGTTCCCGGCGGTCGCCGCCAACGACGCGCGCTGCAAGCACCTGTTCGACAACCGCTACGGCACGGGCGAGACGTCCCTGACGGCGATCCTCGCGCTCACCAACGTGCTCGCGGCCGGCCGGGCGTTCTGCGTCGTCGGCTACGGGCACGTCGGGCGCGGGCTCGCAAGCGCCGCGCGCGGTCTCGGCGGCCGCGTCACCGTCGTCGAGGTCGACCCGGTCCGGGCGCTGACGGCGCACCTGGACGGGCATCGCGTCCTGCCGCTGCACGACGCGCTCGTCGACGCCGACGTCGTCGTCACCGCGACGGGGCTGGCGGACGTCATCGGCGCGGACGCGCTCGACCGGTTGAAGGACGGCGTCGTCCTCGCGAACGCCGGCCACTCGGACCGCGAGCTCGACGTGGCCGCGCTCGCCGAGGCGGCCGACGAGGTCGTCGAGTCGCGGCGGCGCGTGCGCACCTACATCGTCGGCGGGCGGCGGATCCACCTCCTCGCGAACGGCGCGCTCGTCAACATCGCGGGGCTCGACGGCAACCCGATCGAGATCATGGACCTCTCGTTCTCGGTGCAGGCGCTGTCGCTGCACCGGCTCGCCGCCGGCGGCCTCGAGCCGGGCGTCCAGGCGTTCCCCGCCGAGCTGGACGACCTCGTCGCCCGCACGAAGCTGCGCACCCTCGGGATCGAGCTCGACCAGCCGACCGCGGCGCAGCTCGCGTTCCGCGGCGCCTGGTCCGAGCTCGCGTAGATTCCCCTCGCATGGACGAACGCAGGACGCGGCGGCCGGTGGCCGTTCTCGGCGCCGGGCTCGACCTCGGGCAGGGCCGCCGCGGCGTCGACATGGGTCCGTCGGCGATCCGCTACGCGGGCCTCGCCGCCCGGATCCGGGCGCTCGGGCGCGAGGTGCGCGACCTCGGCGACGTGCGCGCGCCCGTCCCCGAGGCGACCGAGGTGGGAGACTCCTCGGCCCGGTACCTCGCGCCGATCACGCGTGCCTGCGAGCTCGTCGCGGAGGAGGTGGCGGCCGTCTCGTCGTCGGGGCAGGTGCCGCTCGTGCTCGGCGGCGACCACTCGATCGCGATGGGGACGCTCGGCGGCATGGCGAAGGCGCACGGCCCCGGCGCGGTGCTCTGGATCGACGCGCACGGCGACCTCAACCGCCCCGCCACCTCGCCGACCGGCAACGTCCACGGCATGCCGCTCGCCGCGGCGCTCGGCGCCGCGGGCCCCGCGTTCGCGGCGGCCGGGTACCCGACGCCGAGCGTCGAGCGCGCCGTGCTGGTCGGGGTGCGCTCGCTCGACGCGGGCGAGCGGGCGCTGATCCGGGAGCTCGGCCTGCGCGTCTACACGATGAGCGAGCTCGACGACCGCGGCGTCCAGGCGTGCGTGCGCGAGGCGATCGAGCAGCTCGCCGGCGCGGCGTTCGTGCACGTGAGCCTCGACCTCGACGCCGTCGACCCGATGTTCGCACCCGGCGTCGGCACGCCGGTCCGCGGCGGGCTGTCCTACCGTGAGGCGCACCTCGCGCTCGAGCTCGTCGCCGAGTCGGGGCTCGCCGATTCGCTCGACGTCGTCGAGGTGAACCCGATCCTCGACCGCGAGAACGAGACCGGCCGGCTCGCCGTCGAGCTCGTGGCGAGCGCGCTCGGCGCGCGCATCCTCTAGCCCGCGTCGTCCTCGTAGAAGACGGAGCCCTTCAGCTCGTCCGGCAGGCAGTCGACGCCGAAGCCGCGCGGGTCGTCGTGCGGGTAGACGTAGCCGTCGCCCCGGCCGAGCTTGCGCGCGCCCGGATACGCCGCCGAGCGGAGCGCCGCCGGCGGCAGCAGGTTCCCGCGCTCGCGCACGGCGGCGGTCGCCCGCTCGAGCGCGACGTAGGACGCGTTCGACTTCGGCGCCTTCGAGAGGTAGACGGCCGCCTGCGCCAGGTTCAGGCGCGCCTCCGGCAGGCCGACGTGCTCGACGGCCTGCGCGGCGGCGACGGCGACGACGAGCGCCTGCGGGTCGGCGTTGCCGATGTCCTCGGAGGCGAGCACGATCATGCGGCGGGCGATGAAGCGTGCGTCCTCGCCGCCCTCGAGCATCGCCGCCAGGTAGTAGACCGACGCCTGCACGTCGCCCGCGCGGGTCGACTTGATCCACGCCGAGATGAAGTCGTAGTGGCGGTCGCCGCCCTTGTCGTAGGCGAGCGGCCGCTTGCGCGCGGCGTCGTCGACATGCCGCGGCTCGAGCGCCGCGCCCTCCGCGTCCGCCGTCTCCACCGACAGCTCGAGGATGTTCAGCGCGTTCCGCGCGTCGCCGCCCGCGCGCAGCGCGATCAGCTCCTCGACCTCCTCCGGCAGCGCCGCTTCGAGCGCGGCGGCGCCGCGCCGCACCACCGCCCGCAGGTGGTCGAGCGAGAGCGCCTCCAGCTCGTAGACCTGGGCGCGGGAGAGCAGCGCCGAGTTCACCTCGAAATACGGGTTCTCGGTCGTCGCGCCGATCAGCGTCAGCAGCCCCTGTTCGACGCCGGGCAGGAGCGCGTCCTGCTGCGCCTTGTTGAAGCGGTGGATCTCGTCCAGGAACAGGATCGTCCGGCGCCCGCTCGCCCCCAGCCGCTCGCGCGCCCGCGCGAGCACGTCGCGGACGTTTGCGACCGTTGCGGAGACCGCGGAGAGCTCCTCGAACTCGGCGCCCGTCGTGCGCGCGACGATCCGCGCGAGCGTCGTCTTGCCGGAGCCCGGCGGCCCGTAGAGGATCATCGACGGCACGCGGTCCTGCTCGATCGCGAGCCGCAGCGCCCGTCCCGCCCCGACGACGTGCTCCTGCCCGACGAAGTCGCCGAGCGAGGCCGGGCGCAGGCGCTGCGCGAGCGGCGCGGAGGCGTCCAGGCGCCGCCCGGCCGCGTCGCTGAAGAGGTCGCCCACGGCGAAAGTATGCTCTGGTCGGGCATGACCGACGCATGGGGCCTCGGCACGTACGAGCGGCTCGCCGCCCGCTTCGGGCCGGTCCAGGACCAGCTGCTCGAGCGCCTGCGCGTCACCGCCGACGACGACGTGCTCGATCTCGCCACCGGCGGCGGCGGGCTCGCGCTCCGCGCGGCCCGGCTCGGCGCGCGTGTGACGGCGATCGACGCGAACGAGGCGATCGTCGCGCTCGCCGTCGGCCAGGTCGCCGGCGAGGGCGTGAACGTCACCTTCGACCACGGCAACATCGAGTACCTGCCGTACGACGACCGCTCGTTCGACGTGCTCGTTTCGAGCTTCGGGCTGATCTTCGCGCCCGACCACGCGAACGTCGCCGCCGAGCTCGCACGCGTCGCGCGTCCCGGCGCCCGCCTCGGCTTCACCGCCTGGAAGCCGAACCCGAAGCTCGGGGAGCTGTACCGCCGCTTCACCGAGGAGCCGATCGAGGGCCGTGAGGCCTACGAGTGGGGCCGGGAGGACCACGTCGAGGACATGCTCGGCGAGGACTTCGAGCTCGAGTTCGAGGACGGGACGGTGTGGCTCGAGGCCGAGTCGGGCGAAGAGATCTGGCAGCTCTTCTCGGAGTCGGCGCCGCCGGTCATCTCGCTCGTCCAGCGGCTGTCCGCAGAGGACGTCGAGGCGCTGCACCAGGCGTTCGTCGACCTCTACGAGAGCTACCGCTCGGACGACGGGGGCATCCGGGCGCCGCGCCGGTATCTGCTCGTCCTCGGCACGAGGAAATGAGCGAGGTCGCCGGGCTCCTCCAGGAGCTGATCCGGGTCGACACGACGAACCCGCCCGGGAACGAGACCGCCGCCGCCGCCCTCCTCCGCGACTACCTCGAGGCCGCGGGCGTGGAGTGCGGCCTGTACGCGCGGGTCCCCGAGCGCGCGAACCTCGTCGCGCGGATCCGCGGCCGGGGCGACGGCCCCTCGCTCGCGCTCCTCTCGCACACCGACGTCGTCCCCGCGACCCGTGACGAGTGGCGGCGCGACCCGTTCGGCGGCGAGCGCGTGGGCGACGAGATCTGGGGGCGCGGCGCGCTCGACATGAAGGGGCAGGTGGCGGCGTCCGCCGTCGCGATCGCCTCGCTCGCGCGCGACGGCTGGCGAGGCTCGGGCGACCTCGTCTTCGTCGCGGCCGCCGACGAGGAGGTCGGCGACGGGTACGGCCTGCAGTGGCTCGTCGAGGAGCATCCGGACGCGGTGCGGACGGACTTCGCGCTCAACGAGGGCGGCGGCGAGCGCGTCGTGATCGGCGGCACGCCGGTCTACCTCTGCAGCACCGCCGAGAAGATGAGCGCGCCGTTCCGCCTGCTCGTGCACGGCCGCAGCGGGCACGCGTCGATGCCGTCGATCGCCGACAACGCGCTCGTCAAGGCGGCGCCGCTCGTCGCCCGGCTCGGCGGCTTCTCGGTCGAGCCGCAGCTGATCCCGGAGGTGGAGGGGTTCTTCCGGGCGGTGCTCGGCGAGGCGCCCGCGCCGGGCGGCCTGCTCGAGGCGGCGCGCCGCCTCGGCGCGCCGGCGGTCGAGGTCGTCGAGCCGCTCCTCGGCGCGACCGTGTCGCCGACCCAGGCGCACGCGTCGGAGCGGCGCAACGTCGTCCCCGGCCTCTGCGAGATCACGGTCGACGTCCGGCTCCTGCCGGGCCAGACGCCGGCCGACGCCGAAGCCGCGCTGCGCGCGTGCCTCGGTGAGGGCGACTACAAGCTCGTCAACGTCGAGGCGATCGGGGGCACGCGCTCGCCGATCGGCGGGCCGCTGTGGGACGCGGTCGCCGCATTCGTCGAGGACGAGGAGCCGGGCGCCGTCGCCGCGCCGACCTGCTGCGCCGGCTTCACCGACTCGCACTGGGTGCGCGACGCGTTCGGGACGACGGCGTACGGGTTCTTCCCGGCCCGGGCGATCGACCCGGAGCTCGCGGCGCGGCTCGTCCACTCCGCCGACGAGCGGGTGCCGGTCGCCGACCTGGAGCTCGGCGCCCGCTTCCTCCGCCGTGCGGCGGAGACCGTCTGTGCTTGAGCTCTGGGAGCCGCAGGGGGCGCTCGAGGCGCTCGAGCGGTGGCTCGCCGACGAGCTCCGCGACGGGCTCGTCGCCGACGTGTACCTCGGCTACCGGCTCGCCGAGACGCTGCGCCGCACGCCGTCGCCGGCGCCGCCGGAGCCGTGCCCGCTGCCGGCGCTCGCCGCGCAGGTGCGGCGGGAGCGCCCCCCGGGCGGCCCGTTCCGGGTGGGCGCGTGGGAGTCGACCTGGAGCGACGCCGGGCACGAGGCGGCGGTCGCCGAGGTGCGCGCCGCGATCGCGCGCGGCGACGTCTACCAGGTGAACCTCGTGCGCCACCTCTGGGCGCCGTTCGACGGCGACCCGTCCGGGCTCGCTCCGGCGCTCGCGCCGCTGCGGCCGCTCGAGCCGAGGCCGTTCCTCGGCCACGGCTACGCGATCGTGTCCGCCTCGCCCGAGCTCTTCCTCGCGCGCGCCGGCCGCCGCATCTGGACGAAGCCGATCAAGGGCACCCGTCCGGCGGGGGAGGACGTCGAAGGGGAAAAGGACTCCGCCGAGCACGTGATGATCGTCGACCTCGAGCGCAACGACCTGTCCCGGGTCAGCGTCCCCGGCTCGATCCGCTGGCCCGAGCTGCAGGCCCAGCACGAGCTCGCGGGCGTGACGCACCTCGTCTCCACCGTCGAGGGCACGCTGCGGCAGGGGGTCGGCCTGGCCGAGATCCTCGCCGCGACCTTCCCGGGAGGGTCGATCACCGGCGCGCCGAAGATCGCCGCCATCGACGAGATCGCGCGGCTGGAGCCGGTCGGCCGGGGCGCCTCGATGGGCGCGCTCGGCAGCGTGCGCGCGAACGGCGACTTCGAGCTCGCCCTGACGATCCGCACCTTCGCCGTCGCCGAGGGGCGCATCCACCTGTGGGTCGGCGGCGGGATCGTGTGGGACTCCGACGCCGCCGCCGAGCTCGAGGAGACCCGCGTCAAGGCGCGCCCGCTGCTCGCGGCGATCGGCGCGGCGGTGGCGGCGTGAAGGCGGCGACCGCGGCCCGCGGCCTCGTCGCCGACGGCGAGCCGGTCTTCCGCGCCGACGACGAGGCGCTGCTGCGCGGCTCCGCGGCCTTCGAGACGCTGCGCGTCTACGCCGGGCGGCCCTTCCTGCTCGGCGAGCACGTCGCGCGCTTCCGCGCGTCGATCGACGCGCTCGGGCTCGAGCCCGTCGACGACCCGGCGCTGCGCGAGCTCGTCGCCGCCGTGCTCGGGCCGGGGGACGGGGTGCTCCGCCTCTACCGCACCTCGTACGACCTCGTGGCGACGCTCGCCGACCTGCCGCCGGGCCTCGACGAGCAGCGCCGGCGGGGGCTCCGTCTGCGCACCACCGACCTCGGCGCACCGACGATCCTCGCCGGCGTGAAGGCGACCAGCTACGCCGACGCCTTCGCGGCGCGCCGCGCCGCGGAGCGCGCCGGCGCCGACGACGCGCTCTTCCTCGCCGGCGGCGTCGTGCTCGAGACGGCGACCGCGAACGTCTGGTGGCGCCGCGGCGACGAGCTGTTCACGCCTGCGCTGCGGGCGGGCGTGCTGCCGGGCGTGACGCGCGGCTTCTTCCTCGGCATCGAGGCGGCGACGGAGGGCGTGTTCGACGTCGCCGAGCTGGCGGCCGCCGACGAGGCGTTCACGACCTCGTCGATCCGCGAGGTGATGCCGGTGGTCGAGCTCGACGGCCGGCCGGTCGGCGACGGCCGCCCCGGTCCGGCGGCGGCACGGCTGCAGGCGGCGTTGCGGCTACGCTCAGCGCCGTGAGCGAACGCATCCGGCTGGGGGGCATGGCGCTCGGGAACGGCGTGCTCGTGCACGGCCCGTCGAGCTGGGCGTGCGCCGTGCGTACCGAGGACGGCGAGCTGAAGGTGGCCGCCGCCCGCAAGCGGTTCCGGGCCGCCGACGTCGCCAATCCGCTCCTGCGCGGCCCGGCGCGGCTGGCCGAGGTGTTCGCGCTCCTGCCGGTCGTGAAGCGCGCGCTGCCCGAGGCGCGCCTGCCGATGCAGCGCCCGCACGTGCTCGCCTCGATGCTCGGCAGCGCGCTGCTCGTCCAGGGCGTGCGCCGCACCGCTGTGCGTCCGCTGGCGCGCGAGCTCGTCACCGCCCTCCTCTCGGCGGCGCCGGCGGCGCTCGCGCTGCGCGGCGGCGAGCTCGCCGCCTACCACGGCGCGGAGCACATCTCGATCGGCAGCTACGAGCACGGTGAGGCGCGGCCGCGCGAGCACGAACGGTGCGGGTCCCATCTGGTCGGGCCGATGCTGCTCACGACCGCGGCCGGCAACCTCGCCGCGGAGCGCGCGCCCGAGCGTCTGCGCGGCACCGCGCGCGTCGCGGGCGCGCTCGGCGCGGTCGCCGCGTCGGTGGAGATCTTCGGCTGGATGACCCGGCACCCCGAGAGCCGCGTCGCGCGCGCCCTCGCACTGCCGGGGCACGAGCTGCAGCATCGCTTCGGCACGCGCGAGCCGACGCCCGAGCAGCTCGAGGTGGCGGAGGCGGCGCTGCGGGCGTGTCTGGAGCTGGAGCGGTGATCACGACCCGGAAGCGCCTCGATCCGGCGGTCTTCGACCTTCCGGTCGAGAAGATGCGCGCCGGCTGGTATTCGGACGCGTACTTCAACCACACGCGGGCGGCGCTGCTCGAGGACGGCCGCCACCCGCACGTCGTCATGCAGGTCTTCCAGAAGCAGCGCGCGTACCTCGGCGGCATGGACGAGGCGATCGCGGTGCTGAAGCTGTGCGCCGAGGACTTCGACGCGCTCCGGGTCTCGGCCCTCTACGACGGCGACCTGATCGAGCCGTACGAGACCGTGATGACGATCGAGGGCGACTACACGACCTTCGCCCATCTCGAGACCGTCTACCTGGGGGTGCTCGCGCGGCGAACGCTGATCACGACGAACGTCGTCAACGTCCTGCGCGCGGCGGCGGGGAAGCCGGTGATCTTCATGCCGGCACGCCACGACCACCACCGC
>Ga0070741_10005399_pt1 | contig 28474 bp, 27 predicted proteins | sample Coa_R1_4_FD_66440 | JGI IMG/M metagenome (GOLD analysis project Ga0070741, IMG submission 66440) | Surface soil microbial communities from Centralia Pennsylvania, which are recovering from an underground coalmine fire - Coalmine... | ecosystem: Environmental > Terrestrial > Soil > Unclassified ... | reverse complement strand
CTCTGGCGCGGCGTGATGGAACGGGGGGCCCTCGAGCGGACGAAGCAGTGGCACCGCGCGATCCTCGAGGGTCTCGAGGCGCGAGACCCCCAGGTTGCGACCGCCGCCGACCTCATGCACCTCGCCGAGGGCGAGGCCTGGCTACGGCGCGCGCTCGGCGTCGGCGCGAACGGCGAAGCGCAGGACGGAGCCTAGGCGTGGCCACGACCATCACGCGGGTCGTCGCGCGGGACATCCGCTTTCCGACCTCGCGCGAGCTGCACGGGAGCGATGCCCTCAACGTCGACCCGGACTACTCGGCCGCCCACGTCGTGCTCGAGACGGACGCACCCGGCGGGCTGGCGGGCCACGGCCTGGCCTTCACGACGGGCCGCGGCACCGAGGTCGTCGTGGCCGGCGTCCGGGCCTACGCGCCGCTTGTCGAGGGGCGGACGCTCGAGTCGATCGTCGCCGACCTGGGCGGGTTCTGGCGATCGCTGGCGCTGGAGAGCCAGATCCGCTGGCTCGGCCCGGAGAAGGGCGTCATCCACATGGCACTCGCCGCGATCGTCAACGCGGTGTGGGACCTCTACGCGAAGGCGGAGGGCAAGCCTCTCTGGAAGCTCCTCGCAGACATGGAGCCGGAGCGCCTCGCGTCCTGCATCGACTTTCGCTACATCGAGGACGCGATCACGCCGGCCGACGTCGTCGAGATTCTGCGACGGAACGCCGGCTCCCGCCGCGAGCGCGAGGAGGAGCTCGCGCGGAACGGATATCCCGCCTACACGACGTCGGCGGCGTGGCTCGGGTATCCGGACGACAAGCTGCGCGCTCTTTGCAGGGCCGGGACGGCGGCCGGCTGGTCGGCCTTCAAGATGAAGGTCGGCGCGTCGCTCGAGGACGACATCAGGCGTGCCCGGCTGATCAGGGAGGAGATCGGCCCGGACGCCCGGCTGATGATGGACGCCAACCAGCGATGGGGAGTCTCCGAGGCGATCGAGAACATGAGCGAGCTCACCGCCTTCGACCCGTGGTGGATCGAGGAGCCGACGAGCCCCGACGACGTGCTCGGCCACGCTCGGATCAGGCAGGCGATCGCTCCCGTGCGGGTCGCCACCGGCGAGCACGTGCAAAACCGGATCGTCTTCAAGCAGCTGATGCAGGCCGAGGCGATCGACTTCTGCCAGCTCGACGCCTGTCGTCTCGGCGGCGTGAACGAGGTGCTCGCCGTCCTGTTCATGGCGGCCAGGTTCGGGATCCCCGTCTGTCCGCACTCCGGCGGAGTCGGCCTCGGCGAGTGCGTCCAGCACTTCTCGTTCTTCGACTACGTCGCCGTCAGCGCGTCGCTCGAGGACAGGGCCGTCGAGTACGTGGACCACCTGCACGAGCACTTCCTGCACCCGGTGGTCGTCGCCGGAGGCCGCTACCGGCTCCCGACGTTTCCCGGGTACTGCGTCGCGATCCACGACGACAGCTTCGCCACGTACGAGTTCCCGGAAGGAGAGGTCTGGAGAGAGCCTGCGGCGGCCCCGGTCTGAGTGATCGTCGACAGCCATCAGCACTTCTGGGATCTGCGACGGTTCGACTACCCGTGGCTGACGGACGAGCTGCGGGCGATCCGTCGGAGCTTCGGCCCGGCCGACCTCGAGGCACTGCTCACCGAGCGGGGGGTGAAGCGGACAGTCGTCGTGCAGGCGATCTCGTCGTTCGACGAGACGCGCTGGCTTCTGGAAGTCGCTGCGCGGACCCGCTTCGTCGCCGGGGTCGTCGGGTGGGTCGACCTCGCCGATCCTGCGGTCGGCACCGCCCTGGCCGCGCTGCGAAGCGGGGAACACGGCCAGTATCTCGTCGGCATCCGCCACCAGGTCCACGACGAGCCCGATCCGGCCTGGCTCCTCCGCGACGAGGTGCAGCGGGGGCTGCGTGAGGTCGCCGCCGCCGGCCTCGCGTACGACCTCCTCGTCCGGACGCGCGAGCTCCCCGCGGCCCTCGAGACCGCCCGCTCGCAGCCCGGGCTGCGGCTCGTGATCGACCACATCGCCAAGCCGCCCATCGAGGACGGGGAGATGGTGGGCTGGGAGCGGGCAATGGCGCCTTTCGCCGAGCTCGGCAACGTCTACTGCAAGCTCTCGGGCATGGTCACCGAGGCCGACTGGAACGCGTGGAAGCCGGCGGATCTCGCGCCGTACGTGCAGCAGGTCCTCGAGTGGTTCGGCGAGGAAAGGCTGATGTTCGGCTCGGACTGGCCCGTGTGCCTTCTCGCCGCGTCCTACGGCGACGTGATGGACGCGCTCGACGCCGCCGTCGGCGACCTCTCGGACAGCGCACGCGCCGGCATCTACGGAGCGAACGCTGCCGCCTTCTACGGGCTGACAGCGTGACGGCGAAGGTCGCGCTCGTCACCGGGGCCGCCCACGGGATCGGCAGGGCGTGCGTCGAGGCGTTCGCGGCCGCGAGCTGGAAGGTTGTCGCCGTCGACCTCGACGGAGACGAGCTCGCCCGCCTCGGCGAGCAGCACCGCGGCGCGGTCGTGGCGGTGCGCGGCGACGTTGCCGAGCGGCAGACGAGCCTGCGCGCCGTCGACGAGGCGGTGGCTCGCCACAGCCGGCTCGATTGCGCCGTCGCCAACGCCGGCGTCAACCTCCCCAAGCTCGTCGACGACACGACGGACGACGAGTTCGACCGCCTGATCGACGTCAACCTGAGAGCTCCCGTCTACCTGGCGCAGGCCGCGCACCGCCACCTGGCGGACAGCGGCGGCAGCCTCGTCATCGTCGCTTCCAAGACCGGCCTTGTCGCGCAGCGGAACTCGCCGATCTACGTGGCCACGAAGGGAGCCGCAGTCCAGCTCGCACGCGCCCTCGCGCTCGACTGGGCCCCCGAAGGCATCCGCGTCAACGCGCTCTGTCCAGGGATCGTGGACACGCCCATGCTGCGCTCGTTCGTCGGAGACCTGCCGGATCCGGAGGCCGCGTGGAGGGAGCACGAGGGGGCGCAGCCGCTCGGTCGGCTCGCGCGACCCGAGGAGTGCGCGGCTGCAGTGCTCTTCCTGGCGTCGGAGGGCGCCTCGTTCATCACGGGAGTTGCGCTTCCCGTGGACGGCGGCTTCACGGCGGAGTGACGACGATTGCGCCGAGAGGCGGATCAGTGCCGAGCTCCGACGCCTTGCCGCGTCTGCGGGCAAAGCGGCAGGACCATCAACGGCTCGCGGCGGCTGGGCCAAGTCGAACTCGTTCATCAGATCGCCCAGCCCGGGGGCGGCTTCCCGCACGGAGGGCGGCGGATCGGGCCCGCCGTCCGTGGCCGGATCGAGACGTACGGGTCCCCTCAAAGGACGCAGTACTCGATCCGCATCCGGTGGCGGACGGCGATCGGCCTGACTCAACCAGGCGCGTAATCCCGAGGGTCGCGGGCACGGCAACCGGGCGACTGTGGGGACGCTCGAGCGGACGGCGGCGCTGGCGGCGCGGCCGGACGAGCTCGAGGTCGTGTTCGGGCTGAAGGTGTCGGTGGAGGGAGGCGTGATCGTGGCCAGCGCGGCGGGCGGGCGACGCTGCAGGTCACCGGTCAGTACCGGCGACGCGCGGCAGAGACCGCCGCCGAACAACCGCTGGCAGGCGGCACGGGCTCGCCGGCGTGAACGGGCGGCGCAGGTTGACGCGCGCCTGCCGGGGTCTGGGGCGAGTGCTCGACCCGATCGGCGCACCGGCGGCGACATGCTTCCAGCTCCGACCGCACGCGTGGAACGGCCGTGGAACGACGAAGCGGCCGGCAGCGGCGAGAGACGGCGGCGCCGTGCGCGCCCGGTCGAGGCGCTTTTGGATCAACGGAGCCTGACGGCGGCTTACGACCGGTCGATCGGGGCGCGGTCCGATTCAGTGCTTCGACCTCGGGCTCGCGCTCGCGGTAAAGGCGCGCCTCCTCGGCGAGGCCGGCGCGAAACTCAGTGAGGGCGCGGAGCAGCGCGTCGACCTTGTGCAGCGAGTTCTCAACGTTGAGCTCGGAGTGAAGCTCGACTCGAGGCTGATCCGCTCCGAGAAGTCCGCGATCTCGAGGATGATCCGGCTGCGGGTTGACGTACAGCTGCCCTCGTAGCCGAACCAGGTCACGCCTCGTGACCTCGCGGTCGGTACGCGTTCCGCGACGTACGCGATTTTCCGTAGGCTCGCGCGATGGAGGTCTTCAACCTGAACGGCGACGAGTGGAACCTGGAGACCGAGCACGAGGACTACGTGTTCAAGGACTGCTGGGTCGGCGCGCGGATCGGCGCCGAGTTGATCGGCGGCAGCATGTACGAGGTCGCCCCGGGCAAGAAGCAAGGGCCCTACCACACCCACCACGGGAACGAAGAGTGGGCGATCGTCCTCCGCGGCCGGCCGACGCTGCGGACGCCCGAGGGCGAGCGCGAACTCGCCGAGGGCGACGTCGTCTGCTTCAAGCGCGGGAAGGCGGGCGCGCACCAGATCGTCAACAGCACCGGCGAGCCCGTGCGCGTGCTCATGCTCTCCACGCTGCTGCTGCCCGACGTCGTCGAGTACCTCGACAGCGGCAAGGTCTCGGCGACGAGCCCGGCCGACGGGCGCCTGTTCCGCGCGCGCGTCGGCCCTGAGCTCGAGTACTGGGACGGCGAGTAGATGTCCTCGACGTAGGCGGCGACGTAGGCGCCGCAGTGGAAGCCGGGGAGGTTGAGGAAGCGGCGCACGTCGACGCACGCCTTGTAGGGATTCGGCGTCGGCTCTCCCTGCCTAGCCGGCTATGGCTCGGCAGAGCACGCGCCGATCACCTCCCAGGCGCGTTCGAGATGTCCTCACCGGACAGATCGTTCGCGAGTGCGCCGCGTTCCCACAGCCGACTCTTGCGGGCCGCGCGGACAACCAGAACCGAGTCGTCCTCGAGGTCGATCTCCGTGTCGCGCAAGGAGGACCTCACCCGGTCGCAGCCCACTCAGGGCTGCGAACGTGATCAGTCGCGGCTCTGCGCACCACCGACGCTAGGTACTCCACTTCGGCGACGCCGAGGAAGACGGGCGGATGCTCGACGTGCTCAAAGGCTTTCAGGGCCAGCCGATCGAGCTGCCGCGCCGGAAGACGTGGCAGCCCGATCGGGATCTCCTGGCCAGCCGATTCGACCTTCAGCGGCGCGGCCTAGCGAGCCTTCTCGACGAACGGGGCCAGGACGAGGTCCCAGCCGCTGTCATAGTTGTCGCGCATTTCCGCGGCGCCGGCTCCGGCCTGCTCCCAGTTGCGGTGCTCGAGCTCCACGCGCGTGGCGCCGTCCTCGGGTGAGAACGTCACCTCGATCTCCGTCGGCCCCGCCCGCTCCGGGTTGACGTTCCAGGCGAGGACGAGCCGCTTGGGCGGCTCCCAGGCCGTCACTCGGCCCCAGTGCTCGCGCTTGCCGCCCTCGGCCAGCTCGTACATCGCGCCGCCCTCGCGCGGCTCGAGGATTACGTCGGTGACCGCCTCGTGGTGGATCGAGTGCGTCTTCGTCGGCCACCAAGTCGCCACCTGGGCGGTGAAGACCTCGAAGGCCCGTTCGGGGCTGCACTCGACCCGCAGGCTCTTGCGAACGGGCGCGATCGTGGCTGTTTCGGTCATCTGTCGCTCCTTTCGCCCTCCGCCGCCCGTTTGAAGGCGTCGAGGGCATCCGTCCAGAAGTCTTCGAACCAGGTGCGCACCTGGCCGAAGCCCTCCGGATTGACTTCGTAGATCCGTCTCGTCCCGACCGCGTGGTCGCGGACGAGGCCCGCCTCCTTCAGGACGCGCAGGTGCTGCGAGACGGCCGGCCGGCTGACCGGCAGGCCGCGTGCGAGCTCGACGACCGGCTTGGGCCCGGAGCGGAGCCGTTCGAAGATCGCCCGCCGGGTAGGGTCGCCGAGCGCATCCATCGGGTGTACGTAAGCCATGGCTTACGATAAGCCTACACTTACCGTCGCGCCGACGTCAAGGGTGCTGGCGCCCGCGTTCCTGCTCGTCGCCGCGGCGACGCTGTTCGCCTTCCTCTCGATCGGGGTAGCACTGCCGGTTCCTCCCCGCTACACGGAGCCGCCCGCGGGCCGGCTCGGCGACCTGCGCGGCCGGCGGCCGCTGATGATCGGCGGAGCGCTGATGGTGGTCGGCGCGGCGGGCCTAGTCGCTGCGGAGCACATCGCTCCCGTCGTCGGGCTGCGACTGCTGACGGGCATCGGCGAGGCGCTCTTCCTCGTCGGCGGCATCAGCGTCGTCAACGACCTCGCACCGGAGCACCGTCGCGTCGAGGCGGTCAGCCCGTACACGATCGCCTCCTACAGCGGGCTCGCGATCGGGCCTGTCGGGTGCGAGCGTTCGCAGGGATGTCGACCGCTGCGGCGACTTCCTCTGCCCTCGGCGCCGCACGTGGCGACGTTCCGCTGGCTCAGCGGCGTCGCCAGCAAGGGTGCCCAGATGTCGACGGCCCCCACGACGCTACAAGTGATCCACCAAGTCCACGACGTTGGCCATCCGCTCCGGATGCCCGTCGAGGTAGAGCGGCAGGTTGAGGCAGAAGAGCTCGATCGAACGCATCCAGCCTTCGGGGGTGCCGCCTGAGATATGCGACGTGACGATCACGTTCGGCAGGCGCCAGAGCGGGCTCTCGGGCGGCAGCGGCTGCGGATCGACGACGTCGAGCACCGCGCCGCGAAGGCGGCCGTCCGCGAGCGCCTCGACGAGAGCGTCCTGGTCGACGAGCCCGCCGCGCGCGACGTTGACGAGGCCGGCGCCCGGCTTCAGCGCGCGGAACTCCTCAGGCCCGAGCAGACGCCGCGTCGTCGAGTTCAGCGACGCGGTGAGGACGACGTAGTCGCAGGCGGCGAGGAGCTCGTGCAGCCGCTCGGCCGGGAGCAGCTGGTCGGCGGGCTCGTCCGTCGGAAGCACCGGTCTCCGCCGTGTCGCCCAGACCTCCATTCCGAGCCCCTTGCAGACCCGGGCGACGTACCGGCCGGTCTGGCCGTAGCCGACGATCCCGAGCCGTTTGCCGTACAGCTCCGATCCCGATATCCGCTCATGCCTCCAGCGGCCTTCGCGTTGAGCGGCATGGAGGCGCGGGAACTCACGGGCGATCGAGACGAGGCCGGCGACGGCGTATTCCGCCATCGCGGGGGCGAAGATGCCGGAGCTGTTCGTGACGAGGATTCCCCGCTCGGCGAGCTCCGGCGAGGCGAAGCCCTCGATCCCGGCGCCGGTGGCGTGGATCCAGCGCAGGCGGGGCATCTGCGCGAGGAGCTCCGCGAACGGAAGCGGCGCGTCGTAGTGCCCGTCGACGGCGATCTCGACCCGATCGAGCCCCGGCTCTCCCTCTTCGCCCTCGAGAGGCAGCAGATTGACGCGACAACGGTCGGCGGCGGCCTGGAGCGGCGCGGCGAACTCGTCCGCGAGCCACCGTGGTAGCCCGATCACGGTCACGGAGACGGATCCGCGCCAACCGCCTCGACCGCGCCGACGCCCAGCGCGGAATCCTCCGCCCGCCGCATAAGCTCGTCGAGCGGCAGGTGGCAGCGGAGGACGTGGCCGCCGCCGGCCTCCCGCCACGGGGGCGCGATCTCGTCGCAGACCGGGCCAACCTTCCACGGGCAGCGATCGGCGAACGGGCAGGCGCTCTGCGGCCTCGACGACGCGACACCGGGGTCGGTGCGGATCGCCGGCGAGAGCACGGTCTCGCCTTCGATCTCCGGTACCGCGGAGAGGAGCATGTGCGTGTACGGGTGATACGGCGGCGCGTAGACCTGCTCCGCGGTCCCGACCTCGCACAGCTCGCCGAGGTACAGCACGCCGACGCGGTGCGAGAGCGCGCGCACGACGGCGAGGTCATGCGAGATGAAGAGGTACGCGAGCCCGTGCTCGTCCTGGAGCGCCAGCAGCAGCTCGACGATGTCCGACTGCACGGACACGTCGAGTGCCGAGAGGATTTCGTCGCAGAGCATCAGCTTTGGCCGGGCCGCGAGCGCCCGCGCGATCGCGACGCGCTGCCGCTCGCCTCCCGAGAGCTCGTCGGGGTAGCGGCCCGCGAAGGCGCCTTCGAGCCGGACATCCTCGAGCAGCTTCTCGATCTCCGCCCGCCGCGCCTTGCCGCGCAGGCCGAAGAAGAGCTCGAGCGGGCGGCCGACGATCTCCTGCACGCGCTGCCGCGGGTTGAGCGACGCATCCGGGTTCTGGAGCACGAGCTGGATCTCGCGGCGCAGCTTCTTCGAGCGGGAGTCGACCGTCGCCGCGATGTCGCGCCCCTCGAACGTGAGCTGCCCCGCGAGCGGCCGCAGGAGCCCGCCGACCGTGCGCGCGATCGTCGACTTGCCGCTACCGGACTCGCCGACGAGCGAGAACGTCTCGCGGGGCCTGACGTCGAAGGTGATGTCCCGGACGATCGCCGTCGGCGGCCGCCGGGCGAGCGAGAGCCGGGCGCGCCGGTCGTAGGTGACGGCGAGGTCGATCACGTCGAGGAGCCCGTCGCCGGCGACGGCCGGTCGCAGGGGCGCAGCGCCGTCGGCGGTGTCGCCGCCAGCCGCGAGCCGGTCGATCTCGTCCACGCGACGGCATGCGACCGCGTGTCGCTCCGCGACGGGAAGGAGGGTCTGCGGCTCCTCGAAGCACGCCGCTTCGGCGAAGTCGCATCGCGGCGCGAAGCGGCAGCCGGGCGGCAGCTGATCGCGCCTCAGGAGCCCGCGCAGGGTGACGGCCCGGTTTCGATGAGGCGCCGCGATCGTCGGCACGGCCGCGATCAGCCCACGCGTGTACGGGTGGCGCGGGGCCTGGAAGAGCTCGGCCACGGGCGCGTCCTCGACGAGGTCGCCGGCGTACATGACGCCGATCCGGTCGCAGATCGAGGCGACGACCCCGAGGTTGTGAGTGACGTACACCATTGCCATCCCGACCTCGTCGCGGAGACGGCGCAGCAGGTCGAGGATCTGCGCCTGGGTCGTCACGTCGAGCCCGGTCGTCGGCTCGTCGAGAACGACGAGCTCGGGGTCGCACGCGAGCGCCATCGCGATCACGACCCGCTGCTGCTGGCCGCCCGAGAGCTGGTGCGGGTACTTCGCGGCGGTCCGTTGCGGATCGGGCAGCCGCACCTGCGAGATGAGGCCGAGCGCACGCCGCTCGCGCTCGCGGTGCGAGCCGCCGACGCGGTGCACCGCCATCGTCTCGATGAGCTGCGCTCCGATGCGCATCCCCGGCGAGAGTGCCGTCGCCGGGTTCTGCGGGACGAGGCTGGCCCGGCGGCCGCGGAGCTTCTGCAGCTCGCGGCGAGAGAGGCGTGCGACGTCGCGCCCGGCGAAGCGAATCGCGCCGGCGCGGATCCGGCTGCCGGGTCGCTGGAAGCCGAGCAAGGCGAGCGCCGTCGTCGTCTTTCCGCAGCCGGACTCGCCGACGAGGCCGAGAGCCTCGCCGCGCCCGAGCGAGAACGTGACGCTGTTGACGACGTTCGCCCACCGCTCGTTCGACCAGAAGTCGATCGTGAGGCCGTCGACCTCGACGAGCGCCGGGTCGGCGGCAGCACGCGCGGCTGCGGCGTTCACGGCGTCCGCGTCACCGAGCGGCCGAGCACGCGGGCGACGCCGTCCGTGACGAGGTTGAGGCTGATCACGAGTACCGCCAGGGCCCCCGCCGGCGCGAGCACGCTCAGCGGCGCCGTGACGATCGCGACGCGGTTCTCGCTGATCATCAGCCCCCACTCCGGCGACGGAGGTTGCGCTCCGAAGCCGAGGAAGCCGAGCGAACTGATCAGGATCGGCGCGTAGCCTGCGCGCACCCCGAACTCGACGAGGAGCACGCCCGCCGCGTTCGGCGTCAGCTCCCGCCACACGATCGACGCGACCGACTCGCCGCGCGCGCGTGCGACGGTGACGTAGTCGCGCGTGACGAGGTCGACCGCGACCGTCCGTGCCATACGGGCGATGCGCGGCGCGTAGACGAGCAGGACGACCAGGATCAGGAGCAGCGAGCTGCCGGCGAGCTTCGGGCCCGCTGCCGCGATCGCGAGCAGCGCGAGTACGAGCAGGGGGATGCTGATGATCGTCTCGAACGCGCGCATCAGCAACTCGTCGACCCAGCCGCCGACGAGGCCGCTCGCCAGGCCGATCGCGCCGCCGACAAGGAGCGCGAGGAGCGTGCTGGTGAGCGAGAGGTACAGCACATTGCGGGTGCCGTAGACGACACGGCTGAAGACGTCCCTTCCCAGGATGTCCGTCCCGAACAGATGCGTCCACGAGCCGCCCCCGAACGGGACCGACCCCGTCGCGAACGGGCTGTACGGCGCCCAGAGCGGCCCGGTGAGCGCGATCAGCCCGTAGAGGAGGAGGACGACGGCCGCAACGCGTGCGCTGAGCGTGAAGCGGCGCAGAAAGCGCCGGACACCCGCGCGTCGCGTCGGGGCGGAGACCGCGAGGGCCGTGGTCGCCATCAGGTCGTCCGCAGACGCGGGTTCGCGAGCATCGCGAGCACGTCGGCGGCGAGGTTGGCGAGGATGTAGACGCCCGACGCGAGCAGCGCCGCCGCCTCGACCACGGGCACGTCGCGGACCGAGATCGAGTCGACGAGCATCTTCCCGAGCCCCGGGTACGAGAAGACGGTCTCCACGACGACGACGCCGCCGATCAGATAGGTCAAGTTGAGCGCCGTCACGTTCAGGGCCGGCCCGATCGCGTTCGGCAGCGCGTGCCGGAACACGACGCGCCAGCGGGGCACGCCCTTCAGCGTCGCCATGCGCACGTACTCCGAGTCGAGCACGTCGATCAGGTTGTCACGGAGCATCCGGATCGCGTAGACGGCCATGGCCACCATCAGCGTCACCGCCGGGAGCACGGTCTCGTGCAGGCGCGTGAAGAAGCCGTCGCCGGGGTTGACGATCGAGAGAGCCGGCGCGAGCGAGAGCTTCACGGCGAAGCCGAAGATGAGCAGCGTGCCGAGCACGAAGTCGGGGATCGAGAGCCCGACGAGCGTGATCACCGAGATCAGCGAGTCGATCGGCTTGCCACGGAAGAGGGCTCCGAGCGTGGCCAGAACGAGCGTCACGGGCAGGTAGAGGGCGAAGGCAAAGAGGCTCAGGAAGAGCGTGTTCCTCGCGCTCGACGCAATCGTCGAGGTGACCGTCTCGTCGCTGACGAGCGAACGTCCGAAGTCGCCACGGAAGACGCCCCCGACCCAGCTCGCGTAGCGGTCGTAGACCGGCCGGTCGAGGTGCATCCGCTCCCGGAAGAGCTCCCGCTGCTGCGCGGTCGACTCGTGGCCGAGCACGCGCTCGGCGATGTCTCCCGGGAGGACGCTCGTGAAGAAGAACACGAGTGCGGAGACAACCAGGAGCGTGGCGACCGCCGCCGCGAGCCGCTGGGCGATGAGTCTCAGGATCACGGTGCGGGTTGCATCGCCGCCGAAACCGGGCCGGCGCGTACGGGCCGGCCCGGGTTGGGCGGTGGTTCAGGTCATTTGCACGCGAGGTGCGTGAGGTCGAACTGGACGAACTGGATCGACGGCGTATAGCCGGTGCAGGTCGAGCGCTGCGCGGCGACCACTCTCTGGAACATCGGGATGATCTCGCCGCCCTGCAGGGTGAGCATCTTCTCGGCCTGCTGGTAGACCTTGCGGCGGGCCGCTGAATTCACCGTCGTGTTCGCCTTCTTGATCAGCGCGTCGTAGGCCGGCACCTTCCAGTGCGTCTCGGGATACGGCGCGTTCTGCAGATACGCAATCGAGAGCGCCAGCCCCGCCGGGCGGGCCGACCAGGCCGAGATCTCGAACGGGTGCTTCAGCCAGACGTTGTCCCAGTACTCGCTCGCCGGGCCGCTGATCACGTTTACCTGGATCCCCGCCTTCGCCGCCTGCTCCTTGAAGAGCTGCGTCATGTTGACGATCGCCGGGATCACGTCCGCCGTATAGAGGTCGACCTTGAGCGGGTTCGAGGAGCTGTAGCCGGCCGCTGCGAGGAGGCTCTTCGCGCCCTCGACGTCGGGCCCGGGGACGGTGTGGCGCCACGCGTCCGGCGACGTCGGCGGTACCGGATTGTCGTCTCCGATGACTCCGAAGCCGTGCAGCACCGTGTTCACCATCTGCTTCCGGTCGATCACCTTCTTCAGCGCCTGCCGGACGCGGACGTCCTTGAACGGCGTGGTGTCGACCCACATCGGCATCGTCATCGAGGTCGACGGGCCGGTGGTCAGCAGCTTCACCTTCGAGTCCTTCTGCAGGACCGGCACGACGCTGTAGTCGACCTGCTGTGAGAAGTCGACCTGACCCGTCTGCAGGGCGGCGAGCATCGAGTTCGCCTCCTGGATGACGTAGAGCTGGAGGCAGGAAGCCTTCGGCAGCCCCGGCCGCCAGTAGTGCGGGTTGCGGACGAAGGTCTGGACCTGCTTGTTCGGCGAAAAGCCGACGGGGATGAACGGGCCCGTTCCGGCGCCCTTGGTGCGGAGCGTCGCCGTCGGCGTGCCGGCCTCCGTGATGAACGTGTTCTTGTTCGTGATCAGGAGCGGCAGCTCTGCCACCGGCTTCTTCGTGATGAACTTGACCGCGTACGGGCCGGCGGCCTGGATGCCCTGCTTCGTCAGGAAGGACATCTGCGGCGCGCCCTCGGAGCCGGTCTTCGGGTCGATCACCCGCTGGAACGTCCAGACGACATCCTTGGACGTGAACGGCTTGCCGTCCGAGAACGTGACGCCCTTGCGGAGGTTGAACGTCCAGACGGTGCCGCTGGCGTTGCTCTTCCAGCTCGTCGCGAGGTCAGGGAGCACCTTCCAGTTGTCGTCCTCGGTCGTCAGGCGGTCGTAGGTCGCGTTGACGTTGAGAGAGTTCTGGCTCGACGGCTGCTGCGCGGGATCGAGTGAGTTCTTGCTTCCGCTCGACTCGACGCCGGCGTACTTCACGCAGTTCTTCGTGTCGATCGTGCCGTTGGGGGTCTGGACGGTCGTCGGCGAAGCGGCGATGCCGCTAGCACCAGCCGAGCCGGACGCCGAGCCGACGAGCGCGGCCGCTGCCGCGGCGCCTGCGACAAGCAGAGCTGACAGCAGGAGCCTGAGGGGCTTTCTGGTCATCGAATCGTCGTCCTCCTTCAGTCGGCGGGGGATCCGACCGCGGCACCTGCTCAAGCGGCGGCGACACCGCCCGCTCGAGGTGTTTCGCGACGGGAGGCCGACGTTATGACTCTCAACAGATACTGTCAAGAGACCTGCCTCAGCCCGCGTACTTCTCTCGACCCGGCCCGAGGTCGACGCCTCCGAACGGCAGGAACTCGCAGTCGAACTGCAGCACCGTCGACTCCTCCGTCAGGCTCGAGAACTCGTGCTCGACGTCGCGCCGGACGTGGGCGTAGTCGCCCGGGCCGAGTGCGCCCGAGAGGAGTCCGACCCGCGTGTGCACGCGTCCGTCGACCACGAGGTAGATGAGCTCGGCCGTGTCGGAGACGACGAGCTTCGGCTCGTCGCGGCCGAAGCGCTCGACGCTCGCGCGAAACGGGTGCGAGCGGGCGGTCGAATCGTCCTCGAGCGGGCGCGAGATCGTCATCCGCAGGTCCTCGGTGCCGGGCAGGAAGTCCGAGGTGCGCCACTTGTTGTGCGCGAAGTTCGGAGCGACCAGCACGAACACCCACGCGTCCTCCCCGCCGACCTCGCCCAGCAGGTTGTGCGGCGCGTTCGCCGGGATGAACACGAGTTCGTTCGTCGTCGCGACGCGCTCCTCCCCGCCGACCTCGATCAGGCACTCGCCGCTGAGCACGAAGTAGTACTCCGCGGCGTCGTCGTGGGCGTGGCGGACAGGCCCGAGCGGATCGCCTGCGAGGTGCTCGCCGCCGGCCGGCCAGACGAGCGGCCCGCCGCGGACGGCCTCCGTGAACACGAGGCGCTGCCGCGCCCAGTCCTGCCACGAGCCGAGCTCCGGACGTGCAGTCATCAGATCTCCCTTGTCGGATAGAACCACGAGTAGGCGCTCCAGCCGCCGTCGACGCGAAGAACGGCGCCGTGAACGAACGAGGCGGCCCGTGAAGTGACGTAGCCGATCACGTGGCCGAGCTCCTGCGCCGTGCCGAGGCGGCGCATCGGCGTGCGGTCGACGAGGACGGAGTCCTCACGTCGCGCGTCGCCCGCGCGTACGTCAAGGGCGCCGTACTCGACGACGTTGAGCCGCAGGCCGCGTCTCGCCCAGGGGACGACGCGCTGCCGCAGCGACCGCTTGGCGATCGCGGCCGCGAGCCCGTACTGGTCGTCGCGGAAAAGGCCCTCGACCGGCACAACGGCGACGAAGCATGCACCGGGCGCCAGGCTTGCGAAGGCATCGTCGAGCGCGGCGAGCAGCAGCTCCGGCTCGCGCTCGCTCACCTCCGCGGACGGAACGAGGTGCACCCTCGGCTCGGGCTCGCCGGCGGAGACGACCTCACAGACCTCTGCGCTCTCCTCGTCCGGCAGACCGACGCCCGCGATCCAGCCGCCGTCGACGACGTGCGTCGTCCCCGTCACAAAGCTCGCCTTGTCGGACGCGAGGAAGGCGACCGCCTCGGCGATCTCCTCGACCTCGGCGAGCCGCCCCATCGGGGCCCGGGCCTCGTAGACGGCGAAGGTCGCGCGCTGCTCGGGGCTCGCGAGCACCTCCTCCGTCATCTCCGTCCTCGTCACCCCGGGCGCGACCGAGTTGACGCGCACGCCGCGCCTCGCCCATTCGATCCCGAGCACCTCGGTCAGGAGGACGACTCCGGCCTTCGCCGCGTTGTACGCGGAGCGGGCGGGATTCCCGCCCAGACCGCCGATCGAGCTGATGTTGACGATCGCTCCTCGGCCGCGCTCGAGCATGGCCGGGACGACGGCGCGCGTCGCGAGGAACGTGCCCGTCAGCATCACGTCCACCTGGTGCCGCCACACCTCCTCTGTCATCTCGTGCGTCGCGACGAGCGTGAACAGGCCCGCGTTGTTGACGAGCACCTCGACCGGCCCGAGCTCGCGCTCGGCCCAGCCCGCCATCGCTTCGAGGTCGCCACCGCGGGTGACGTCGACCTCGTAGGGCGTCGCGTCCACGCCGCGCTCGCCGAGCAGCCGGGCGCGATCGGCGGCTCGCTGCCCGTCGAGGTCGGCGACGACGACGCGACCGCCGCGCCGGCCGAGCGCTTCTGCGATGCCTGCGCCGATCCCGCGCCCCGCACCCGTGACGATGCAGACCTGGCCGGCAAACTCGTCGTCCGCGAGGACGGACTGCCTCATGGTTGCTGGTAGCTGAGCGGAGCGCCGGCGAGCCCGCCCGCGAGCACGCGCGGGTCCGCGACCGTCGGCATCATTCGACCTCGACAGGCGGATAGGCGTAGCAGCGGGAGCTCGCTCCGCCGTCGACGGCGATCGAAACCCCGTTCACGTACGACGCGTGGTCCGAGAGGAGGAAAGCGACGGCCTCGGCGATCTCCTCCGGCTGGCCGACGCGGAGCATCGGCGCGAGCTCTGCTTCTTTCCGGAGCCCCTCCTCGCGCGAGAGCCCGGGCGGAAGGGAGGCGTACACCATCGGCGTCTCGATCACGCCCGGAAGGATGTTGTTGCACCGGATCCCGTACGGGCCGTAGTCGACGGCGATCGACTTCGCCATCATCAGCATCGCGCCCTTGGCGGCGCCGTAGACGAGATAGCGCGGGAACGACGCGATCCCTTGGATCGAGGAAATGTTGACGATCGAGCCCGTGCGGGCGGGGAGCATGCGACGCACGGCGATGCAGATCCCGTACATCGTCCCGACCTGGAGCACGCGGAGGCCGCGCTCGATGTGCCCCGGATCGAGCTCGTGCGTCGCACCCACCCAGTCCACGCCCGCGTTGTTGACCCAGTAGCGGAGATCGCCGGCGGCCTGCGCAGCGTCGGCCGCCCGCTCGTGCGCGTCCCAGTCGCCCACGTCCCCGAGGAGCGGCTCGTAGCGCTCGCCGAGCTCGCCCCGCGCCCTCTCGAGCGCATCTCCGTCGACGTCGAGGGCGACGACGTGGGTCCCGTCGCCGATGAGGCGCGCGGCGATCGCGCGCCCCATCCCCTTCGCCGCCCCGGTGACGACGGCCGCGTTCACTCCGGCGGGATCTCGCGGTACACGAGCGTGATGTCGGTGCCTCTGCTCCGCTTGTACAGCGCCATCAGCAGGAAGAAGAGGAATCCAGCCCCCGCCGTCCCGAACGTCCAGGCGAAGAGCAGGCCGAGGTTCGCGTTCGAGCCGAGCTGGTCGTAGTGGAGATAGCAGACCCAGACGAAGACGGCGACGAGGATCGCCGCGACGCCGGCGATCTGGACGAGCGGGACGCCGCCGACCGACTTCTGCGAGGTCGAGGCGCGGTAGAGCTCTCCGCGGAGCATCGGCACGAGCAGCGCGGCGAGGCCAACGAGCGCCATCGCGATGAGCTGCACGAGCGTCGCGTATGCGAGCACCCTCGAGAAGAAGTACGACGAGTTGAACACGGCCCAGACAAACACGGCTGCGGACAGCAACAGCGAGATCAGGAGCGCGATCCACGGGCAGCCGTAGCGGTTCACGCGCGTCACGGCCTTCGGCAGGATCCCGTCGAACGACATCGCGAAGATCGCCCGCGTCTGCTGGATGCTCGAGATGTACGTGATCAGCGGCCAGAAGACGATGTAGAGGATGAAGACGAAGACGGTGTAGACCGAGCTGCCGACGCCCACGCCGCTGAGGAAGAAGAACGGCGTTCCGGGGACGGCGACGCTGGCCGGAAGCCCGCCGCCGTTCGCGGCCCGCATGAAGTCGCTGCCGAACCCCTTGAAGAAGAAGAGCGTGAACAGCGCGACGAGGGCGAGCGGGACGACGCCGCCGAGCGCCATGTTGTTCGACGTCTTGATCGTCGACGCCTGACGCAGCTCGCCACCGACGAAGGTCGACCAGTAGCTGAAGATCGCGGTCGTCGCGAACACCGCGATCATCGGGATCGTGTTGCCGAACGAGAACGCCGGGTGGACGGCCACGCCGGCCTTCGCGGCGGCGTCGATCGTCTGGTGATAGGTGTCGGGGTTGTTCGTATACGGCCTCGCGAAGTCGTTGAAGCTGTGGATGAAGGTGCCCTTCGGCATGAACAGCGCGACGAGGCCGCAGATCAGGACCGACGCGCTGACCATCCAGAACAGGGTGTTCTGGATCCGCAGCGTCCAGCGCCAGCCACCGAGCTGCATCAGACCGGCGCACGCGAAGCTGAGGAGACCGAAGAAGAGCAGCCAGCCGTGGCTGCCCGCGATGTGGTTGCCCCAGCTCACCAGCCCGGGGTGGTGGCCGATCAGGCCGACGGCGACGCAGAGCGGCGAAAGCCCGACGAGGACGACGGCGAGCCCGAAGAACGCGTTCGACAGGAGCCCCGCCATCGTCATCGTGAAGACCGAGACATAGCCGACGGCCGGGTGGGTGACGCGGCTCACGAGCATGTAGTCGCCGCCCGAGCGCGGGATCATCTGCGTGAGCAGGCCGAACGAGTACGCGAACGCGAGGGACATCGGGACGACGATCAGGAGCGCCAGAAACGGATTACCGCCCGGTCCGACGGCGAGGGCGAACAGCAGGATCGCCGCCATCGTCTGCGTCGGATGGCCGGGGATGAAGTTCATGATCAGGGCGGAGCGGGGCGGAACTCCCCGCACGAGTCCGGTCGCCGCCCGGGCGAACAGCCCCGACCGACCGACTTCCGGAACTGAGCCTTCGGCATGGCTTGCCAAGGGAACCTCCATCGGAATCGCTAGCCGACGACGAACTGGTGCTTCGCTACCTCCGAGTCCGCCAGCGTGACGACGATGCCGTGGATGTGGCCGCTGTTGTACTCGGAACCGCTGTTGATCGCGAGCGTCCTTCCGATTCGCACCTCCCCTCGCGACTCGTGGATGTGTCCGTGCAGCGCCAGCAGCGGCTGCACCTCCTCGATGATCTGGCGGACGGCGTGACTGCCGACGGGGATCGGGTTCGGCTGGCCGCCGACGTACCTCAGCGTCAGGTCCGGGTTCATCTCGTTCGCCGTGTCGAGGCCGGAGTCGTACGGCGGCGCGTGCAGGTTGAAGATCGCGGTCGCCGGCTCCTCGAGCCGGTCGGCGAGCGCGCGCAGCCGCGCGTAGAGCGCGTCCTCGTCCAGCTCGCGCGGGCTCTCCCAGGGCGTCGGGTTCGAGTAGGCGCAGGAGATCATCTCGTGGGGGCCGAGTCCGACGACGCGGTCGTCGCACGGCCGGACGTGCGACGCGGACTCGATCACGGCGTCGCACGACCAAGGGTCGTCGTTCCCCGGCATCACGTACACGTCGATGCCGTACTGCGGCATCCGCTCGTCCGCAAGCTCGATCCAGCGCTCGAGCTCGCCGAGCATGATCCGCTCGAAGAGCTCGGCGCGCGCCGCGCCGTCGGCCCGGTGGTGCTCGATCTCCTCGGACGACGCGAGCCAGGGGTACATGCCGTTGAAGCGGACGGCGTCGACGAGCTGGTCGAGCTCCTCCTGCGTGGTCCCGCTGCGGGTCTCGCCGACGAGCGTCGCCGAAAATGCGCCGGTGCCGTTGACGGCGATCGGGACGATCGCCTTGCCGGTCAGGTCGCCGCCCATGACCAGCGCCTGGACGTCGTAGAAGCGCCCCGCACCGAGGAACTTCCGCCAGCAGCGCTCAGAGCCGTGGACGTCGGACGCGTAGTAGAGCTTGAGCGTCGCGGGCCCGGACGAGCTGGTGGAGCGTTTCCTCCTCCGGCCGAGCATCGTGCGGAGTCTCGTGGCTCGTGGATTTGCCTGTCAACGGTCAGGCCACGCGATAGTGCCGGAGGGCCTCCTCGTCGACATCGACGCCGAGCCCTGGGCCGGTCGGCAGCTCGAAGACGCCGTCGACCATCGTCGGCTCGGGCCCGAACAGGTTCCGCCGCAGCTCCTGGTCCGGGTAGAGCTCGAGCGGGCAGTACTCGCACCACGGCGAGTTCGTCAGGGTCGCGGCGAGATGGATGTTCGCCGCGACCGCGAGCGTCGTCGCGACCCAGCCGTACGGGACGACCGACTTCCCGCGTAGGCGCGCGTCCTCGGCGACGCGCCGCGACTCCGTGAAGCCGACACGGACGACGCCTGGTTGCACGATGTCGACGCGGCCGCGGTCCAGCATCTCGAGGAACTCGTTCCGGGTCACGAACAGCTCGCCGACAGCGACCGGGACGTCGGAACGCTCCGCGACCTCGCGGTAGCCGTCCACGTCGTCGAGCCAGAGCGGCGTCTCGATCAGGCCGGGGCGGAACGGCTCCAGCTCGCGCAGAACCCGTACTGCTTCCTTCGCCGTCCGCCACCGGTGGCCGACGTCGACGAGCACGTCCAGGTCGGATCCCGCCAGCTCACGCGCGATCCGCACCAGCTCGACGACCTCGCGGTTCGTCGGCGTGCAGTCTTCGATCGGCTCGACCTTGATCGCCCGAAGGCCGAGGCCGCGAGCCTGCGAGATCAGCTCGGTGTTGCGGCGCTGCGTCTCGTCCCACGGCATCGGCCCTGGATAGATCGTCGCGTACGGCGCGACCGGCCTTCCGGACGCGCCGCCGAGCAGCTCGTAGATCGGCTTGCCCTCTGCCTTGCCTTTGATGTCCCAGAGCGCGACGTCGATCGCCGCGAGCACCGCGACGACGAGCCCGCGGCGACCGGACATCGCGGTCGCCCGGTAGAGGCGCTCCCAGAGCCGCTCGGGATGGAGCGGATCCTCGCCGACGAGCAGATCCTGCAGCCCCTGGCTCCAGCTGTGCGACCCGGGCGATTCGACGAGCGCCTTCATCGCCCGAGGCGTGTGGTTGCCCTCGCCGTAGCCGACGATGCCCTCGTCGGTGTGGACGCGGACGATGAACGCGTCCTGCATCGCGTCCGCCGCCGTCACGTCGATCGTCGGCTTCTCGACGACCATCGCCTCGAGCCGGGTGATTCTCATCGGCGCTTGACTATCCCAGAGCGTTCGGTCGAGGATCAAGCGCGTGGCAGGGAAGCACGACGGCCGGGTCGTGATCGTCACCGGAGGCGGCGGCGGGATCGGCTCGGCGATCTGCGAGGAGTTCGCCCGAGACGGCGCGCGCGTCGCGGTGTGGGACCTCGACCGAGCCGCCGCGGAGGCGGTCGCGTCGCCTCTCGACGGCGCCCGGGCCTACGAGGTCGACATCACCGACAGCGCCGCCGTCGACGCGGCGACCGGGGCCGTCGTGCGTGACCTCGGCGGCCTCCACGTTCTGATCAACAACGCGGGTATCAGCAGGGTGGGCGACCACACGCAGGACCTCTCGGACGAGATCTGGCATCAGTCGATCGGCGTCATGCAGACGGGCGTCTTCTTCTGCTCGCGCGCGGCGGGCCGGCACATGATCGAGCAGCGGGACGGCGCAGTCGTCAACATCTCGTCGATCCGCGGCTTCTCGCCCAACCCCGGCCGGCTCGCGTACTGCGCCGCCAAGGCGGCGGTGATCCTGATGACCAGGGTGATGGCGGGCGAATGGGCGCCGTTCGGCGTCCGCGTCAACGCCGTCGCGCCCGGAGTGCAGGCGACCGGGATGTGGGACCGCGACGTCGCACTCGGGCTCTTCGACGAGCAGGAGTTCCTCGACCTGATCCCGGCGCACAGGCTCGGCGACCCTCACGAGGTCGGCCGTCTGTGCTCGTACCTCGCGTCCGACGAGGCCGGCTACGTCACCGGCGCGTGCGTGACGATCGACGGCGGGCTGACCTCGATCCCGGCCGGCTAATCGGTCCCCGGCAGCGTCTCGACGATATAGAGGTTCGCCGTCGTGCCGCCGTCGACGATCAGCTCGCTGCCCGTGATCGCCCCGGCGTCGTCCGAGGCCAGGAAGAGGATCGCCGCGGCGATCTCGTCAGGGGTCGCCATCCGCCGCTGTGGAATGCGGTCGAAGCCCTCCGTCATGTGCGCGTACGTCGCCTCGCCGACGTACTGCCGCGTGAGCGGCGTCGCGGTGTACCCGGGGCTGACGACGTTGGAGCGGATCCCGTGGCTCGCGAGCTCCGTCGCCATCGTCCGGCTGAGGCCGAGCATGCCGGCCTTGGAGGCGTTGTAGGCGACCTGGTTCCCGTCGGCGCCGTGGGCGTCGATCGACGCGACGTGGACGATCGAGCCGCCTCCTGCGGCCGCCATCAGCCGTGCCGCCTGCTGCGCCATCAGGAAGGCCCCGGTCAGGTTGACGCCGATCACGCGCTGCCACTCCTCGAGCGGGAAGTCGAGGAACGGGCAGTCGTGGTCGATACCCGCGCAGTTGAGAAGGACGTCGATCCGGCCCCAGCGGGCCCGGGCCGCCTCGACGACGGCGCCGACCGCCGTCGGATCGGAGACGTCAGCGGGTTGCGCCCATGCCTTGCCGCCCTCCGCTGCGATCGCTTCGGCGGCTGCCCGCACCTCGTCCGCCGTCCGCGCCACGAGCAGCACCTCCGCTCCCTCCTGGGCAAACCGGCGGGCGGCTGCCTCGCCGATGCCCCTTCCGCCGCCGGCGACGACGACCGCCCTGTTCTCGAATCGTCTCAAGCGAACGGTGCCGGGGCTGCGTGCGCGATCTCCTCCGGTTCCTCGTACCACCTGGAGCGGTCGCCGAGGCGGGCCCGACTCCGCCAGCGCAGCCCCTTGGGCTCGGCCTCGACGCGTTCCCAGAGGACTGCGAGGCGCTCGCCCACCAGCGCCCGCTCGGCGGCCGACAGCGGCGAAGACGAGAGGCCTTCGCGGGCCGTCTCGATCGTCTGCCGCGTCGTGCGCCAGAGCCCCCAATCGGCGGCGAGGAGCTCCGCGACCTGCGCCGAGTTGACGGAGTCGTCGTCGTGCTCGGCGACGGCGTGCTCGAGCAGGATCGCCCAGATGTCATGCAGGTCCTTCTCGTTGAGGCGGACGATCTGGAGCTTCGTCAGCAGCAGCTCGGCGAGCGGGACCGTCTCGTCGTCGACCTGCAGTCTCGCCGCGATCGGAATCTCGTGGCACATGCGGAACTCACCGACGAACACATCGACGCGGCGCCCATGCTCCTGGTCGTAGAAGACGAGGCGCGTCGCGCCGTTCATCGCGTTGAAGCGCTCGTTCGGCTGATAGCCGAGCTGCCGCATCAGCGCCGTGGTCGCGCGCCCGTGCTTGCGCGTCGTCACGAGGTCAAGGTCGGCATACGAGCGCGAGAGCGCAGGATGGATCCCGCCGGTCGCGTGAAGGCGCACCGCGACGCCTCCGAGGGCGCGCAGGAGCACCTGTTCCTCGTTGGCCCATGAGATCACGCGCCTGGCCTCGTCGACGATGTCCGCGCGGATCGAGGCCACTGCTACGAACGGTAGCCCGTGAGCTCGCGCCTGACCATCGCCGCCGCCGCGACGAGCGAGGCGAGCTTCCCGACGGCGAGCGAGCGCGCCGTCTGGCTGAAGCCGCAGTCCGGCGCGAGCCAGAGCTTCTCCGCCTCGACGAAGCGCAACAAGGTGCGGACCCGGGCTGCGACGAATTCCGGCGTCTCCACAGAGCGCCCCTTCACGTCGATCACGCCCGCGCAGAGGATCTTGTCGCCGCCGTGCTGCGCCCAGAGCTCGGCCTCGGCCATCGAGCGGCTCGCGAACTCGAGATGGATGACGTCCGCGGCCAGGTCCCGGAAGTACGGTGCGAGCACCGCGTAGCTGCGCTCCGAGTCGGCCGCCCGCCCGCGGAAGTTGCCGAAGCAGAGGTGCAGCTCGATGGTCGCTTCGACGCCTTCGACGCACGCGTTGAAGACCTCGACCAGCTCGGAGAGGCCGCCCGGCATGATCCAGAACGCTGGCTCGTCGAGCTGCACGTGGCGCGCGCCCGCCGCCGCCGCGGCGCGCAGCTCGGCGTTGATCGCCGGCACGAGCGACCATGCGATCTCGCCCTTGCTCGCGTAGACGTCGCCCGGGTCGATCCGGAACGCCTGCGTGACGGGCCCCTGCAGCGCCGTCACGAACGGCTTCGTCGCCCGTGACCTGAGGAACTCGACCTCGGGGACGAGTCCGTAGCCGTCCGGGACGGCCACCTCGTCGACGCACCGGAACGCGTCGACCTGATCGGGGCCCGGGTAGCCGAGCAGACGACGCGGAGGCAGCGGCTCGATGCCGGCGATCCGCTCGTGGAAGGTCCAGGTGAAGTCGGCGCGGAAGAACTCGCCGTCGGAGACGATGTCGAGCCCGGCCTCCGTCAGCTCGCGGAGTGCGAGCTCGGCGGCGTCACGAAGCGACTCCTCGAGGTCCGCGGGGCCGAGCTCGCCCTTCGAATGCGCGTCCCGGACGAGCCAGAGCCAGCTCGGGACCGCGTGACTGCCGAGCGTCTTGGTCGGAAGCAGCGGCAGGCCGTCGTAGGTCAGCACGCGGGCGGCCGGGGCCTTCCGACGCGTTCGTACACCCAGTCCGGCACGAGCTCCGGAGCCTTGTAGATCGTCCAGCGGCAGGGATCGCCATCGTTCTCCGGGTGGTCGGTTACGCGCATCGGCGTGCCGAGCGACTCGATCGGGAGGATCTCGTTGACGACCGCGCAGTGAGCGCAGTAGAGGCAGACGCCCTTCCGGTTCCACGACCAGTCGTGCGCCTGCTGCGTGACCGCGAACCGGAACGGCTCCTCCGTGCGCCGGTCGCGCCGCATCCTGCCGCCCGTGCCGCACGGGTCGAAGCTGAGCACGAAGCGGTCGCCCTCGTCGACGACGTCGATGCGGCCCCGCCGTCCCGGCCCCGTGAAGTGCCCGCGCATGCCCTCGATCGTCAGCTCGAGCGACTCCTGCGGCGTCATCTCGCCGAGCGCGGCATAGCGCTCCGACACCCAGCGCCCCTGCGTCACGCGGAAGACCTCGTCCATCCGCTCCTCGCCGAGCCCGTCGCGCAGGCTCGAGAGAAGACCCCACGCCCAGTCCGCCTGTGCGTCGTGCACGGCCATCGCAGCCTCCCGCAACTCGCGCAGCGCCGCCTCCAGCTCGGCTCGGGCGCCTCGAGCGAGTGCCGCCCGGGCCGCCTGCGCCTCGTCGTGCGCGACCGCTGCGGCGTCCTCGAGCACCGGCGGCGGCGTCCCGATCAGCGCCGTCAGCCGTTCGACCTCGGCGTCGAAGCCGGGCTGCTCGGCGTGCCCGAACTCGAGCAGCTCGGCGAGCCAGACGGAGAAGAGGGCGCGGACGCGGCACGCCTCGTCGAGGTAGTACTCGAGGTAGTCGCGCGCGAGCGCACCGTCGCCGGCGGCGAGCGCCTCGACTGCGAGCTCATCCGTCGGCACGCCGAGCGAGGCGGGGTCGCCCGTGCGGATCGTTCGGCCCAGCCGCTCGGAGTGCCGGAGCTGCGACGTCATCAGCGAGAGACCGGACCGTAGAGCTCGGGCCGGCGGAAGTGAAGGAAGAACGTCTCCGCGACCGCTCTTCTCCGGGCGAGCGTCTCTGCCCGCAGGTCGACGACGAGCAGATCCTCCTCGCCCGGATCGGCCTCGCCGAGGATCTCGCCCCACGGGTCGAGCGCGAACGTGATCCCGGGGAAGCCGCGCTCCGGGTCGGCCTGGTTCACGACGACGACGAACACTCCGTTGTCGTAGGCGCGGGCCGGCAGGTAGCGGAGCCAGCGCGAGCGCTTTTCCTCCCTCGTCTCCGACCCGGTCGAGGCGTGCGGCATGAAGACGATCTCTGCGCCGGAGAGCGCCTGAACGGTGGTCGCCTCGGGGAAGTGCGAGTCGTAACAGATCTGCACCCCGACGACGGCGCTCTCGAGGCGAAAGACCGGGAGCTCGCTTCCCGGGCGGAAGCGGCCGATCTCGCTCGTCGGCACGTGCGTCTTCCGGTAGCTCTCGAGCCGGCCCCCCGGGCCGGCGATCAGCTGCGTGTCGTAGAGAACGCCGGCCGGCGCGCTCTCGAGCAATCCGGCGAGGACGACGACGCCGAACTCGTCCGCCAGCGCCGCGACCGCGCGACCGAGCTCCCCGTCGAGCGGACGCGCGAGTTCGTACGGGAGGTCTCCGTCGAGCGGATAGCCGCAGAGCGAGAGCTCCGGGAAGCAGACGACGTGCGCACCCGCCTCGGCGGCCCGGCCGGTGAAGTCACGGTGCTTCGCGAGGTTGCCTTCGACGTCACCGACCCCGCAGGAGATCTGCGCTGCGGCGATCCTGATGTCCTTCACCGTGTGGCGGCCTCGGCAGCCGCCGCGAACTCCTCGAGCGCGTCCCGGTCGAGCTCGACGCCGAGCCCCTGCTTGGCGGGCGGGCGGAGCGTGCCGTTCTCGAACACGAGCTCGTCCACCGTCAGCTCTTTCCGCAGCCGCGACTCGCACAGCTCCGCGGGGAGGAACTCGAAGAACGGCATGTGGGGCGTCACCATCGCGAGGTGGGCCGCAACCGCGACCGAGATCCCGGTCTTCCAGGCATGCGGCACGATCAGCCGCCCGCGCGCGGCCGCGAGCTCGCAGACCCGTCGGGCCTCCGTCAGGCCGCCCACGCGGCCGACGTCGGGCTGGGCGACGTGCACGCCGCCCTGGTCGATCAGCACCTCGAAGTCGTGCCGCGTCGACAACCACTCGCCCGCAGCGATCGGCACCGGCGATCGTGCGGACAGCTCCGCGTAGCCTGCGACGTCGTCGGTCCAGAGCGGCGTCTCGAGGAAGAAGACGTCGAGGCCTGCGCAGGACTCGGCGGTGCGGAGCGCACGCTCGACGGAGTCGAACGCGTACTGGACGTCGAGCATGATCGCCATCTCGGGGCCGACGGCGGCGCGGACGGCGGCAACCACCTCCGTGATGCGCTCGTCGGGCGCGACCAGACCCTTGTGGACGTACGGGCCGGAGAAGCTCGCCTCGACCTTGCATGCCCTGAACCCGGTCTCCTTCGCCCGCCTCGCCCAGCCGACCATCGAGTCGACGAACGCGTCCACGGAGCCGACTTCCGGCTGGAGCGACGCGTACGGGGTGAGCTCGGTTCGCTGGGCCTCGCCCCACAGCTGCCAGCACGGGACTCCGCGCGCCTTGCCGCAGATGTCCCAGAGCGCGATGTCGAGCGCGCCGAGCGCATGGACGACGGCCCCGCGCCGGCCCGACATGGCGCTGCCGACGTAGAGGTCGTCCCAGATCCGCTCCGGCTCGAGCGGGTCCCTGCCGATCAGCATCTGCTTCAGGCCCCGGTCCATCGTGTGCGTGGCGGGCGCCTCGATGCACGCGCGCGCGATCCACGCGTTCAGGTCGGTCTCGCCGATCCCGACGATGCCTTCGTCGGTGACGACCTCGACGACGATCGTGTCCTGCGCCGAGCTCGTCGCGCCTGGGTCGTAGCCGGGGTCGAGCAGGACGTGCGTGCGGACGTCGACGACCTTCATCGGGCGAGCGATGATAGGCGGACGACGTGACCGCCGTCGACGAGCTCACCCGACGCTTCGGCCGCTGCTATACGGGCGCCGTCTACGACGCGATGCGCGAACGCGGGCTGGCGTCCGGCGCCCTCCCGCCGGAGATCCGCCTGCTCGATCCAAGCCGGCGCATCGTCGGGCCCGCATTCACGGTGGCGGGCAGCCGGAAGCCGGACCTCTCCGTGCACGACTGTCTCCTCTCGTGGACGCGCTTTCTCGCGACCGCGCCTGCGGGACACGTCGTGGTCTGCCAGCCGAACGACCTCACGCTTGCGCACATGGGCGAGCTGTCGGCGGAGACCCTCCACCGGGGCCGCGTGGCGGGATACGTCGTCGACGGAGGGGCGCGGGACGTCGAGCTCATCCTCGAGCTCGGCTTCGGCGTCGCCTGCCGCTACACGACGCCGGCCGACATCGCCGGCGCGTGGTCGATCGACGAGCTCGGCGCCGAGATCTCGATCGGGGACGTCGCCGTCTGCACGGGCGACTACGTGCTCGTGGATCGGGACGGAGCGCTCGTCGTCCCGGCGGCCCACGCAGAGGCGATCGCAGAGCGTGCCGAGGCGCTCGTCTCGACCGAGAGCGGGCTTCGAGTAGCGATGCGCCAGGGGATGGACCCCCACGAGGCGTACCTCCGTTACGGCGTGTTCTGAGCGGGCACGATCCCGCGCTCGGCGCAGAGCGAGACCTACACTCACCGCACGCGCGACACGCTCTTCCTACCGCTCGTCCACGTCTTCGGCGACGAGCCCACCGCGGAGCTCTTCTCGGAGGCGGCTCTCGTCGAAGCGTGGCTCCAGGTGGAGCGCGCGCTCGCGGTCGTCCAGGCCGAGCTCGGGATCATTCCCGCCGACGCAGCGGCGACGATCGAGCGGGAGGCGACCGCCGAGAAGATCGATCTGCCCGAGCTGCGGCGACACACGCGCGTGGTCGGCTATCCGATCCTGCCGCTGCTTCAGCAGGTTCGCGCCTCGTCGCCACCGGACGTCGCACGCTACCTCCACTGGGGCGCGACGACGCAGGACATCATGGACACGGGGCTTGCGCTCATCGTCGCCCGGGCGCTCGACCGGATCGACGTGCTCGTACGCGCGCTCGGGGACGCGCTGGCGGCGCAAGCGGCGGAGCACCGGGCGACGGTGATGGCCGGTCGGACGCACGCGCAGCCGGCCGTCCCGATCAGCTTCGGCGCGAAGCTCGCCGTCTACCTCGCCGAGCTCGCGCGGCACGTCGAGCGGCTGCGTGCGGTCCGCGCTCGTGTCGCCGTCGTCCAGCTGTTCGGCGCCGCCGGCACCGCGGCGGCCCTCGGCCCCGAGAGCCGCGAGCTTCGCAGGCTGCTGGCGGCTCGACTCTCGCTCGGCATCGTCGACATCCCCTGGCACACTGCGCGCGATTCGCTCGCAGAGACCGCCTTCGCGCTCGCCGCGGCCGCGGCGACATGCGGAAAGCTTGCGAGGGAGGTGATCGAGCTCTCGCGGCCCGAGATCGGCGAGGTTCGCGAGGTCGGCGGCCACCACCGCGGCGCATCCTCGACGATGCCGCAGAAGGCCAACCCGATCGAGAGCGAGGCGATCGTCGGGCTCTCGGTACTCGCCGCACAGCAGGTGCCTGCGCTGCTCGCCGCCATGCACGCGGGGCACGAGCGCGCGGCGGGCGAGTGGCAGGTCGAATGGGACGCGATCCCGATCGTCGCGGCCGCGGCCGGCGGAGCGCTCGCGGCCGCCGTCCGGCTCGTCGAGGGCCTTCAGGTCTTTCCAGAGCGGATGCGGGCGAACCTCGAACTCGAGGGCGGAACGATCATGGCCGAGGCGCTGATGATGGCCGCGGCGCCGCTCATCGGCCACGGCCCCGCTCACGACCTCGTCTACCGCGCATCCGCCGCCGCTCGCGCTGAGGCCAAGCCGCTCGCCGAGATCGCCCGGCGCGACCTCGAACCGGGCCTGCTGTCCGCCTTGCCCCCGCTCGAGGAGCTGCTCGACCCGTCACGCTATCTGGGCGAGACCGACGCGATCGTCACCGCCGCGCTCGAGCTCTGGCGCTGACGGCTCGACGCTGCCACTTCTCCCAGTCCGGGTTCAGAGAGCGGAAAGCAGAGCCTTCTGAGGCGGGAGCGACGGGACTCGAACCCGCGACCTCCGGCGTAACAGTTGCAGCAAACGAGACACCTACGCGGCCCGCGGCTTGCCGCGAGCGGTTCGACAGCCTGCGCACGTGCTCGCGTCCGACCC
>Ga0070741_10005398_pt1 | contig 28480 bp, 26 predicted proteins | sample Coa_R1_4_FD_66440 | JGI IMG/M metagenome (GOLD analysis project Ga0070741, IMG submission 66440) | Surface soil microbial communities from Centralia Pennsylvania, which are recovering from an underground coalmine fire - Coalmine... | ecosystem: Environmental > Terrestrial > Soil > Unclassified ... | reverse complement strand
ATTTTCGACGCCTCCAGCACCGCCCGCGAGTACAGCGCGAACCGCTCCGCGTTGTCGTGGTAGTCTCCCACCGACGTCCCATACAGTGCGTCTCGATCAAAGAAGGGGGGATACTCGATGAAGTAAAATTGCACGTCCGACCGGATGCCCCCGTCCAGCACCGAGCAGAACCGGTAGCTATCGTCGAAGGGCACCGTGATACTGCGCACCACGGTCTTGGCATCGGCCAGTTTGGTCTGGCGGTATCGCGGCAAATACACTGTCACGGTGTGGCCCAGGGCAGCCAGGGCTTGGGGCAGCGCGCCCACCACGTCGGCAAGTCCGCCCGTCTTGGAAAAGGGCACGCATTCGGATGCCGCGAACACAATATGCATCGGGGAATTACCTCCAGAAAGAGTCGGGCGGCGCACTCAAGTACGAGATATGGCGCTGAAAGCCCACAGCAGGGATAACTTGGCAGTCTAAATGGCGAATGGAAAGAGGGTCAATGTGGAGAACGGGGAGAACACCTCGCCGGCGGTCCTGAACGGAACTACGCCGTCCCGAAAGCGGAGAAGCGCCAACCGCCCGCGTCCCAAAATGGGTCAGCACTTCCTCGCCGACCCGTCCACCGCGCAAAAAATCGTGGACGCCCTCGGCGATGTGTCCGACACGACAGTTGTGGAAATCGGACCCGGCATGGGCATTCTGACTTCGCTCCTGGCGGAGCGCGCCCGCCGCCTCATGGCCATCGAGCTCGACCGCGTCCTCGCCGCCCAGCTCCGCATGAAGTATTCCGGCACGCCCAACGTCGAGATCATCGAAGGCGACGTGCTCGCCATCGACATCTCCACCCTGTTCGCGCCCATGCCCGGACGCTCGCGCCCCGGCCTTCCCTCGCTTCCCACCAAAGCTCGCCTGGTGGGCAATCTTCCCTACTACATCACCTCCCCCATCCTGACCCACCTGTTCCGCTTCCACCAGCACTTCGAGAGCCTGGTGATCATGGTGCAGCGCGAGGTCGCCGACCGCATCGCCGCCAAGCCCGGCGGCAGCGAGTATGGCCTGCTCTCCGCCACCGCCCAGCTTTACGCCAAAGTCGAGCGCCTGTTCGTCGTGCCCGCGAGCGCCTTCAATCCGCCGCCCAAAGTGCAATCCGCGGTGTTGCGCCTGACCATTGCGCCTCAACTCGAGAAGCTGCGCGTCCCCGAGCCTGAATTCGTCGACTTCCTGAAACTCTCGTTCGGACAGAAGCGCAAGACGCTCCTCAACAACCTGAAGCCGCACTACGCGCCCGCATCGCTGAAAGCCGCGCTCGAGAAGAGTAGGATCAAACCCAATGCCCGCGCCGAGGCCGTCTCCCTCGACAAAATGGCCGACTTGTTTAGAAACTTGGAGTCAGTAGTCAGTAGTCAGTAGTCAGCCATTGATCCCTGATTCTCGGTACTCGGTACTCGCAGCTTGTCACTGACTCCTGACTACTGACTCCTGACTACTATGACCCGCATTCCCGCCGTCGCCGGCTCGTTCTACCCCGCGAAGCCAGACGTCCTCTTCGCCGATGTGCACCGCTACATCTCCAACGGAAAAGAAAAACTCGACGCCCTCGGCTGCGTCGTTCCTCACGCCGGCTACATCTATTCCGGACACGTTGCCGGCGCCGTCTACGCCCACCTCGCCCTGCCCCAGCGCTTCATCATTCTCTGCCCCAACCACACCGGCCACGGACATCCGCTCGCCATCAACTGTGAAGGCACCTGGCAAACGCCCTTGGGCGAAGCGCGCATTGATTCCCCACTCGCCGCCGCCCTCAAAAAGAATTTTCCCCTCTTGCGCGACGACGACGAGGCCCACCGCTCCGAGCACGCCCTCGAAGTCCAGCTCCCCTTCCTGCAGGCGCAGCTCCCTCAATTCACCTTTGTGCCCATCGCCATCGGGACGGGCCAGTTTGAAGTGCTGGCCGCGTTGGGCGAAGTGATCGCGCACGTGATCCACGACAGTGGAGAGAAAATCCTGACCATCGCCTCCAGCGACATGAATCACTACGAGCCCGACGACATCACCCGCGTAAAAGACAAGCTGGCGATTGACGCGATCCTGGCCCTCGATCCCCGCGGCCTCTTCGACGTGGTTCGCGAGAAACACATTTCCATGTGCGGTTATGGCCCCACCGTGGCCATGCTGACCGCCGCCAAACGCCTGGGCGCAACCTCCACCCAACTCGCCCGCTACGCCACCTCCGGCGACATCTCCGGCGACATCTCCGGCGACCGCGACTGGGTCGTCGGCTACGCCGGCATCCTCATCCGCTGAACCTGTTCTCTTGACACTCAACCCCTCCACGGTAGAATTACTCGATTCAACCTACGGCAAGTCATCCGTTCTCATTCATTCAGTAATTCTCCCCCAGGTTCCGAGCCCAATTGCTGATCGACGCGACCGGTAACACTCAGGTCAATTGCTGCCGTCACTCAGGGACGGAGCTGTCAGCCACCGGACGAAAGGATAAAGCGATGAATTCCCTAAGGAATATTGCTTGGGCATTGGTGCTGGCGCTGTTGCTGGTGAGTGTGGCGCTGGCAGAAGGCGACAAGGGGAAAGAGAACACTGAGACCCACCAGAATCAGGATGGAACCTGGACTGGGACCACCACCTACCCGGACGGTTCCAAGAAGGTCACCGACGAAGATAAAGACCATCACAAGACCAAGGAAACCAAGTACGACCCGAAAGGCAACAAGATCGAGGACAGCGACTGGGCCTGGAACGGCAAAGAGAAAGTCGATGCCATGCGCAAGCGCCACATCTACCCGCACGGTAGAACGTTGGAAGAAGAAATCGAGTACGACGAAAACGGAGTCAAGCTGAAGGACACGGTGACCGAGGAAGGCTACGTCATTGTTGATACTTACAGCGGTGGGAAACGCATTAAGCGAGAGAAGGTCGTCGGCGGCAAGGTGGTCAGGACCGAGCACTTCGACAAAGACGGGAACCTTATCCAGCATTCGATCTCGCAAGCGCCTGCGTCCCCCGTCACCACCCCCTCCGGCACTCCCCAAGCCAATGCCACCACCCAACTCATTGGCCTCGTTTACGACAAAGATAGTAGGCCCGGCGACCAGGTTTCCGTGACCCTTACGACCGACCCTAAGAAATATCAAAATGTCCCGGCGCTCGGTGTGATTGAAATGCAGGTCGCCGCTTCTGCGGATTCCACTGCCCAGGCGTCATTGCACGGTATGGTGGTCGATCTCGGCGATGGCCGCAAGCAGCCCGCCGATCAGCCCCTCGTCATCAAGATCGCCCAGAACGCAACGTCCATTCCCGTGATCCTCTCGCAGGAAGGCAGCGCAACTCCCTCTGCTCAGGGCAGCGTCCCCCTTTCGCAGGGTCCTTCCCCCATCCTCGTCACGGATAGCGGGAAGGCCAGCGACTTTAATACACCTCCGGTAATTAACGAGCTGAGCGTCATCCACGGGCCATTGAGTGGTGACGCTGCCGCAGCCCACATCAACTTGGACAGTCAACCAGCCTCCATCATCACCGCAACTCCACGTTCCGTAATTTTCAGTCTCCCCTCCAATACCAGCCCCGGCGCGCACACGCTTACTCTGCAAGATGGTGCCAGAACGGCGTCCGCTTCTGTTGTAAAAACCGCGCTCATCATGCAGGCCGGCCAGCTTCAACTGCAAAAAGGACAGTCCACCAACTACACCGCGACGGTACTCGTAGGACCTCTGCCTGATTCTGTCTGGCGAAACGGCGGAACCTCCCTGGACCGCGTGAACTCGCCAGAAGCAAGCAAATCGGTTCCTCATTTTCGTGTGCCTCAAGCGGGTGAGCCGGGGGTGATTGTGTTTCGCATCGAGAACGCCTCGCGCGATACTGTCACCATTAAGCCTTCACACAACGAGGTCATCACCCGTGTGCTGCATCAACAGGACTTCCACAACGGGCAGTTCTCTCATACGGGCTTGATTCAGTCGAAGAAGAGCGGCGGCTTCACTATCAACGGAACTGTCGAAACCTTCTTCGCCCCAATCAGCTGCACCGACCTGACCCGAGCTGTAGCCCCGGAATGAAACCCAGGGTCGCCCACCTTTTCGCCCGCTTTTGGCGAAGGGCGGCGTACGTCAAGCCGGACCTTGCTATTCTTTGCTTTGCCAGTCCTCTTCGCAATGGAGAGTTTCAGCGTACTGGTGTTACTCCTCGTGGGCGCTATTGTCCTCACGATGGTCGTCTCGAATTCAACAAGATCGACGACCTCAAAGGCATGGCCGATCCCGCGTTCGTCATGCAGAAAGGGGAACGAGATCACCCGATGTACTGAATACTGAGTACTGGGTACTGAGTACTGCTAAGAAGCCCCTTTGCTCACCGTCTCTTTGTTGTTCTCTTTGAGCTTGTCGAGAATCCCGATGGCGACCTCAATCAGATCCTGGTCCACGGTCTTGGTACGGTTGATGGCGTCGGCGAGGGGCACGGCGACGATCTTGTTGTTGCGCAGGGCGGCCATCTGTCCGAACTCGCCGCGATGCGCCATGTCAATCGCGCCGATGCCGTAGCGCGTGGCCAGCACGCGGTCGAAGGCGCTGGGCGAGCCGCCGCGCTGGATATGTCCCAGAACCACGGCGCGGGTTTCGAATCCGGTGCGGTGCTCAATCTCGCGCGCCAGGATGTTGCCGATCCCGCCCAGGCGCATATGTCCGAACTCGTCCTGGCCCATTTCGCGGACGATGGGCGCGCCGTGCTGCGGATCCACGTCGCTGGCGAACTTCGCTCCTTCGGCCACGACGACGATGCTGAAGTAGCGCCCGCGTGCGTGACGCAGGCGCAGCGTTTCCGCGACCTCGTCAATGTCGAACGGGCGCTCGGGAATCAGGATGACGTCGGCGCCGCCCGCGATCCCGCTGTACATGGCGATCCAGCCGGAGTCGCGGCCCATGACTTCGACTACCATGACGCGGTTGTGGGCCTCGGCCGTCGTGTGCACGCGGTCAATGGCGTTGGTCGCGACGTTTACCGCGGTGTCGAAGCCGAAGCAGTAGTCGGTGCCGCTCAGATCGTTGTCGATAGTCTTGGGCACGCCGATGACTTTGCCGCCCATCTCGTAGAGCTTGAGCGCGACCGACATGGTGTCGTCACCGCCGATGGCGATGAGGCCGTCAACTTCGTAGCGTTTCAGCGTATCCAGGCAGCGGTCGAGGCCCTTTTCGTGCTTGGCGGGATTGGTGCGCGAGGTGCGCAGGATGGTGCCGCCCCGGGGCAGGATGCCGCCCACGCTCGATAAATCGAGCGGAACCGCTTTGTCCTCGACCAGGCCGCGCCAGCCCTCTAGAAAGCCGATGCACTCGTCGCTATAGTGAAAAATTGCTTTGCGCACGACCGCGCGAATCACCGCGTTCAGCCCCGGACAATCGCCCCCACCTGTCAGAATCCCAACCTTCATCGCACCGCTCCTTCTTTCCTCACCCGCTGAAAATGCCGCGTACAGACGGACTGCCGCGACATCCAGGCCCAAGGGAAATTCTAGGGTAACACCGGCCACGCGAGGTGGGAATGCGACTAATCACCTAACCCCTGTGCGAAGCTCACCGCGTGAACTCCGGCTTTGCGCTAAACTGCTGAGCGTGCGCGTTCTAGGGATCGACTGCGGCACCGAGTACACGGGCTTCGGCATGGTCGAGCAGTCGTCGGCGGGCGCGCTGCACTGCGTGGACGTGGGCGCGATCCGGCTCTCCAAGAGCGAGCCGCTGCCGGCGCGGCTGGCTACCATTTTCCGCCGCCTGAGTGAGCTGATCGAGAAGCATCGCCCGGACGAGGTCGCGATCGAGGACGTCTTCTACGCAGTGAATGCCAAGTCGGCGCTGAAGTTGGGCCAGGTGCGCGGCGTGGCTATGCTGGCCGCCGCGGCCGCCGGACTGCAGGTGTTCGAGTACGCACCGCTCACCATCAAGTCCGCGGTCGTGGGATATGGACGCGCGGAGAAGGCCCAGGTGCAGCACATGGTCACGCGGCTGCTCCAGCTCGAGACCGTGCCCGAACCTGCCGACGCCGCCGATGCGCTCGCCATCGCCATCTGCCACCTCCACACCTCCGCCACCCTGACGCGCCACGCCACTGCCCGATGACTCTGGGAAGATCACTCATGAGATTGCTGCCAGGCTTGCTGCTCGCCGTCGCGCTGGTTGTGCCCGGCGCGGCGCAGATTCCCGATCTCCAGCCCGACGCGCCGCGTGGGGTGACACCCACTCCGACGATTGCCTTCAGCTTCGAGCTAACCGGCGCCGATCCCGAGCACTACGACATTGCGGTCGAAGACACGGGTCGGGCCGCCTATCGCTCCGTCGGCCATGCCACCGCCGATTCCCCCGGGTCCGCTCCGGGCACGCCCTACATGGTGAAGTTCACCATGTCCCCGGGGACCACCCGGGAAATCTTCGAGCTCGCCGCCCACGCAAAATATTTTGCCAAGGCGCTGGACTACACCAAGGGGCACGTGGCGAACATGGGCGCGAAGACGCTGACTTATTCGGACCAGAAGATTTTTTATCAGAAAAACTACAACTACTCGGTCATGCCGCCGGTGCAGCAACTCACGGAGATCTTTCAGGACATTGCCAACGCGATGGAGGGCGGAAGACGCCTGGAGTTTCTCTACCGCTATGAGAAGTTAGGCGTGAACGAGGAACTGAAGAATCTCGAAGGAGAAGCGAAGAACAACCAGCTACGCGAAGTGCAGGCGATCGCGCCCATCCTGCAGAAAATCGTCGCTGACGAGAGTGTCTTGAACATTGCGCGGCAGCGGGCGCGAAGATTGCTGAAGATCGGCAACACGGAATCAGCGGCCGTTGGTCAGCAATAAAATTGAGCTCGGAAACAATCAGTTCCCCTTGGCTTCGTCCGATATCAGCTGCCGTTCAGAGTAGGTTCGTCATAACACAATCGTTATGTGCAACAGAAGGCGTTGGACCCGGGGCGTACAATCAGGCATCTAACAAGGCAAAGATATTCCAGGAGAATAATATGCAGAGGAGTGGGTTTGGTTTCGCTGTGCTCCTCCTTGTCGCCATGATTGGCGCGCTCCTGGCGGTTTCCGCGTGGGCCGATTCCCAGGTTCGCATCGTTCGTCTGAGCGACCTTAATGGAGACGTGCTGATCGATCGCGGGGCAGGCCAGGGCTTTGAAAGAGCGCTGCTCAATATGCCGATCGTGCAAGGGACGAAATTATGGACGAAGAGCGAGGACGCTCGGGCTGAAGTGGAATTTGAAAACGGCACAACCGTGCGGCTCGCCCCGCACAGCCAGGTAGATTTTCCCCAGCTGACGCTTCGTGACTCCGGGGTCAAGGACAGCAGTGTGCTGGTCAGCGAGGGCATAGTTTATTTCAACGTAAAAAAAGACAAGGAAAATGAATTCCAGGTCCGCTTCGGACAGCGGCAAGTCAGTGTGGCCAAGTCCGCCAGCTTCCGAATCGACGCCGCACCGCAGCAAGTGAAACTCGCAGTCTTGAAGGGCGACGTCGAAGTCGCAGGAGCTTCGGGCACGGATAAAGTAACGAAGGACAAGACAGCGACCTTCGACACGGGCGCGAACACATCGACGATTGCGAAGGGCATCGATCCCGAACCGCTGGACGAATGGAACAAGAACGAGAGCCAGTATCAGCAGCAGTACGCGAGCGCAGGCTCTCCCTACAATGCGCCGTTCCGTTACGGCTTCAGCGATCTTAATTATTACGGAAATTACTACTACGTTGCGCCCTACGGTTGGATGTGGCAGCCCTCAGGCATTGGCGCGACGTGGAATCCATACATGAATGGCGCCTGGGCTTACTACCCGGGCAATGGATACAGCTGGGTGTCGACGTATCCGTGGGGCTGGCTGCCGTACCGCTACGGAGCCTGGGCCTACGTTCCGGGCTGGGGCTGGGGTTGGCAGCCGGGGGCAAACTGGGTCGGCTGGTTGAGCTCTCCAGTGCTCATTAATCCACCGGCGGGCTTTGTTGCGCCGAGAATTCCCATGGGCGGCACCAGGACGGTGCTTCTCCCGAAGGTGAATCATCCGGGAACGATCTTTCCCAACGAGAGGGAGACACGGCCGGGTGTGATTAACGATCGCGGTAATATTCCAGTGGCGCGCAACACGCGTCCGGTGGGAACCACGACGAATGCAAAACTGCCTGCTCCGGTCCACGGAGCGACTCCCACTCCGGTGCGCGGTGGAACGCCGGCCATGGTGCATGGCACGACCATGACACACGGAATGGCCGCGCCGCGTCCGTCGACTACCGGCGGCGGATTCGGGAGCGTGGGACGTGGCGGGGGTTTCGGTACGACCGGGGGATTTGGACACACCGGCGGGTTTGGACACACAGGCACCCCCAGCTCGGGTGGGCATGCATCGAGCAGTCCTTCCGGAGGGTCACACCCCTCACCGAAATAAGGATCGGCAGCAACTCTCGCCGGTTTTCCAATCCGCGAATTCAGGGGACCTGTTCCGGGTCCCCTTTGTTTTTGCGCCGTCGAAACTTTCTATATCCCCCCGGGTTTTAACAAGACAAATACAGATCCACATCGGATCAATCATTCGGAGGGAAGGGTTTTATGAAGAACATGAAGATAGCCGCGCTGGCTTTCGGCGCGGTGTTGATGGCAGCCCCGATCATGGGTTTTGCGCAGGACAACGCGACGGTGCCCGCGACTAACGACCAGACCACAACCCAGGGCACGGGGTACGGCAGGCACATGCATCGCATGGACCCGAACAAACGCCTGGAATGGATGAGCAAGAAGCTGAACCTCACCGAGGATCAGAAGGCGAAGTTGCAACCCATCCTGCAGGATCAATTCCAGCAGATGAAGGCCGTGCGGGAGGATGCATCTCTGAATCGCGAACAGAAGCGCGACAAGATGAATCAGATCCGACAGACGTTCCATCCGCAAGTGGTCGCAGTGCTGAGTCCGGACCAGCAGCAGAAACTGGAGCAGATGAAGGCGAACCGTGAAGCGCATCGTGGAAAGCGCGCACCCGCGGCTGCTCCTGAAGGCAGCACACCGCAACCGCAATAACACCATTTTTTTGGGGGGACTGGGGCGGCGAAAGCCGCCCTTTTTCTTTGCCTAAAGCGAAAGCGATTCACCACGGAGGCACGGAGTCGCGGAGAAGATCATTGGAAATCGTTGCTATCTACGCGTCCGAGGCCCAGTTGAGGCAGCACTTAGGTCACGAGCGTTTGTGATGAGGGTCACTGCTCGGTCTTTTCTGCGCCTCATAATGAAGATAGAAGTGCGGCAGGTCTGCCTATCGGCCTGAGGAAGGAGGAGCGGCTATGAAGACCTGGCTACTCGCGGTTGCGATGGTGCTGGTGATCTCGGCATGGCCTGCTTTTTCCCAGCAAAAAAGCAACGTACCCAAGTACGACCTCGCGCAGGAAGTCACCGTCAAAGGCGTGGTGGACGAAGTTGTCGATCGCAACTGTCCGGTCAGCGGAACTTTAGGTGCACATCTGATTCTGAAAGTGGCGAGCGGAGACACGATCGAAGTCCATCTTGCTCCCACCAAGTTCGTGAAGAATTACGAGCTGGTGTTTGCCAAAGGAGATCAGGTCGAGGTCGTGGGATCAAAAGTTAACTTCGAAGGTAAAGACACGATCTTCGCGCGTCAGATCACGCGAGGGACGGATTCCTTCGTCTTTCGCGACGATAAAGGTAAGCCGGTGTGGTAGTGCTTGAGAGGTGACGAGCCGAGTTCCACCCCGGCCCACAGGGCAAGGCGGGTACTCCTCCTGGGATCGGTCGTCACCTCTCGTATTTTCTTATGTCACCTTTTCTCGCCGGCGCCGGCCGCGCGGGTGGCAGCCGCTTCCGCATTGCCGGGCCCCACGTAAATGACCGGAATGTCCTGTTTCCGCATCGTGTCATTGAGCGCTGGAATGTCGGATGCCAGCACCTGCTTCCACTGCGACAACTCAGCTTCCAACTGACGGCTTAGTAGTTCGAAGACCTGGTAGGTCTGCTGATTGGGCGCAGTGTCGGCATTTTCTGCGGTTCCCTGCAAAGAGTGGAGACGCTCGTCAATCATCACCGGGTAATTGAGGCTCGCCTCGGTGCTCTTGATCTTGATCTGCAAAATCTGCCCTTCGATGGGAGACATTTTCTTGTCCAACGCCTGCACCGCGGAAACCACCGGCTTGTAACGCGGGTCGGGAGAGAGACGGCGGTCAAGCGCATGCAGTTGAAGTCGCGTGTCGCGGATTTGGTTGATGGCTTCATGCAGTTCGTTGAGCTTGGCGAGAATCTTGAGCTGCAGGTCATACTCTTTTTCAAGAGCACCCGGCTCCAGCTTCACGCGCGGATCGTTCTTGAAGTCCAGCGCCGCAGTTTGAGTTTTTCCCTCGGCGGTGAGCTTCACCTGATACATGCCCGGAGGAACCATCGGCCCGCGTGAACGAAATTCGCCGAGAATTTCGCCCGGCACCTTGACGGGGCCCTCCGAGCGCATATCCCAGACGAAGCGATTCATGCCGGGATTAGCCGGGATAGTCTGCTCGACTTTCTGCAAGTCAGGCCACTCCGGCGGCGTTTCCGCCTCCTTCGATTCGACGCTGGAGAGATGGCGAATGACCTTGCCCTTGGCATCCAGAATGTCGAGAGTGACCTCACCCTTGGGCGCGGTCTTCAGGTAATAATCGAGGACGACGCCAGCGGGCGGGTTCTCACCTTCTGGAACGTGACGAGGAAATTCCTCGGGATAATGCAAGCGGAGCTGCGTGCCCGGGTTATAGAGGAACGCTTCCGTACTCTGCATTTGCGGTGTGACCTGGCGCAGCGGGTTGATGTCGTCCAGCACCCAGAACGAGCGGCCGTGCGTCGCCACGACGAGATCATTGTTTTTCACAACCAGGTCATGAATGGGCGTGGTCGGCAGGTTCAATTGCAGCGGTTGCCAGTGCGCACCGTCATCGAAAGAAACGTACGTGCCAATCTCGGTGCCGGCAAACAGCAGACCCTTACGCACCGGATCTTCGCGGACGGCGTGGACGAACGCTTTTTCCGGAATCCCGGAGGTGATCTGTGTCCAGGTTTTCCCGTAGTCGTTAGTTTTGAAAATGTACGGCCGCAGGTCGTCGAGCTTGTGGCGGTCGACAGCGGCGTAGGCGGTGCCTGCGTCGTTCGGTGAAGCTTCGATCAAGCTGACCAAGCTCCATTCCGGCATCGACTTCGGAGTGACGTTGGTCCAGGTTTTACCCTGATCGCGGGTGAGTTGGATCAAGCCATCGTCGGTTCCGGCCCAGATGATTCCTTTGTCCTTGGGCGATTCGGCCAGCGTGAACACAGTGTCGTAGTACTCGACGCTGGTGATGTCTTTGGTGATGGGGCCACCCGAGGGTTGTTGCTTGGACTTGTCGTTTCGGGTGAGGTCGGGGCTGATGACTTTCCAACTCATGCCCTGATCGTCGCTGCGGAAAACTACTTCCCCGGCGGTATAGATGATGTTGGGATCGTGAAGGGAAACGATGACGGGCTCGGTCCACCCGAGGCGATGATCGAGGTGTTCGGCGCCCCAGCCGGTGGGATCAAGAGGCCACGGAGAGATGTCTTGGGTCTGCATGGTGCGGTGATCGCAGCGAGTGAGATAGCCGGCGCCTGAACCGGCGTACACGATGTTGGCGTCGCGCGGATCGGGAGCGATGTAGCCGCTCTCGCCACCGCCGACGTCGTACCAGTCCTGCCGGCCGATGGTGCCTTCATCGTCATAGGTAGCGATGGCCACCGTGCTGTTGTCCTGCTGCGCGCCGTAGACGTAGTAGGGGAACCGGTTATCGGCAATCACGTGGTAGAACTGCGCCGTGGGCTGGTTATCCTGCAGTGTCCACGTTCTGCCACCATCGGTGGTGATGGTCGCGCCGCCGTCGTTGCTGTTGATGATGCGCTGAGGATTGGTTGGATCGATCCATAACCCATGATGATCGCCATGTGGTGCGGGAAGAAGCGTAAGGGTGGCCCCGCCATCGTTGGACCGATACAGGCCCGTGTTCAGCATGTACACGGTGTCCACATTTTTCGGATCGGCAAAGATGTGGGTGAAGTACCAGGCGCGCTGGCGAAGCCGCTGTTCTTCGTTGACCCGGGCCCAGTGTTCGCCGCCATCGTCGGAGCGGAACAGGCCGCCTTCCTCAGCTTCGATCAGGGCGTACACGCGTTCGGAATTGGCGCCGGAAACGGAGACGCCGATCCGGCCGAGAATTCCCTTCGGCAGGCCATTGCCTTCCAGGTGCTTCCACGTGGTGCCACCGTCGGTGGATTTATAAAGGCCGCTGCCGGGGCCGCCGCTGCTCAGGCTCCACGGTGTGCGCTGCGCCTGCCACAGCGCGGCGAAAAGAATGTTGGGATTGTTGGGATCGAAGACGACATCAATGCCGCCCGTCTGATTGTCTTTGTAGAGCACCTTCTGCCAGGTATTCCCGCCATCGCTGCTGCGGAAAATGCCGCGCTCTTCATTCGAGCCGTACGCGTGGCCGAGAGCGGCGACGAAAACAATGTCGGGATTGCGCGGGTTGACGACGATCGCGCCGATATGGCGAGTGTCGCGAAGGCCCACATTCTTCCAGGAGCGGCCGGCGTCGGTGCTTTTGTAAACCCCGTCGCCATAAGAGATGTTGCCGCGAATGCAGGCTTCTCCCGTCCCCACGTAAATGACGTTGTGATTGGAGTCAGCGACGGCGATGGCGCCGATCGAAGAAACCGACTCGTGATCAAACGTGGGCTTCCAGGTGGCGCCGCTGTCGGTCGACTTCCACACTCCCCCGGCCACGCTGCCAAAATAATAGGTAGTGGGATCGCCCGGGATGCCGGTCACGGCGAGCACGCGGCCACCGCGGTACGGGCCGATGGAACGCCACTTCATGCCCTTAAATAAATTTTCGTTAATGACCTGCTGCCCGGGGGCAAGCGCGATCAGCATTGTGACCAGCGCGATCAAGACAGACAAAGTCTTCCGTCGTGGAGACATAACACAGACCTCCTGGTGTAATTCGTGGGGCCAAATATCTTAACAGACGAGTGATGTGACAAAACGTTTCAAGGCGAAGGCGCGGAGCGCATCGCGTATAGAGAAAGAATAGTAATCATTGCGATGATCACCAATGAAGAAAGGCAGAGGATGCACCAGGTGGCCAGCACGTACTTCTCGAGATAGGTGAGATAGAGCGAAAATCCCAGGCCCACTAATGCACCGGCGACCAGGAAGCCGCGCTGATCATTGCCCCGCCGCGTCAGCCAAGAAAACAGGCCAATCAGCAGATAGCCAATCATCCCGATCAGGGCGACCGGCACGCCGAACACGCGCGAGTAGATGCTGCGGTTCACGATGTCGCAATTGAAATTGTCGCCGAACGAGCAATAAGAAGATGTGCCGGTGCTGTAGTGGTTCACCAGCGATAGCGACGAAATTGCCAGGCCCACGATCGAAAGCACCACGATCGCACTCAGGGCGGAACGGCGTGGGCTCATTCCAGCGGACATCCGGAAGCCTGGCTCAACTGCGCCATGGTCATGACGCCTTCATGGCGCTGTCCGTCGGCAAACTGCCAGGTGGGATATTTTTTCAGGCCCTCAACCTTGCATTTCTCGACCAGCGCCCGCTGCCCTTTGACGCCGCACTCCTGGTAGTTGATGTAGCGGAAGGCATTGCCGAAGAGTTCCTTCTGTTCGGCGCAGTGCTCGCACCAGTAGAGACCGTACATCATCGTGTGCTTCTGCGTGAGGCACTGGGCGAAGCCGTCGTAGATACTCGATTCGCCGGAATGACGGCGGCCATACCAGACGCCGATCGCCGCCGCCACAACGGCCAGCGCGATCACGAGCTTGATGATCTCCCTGCGATTGGAAGGTTCTTTGGCTTTCGCCCTCATGCGGATTCCAAGGCTGAAATTGTGGTCTGAGAACTTTTATACCACTACCTTCAGCGCTCCCGGAAGAACATCGAGGGCCTGGCAGTGCAGAGTGAGGACTTCGCCATCTACCATGACGTCCACCGGAGCTTCGAGTTCGAACTCAATGTGGCGCGCACCTTGGCGCGACGCGAGAGGGTGGTTAAGATGCCTACCATCGTAAAGCGTGTGCAGGTTGCGAATGAGGCCGAGGCGTCCGATCGGCCCCCAGCGCACATATTCGATGAGGCCGTCGTCCACCTGCGCGCGAGGAGCGATCATCATTTTCCCGCCGGTGAACTTGCTGTTGTTAAAGGTGAGGAAAAGGCAGCGGCGCCGGTCAGCTTCGGTCTGGCCATCGAGGCGCAGCGGGAATGCCCGGCGATCAAGTCGCGCCAGGCAGGAAAAAAGAGCGAGCAAGTAGCCGAACTCGCCAATCCCACGGAAGCGGCGCATGCGCGTGGCAGCAACGTTGGCGGCAAATCCCATGCTCAGCAGGTTGATGTAGTAAATCGTGCCGCCCTTATGCGTCATGCGCAGAACGTCGCACGAGCGCTCACGCCTGGCGAGCAGAGCACCTTCGGCGTAGTCCTTGCCGCGATCGGTGAAGTCGCGCAGAAATGAATTCCCTGTCCCCAGGGGAAGAAACCCGAGCACCGGCGGTTCGGCTGCGTCTTGCGCTTCGGGAAAAAGGCCATTGACGATCTCGTACGAGGTGCCGTCGCCCCCCACGGCGAGGAAATGGCGATGGCCGCGCGCATAAGCGTCGCGGGCGAGTTGAATTCCCTGCCCCGGCGCGCTCGTTTCCGCGATCTCCAGATCAATTCCACCGGCGCGCAGCCGATCGAGTGCAGCGGGAGCCAGCTTGCCGGAGCGGCCGCCCCCGGCAGCGGGATTCACAACAACAAAAAATTTCCTGCTCACAACGTCACCACGGCGTCGCGGCCGAGGCCTTGGCGCATTTCTTCGGCGAGCACAGTGCGCTTAATCTTCATGGACGCGGTACGGGGAAAATCCTTTTCCCAGATCAGATAGCCGCCGACACGCTTGAAATCCGGCAGGCGGCGGTTGCGCTCCTCGATGTGGGCACGCAACTCGTCGGAGAACTGCTGGCCGGAATCAAGACGCAGCACGAGCACCAGCATTTCCTTTCCCAGTTCGCGCTGCGGCCAGATGTAGTTGGCGGCAAAGATCGCGTATTCCTTCACCGGAAGGCCGTCGAACACGTTTTCGATGTCTTCGGGATAAATGTTTTTGCCGCCCTCGGTGACGATCATGTTCTTCTTGCGGCCGAAGAGCTGGAGATGGCCCATGCTGTCGATGCGTCCGAGGTCGCCGGTCATCAGCCAGCCATCCACGATGGTCTCGGCGGTGAGTTCGGGATCGTCGAGATAGTGGGACATCAGCGTCTTGCTGCGCACCGCGACTTCGCCGATGCCGTCCCCGTCGGGATTGACGATCTTCACTTCCATGCCCGGAAGCGGGCGGCCGACGGTATCGGCACGAAACGGTTTGAAGTCGTTCAGCGTGACCGAAGTGCCTGCCTCGGTGAGTCCATAACCGTTCGCGACTTGAATGCCGAGATCGTAGAAGAACTGGAGCGTCGAGGGCTCCATGAACGCGCCGCCGACAAAGAGCGCGCGCAATTCCCCGCCGAAGGCTTTGTGCACCTGCGGCAGGATTTGCCGGCTGAGAGTGAGGTTGGGACGGCGGCGGGTCAAAGCACGGTTGATTGCGATGAGGCCGTTCAGCGCGGCGCGTTTGGGGTGCGGCAGTTCAGCGAAACGCTGACGTAGTCCCTTTTCCAAATTCTTCAGCACCATGGGCACGAGCGCCATATAAGTGATTTTGTAGCGGGGAAACGCGTCGCGTACGAATTCAGGACGCAGTGTGCGCAAGTGCACCACGGTCGCGCCGCACACAAACGGTCCGATGAAGCCGACCATGAAATCAATCGCGTGATTGGTGGGCAGGATGCTCAGGTAACGAACGCCGGGCCAAAAGGGATACAGAGCGGTCAGGGAGCGGCACTGTTCGAGATAATTTTCATGCGTCAGGACGCAGCCTTTGGGACGGCCGCCGGTGCCCGAAGAATAGACGATGCAGGCGCTGTCCTGGCGTGCGCGCGTGACAAACGTCGGTTCGCGGTCACTGCGGAATTCTTCCCAACGGCGGGCGCAACCCAGATCCGCACTGGGCGGCGCCTCCGTCACCAAAACCGTCTTCGCATGAAGATCGCGAAAATTGGGCGCCTGAGTGATTCCGCGCCACAAGTGATATTCAAGAATCAGAACCTTCGCTTTGGAATGCGCCAATAACTGCAGGTGTTCGGATGGGGTCAGCTTGTAATCGAGCGGAACCAGGATGCCGCCGCAATAGAAGATGGCATATGCGGAAATCAGCCACTTCGACTGGTTGGTCATGATGATGGCGGCGCGATCTCCGGCAGCGAAGCCGTTTTCCTGGAGGGCCGCTGCCAGAGGCAACGCAGCTTCTTTGAACTGGCGATAGGTGAGGCGCGCCTTCTCGCGGTCGCGATCAGCCTCGATCAGGCACAGCTCGTTGGGCCAGCGGTCGAGCGCATCCTTGAGCGCGGCGCCAAGAGAAGAATATTGCGTGAGATCAAGCATCGCTTGAACTATCAATTCTTATAACAGAGAGAGGACGGGCACGAAAAACCGAGCTAGATCGCGCGACCGCTCTGCTCGTCCAGAGCGAGCTTGAATCCGAAGCGCCAAAGGTACAGGCGGAAGAAGAAGACCAAGCCGGAGAGGAAGCGGGTGAATGTCACGGGTGCTCTGATTGTGCCAGAAAATGCGCCCCGCGTCTCCGGCTTTGTGCGCTACAGGCGAGACTGGATGCGGGTCGCCAGCGTACGGAAGTCAGTTACGCCTTGTAGCTCATAATCAGGAAGCTCAACATTGAAGTGATTCTCGAGGCGGGTAAGAAGTTCGAGCGCCTGCAGGCTGTCGATACCCAGTCTCTGAAAGAAATCATCGTCCGGAGAAAGTTTTTCGCGTGCCACCTTGAAGTGTGTCGCGGCGAGATTCAGAACTTCATCCAGGGTCTGGTCCGCGGTCTTCATGCCTTCCCGTCACCGGTGTAGCAAAGCTCGACCACAGTGCAATCGTCGTTAAGGGGAACGCCGTTGCAGAACGCGGTGACGGCGCTGAATACGGCATCGAAGCAGGGGTCCTCGTTGGCCACGGCTTCGAGACGCTCGTTATCGAAGAACTCGCCCTTGTCGTTTTCCGCTTCGGTGACACCGTCGGTGACCAGCACCAGGCGGTCGCCTGGAGCAAGCTGCACGGAGGCGCTGTCGTAGGTGGCGTCGGATAGAAGTCCTACGGGGAGATTCGCCTGCTCGGGGCGGCTGACGCTCTTGTTCATCACCAGCAACGGACGCACGTGACCGCAGTTGACGAATTCGAGCTCGCCCGTGTGCTTCAGGCGAACGATGATCACGGTGGCATACTTTTCGCCCAGGTGCTTCTTGCAGAAAAAGCGGTTCACCGCGCTCACGATATCGTGCAGGGGCATGCCTACTGCCAATTGCGTGCACACCATTCCCTGCAGAGTAGAAGCCAACAAGGCCGCTGAGACTCCCTTGCCGCAGACGTCGGCGATCACGACGGACACACCGTCATCGGTCTGAACCGCGTCGTAGAAATCGCCTCCGATTTCCTTACAAGAAAGATTTTTGGCCTGGAGACGGGCGAAGGGCAGTTCGGGAATATTCACCGCCATCAGCCGCTGCTGGATGGAAGCGGCAATGGCGAGTTCCTGCTGATATTTGCGGGCGGCCTGCTCGGCTTGGACGAGGCGGGCGTTTTCGACGAGAGCAGCCGCTTCGGTCGCGATGGCGCGCAGAATGTCGTTGCTCACGGTGGAGATGTCGCGCGACGCATAGCGCGCGTCCAGATAAAGCGCGCCCATAACATCGGACTTGCCTGGTGTGTGCTGCTCGTCGGTGGCTTTGAATTGTGTTTTGCGCAGCGGGATGCAGATCACCATCCGCAGGTCGTACGCGATGATGCTGTTGCGCCCGGCGAGATCCTCGGAGCGGCTGGTATCGGTAATCAAGAACTCGGATGCCGCGTTCAAGGCATCGTCAAGGATCGAGTGCGAAATGGTTTTGTCGTCGAGTAGCGGCTCGCCTTTGGAATTGCGCCCGGCGGCCAGCCGCAGATCCCCGTTCTCACCTTTCAGGAATACATAGCCGCGTTCGGCGCGAGTCAGGCGCAACGTGGCTTCGATCAGCGTGACCAGAATTTCGTCCAGTACACCGGTGGTGTTGAGTTTGCGCGCAGCATCCAGAAACAGCGTGAGCTTCTCCAGATCGTTGTCGGTCGAAATCTGGATGTCGGCGATCTGGCTGAGAAATTCGCGGGCCGTGTTGGTGCGTGACTGGTCAGGATGGAAGATGGCGTAACAGCCATCGCGCACACCAAACTCCAGGCGGTCGTTGCGCTTTAGTTTTCGCCGCTGAATTTTTTCCCCATTGACGAAAGTGCCGTGTTTGCTGCCCTGGTCCACGATGTAGAACTCGCCGTCTTCGGAGCTGATGACGGCATGATCGCGGGAAACGCGCGGGTCGGGAATTACCAGGTCCTTGTCCATGCGGCGGCCCACAGTGAAAGGGGTGTGGTCCACAGGCAGGGCACGGTGCTCGTTTCCCTGCACAAAGACGACAGCGGGGAAGATGCCGGACGCGGAACTGGAATCAGGAACAGGAGCGGGCGCAGGTTGCATGGCCATAGTGCCTCTTCGTTGCTAACGATTGTGACAGGATTGGCGGCCCGGGAAAAGGGGCTACGTAGAAAGAGTGCGCCAACCGATTAGCCAGTCCGCCCAGCCGGGGCGCCGGATTGACGGTGAAAGGCGGCAATCGCTTCCGGGACGGTGTCATAGACGTCGAAAACGGTGACCAGCTTGGTGATCTGGAGAACGCCCTTCAACCGTGGCCCGAGATTCGCCAGCTTGATGTCGCTCCCGGATGAGCGGGCGGAGCAGAACAGGCTGACCATAACGCCCAAGCCACCGCTGTCGATATGGGTGGCGTGCTCCAAATCAATGACAATACGGGCGGAACCCGGCAAAAGCGCGGCTTTCACCGCGGTGCGCAGATTGCCGGCGTCGTCACCGAAATCAATGCGCCCATCACAGGAGAGTACTGTGACGCCTTCAATCTCGCGGCTGGCAACGCTAAGAGTCAATCCTTACCCCACAAATTTCAGCCTTGAGAGTATCGGGTGCAAGAGAGGTTTTCAAGCCGGGGTATGCGAAGCGGCAGTAGGGCGGGGTTTGGCCGAGGGATTCCCCGGTCGGTCGAAGCCACCTCGCCAGCTTGGTTGAAGCAGGAGCGCCAGAACCGCGAGCGGGATTGTCAGCATGGAATAAAGCGGTAGGGTCCAGGCGGATTCGAGCTTCGCCACAGGCACGAAGAAGTGTGCAACAAACAGAGACAGGGTGGCGAGCCAAGGCCACGCGATGGCCACCACCACCAGCGCGATGGCTGCGCGGAAAATAAGCCCTCGTTGCCAAAGCGCAGAAAATTCGGAATAGGCCATCAGGATCGCCGGCAGCAGGAGCACGTGGTTGTACGGCGCCAGCATGGGGACGATCGAAACCGTGGACGCCAGAACCAGAGCGAGGGTCCAGGAAAAAACACGGGAGCCAGGCTCGGCTCGACGCGCGCGCCAGCACACTGCAGCCGTAAACAGGATCAATACGACCGTTAGCGCTGAGCCGATGGCATGTGTGGTCATCTGCTGCAACAGTGAGCGTCCGCCGGTGTATTGCATGTAGGCATAAATCGCGGTGCGAAAACGGCTAACCCACCCCGGCAGGAGCCATTCGCCGCCGCCAGCCAACACGGCCAATGTAAGAAAGAAGCTGAATAGGAAACGCCGGCGGCGGTGCAAGTCGGACAGGGCCCACAAGGCCAGCCAGCAAAACATTGGCACTGCGAGTTGCGGCTTGATGGTGGCGAGAGCCATCAGAAACCCGGCCAGCGCGAGATGGCCCCCCGCCAGCGCAGCCACGCAAGCCGCCACCAGACCACCCACCAGCAGCGACAATTGCTGCAGCTTCACTCCCTGCAAGACCTGGAATGAGCCGAGCGTCAGGAGCAGAGTGCTGACGATCACAAGCGCGGGAAGGCGCAATCGCAAAGCTCGATGCCAAAGCAGAACGCTGGCCAACGTCAACAGTACCAGCAACCAGGAGAACAGCGGCATGATGATAGAAAAATCGGCGTAGATGAATGGCCACAGCAGAAATGCAACGTAGACCGGGTACGCGAAAGCTTCCTGGTCCTTGGGATCGGTCGCGCGCTGAGGATCAAGAGGACGGCCGTAGTAGCCGAGTTGAATTTGGCGGGTGACCTCGGGACTATAGGGGTCGCGATGATGCACAAGAAGTTCGCGCGAGCCCAGCCAGCGCGGATAGAGATCGGAGAGATTGCCGCGCGGCCGTCCGCTGGCAGCAGACTCTCTGAGCTGATACGGAACGAGGATGCGCTGGATGTAGTACAGCATGCTGCAGGAAAACAGCACGGCTACGACCAGCAGGATTTTGCGGCTCATGCGGTGAGCACATCATAACCAAAAAGAAGGTGGCGTTCAGCGGCGGAGATTCAGGAGATCAAGGCAACAAGGCGGATTCAATGCCAGGCAGTTTCCACGAGGGCAGTCGTTGATTCACCGCGCGAGTTAACTGATTCCCCGATCGCGCCTGTTCCTGCGAACGTGCCGCGCAGCCAGACCACGCCGAGCATCGGCAAATAAAAGCAGAGCACCGTCCAGAAGCCGACTTGCGCTGCGCTGTGAGGTATGACGAACCATCGCCAGATTCCGGCGCCCCAACTGACCGCAACCGTGGCGAGGATTTCCCGCCGGGACTTGGGAATCAGCCACAGGATGAATGCGTCATAAAACCATCGTTGCGGGACGAGAGCTGTCAACAGCAGAAGATGGGAATCGGGGTCACGGCGGCGCGCTAGCGCGAATACCAGGAGAGCCCCGGGAAGCGCAAGCATGGGGACGAAATATTCATAGTGACCGGTCTCTGCGATCCAGTGCAGCGGCCAAAGAGGCGACACGACCAGGCTGACAGCGAAAAAAATCAGCGCGAGCACCACGCCGCGGCGGGTGAGATGGGTAAGCGCGACAGGAAGCCCGATCTGCGGCTTGACGATGGTCACCGGCAATAATGCGGGAATCACGCCGACGGCGGCAATCAGCGGAGTCCATTGCACGGTCATCAGCGCGGCCCAGTAGGGGTAAGCAAGAAAGATGAACAGCCGGGTGTAACCGTGACGCATAAGACCAAAGGCGAGGATGGCGGAGCTGATGCCGAAAAAAAGCGCGCCCGCCAGTTCGCGAGGTAGCCGCACGAACGGCAGCGCAAAAAACGCGGCGGGCAGGGGATAAGGAACTCCTGGGCGGTACTCGCGAGCGTACACGTCGCGATGATGCACAAGATCGTCCGCGGCCCGGATGGCCCAATTGAAATCCCACGCACCCACGTGCAACCGGGATAGCAGCCACCAGCAAACAAGCATCGCGCTCAGACCGATCAGGCACGCGATCACGAAGCGACGGACAAGAGGGACAGGCGATTGGAGAAGAACAGAATCGGGGTCTAGTTTTGCCGGCTGCATTTCCGAGTAAGTTTTAGCACGGATCGTGCGCCCATCGTGTGATCGCGGCAGGGAGCCGGTGTGTGTGCGTGATTAAGCAAGAACTAAGAGAATTGAGTGACGCGGGGGTCTGGCCGCCAATCTTGCGTTTCGCGGGGAAGCAAATTGCCACTGAACCTGATTTTTCGATTGTGCTCTGGCCGGAGATGTGGAGAATAGAGCTCATACACGCCAGCTTTTGATTTTTGGACCGCCCCAGGTCCTGGTGCGCGGCGCGACCTGCCGTAATTTCTCTGGCCAACTCCAAAACCGGAGTTGAAAGGAAAGCGTAATGAAGTGCCATTTCCTCGATGAGCGGACGGAGTTTTTTGCCGTCTTGGGCGAAAAATTGGGCCCCGATTTCAAGCTTCTGCCGGCCAGCCTCGATGATCGCGACAACCTGGTGAAATGCGATGTCCTGATCAGTTCTCTTCCCAGTCCTGAAGATGCCGAATATGCCGAACGGTTGAGTGCGCTGCAGCATGTGGTGCGAAATCCCGCCGGCGTTCCGGTGATTGCGCTGGTCGCGAGCACGGACCGGCAGGTCGTGCGCACAGCCCTTGCAGCCGGCGCCTATGACTACTTCGTCGAAACCGGCTCTCTCGAAGAGTTGCGCATCGTGTTGCGGCGGGCCGCGCAGTTCCATGAACTGCATCGCGAACTGGAAAGCCTGCGCCCTTCCGCCGTGCGCGTCAGCGACTTCATATCCGTCGTAGGAACCGATAGCAAGATGCGCGAGGTGTACAGCTTCGCCTCACGCGTGGCCCCCACCGATGCGACGGTATTGATTCTCGGCGAGACCGGCACCGGCAAGGAAGTGCTGGCGCGCGCCATCCATCACGCCAGCCGCCGCGCGGGCGAACCATTCGTGGCCCTGGCCTGTTCATCGTTGCCGGAGACGCTGATCGAGGCGGAACTCTTCGGACATGAAAGGGGCGCGTTCACGGGAGCGGATTCGTCGCGCATGGGGCGCCTGGAGGCAGCAAGAGGCGGCACCCTGTTCCTGGATGAAATCGGCGAACTGTCGCCCGGTCTGCAAGTGAAGCTCTTGCGCGTATTGCAGGAACGTACCTACGAACGGCTGGGCAGCAACGAGGTTCGGAAGCTGCAGGCGCGCATCATCTGCGCCACCAACCGCACCTTGCCGGACCTGGTGAAGACAGGCGTATTTCGCTCCGACCTTTTTTACCGGCTGAACACGATCGAGATCGCGCTGCCGCCGCTGCGCGAGCGCCGCGACGACATTATTATTCTGGCCAGCTCGTTCCTTCAAATCTATGCCGAGCGGCACATGCGTCCGACGCGCCGCATTTCGGCCCCGGCGATGTGTGCGCTGCAGGAATATGACTGGCCGGGCAATGTGCGCGAACTGCAGAACGTGATGGAGCGCGCGGTGGTGATCTGTGACGGCGCAGACATCCGCATGGAGCACTTACCCGGGCAGTTCCTCGCCTGGGAAGCCAGCATCGCCAAAGCTTCCTTCGACGACGAGGTACGCGGTTTCAAGCGGCGCCTGATCCAGCGCGTATTGATGGAGTTCGACAACAACAAGCTGCAAGCCGCCCGTTCCCTGGGCATCGCGCGCTCTTCCCTGCACCGGCTGATTGATGACCTGGAAGTGTTCCCGCCGCGCCGCAATGGGGATATGATCCACTAACGAGTGGTTCGCTTCCTTTCCACACGTCGGGTGTTTGTCGCAGTCCTGCTGCTGGGGCTGTTTGTCATGACGGCGCGCGCCGTAGACGACCCCGACTTCTGGTGGCACCTTCGCACCGGAGAGTACATCGTCCAGACCCACTCCATTCCTCATCACGACATTTATTCCTTCACCAATCCCGGCGCGCCCTGGATCGCGCACGAATGGTTGTCGGAAGTAATTTTTTATTCGGTCTACCGCGGATTGGGATGGGGCGGCCTGATTGTGCTGTTTGGGATCGTGATCGGGGGAGCATTCGCGCTGGCGTATTTCAGATCACAGGGACGTCCTTATATTGCGGGACTGGCCATACTGCTGGGCGCGGTTGCGACTTATCCCACCTGGGGCGTGCGTCCGCAGATGATCTCGCTGTTGTTCACCAGTATTTTTTTATTTGTCCTGCTGGGAAAGAATGGTGAGGCACGGCCCCCCACGCGCCCCTCATGGTGGCTAGTACCGCTGATGCTGCTATGGGCGAATCTGCATGCCGGCTACGCCGTCGGGCTGGCGCTAATCCTGGCGGTGTTGGCGGGGACACTGCTGGAGCGGGCACTCGGAGTTCTGCCAAAAGAGGAAGCGCGTCGAGAGGTGCGCCATCTTGCACTGCTGTTCGTGGCCTGCACGGCGGTGGCATTGCTGAATCCCAACGGCATCCATCTTCTGAGTTACCCAATCGAGACACTGCGATCGCACGCACAGCAGACGTACATTTCCGAATGGGCATCACCGGATTTTCATCAGGGGCGATTCCAGCCCTTCCTGGCAATGCTCTTTCTAACGTTTATCGCAATGGCAGTTTCAGGAAAGCGGCAAAGGCCGCGAGACCTCTTACTGCTGGCGGCCACGGCCTATGCGGGCATGCGCTCTATTCGGCACATCCCCATCTTCGCGCTGGTGGCGGCACCGATCCTGGCAGAGCACGTCCATGCGATCGTCAAAGATCGGACCTGGGCCGCCTGGGTGGATGCGCCGGACCGTGAACCAGGCGCGCAGAAGGCCGCCATGAACCTAATCGTTGTGATGGCGGTACTGACCTTCGCTCTTCTCCACGTAGCGATCCTGGTGAAGCGCCAGCCCTCCACCGAGGCGGAAAAATATCCCGAGGCGGCCGTAACGTACGTGCGCCAGCAGCGGCTCGCCGCTCCCATCTTCAATTACTACGATTGGGGCGGATATTTCATTTGGAAGCTTTATCCCACGTACCGGGTCTACATCGATGGTCGAGCCGATGTTTACGGCGACAAATTTTTGGACTCGTTCGCCGACCTCTATCGCGCCCAGGGAGACTGGCGAACTTCGCTGGAGAAGTACGCAGTTCAAACTGTCGTTCTTCCCCCGAAGACCGGCCTGGCGACGGCACTGCGGCACGAGCCGGGATGGTCCAATGTATTTGAGGACAAGCAGGCGGCAATCTTCATCCGGCAAGGATCCGGGGGTGCAGGTCGCGAACACGTAAGTGTCTCGCCTACCGGTCAGTCTCAAAGGCCCAGTGTCTCAGAAATTGGACACTGACCTGGCGGACAAGCTTTCGACATCTTGAGTACGGCTGCAAGCTCCTGATTTCATGGACAAAACAAAAGTCGAAAAAATGGCGGGAATGCGCATTGAATTGCCATTGACAACCAAGTGGGCGTGTAGTCCGCGCCAACGATTCTGACCGCTTGGGGGGATGTCCATGCAAGTCCTTCGCCGGATGTGGACGGACGACCAGGGGCAAGATATCGCCGAATATGCGGTGATGCTTGCCGTAATTCTTGTGATCGTGGTTGGCACTATCCACTTGATCGGAGTGAATGCCAACAACGTTTTCTCCAACGTTTCCAGCTCGCTGACGCAATAACCCAGGACAGGTTGGCAGTGCAGAGTTGTCAGGCATTGAGAATGAACCTATGTGGAAAACAGCCTGGGACGCACTGGTGGTTGCCTTTGCGGTGACGGTCGCGGTGGGCGACGCGCGCTGGAGAAAAATACCGCGCGTGCTGACTACCACAGCGGTCGCTGTGGGGTTGTTGTTCCACCTGGTCCACGGAGGGTTTTTGTCGGCCCTCGTTGCCAGCCTGATCGGATTCGGTTTGGGTTTGAGCTTTTTCCAACTCGGCGCCATTGGCGGTGGAGATGTGAAGTTGATCACTGCCATGGGCGCCCTGTTGGGGTTTGATAAGTGGTTGCGCGCCATGGAAGTTGCCATCCTGGCCGCTGCTCTCATCGGAATCATGCAAGCGCTGCGCCGCGGAGTGTTGCGACAGACGTTACGCAATGTGGGCGAGCTGGTGCGATGGCTTGTGGGCAAGGGTGGAATTGCTCATCCCTTGATTCACGTGGAGAATCAGGCCATGGTACGAGCCCCTTTTGGTATTGCTGCCGCTTTAGGCACAGTGTTCGCGATCTGGAAGCCCTAACGCGCCAAAACGTGATACATTTGCGATTCTCCAGTTGTGACAATTAGTTGAGAAGGAGTAGTGATGAACCGGAACCGGCTATTGCTCATTGGCCTGCTGGCCCTCACCGTGGGCGGCTTTGTAAGCATGGTGGTTTACAAAGCGATGAAGGTAAAGGTCGCTTCAGTAAAAGAAGCCAATACCAGCGTGGTGGTAGCGGCGGCTGATATCCCCGTTGGACAAAAGCTCACCGCGAAAGATATGCGGGAAATCAAGTTGCCCGGCGCCGATCTGCCCGTTGGATATTACTCGAACCCGGCTGAGATCGACGGTCGCGGAGTCATCCAGTCGATCGGCAAGGGCGAATTCATCCTTCCCAGCAAACTGGCCGCCCCCAACGCCGGTGCTGGTATGCCTTCGCTCATTCCGCCCGGCATGCGCGCAGTCTCTGTGCGGGTGAATGAAGTCGTCGCGGTGGCCGGCTTTGTCGTACCCGGCACTCGGGTTGACATTCTGGTCAGCGGCACTCCGAAAGAAGCCAACGAACCGGTCATCACAACCTTGCTGGAGAACATCGAGGTCTTGGCTGCGGGACAGAAATTGGAACGCGCCGCCAATGGTGAACCGCAGAGCGTGCCAGTCATTACCCTGCTGGTCTCCCCTGATGATGCGCAGAAGCTGACTTTGGCCAGCAATGAAGGACATATTCAGTTGTCGCTTCGTAATCCTCTGGACAGCAATCAAGAAGACGTTCCGATTCTGAGGAACGCGGCGCTGTACAAGGGCGCACTTCCGCCCGCGCCGGCCGCCGGTCACGGAAAGACACGACGGGGGCCTGCGGCCGTACCGCCTCCGAGCGTGTACGTGGTGGAGATGATCCGCGGAGACAAGCGCGACGTCACCAAGTTTTAGGGCGATTTCAAGAGGTTGGGTTCCCCTGCTGTGGCTGCAGAAATTGAAGCGGGCTTCAAGTGGAGAGGAAAACGATGAGACTTCGCGTAACTCTGGTTGCTAGCTGGGTTCTGGTGGCAATCATGACGGTGACGACGGCCAGCGCGCAAGCCGTGGCAGAACATGGCGCAATCCAAGGCGCGACGCAGCCCGCAGCCCAAGGAGCAAAAGGAATGGGAACGGCTGCGGCACAAGCGCTGGGCCAAGCGCAAGCGGGCACGCAAGCCGAACCCGCGGGCCAGACAGCACCACCACCTTCGCCCCCAACCGCAACTGGACAGACGCCTCCTCCCGGCCCCGGAGCCGGCGCGGAGCAACAGGGACCCGCCCCGCTGCGGGTAATGGTGGGGAAATCTCTTCTCATCAATACCACCGAACGGCTGAAGCGCGTTTCCGTCACCGATCCCAGCGTGGCGGATGCTTTGGTCGTGACCCCGACCCAAATCCTGGTCCACGGACGCTCTCCGGGCGAAGTTTCTCTGGTCATCTGGGATGAGGCGGAGCGCTCCCGCAGCTTTGATCTGCGGGTCGATGTGGACGTCACGGCGGCAGGCGAAGAAATCCATAAGATCTTTCCTGACGAGCAGATAGACCTGAGCCCGTCGCGAGCGGCGATCGTGTTGTCAGGCCATGTTTCCACCGAAGATGTGGCCAAGCGGGCGGGAATGATCGCCGAAGCCTACTCCAAAAATGTCGTCAATGTGCTGACTTTTGGACCAGTAGGTGCACAGGAGATCGAATTAGCGGTAAAATTTGCGGAGATAGATCGTTCAGCCCTCCTCCAGTACGGCATTAACATCTTTTCCACGGGCGCAACGAATACGATAGGAACAATCGGCACGCAGCAGTTTGGTGGTTTCGGTTCGCAGCAGATTTCGGATATTTTCCCAAGTCCGCATACGCCTTTTCAGACGAGCCAAACCCTCAATGATGTGCTGAACGTTTTTCTGTTCCGTCCGGATATTCACCTGGGTACGGTGGTCAAGGCCCTGCAGCAGAAGAATCTGTTGGAGATTTTGGCTGAGCCGAACCTGATTGCAGTCAATGGCAAGGAAGCAAGCTTCCTGGCCGGCGGCGAATTTCCTTTCCCCGTGGTGCAGCCCGGGCAAGGATTCGTGAGCGTAACCATTCAGTTCAAGGAATTCGGCGTGAAGTTGAAATTCACGCCCGTGATCATGCCCAACGGCAACATTCATTTGCATGTACAGCCCGAAGTAAGCGCGCTGGATTTCGCCAACGCCCTCACCATTTCCGGCTTTGTGGTTCCCGCCTTGAGCACGCGTAAAGCAGACACCGAGTTCGAAATGCAGGATGGACAGAGCTTCGTCATCGCCGGTCTCATGGATAACCGCGTGACCGATCTGGCAAATAAGATTCCGGGACTCGGCGACATCCCGATCATCGGTAACCTTTTTAAGACCGCCAGCAAGCAGAAGAGCAAGTCGGAATTGATGGTGCTGGTCACGGCGAAACGCATCTCGCCCTCTACCACACCAGCGACGGGTCCCACCCCTCCGGTGAAATATATGGATACCGGAAAGTTCGATGGCAAGCAGAGCGGAGGAAGCAAGTAAGCAAGAGCAGTCGACCCTGCAATAAAGCGAGAGGAAAAGAGCAAGGATGCCCGAACTCGCAGTAGCGATCCTGGCGACAGACAACGAACAGCGGACGGTGCTGCAGGTGCTGGTGGATGGAACGAGCGTCGCCCGCACGGTGCACACATGCGTGGGGTTCCCGGTAGCTGGTACTGACCCAATCATGCGGCGGGTGCAAAACGCCAATCCCGACGTCATTGTGGTAGATATCCCAATCGAGAATCCTACTCAGGCCCTGCGGTCCATCGAGATGTTTCATCAGGAATT
>Ga0070741_10005397_pt1 | contig 28481 bp, 24 predicted proteins | sample Coa_R1_4_FD_66440 | JGI IMG/M metagenome (GOLD analysis project Ga0070741, IMG submission 66440) | Surface soil microbial communities from Centralia Pennsylvania, which are recovering from an underground coalmine fire - Coalmine... | ecosystem: Environmental > Terrestrial > Soil > Unclassified ... | reverse complement strand
CAACACGGCCGAGATGGGCGTGGGGCCCTCGGCATGGGCATCGGGCAGCCAGGCATGCAGCGGCGCCAGGCCGACCTTGGTGCCGTAGCCCAGCATCAGGAACACGAAGGCCACGTTGAGGAGGTCAGGCGCAAAGCCGCTCGCCTTCGCGATGAGGGCTGTCCACACCATGGCATCCTGCCCCTCGCCGAGGACGGGACGTGCGGCCATGTAGACGAGGATGGTGCCGAACAGCGCCAGTGCGATGCCCACGCTGCCGAGGATGAAATACTTCCACGCCGCTTCGAGCGCTTCGTGCGTGCGGTAGATGCCGACCATCAGCACGGTGGTGAGCGTGGCCAGCTCGACGGCGACCCACATCAAGCCGATGTTGTTGGCGAGCAGGCCGAGGTTCATGGCGAACATCAGCGTCTGGTACATCGCGTGGTAAAAGCGAAGGTAGCGCGGCGTCAGACGACCGATCTCGAGCTCGTGGCCGATGTAGCTGGCGCTGAAGACGCTGGTCGTGAAGCCAACGAAGGTGGACAGCACCACGAACACGATGTTGAGGTCATCGACGAACAGATAGACGCCGGGCGGCGGGCGTTCGATCAACAGGAACAAGGCCGCGAGCAGTGTGCCCAGTGCGGCGAGCACATTGAGGCGCGCTGCGATCCAATAGCCGGGCAACAACGCCAGCACCGCTGCCGCTACCGCCGGAATGATCAGCACGGCCGTCAGAGGCTCGAAGGGAATTTCAGCCGAGCCGATGATCACCGCCGTTCCCCCCGAAATTCGTCCAGGGCCTGCAAGTCGACCGAATCGAACCGTTCGCGGATGCGGAACAGGAATACGCCGATGACGATGAACGCGACCAACACCGAGAAGGCGACGCTGATCTCCACCACCAGCGGCATGCCTTTGGCACCGGTGGCGGCCAGGATGAGACCGTTCTCGAGCGACATGAAACCGACGATCTGGCTGACGGCGTTGCGCCGGGTGACCATCATCAGCAGGCCCAGCAGCAAGACGGAGAGGGCGAACGCGAGATCCTCGCGGGCCAGTGGGTCGGCGCCGGCAGCCGCCTTGAACATGACGACCATCGAGAGACCCGCGAGCGCCATGCCGAAGAGCATCGTGGGGCCGATGCCGACGACGGTCTCGATGGTGCGGTGGATGCCCAGGCTGATGACGACACGCCGCAGCGCGAGGGGAATGATGATGCCTTTGAGTACCAGGGCGATTGCTGCCGGAACGTAGAGATGTGGTGCATTCTGAATGTGAGCTTGCCAGGCGACGGACAAGGAAAGGACGATGGCGTGCAGCGCGAAAATATTGAGAAGCGCAAACATGCGATCCTGATACAGCAGTATGAAGCTCACGAGCACCATTCCGCCGGCAAGCATATGCGCGATATCGAGGGACGCTCCGTTCATCACCAGCTCCGCGATGCAAAGAGGAGGAGCATGCCGAGCAGACTCAGCATCAGGGCGACTCCCAGAAAATCCGGTACCCGGAAGACGCGCATCTTGGCGATGGCGGTCTCGAACAGCACGAGCAGGAAGCCCCCGACCGCGAGCTTTCCGAGAAAGGCCGTCACGCCGACGGCATAGCCCGACAAGGAGCTGCCGGCGGGCGCCAACCCCCAAGGCACGAAGATGCAGGAAATGAGCGAAATATAGAGCAGGAGCTTCAACGCGGCGGCCAGCTCTATGACCGCGAGGTGGCGCCCGGAGTATTCGAGCACCATCGCCTCGTGCACCATCGTAAGCTCGAGATGGGTTGCCGGATTGTCGACGGGGATGCGTGCATTCTCGGCCAGCGCGACGATGATGAACGCTACCAGGGCGAGGCCCAGCGAGACGCGGAGGCTGCCGTTGGTGAGCATGAACTGAGCGACATAGGAGAGTTGAGTAGAGCCGGCAACGAGCGCAAGCGTGAAGGCGATGACGATCATTGCCGGCTCGGCGAGCGTGGCGAACATCATCTCGCGGCTGGAGCCGATGCCGCCGAAACTGGTGCCGACGTCCATGCCGACAAGCGCCAGGAAGAACCGCGCCGAGCCCAACAGCGCAGCGATGACGATGAGGTCCCCGACCCAGTTGAACAGCAACCCCGTCGCAAAGGTTGGGACGAGCGCGGCCGCCACCCAGGTAGCGCTGAAGATCATGTAGGGACCGCTGCGGAACAGCCACGACGCGTTGTGGGCCAATACCGCTTCCTTGCGGACCAGGCGCACCAGATCGCGGTAGGGCTGAATAAGCGGCGGCCCGCGGCGGCGCAGCAAGCGCGCCTTGACCTTGCGCGTGTAGCCGAGCAGCAGTGGCGACAGGAGCAGCACCAGAATCATCTGGGCCCCCTGCGCCGCGAGTTCGAGGATCAGGTCCATACCAGCATGACCAGCATAAGAACGAACAAGAGACCGATGAGAACCGCGAAGACGAGGCTCAGGAACTGGCGGATGGTCAGGAACTGCAGGTAGCTGAGCTTCTCGGCGGCGAGCCAGATGGCGCCGCTGACGGGAGCGTAGATGGCATCCCAGGCGGGATCATGCAGCGTGACCGTCAATCGCGCCGGCCGCGCTTCACCGGGCGGAGGCATGTCCACGCGCTCGCGCGCCCGAAATACGACCTCGCCGAACACGCGCCGAATCGGCTGGGCAAAGCTGTCGGCGGTGTATTGCGTCACCGGGTTGGGGTCCGGAAAGCCGCAATCCCACGCCGGGCCGCGCCGCACGGCGCGGGAGGCGAGGCGGTGGATGCACTCGATGACCGCAAGGGTCGATACCGTGATGAAGGCGAAGATCAGGAGGCCGTTGTAGGAGCTGCGGCTTTCGGCGATCGGGATGATCGACAGCCACGGGAGCGCAGTTTGCGCGGGCATGCGGCCGTGAACGAGTGCTTCCACCACCGGCGCGAGCCCATCGATGACGAACCCCGGGAGGACGCCGGCGACGAGGCACAGACCGGCACAAGCGAACATGGCGGCAAGCGATGCACGGTCGACCTCCTGAGCGTTCTCTGCGGCGGGGGTCCGCGCACGGCCGAGGAACGTCACTCCGAACGCCTTGACGAAGCAGGCTGCGGCGAGCGCGGCGGAGAGCGCGAGCATCGCACCAACGGCCGGCACGATCAGCTTGATACCCCATGAAGGGACGTCCGGCGTCAGCAGGATGGCCTGGAAGGTCAGCCACTCGGAAACGAAGCCGTTGAGCGGCGGCAGCGCGGAGATTGCCATGCACCCCGTGAGGAAGGCGAATGTGGTGCGCGGCATGCGATGAATGAGACCGCCCAAATGCTCCATGTCACGCTCTCCCGTCGACACCAGCACCGCGCCGGCGCCGAAGAAGAGCAGGCTCTTGAACAGACTGTGATTGAATACGTGGAACAGTGCAGCCGTCAGAGCGAGGGCCGCAGGCGCGGGCATGTTGTGCGCCGAAAATGCGAGCGCAAGGCCCAGGCCGATGAAGATGATGCCGATATTCTCGACGGTGTGATAGGCAAGCAGACGTTTGAGGTCGTGCTGCATCAAGGCGCTCAGGACGCCCAGCACGCACGTGATGCCGGCGAGCGGGACCACGGCGACGCCCCACCACCAGCTGGGTGGACCATCGAGATCAAAGACGATGCGGACGAAACCGTAGGTGGCGACCTTGGTCATGACGCCGCTCATCAAGGCCGAGACGTGGCTTGGCGCGGCGGGGTGCGCGAGGGGAAGCCAGACATGCAAGGGTACGAGCCCTGCCTTGGAACCTGCGCCGAGCAGGGCGAGGATCAAGACCACTCCCGGGAGCATGGCGGGCGAGCTGCGTATGTCGGCAAAGGCATATCCGCCGGCTCCGCCGGCGAGCAGTCCGAACGCCAGCAGCAGGCACAGCGTGCCGAAGCTCGCCATGACGATGTAGATATAGCCTGCGCGCCGGTTCTCCGGATCCTGATGGTGCGCCATCACCAACGCCCACGAGGACAGCGACATGAACTCCCAGGAGACGAGAAACGTGAAGGCGTCATCCGCGAGAATGACCAGGTTCATGCCGGCGAGAAACGCAGCATAGAAGGGTAGGACGCGTCCTGGTGCTTCCTCGTGCTTGGCATAGCCGATGGCGAAAAGGCTCGCTGCGGCTCCACCCAGGTTGGCGACAGCGAGGAAGAATGCCGCCAGCGCGTCGACGCGGAAGTGCGCGCCGATCCAAGGCAGCCCGAGGTCGAGGCGCAGCGTCGATGGCGCGTGAGCGCCCTGCAAAACGAGGTAGGAGAGGGCGACGGCAAGGGCAACGAGGCAGGTGGCGAGGCTGGCTCCATAGACGAGGTTGGTCGCAACAGAGGATCGCCGCGTCGTCATGGCCAGCAGCGGCACGCCGAGGAGGGCCAGCACGCTCCACAATGCGACCGTGACGGGTATCATGTGATGGCTCATCCGCAGGCGCCGGATCGGGCGGCGTCAAGGGCTCCGGCCCTGTGTTGGATCCTCAGCCCATTGCGTGTGGTGCGCGACGACACCCGTCCCCTGTCGGCCAAGTCTTCAATGGGCCGCGGATATTTCCAATGCAGGTCCGGAGCCGGCATGTTCGCCTCCTCACAGCACGTGCAGTTGCGTTCTCCCACCGTCTGCCAAGCGCTGCCCCGAGGGCCGCGCATGCAATGCCTCGACCTGATGCTTCAGATATCGGAATGGATGCCCCAGGCATAATGATATAAATCAGGGATCGAACGTAGCATGCTCAGAAGATAATAATCAATGTGGACACCATGATCACGGCCGGCCAATTGCGCGCGGCGCGCGCGCTCATATCCATCGACCAACGAAAGCTGGCGGCGCTGTCAGGTCTCTCGGTGCCGACGATTCAACGGATGGAGGCAAGTGACGGTGTCATCAGGGGAAACGTCGATTCGCTGATGAAGTTGATCGGCGCTCTCGAGGCCGCCGGGATCGAGCTCATCGGCGAGGGCGCCGACAGTCAGGGTGGTGGGCGTGGCGTGCGGCTGAAGGCGCCGAGGGCGGATGGGAAAGGCTACCGGCGAAAGCCGCCGACAGCATGATGCGGGGTTCGCCGCGGCACGGAAGTTCCGAGATGGCCGGCGGAATGCACGGTGTTCGGGATCCAGCTCACCAACCGCAAGAGAAGAAGCCCCCGGGCAGTTGATCGGCGCGATGAAGCCGCTGCCGCAGGGTTTCGAGATATTCGAGAGACTGCCTACCCGAAGCGATCGTTTGCGACCATGGTCCGGAAGCTCATCGCGCCGCCCTGGGCGTTTGAGCTATGCGCATGCAGCTGGCTAGATCGTTTTCACTCTGCAGAGCATTGCCCGCGTGAGTGGGTCAGCACGGTGTGCCCTCAAGAGTCCGTTTCAAGATCCCGCCGGCGTCCGAAGCCTACGAGCTGGGTGACCGGAGACATTCCTGTGTGAGGCCTGTGCAGAAGGACGAGGAACTCCAGCGCGCGATGGCTCAGTCCTGCGGCTGCGACGTCACGCTGTGGGCAGCACCTGGAAGATTGCAGGCGCTGGCACTCCATCCTCGAGGATCGTTAAGCCGGTGACTTGAGCAGAGTAAGGGCCCTCGCGGCAAAGCTCGAGCATTTGCGCCACAACTTCGTCGGGGCCAGCGAAGACCGCTTCAACGCTGCCGTCCCCGCGGTTGCGCACCCATCCGGCGAGCTCCAGCTCGCCAGCGATGCGCTCGGTCCAGTGGCGGTAACCTACACCTTGTACGCGGCCCTCGATGCGAACCCGCACGCTGCGCCGGTGACTTCTTTCCGTTGCGCTCATGGCCTGACGCTCATAGCCGACTGCGATGTCTTCCTTGCGAGGTCAAGGCCGCACGGCGGCCTAGCTACCGGGTGGTCGGCGGAAGGGTTGAGGATCCACACTGCCGCGGTCCCGCACCAGGCTGGTCTTCGTCAGAATCGCGACGGGCGGTTGTGACGACGGAGCGAGGAACTCCTCCATCCAATGCGCGACAGTAGCGCAAAACCCGGTCGGCCGCGGGGGCGATGCTGTCGGTTCCAGGGTTACGTCGATGAGGGCATCTATCAGCGTGCACATGCGCTTGTTCCTAGTGTTCTGATCGCGAAATTCGCCACCATCTGCAGCGTGCTTGGAACGAATTTCGCGATCAGGACACCAGCAAAGTCAATGAGCTCGTGTAATCGAGATCGAGAAGTCCGCCTCCCAACCAACCCCAGAGCGATGATGCGGACTTCTCGATCATCACACTAGGTGCGCCTCACATACTAGCCGGTGCATCAGCATTGGCTGTTCCGTGCGGAACTCCCAATTGCCTCGCGCTCCGCCCCGCAGCAGCTCGGCGAAAGCGGAAGGCGTATGTGTCTGCCGTGTTTTGGACCCCGCGGGCCGCTCCCCATTGGCGACATCGTGCTCGCGCAGAAGATCGCCTTTGAACTCTTCGAGGTCGACGCCCTCGACGTGGCGAATGCTTCGCCGCCGTGGGAAGTCACACTACGCGGGCATCAGTCACGATGGGCAGCCGCTCCGCCCCATACGAAGACGTGGCCTCCGTTAGCGGACGGCATGCGAATTCGAAAGGCTCGCGCGCCGGCCCAAGCGAACCCGTGCGGGCCTCTTTGAACTGATCGATGCGTTCACTCGCGTTGTTCCGACTACACCCTGACCGCCAATCTCTGTCATTTCCATTGTGTGGCTGCTCTGCCCCACTGGTCACTCTTCCGTCACGCCGCAAGCTAGAGCATTTCGCTTGTGCGGTGCGCCTTCCCGATATGGCCGCCGACGCAAGGAACCACCGGCCTCTGCATCACGTTGGCTTCTCAGATCACGCCGACTGAGCAAGGGAGAAGGCAATGACGTGGAGATCGGTCGTCGCAGGTGCGGCCTTCACCGCCTTGGCATCGGCGGGACTGCCGGCGCAATCAGCGCCTCTGGGCATCGGCAATGGCTACACCGCTGAATCGAGTGCCGTTCAGCAGGCGCACTATCCCTACTACAGGCACCATCGCTACTACCGGTACTACCGGGAGCCCGGCTACGACTTCTATTACGGCCACCGACACCACCGGTATTGGCGTCACCACCGTCACTGGTACTGACCCCAGTGGAGTTCTCACGCCAGGGGAAATCGATGAAGGCCTCACCAAGGAGTAGCAAATGAGAATCGTAGCGAGCCTAGCGGCAGTAGCAGCGCTGGCCGTCGTCAGTCCCGCGCTTGCCCAGACAACGACGCCGAAGAGCGGCGCGGCAAAAATGAGCCGTGCCGAGTGCACCGCAGCTTGGACCAAGCTCGACGCGTCGAAGACTGGAAGCGTGTCGCAAAGTCAGGCGCAAGGCGTTGTGACCGAGTTCAAGGCTGCGGACGCCAATAACGACGGCAAGCTCACGCAGGCCGAATTCATGGCAGCTTGCGACAAGGGGCTGGTTACGGCGTCGGCCGCAACCGGCAGCGGCGGCCGTGGCATGACCGGCAACGGGACTACTTCACCGAAGAAGTAGAGCACACCGCAAGGCATGTAACCTTCCCGAAGGGGACCCACAACGTGCGTCCCCTTCGGGAGCCGCGCATGGTTGGTGCGGGTCCTCCCGCGTGCGCCTCCAGGTCATCCTGCCGTGCGCATCGCACGACAAGAAGGCTAGCGACTTCCGGCCAGCGTTGGCTGCGACCTGCCGAGGCTACTCCGCCGGGCTAACGGAGCCGAATCTTGAAGGGCGCCAGAAACTCGTAGCGCGGCACGGCAAGGTTTCGAGGAGCCGGTCCCGCAAGCACACGTCCCAAGGCGTCAAAGCGAGAAGCGCACCAAGGGCATAAGAATGCTTCACCGGTCAACGTGAAGTCCTCAGCAGGCCTGATCAGGCAGCCGCAATAGGTGCAGAGTCCTGCTACGACCAGCCACGCATGATGCCCCGGCTTGGTCCGATTGGCGTCGATTGCGGGCGCATCTTCGGGGAGCCCGGTCACGCGGGCAAACGGATCGATCAGGCTGGACAGCCCCACCTTCTGTGCGCGCGCGATCTCCTCCGGGGTGCGATGATGAATGAGGATCGGCTGGCCCTTCCATTGCACCTGCTTGATCTGACCAGGCTCTATTGGCGTCAGATCGACGTCGATGGTGTCGCGCAGTGAGGAGGGATTGGGATTCATCTGATCGATGAAGGGCCACAGTGAAATGAGGCTGCCCACACCCACGAAGGCCACAGCGGCCTGCACGACGAAATCGCGGCGCACGCTGCACGCAGGATCGATCGGTTTGGCCATAGGCTACCATCGCGGCGGCTTGTCGAGACGCAAAACCTGGCCCTCGAACCCGGGGGCACCCGCCGGATAGGCCTTGGTGACGCGCGCATCGTGGCCTGGGATGACAAAATCACGAGAGCCTGCCAGGCGATTGATCCGTCGATAACCTTCGAGCATGCCGGGCAGATCGTAGAAGATGGCGAAGGGTCGTTCCTGGTCGATTTCCTCGAACACGTGCACCGCATCCGAGGCAAGGATCACCCAGCCGCGAGCCGTGTGGACGCGCAGCACCGCCTGCCCGCGCGCATGGCCGCCGATCAGCAGGTATTCGATGCCCGGCGCTAAGGTGACATCGCCCCTGTGAAAGACCATGCGGCCCGCGTAGACCAAATCGATCAAGGGCTTGATGTCGTCGGGGTGATAGGCGGCCCGGAACGGCGGATGCGTCATGTCTCGGCCCGTGACGTGAACCATCTCCTCGTCCTGGATGTGGAAGCGCGCCTTCGGGTAATCCTCGAGCGTGCCGACATGGTCGAAATGGGCATGCGTCAAGATCACGTCGGGCTCGGCGCCGGCATCGATGCCGATCTTGGCCAGCGCCTCGCTCGGGCGGCAGATGAAATCGTACTCGCGGCCCATCCGCGTCGACTGTCGCGAGGTCATGCCGGTGTCGACGACCCAGGTGCGGCCGCCGCCCTTCAGGGCGTAGGTGAAGAAGTCCAGGCCCTGGAGCATCTTGCCGTGATCGCCGCCGAGGAACATGTGCCCCTCGGAGCGCTTGTCCTGCTTGGCATACCGTATGGCGTAGATCTCGTACTCCGGCAGCTTGGACAATGGCGTTCTCCTGGTGAGAGCGGTTGGAAGGGAGCGGTCGCACGTCCGTCCGAAGAGACTATTTGGCTCTCCGAGGCCATTCTGAGGCATTGGACGTCGTTGGGGAACATGGCTCGCAGCCGCGGGCCGGCGCGACAGGCAGGACTGCGATGGACACCCGGCGAAGCTTGCTCGGGGGGCTGGTCACGTTCGGATTTGCTCGTCCGAGTGGGACAACGTGCCGTCGTCGCGCTCACTCCTCTCGCGGACCGCGTCCCGATGTGCGCGCCTCAGATCGAAAATGCAGATCGTCAGCCGTCCGCGGTGTCGGCGGGACTCCGCGCTGCGATCCCGTAGTGTTGCCCGAGGTAAGCCTGGGTGAACTTGCCTGACCGGCGGTCGCGCTCCAAGTCTTCAGGGTCACGCTCGCAGGGCGGTCCGTAACCGCCAGCACCTGGCGTCTCGACCACCACGGCCTGGTCCGGCCTCAGCTCCATGCGCCCCGTCTTCGGAGGCAGCTGCGACCGCTTGCCCACGGCGTCGCGCAATTGAAAGCGCCCGCTTCGGCCGGGACCGCCACCGAAGATGCCCCAGGGCGCCAGCCGGAACCGCTCCCCGACGCCGTTGAATTCGCAGGTGTGCCCGACCGGGCGCACGATGCGCCGAAGACCCAGGCCGCCGCGAAAGCGGCCGGCGCCGCCGGAATCGGGTACCAACGCGTACTCCTCGACACGCAGCGGATATTCCATCTCGATTGCCTCCACGGGCAGATTGGACGTGTTTGTAATGTGCACCTGCACCCCGTCCTTGCCGTCGCGGTCGTTACGGGCGCCCATGCCGCCGCCCAGTGTCTCGAGGTAGACGTAGGGCTTCCCGCTGCGTGGATCGACGCCGGCGAACACGACGCTGGTGTTGGCACCGTTGGCAGCGCCAATCGCCTGCTCGGGCAGCACCTCGGCGAGCGCGCCTATGACGACATCGATCACGCGCTGGCAGGTGTTGGCCCGCAGCGCCACGGCGGCCGGGGCCACGCAATTGGCAACGGTTCCGGCCGGAGCCACGATCTCCACCGCGTCGATGGCGGCCTGATTGTTCGGCAGCTCGGGATCGAGCAGCGCCTTCAACGCGTAGCACACCGAGGACTGCACCGCATTGAGGGTGAGGTTGACGTTGCCCGGCACTTGGGTCGAGGAGCCCGTGAAGTCGAATACGATGCGCTCGCCGCACTTGCGCACCTCGAGCGCAAACCTGACATTGCGTTCCCTAAGCCCGTCATCGTCGAGGACGTCCTCAAACCGGTAGGTGCCGTCGGGGATGGTGGCGATGCCCGCGCGCATGCGCCTGTCCGTGCGCTCGAGGATTTGGCCGAAGGCCCTTTCGACCGTCGGTCCGCCGTATCGCGCGAACAGCTGCTGCATGCGCTCCACCCCCAGGCGGCAGGCGGCAATCTGGGCATTGAGGTCCCCGCGGCGTTCGGTAGGCAGTCGCATGTTGAGTAGCAGGAGATCGAGCAGCTCGGCATCGAGCTCGCCCCGGCGATAGAGCCGCATGACCGGGATGCGCAGGCCCTCCTGGTAGATCTCCGACATGCCGCCCGACATGGAACCCCGCGCAGCGCCGCCGACATCGGCATGATGCGCAAGGTTGGACACGAACGCCACGAGGCGGCCATCGGCGAACACCGGCATCGCCATGTTGATGTCGGGGAGGTGGGTACCGCCGGCCACGTGTGGATCGTTGGCAATGAAGAGATCGCCTTCGGCGATATCGTCGCGGTAGCGGGCGACCAGGATGCGCATCAGCTCGAGCAGCGAGGCCAAGTGGATCGGCAACGACATCTCGGCCTGCGCTATCAGCCGCCCCCGGGCGTCGGCAATGGCGGTCGAGTGATCGTGCCGCTCCTTGATATTGGTTGAAAATGCGCTCTTCTGTATGGTGATCCAGGCCTCGTCGTTGATCGACTTGAGGCCGTTCCAAATGATTTCCAGCGTAATGGGATCGAGCGGGGGCGCTAGCGAACTCATGCATCCACCTCGATCAGTAGGCTGCCGCTCTCGCCGACCGACAGGCGGCTGCCCGGCGGCACGAGCGTTGTGGCGTCGAACTGCGTAACGACCAGGGGACCCGAGAGCACCATCCCCGGCGCCAGAGAGGGGCGCGCGACGAACCTGGTCTCGGTGGGCCGATCGGCGGCGAACCACACAGACCGCAAGATTGGCTCTGCCGGTGCGGGCCCAGCATGCCCTGAAGGGCCGGCACTGGCCCGGCCTCCGGTGCGCCCTTTACGCGCGCTCAGCCGGACGTTCACGATCTCGACGGCGGCCTCGGGATCGTGATGCCCGTACTTGCGCTGATGCGCCTCCAGGAACGCTTCTCTGAGCCACGCTGCCCGCGGCAGCTCCTCGCCTTGGGGTATCGGGATGGCCAACTCGAAGTTCTGGCCGACGTAGCGCATATCGAGGGCGATCTCCAGGCGCTGCTCGGCGCCAGCGTGATGTTCATGCGCACACCAGTCCCGTGCTGCCGCGATGAGCCGAGCAAAGGCGGCGGTAACGGGGGCCAGGTCACTATCGAGCGAAATGCGGCTGGTGGCGACGAAGCTCTCCTCCAGTTCGGCACCGGCAACACCCTGTGCGCACAAGATGCCCGGAGCCGGTGGCACGAGAACGTTGCGGATGCCGAGCTCGCGCGCGATCTCGACCGCATGCAAGCCCCCTGCGCCGCCGAAAGGCATCAGCGTGAAAGCGCGCGGATCGTGGCCGCGCTCGATCGACACGACCCGGATGGCCCGCATCATGTTGGCGTTGACGATGCGAACGATGCCGAGCGCCGTGGCGTGGAGCGAGAGGTGGAGCTTCTGCGCTAGCGGGGCGATGGCCTCTTCTGCGAGGGCGGGAACAAGCCGCATGCCGCCTCCGACAAGCGCGTCAGGCAGCCTTCCGAGGACGAGGTTGGCATCAGATACTGTCGGCTCCCGGCCGCCTCTGCCGTAGCACGCCGGCCCTGGGTCCGCTCCAGTGCTCATGGGCCCCACGCGCATAAGGCCGTCACGCCCGATGTGCGCGACGGAACCACCGCCTGCTCCGACGGTGTGGATATCGATGGCGGGCATTCTCACCGGGAATCCCGCTACACTGCGCCCGAATGCCATCTCCGCCCGCCCCCCACGTACGAGACAGACGTCCGTAGAGGTGCCGCCCATGTCAAAGGTGATCAGGTCATCGTGGCCGGCACGCGCGCCGGCAGCCACGGCGCCGACGACGCCGGCAGCGGGGCCCGACAGCACGGTACGAATCGGCATCTGACCAGCCCGCTCGACGGACATCAGTCCGCCCGACGACTGACAAACTGCAATGCCGGCACCCGGGGCCGCAGCATCGACCGCGGCGGCAAGACGGCTCATGTAGCGGCCGGCGACCGGCTGCAGGAAGGCGTTCAGCACAGTGGTGGAAAGTCTCTCGTACTCCCGGAACTCGGACTGGACCTCGCAGGAGAGCGAGACGTCGACGCCGGGCAGCGCGGTCCGCAGCGCCTCACCCATGCGCCGCTCGTGCTCAGGATTGAGAAAGGAGAAGAGAAAGCACACGGCCACGCTGTCGGCCCCGCTCCGCTTTACCTCTGCGATGGCGCGCTCGACCTCGGCATCGGTGAGCGGGAGGATGATCTCTCCCGCGGGGCCGGCGCGCTCGGCGACCTCGAAGCGATGCTCGCGCGGGACGAGCGGCTCGGGGTGGTCCGCCTTCAAGTCGTAGATCTTCGGGCGGGTCTGCCTGCCGATCTCGAGCAGGTCCCGGAACCCGGCGGTGGTGACGAGTGCCACCTTGCCGCCGCGGCGCTGGATCAGCGCGTTGGTGGCGACCGTGGTGCCGTGGGCGAGGAAGGCGATGCCCCCGTCGGGCAAGAGCGTGCGCAGCCCTTCCATGATCGCGCGCGCCGGATCGTCGGGGGTGGACGCGAGCTTATGCGAGATCGTCTCGCCGGTCGCTTCGTTCACCAGGAAGAAATCGGTGAAGGTACCGCCGACATCGACTCCAATCGTCTTGCTCATCCCTTGCCCATCACCAGGTTGGGCAACCAGAGTGTCACGTCGGGAATCGCCATCAGCAGCACGATCAGCACCACCATGCCGATCACGAACGGCAGCGCGCCACGGATCACGTCGGCGATTGCGCCGCGCTCGCGCAGGCTCTGCACCACATAGAGATTGAGGCCGACCGGGGGCGTGACAAGTGCCGCCTCGATCAGGATCGTCAGCACCACTCCCCACCAGATCGGGTCCCAGCCGAGCCTGGTCACGATGGGAAAGATGAAAGGCGTTGTCAGGATCATCATGGAGATGGTCTCCATGAAGCAACCCAGGATCAGGTAGAACACGACGATCAGGCCCATGGTCCCGTATTTGCCGAGGCCTAAGCCCTCGATCAGGTTGCCGATGCCATCGGTGAGGCCGATGGTGGCGAGCACAAAGTTCAGGAACTGCGCGGCAATGATGATGAGCATGATCATCGCCGTCGTGCGCATGGTGCCTTCGAACACGGCCCGGAGCATCCTCCACGACAGAGCGCGCTCCCAGGCGGCGAGCATCAGCGCCGCGAAGACGCCCATGGATGCGGCCTCTGTCGGCGTGGCCCAACCCAAGTAGATCGATCCCACGACAACGAAGAAAATGAAGAGCGGCGCGATCAGGTCCTTGAGGCTGGCAAGCCGATCGCTCCAGCTAGTCTCGAGCTTTGCCCCGCCCTTGCGGGGAGTGACCACGCAATAAAGAAGCACGGTGAGCATGAAGAAGCCGGTCAGCAGCAGCCCCGGGATCATGCCGGCAAGATAGAGGCGAGGCACGGAGGTCGAGGTGATGAGCCCGTACAGGATGAAGTTGATGGAAGGCGGGATCAGGATACCAAGCGTGCCGCCGGCCGCCAGCGTGCCGAGAAACAGGGGCTCGTCGTAGCCACGAATCCTGATCTGCGGCAGTGCCACGACACCGACGGTGGCGGCCGTCGCCACACTCGAGCCGGAGGTGGCCGCGAAGATGGCGCAGGTGCCGATGTTGGCGTGCATCAGGCCGCCGGGCAGCCACGAGAGCCACTTGGCGATGGCGTTGTACACGCGCTCGGCGGTCCCCGAGCGCAACAGGATCTCGCCAAGCATGACGAACATGGGGATGGCAATCAGGATGTACTCAGAGCTCGAGTTCCAGATGATGTCTCCCATTGCCCGGTAGAGGGGCATGGACGAGTAGAGCTCATTGAGCGCCAGCCCCAGCATACCCATGACGGCGGCAACGGGAACACTGACAGCCAGCAGCACGATCAGCAGAAAGAGGGCGGTGCCGAGCATGCGTCAGGCCTTCCTCTCGACCTGCTCTGCCGCGATGCCGAGGCCTTCAAGCTCGCCCTTGACCTCCTCGTCCTGGGAGGGAACGCCCGCGGTTGCCGCCACCTTGGCGTAGTCCCCGCGCAGGAGCGCGGCGAGAGTGCGCAGATAGGCGACCGCCAGAGCCGACAAGAACAGAATGTAGCCGAAGAACCACGGCAGTTGGGGGTAGGGCAGGGGCACCCGCAGCGGCGTGTTGGAGCGGTTCCAGCCCGCAAGGTTGTCGGAAACGAGCTCCCATGAGCGGTCGGCAAGCGCGATCACCAGAATGGCGAGGCCCGTCAGCGCCAACAGGTCGAGCATGGCGCGCACGGCAGGCGAAAACGTGCCGTAGAGCGCGTCGATGCGCACGTGGCCGCGCGTTACCAGCACGAAGGCCATTGACCAGCTGGTGCCGATGGCGAACAGGTAGGCACCTACCTCGTCCGAGCCGGAGAAGGGGAACGACAGCAGCTTGCGGCAGATCACCTCCGCAGAGACGATCAGCGCCGCGATCATGATCAAGGCGCCGCCGATCCAGGCGAACACGCGGGCGATCCAGGACACGCAGGTCCAGAGTGTATCCATCGGCGACAACACCGCGCCAGCGGTTTGCCCGCGGCGCCCCCCATCCCCCGAGATGCCATCTCGCTTAGTTGGCCTTGGCCACGAGGCCGAACTGCTTGCCCACCACCTCGGTCCACTTGGCGGCGCACTCCGCTCCGCAGCGCTTGGCCCATTCGACAAGCACCACCTCGTTGAGCGCCTTGTTGCGCGCGGAGACGTCGGCGTCGGACGGCTTGACGAGCTTGAGCTTCGCGGGCGGCCCGAGCGAGCAAGGGCCTGTGCCCGTGTTGCAGGCGATGCCCTCGGCGCTCTCGTGCTCCACGATCGCCCAGGAGAGCTCCTCGAGTTTCTTGAACTCGGCCAGCATGAACTCCTGCGTCGGCTTGGTGAGCTTGTTCCAGCTGTTCAGGTTCACCGCCCAGAAGGCCGCCGTATAGCCTACCGGCAGAGTGAGCAGGGTCTTGACTACCTCTGGCCACTTGGCCTGGTAGGCTGGCATCGTTCCGGTGATGCCGCAATCGACGACGCCCTTCTCGAGCGCAGGCACGACCTCGCCGAACGGGATCGTCACCGTGGCTGCACCGAACGCCTTGGCAAGGTCGGACTGCGACACGCCCTGCACGCGGATCTTCTTGCCTTTGAGGTCTGCAACGCCGTTGATATCGTCGCGGCAGAAGAACGACTGCTGCGGATAGGCGAAGGTCGCCATGATTTGCGCGTTGTAGCGCTCCTTCATCACCTTCTGCATCTCGGGCATCCACAGCTCGAGGATCTTGCGTTGAGCGGGGACGCTGGTTGCTACGCCGGCAATATCGGAAGCCTCGATGATGGCACCGCCGTCGTCAACGTAGATCGGCAAGGCCGCGGCTATGTCGTAGACGCCCGTCTTGAGAAGGCGCAGAACCTCGGTGCCCTTCAGGTTCACCTCGGTGATCGACTTCACGTTGGCCGTAATCTTGTTCCCGGAGTCCTTGCCGATCTGCTCAGACCAGAAGGGAAACTCGACCTTCTTCCAGTTGTTGATGAAGTTCCACGTGCCGATCACGTTGAACTTCTTCTCCTCGATCTGCGCTTGAGCAGATGCGGCCGTGGCAAGCATGCAGCCCAGCGCTGCAATCATGACCTTTTGAAGCACTTCGGACCTCCCTTATCTTGTTGCCCCAACAATTGCCGATATCAGCGAGAGCCGCAAGGCGCCTTCGGTCCAGGCGTATCGGCGGCTCTTGGTCCTGGAGAAGTGACGACATCGGAGTACGTCCGGCGGACGGGAGGACGAACAAGACGTTCGGACATCGGCGGCGCGGCCGCTCGACATCTCTCGCTGATGGCAAGGGTGCGCGGAATGTTCTCCAGCGCATCCTGCTGGGGACTTGTGCGATTGCTGCAATTCCTCAGGTTCCGGAAAGACTTGAACCGTCGCCGTAACTCGGCCCCTGCCCGCGCCACACCCTAGTGCAAAGAAGGTATCAAGGAACTCCGTCTACGAGCGCTTCACATGATCCTGGCCACCTTGGCATTGCAGCCGACCAGCATTGGCATGATGGTGGCGTCGCCGGAGCTGGCTCATCGGCGCGTCACTGCAACTCAGGTTGCGCGCGAAAGCCTGTCCGATCTCCGTGCAGGAGAGCCGAGTGTCCCCGGCAGACTCGTTCAGTCGCTGGGTAGGGCGATCAAGGCCTGCTCGGCGCTGATGCGCACCATTCGCCAGGGTGTTCCTCATCTTGGTGGGGGACACCTGCCTTTGGCGCAGCCGCCTTCCTTGCCAGAGCAGTCTCTCTCCGAGGTGACAGAGACACAGAAGGTTCCCGGCAGACTTGAAGCCGAAATCCGCGAGCCGCGAGCCAAACTGGACGCGGAAGTTCAGGAGTGAGCCGCTCAGGGGCCGACCTGTCCCGACTGATCGAGGCGGCCGATCGAACTTGCGAGCGTGACGGTCGTCGGGCGGAGTTGGTGCTGTTGCGGGGCACGCTGCAAAGCCGGTCCCGCAAGCCAGGCCTTGAGCCCGGAAGCAGCACGGTATGCGCTGATTTGGTTGGCTGGGGGACGAGGATTCGAACCTCGACTAACGGAGTCAGAGTCCGCTGTTCTACCGTTAAACTATCCCCCAGTGTAGCTCGGTGATATGCCTCGGCTATCCCACACTCTTGTGCATCCGACCCGTTCCCTTCTCGGGTACGGGTACGCGGGCGCAGCCCCCATATAGGCTCTCTTCCGTCCCGGGTCCAGCCTTTGGCCTGCGGCCTTCGACCTTTGTCAGGGTGCGGCTGCGTTCGCCTGCCAGGCCAGGCGCTGCCTCGTGACGCCGCTCGGCGTTTCGGCGGCTGAGGCACGGGTCTCGAGCGACGAGGGGGATTGCTTCCGACCGGGGTTCATCCGCGAGCATTATTCTGCGAGTGCGGGAATGCGGCGCGCATTCGGGCGTTATCTAGGCAGACCAGCTCATCCCCGCACCGGGCCGGTCGACAAATCAGGGTGCCAGCCCCCAACCGGCACCCTGATCTTTTTCCCGTCTCAGCCATCGACCGCTGATATTGCACAACATGATGCCTGCCTCCCCATCGGGGGCGGCCAAGCTCTACCTCAAGAGCTCCACGAGACCGGCGTTACCCGACGCGGCGGCGATATCCGCTGCTGTCTGGCGCTTCTTGTTTCGAAGTCCGCGATCTGCCCCGGCATCAATCAGCACCTTCGCCGCCTCAGCGTGGCCCTCCGCGCAGGCAACCATCAAGGCGGTGTACCCTTGCTCGTTGCGGATGTTGGGACTTGCGCCAGCCTGCAAGAGGGCGCGGACCACATCCGTCAGTCCGGCATGTGCGGCCAGCATCAGGGCGGTATTGCCGGCGGACGTGCGGCGGTCGACCTCGATGCGCCGATCGATCAAGAGCAGTGCTGCCTTCTTCTCCCCGTTTTCGACTGCCCTCAGCAAGGGGGTGCGACCTGCCTTGTCGGCGACGCGGGGATCTGCGCCTCTTGCCAACAGCGCAGCAATCGCTACGGCATTGCCGCGGTCGGCTGCGTGCCAAAGTGCCGTGCAGCCCTGGTCGTCCTCGGCGTTCAGAGGCACGCTGCCGGTGCTTGTCAGCACTGTCACGGCATCGCCGCAGAGGGACGAGGCGAGCATGAGTGCCGTCATCCCGCCCGCGGCCCTCGCACCCGTTCCCGCGCCCCTCCGGATAAGGGCGCGCACTGCCGCGACGCTGCACGAGCGCACTGCATTGGTCAGCGCGGTGTCTCCTGCCGCATTGCGCCCGCTCGGGTCCGCTCCCTTGTCGAGCAAGGCTGCGACCACCTCCGCGTGTCCTTTTGCAGCGGCCAGCAGCAACGGCGTATCGCCGGCGTGGTTGGCGGCATTGGCGTCGGCGCCGGCCTGAAGGAGAACCCCGACGGTATCGCGATGCCCGCCTGCCGCGGCGAGCGCGAGCGGCGTGTTGCCGTCCGCGTTCCTCACCTGGGCGCTGGCACCGGAAGCGATCAGCCGTGCGACGACCTGGGCTTGCCCACGCCACGCCGCCTCGAGGATCGCTGCCTCGCCGTACCCGGGAGGCAGCCTGGGAGCGGGGGCGGCCGAAGCCTGCGGGCCTTCGACCGCGACAGTTGCACTCCAGCCGCCCGTGCTGGCGACCTGCCGCGCAGGGCGTGGGGCGGCATCCAGCTCCGACAGCAGGGCGGACGCTTCGGCAAGGCCGCGCGCAGCCGACTTCGCGAGCCAGTTCTGCGCCGCGCCTGCATCGGCCGCGACGCCCCGGCCCGCCAGATACATCCTGGCCAAATTGAATTGTGCCTTGGCATGCCCTTTCTCTGCGGCCGCCTTCATCCAACGGAAAGCCATAACGTCGTCGTGCGGTACCCCTCGACCGGTACGGTACAGGGATGCCAGATGGTACTGAGCCTCCGCATCGCCCGCTTGCGCCCGCTGCTGGAGCAAGGCGGCCGCTTGCTCGAAGTTGCCAGCTCGCAAAGCCGCCTCGGCCTGCACGCCGGGCGCACCCTGAGGCGCTTGTTGAGCAAGGACGGCGGCCGGGCTGAGCAGCAGCACCGAGATTGTCAGTGGCGCGAGGCTGCACGATGCGATGCAGCTGTCACGCCGTGCCGTACTTGGTTTCGACATCGATGCCCATGCTCTTGAGGAACGGCGTTGGAAGAATGCCGCCTGCGCACACGATCACGGCGTCGTTCCTGATGGAGATCTCCCGCTCCCGCCAATCGAGCCGAACGTCCTCGCACCCGATGGCCGAGACCTTCGAGCCCAGCATCACCGTGAGAGTGCCAAGTTGCGCCGCCTCCTCGATCCTCGCCCGGTTCTTCGGCTTTGCCCGTCCGAATGCTTCTCCCCGGTAGGAGAGGCCAACGACGGTGCCGGGCTGCTCGGCGATGCTGGCTGCGGCTTCGAGAGCGCTGTCGCCTCCGCCGACCACGAGCACATGCTTGCCCTGGTACTGCTCCGGATCGACGAGGCGGTACACGACCTTGGGCTGCTCCTCTCCCGGAACTTCGAGCTTGCGCGGCGTACCCCGCCGGCCGATGGCGAGCACCACCGCGCGGCAGGCGTAGCTGCCGTGCGCGGTCCTCACGACGAAGCCCGAGGGCGTGCGCTGGACGGCGTCGACACGCTCGCCGTAGCGGATTTGAAGTCCGGTCTTGCCGGCTGCCTCCTGCCAGAAAGACAGGAGCTTCTCCTTACTCACCTCCCTGAAACGCACGCGCCCTATCAGCGGCAGCGTCGCGGGTGCCGTCATGACGAGCTTGCCGCGTGGATAGTGCGCCACCGTGCCGCCGAACGTGTCCTGCTCGAACGTCAGGAAGCGGAGCTTGCCGGCAAGGGCCGCCAGGCTCGCCGAGAACCCCGCCGGCCCACCGCCGACAATGACGACGTCGAGCGCATCCGGCCGCCCGATGCCGTCGAGCCGCCGGACCGACTCGATGGCTTGCCGCCCCTGCTCGATGGCGTTGCGTATCAGCCCCATTCCGCCGAGCTCTCCGGCGATGAACAGGCCGGGGACGTTGGTCTGAAAGTCGGGCCCGACGCGCGGCAGCTCCACGCCGCGCGTCTCGCTGCCGAACACCAGTGAGATTGCGCCGGTCGGACATGCGGCCTTGCAAGCACCGTGGCCGATGCAGCTGGTAGGCTCCACCAGGACCGCCTTGCCGTTGATCAGCCCCAGAATGTCACCCTCTGGGCATGCGCGGGCACAGGCGCCGCAGCCCAGGCATCTCACCGGATCGATGCGCGGATGCAGGGAGGCGGGCTCCGTCAATCCCGCCTCGATGGCCTCCGCGCGTGCCGTGCGATTGCGGCCCTCCCGGCGCCTGCGCATCCCGAGATAGACCGTCCAGATTGCAACGAGCGGGATCGCGTAAAGGGCCAGGTGCGGATCCAGTGATGTCAGCACGTCCCAGGAAACTCCAGCGTGCGCCTATTTCGATACGCCGAGGTCCTTGGCGGCAGCCGCGATGCGGGCCGCCGCCGGGGCGTCGCCCGAGAAGACCGCGAGCGCGCGCGCCAAAGCCTCGCGCGCGGCTTCCTGCTCGCCCAGCACCAGCCGCGAGCGTATGAGCCTGAGCCATCCATCTTCGTCGGCGGGTCTCTCCTCCAGCCGCTTCGCCAGCCCGTCCACCATGGAGCGTATCAGCAGCTGCTGTTGGTCGATGGGTAGGGCTTGGATGTCGCGCATTTCCTCCGGCGTGGGGTTATGGGGAACCGCGTGAGTGGCCTCGCGGGTCGCGATCGATGTCCGCTCCGGTCCGTCCACGGGAAGGTCGCGTGCAAGACTCCCGATCTGCTCACGCAGCTGGGAAGCCCACGCCTCATCTTCGGCAGGCTCTTCCTGCAATCCGCGCAGTTCCTCCAGCGCAGTCTTCCTGTCACCGGCCTGCGCCTTGGCAAGAGCCAGGAAGTACCTCGCTTTTGCGTTCCTGGCGTCGATCGCGAGCGCTGCCTTGAACGCCTCGACAGCTTTGGGCCCGACGTTCCCGCTGTCGGAAGCTACGAGCGCCTCTCCGTAGGCGCTCTTGAATTCGGACGCCTCAGGCCGCAGCGAGACCGCGTGCGCATAGGCTTCGACGGCCTTCAGCGGCTGTTGGACGTGCAGATAGGACCAGCCCAGCATGCGCCAGCCTTCTGCGTCTTCCGGCTGCGATTCGAGCCTCGTCGCCAGCCGTTCGATCATCGTTGCCACGTCGGGCAGCTTCGGCGGGGTGCTCATGGGGCCGGCCATGCGCGGCTGCGGCGGCTTGGATCTCGCGTAGAGCTCCAGCCTTGCCAAGTCCGGGTCGTGCTGGTAGGCGGCGTCGAGCCCGCCAGCAGACGGTGACGGCGTGCCACTGGTCACCGCCAGCAAGACGAAGCAGGCAATAGAGATGGCGGCGAGGCCGATGGCGCTGCGTCCCCACGGATCTCCAGCGACACGGGATCGCTGCGGGGCTTTCGCGGGCACCGTCTCCATGACTTTGCGCAGCAAATCAGAACGGATCTTTTCAGCCGATCCCTCATTGCCGTCGCCCTCTCGAGCGCCGCGTTCGATCTCCCCGAGGCGAAGGTGAATCAGCCGTGCGAGAGCCAGGCCGTCGGCTCCGTAGCGGTAGCGTACAGTGAGAGTCGCAACTGCCGCGCTGCCGGCGACGGCCCCCGCAAGCAACAAGCCAAGCCAAAGCATCGGATACGGCATCCCCTGGGTTTGGCGGCGCGGCCGCGCGTTCGCACACCACAAGCATTCCTGCCCCCGCTCGTCAGCGAACGGAGGTGACAGTGCGACCAGTTGCATACCCGTGGCACAACGGATGCGGCGCGAAAGCTATTCCAAATCCCGGGAATGCGCCTTTCCAGCGCGGCGCAGCGCGTTCGCTCAGGTCACAAAAAAGCCCTCTTGCATAACGACACCTTGCCGTCCGACTGGATCGCATACCCCTTGATCACGCCAGCGCAGGATCATTTGGTGCCCGGAGACTTTGGCGCCGCGCTGGCCTTGGCAATTTGGGGGTCCGATGCCAGCAACAGCCTATTCCCACCGCGACGTTCAAATCCGCCGATCTTCTTTCGCGGAGAACGAGAGGGCAGCAGGCTCAACGGCCCGCGCGCGTGGTCGGCACGCGCAAAGTGGCGGCCGTGGACGCAAGCCCCTCGCCGCGACGGCTGCGCTGGCGTTTACGGCGTCGCTCGCTGCGGCACTGCTCGCCGGCTGGCACTACCGTGACGAAGGCCACCTGACACCGGACAGCGGCACCGGCTATTGGCTGGGCATCGCGGGCGCGAGCGCCATGCTGCTGCTCCTGCTCTATCCCTTGCGCAAGCGGATGAAGAGCCTGCGTGCCCTCGGCAGCGTGAGCGGCTGGTTCCGGCTGCACATGGCTCTCGGTCTGGTCGGGCCGACCCTCATCCTCTTTCACTGCAACTTCAGGTTCGGCTCGCTCAACAGCAACGTGGCCCTGTTTTCGATGCTCGCGGTCGCGGGGAGCGGGCTGGTTGGCCGATACCTCTATGGCCGCGTCCATCTCGGACTTTACGGCCGGCGGGCCCGGATCGAGGATGTCCTGAACGAGGTGCTGCACCGTAAGAATGCGTTCGAAGGCGAGGTTTGGCTGCCCCCCGCCGTCCTGCAGGACCTCGATGCCCACGCGGCCCGGGTCCTTGCAGACCGGAGAGGGGCGGTGTCGTCACTTTTCGCCCTGCTCGTTCAGCGCTTGAGAGCGCCGGCCCAGCGTGCCCGGCTCTTGGATGAGGCCGCGCGGCATATTGCAGCTCAAAGTCGGCAACACCGATGGTCGTGGTGGGCGCGGCGCAAGCGCATGCGCGAGTTGCGCGGGCTCTTGAGGCAGTACTTCAGGGCGGTGAACAAGGCGGCAGCGTTCGCATTCTACGAACGCCTCTTCGCGCTATGGCATGTGCTGCACATGCCGCTGTTCATACTCTTGATCCTTGCCGCCACCGTCCACGTGATTGGCGCCCACCTCTATTGAGCGGGGACGCACGGTGCGGCGACGGCACTTCTTGGTTTTGCTGGGCGCGCAGGTCCTTCTGATGACCGCATCGATGCTGGCGCACTCCCAGGGGATATTCGAGAAGCTGGTCATGCCGGGCCCGCTCGTCAGCGGACATGCGCAGCTGGAAAAGGACTGCAGCAGCTGTCACGAAGCCTTCTCGCGCCAGTCCCAAAGCAAGCTTTGCCTCGCTTGCCACAAGACGGTTGCGGCGGACCGCCAGACGGGACGGGGTTTCCACGGCCGCCATCCGGAGGCATCCAAAGCCGAATGCCGCACCTGTCATACCGATCACAAGGGGAGAGAGGTCGACATCATTCAGCTCAATCGTGAGACGTTCAATCATACGTTCACGAACTTCGTCTTGGCGGGGTCGCACAAGAGGGCCAGCTGCGACAGTTGCCACGCCAAGACCGCCAAATACCGCGAGACCGCGGGACGCTGCTTCGACTGCCACAAGGCCAACGATCCTCACAAGGGCCGCCTTGGTGCTGCGTGCGAAGGCTGCCACACGGAAGCATCGTGGCGCCAGGTCAAGCCGTTCGATCACAGCAAGACCAGGTTCTCGCTCGTCGGCGCACACCGCGATGTCGCTTGCGCGAAATGCCATGTCGGCGAGCGCTACCAGGGTTTGCCGAGAACGTGCGCCTCATGCCACGGCCTGCAAGACAAGCATGCGGGAAAGCGCGGCGATCGCTGCGAGACCTGTCACTCTCCCAGGAGTTGGACCGTGGTTGGCTTCAACCACGACAAGGCGACGAGGTTTCCCCTGCGCGGCGGCCACGCCAATATCGCCTGCGAGCGCTGTCACACCGGCGACCTCTATCGAGACAAACTGGCGACGGCGTGCGTGGCCTGTCACCGCAAGGATGATGCTCACAAGGGCCAGTTGGGCACCAACTGCGCGCAATGCCACAAGGAAACCGGCTGGCGCCAGAAAGTCGCTTTCGACCATGATTTGACGCGGTTTCCGCTGATAGGACTGCACGCCGTGGTACCCTGCGAGGAATGCCATCGAACGCAATCGTTCAAGGATACCTCTCGCGCGTGCATCGCCTGTCACAAGGATACGCACCACGGCGGCCGGCTCGGCAGCGCCTGCGCGACCTGCCACAATCCCAACGGTTGGTCCCGCTGGCGGTTCGATCACGATCAGCAGACACGCTATCCCCTGACCGGTGCCCACAGGGGACTTCAGTGCCAAGCGTGCCACCGGGAGACCAATGTCGTCACGGTGCGCGCGCCGACGAGCTGCTACGACTGCCACAGCCGGGATGATGCTCATGAGGGAGCGTTCGGGCGAGCGTGCGAAAAATGTCACGATACGAGCTCATTCAAGCAGGGACCTCGGGGACGATGAAGCAGCAGAATAAGGGCGGCGTAGTGCGCCTCTCGAGGGTGCCTCGATCGCCCGGCTCGGAGCAGAACCGAGGGGGAATAGGGCAAGGCGCTGTGCGTTGTGTCCCAGGGGCGAACGACGACTTCATGCCTGATGACAGCTTTCGCGAGGAGATGATCGCTTTCCTGCCGCGCCTGTCGGGGTTCGCGCTTTCCCTGACGGGAAACGCCGACCAGCGCGACGATCTCGTGCAGGAGACTTGCGCGCGGGCTTTGGCGCACAGAGATCAATGGCAACCTGGTACGCGCCTGGACAGCTGGATGTTCCGCATCGCACAGAATCTTTGGCTCGATCGCAAACGCTCGGAGAGGTTCCGGGGGGAGCCCGTGGACATCGAGGCGGCCGGCGAACTGGTGCACAGCGATGGGCGCGTGATCACGGAGAGCCGGCTCGCCCTCGCCGAGGTCTTGCGAGGGCTCGATCAGCTCTCGCCCGAGCATCGCGTCCTGATCGGCTTGGTGTGCGTCGACGGCATGACGTACAAGCAGGCCTCGGAGATACTCGAGCTGCCCGTGGGAACGGTCATGAGCAGACTGGCGCGCGCCCGGCTTGCGCTGCACGACGCCATCAATCAAACGCTTCGCTCGAGGGGGACCCGTCGTGGCCGACCTTTCAGATGAGATGCTGATGGCATATGCCGACGGCATGCTCGATGCTGCCGAGCGGGTCATTGTCGAGGCAGCGATCCGGGAAAACCCGGAATACCAGAAGAAGGTCCAGAAATTCAGGGCGACGTCCAAGCCCGTCCATCAGGCGATCGCTGATGGGGTGGATGTGAGTCGCCTGGATCCGCTGATTGAGAGTATCCGCCGCGGCGAAGGCGCGTCGTCAAGCGCGGCGGCGACCAAGAACGCTGGCCAAGTCCTCACTCTACGGAGCAAGAAAACGCAGGTTCTGCTGAGCTCCGCTCGGCCATCTTGGCCGACCGCGATGGCAGCATCGCTCGCCTTGCTGGTCGGAGGCACTATGGGATGGCTCGCACATCGCGGCTCAGCGCCTGAGCCCTCCGCAACGCCCGCTCTCGTTGCGTTCGCCAACGGCAGCCTTCGTGCCGAGGGCCCCCTGGCGCGCGTCCTGGAAACAGCGAGCAGCGGGTCCGCCGTTGAGGCGCGCGCGGCAGGCGGGCGGGCATGGCAGCTGAAGGCATCCTTTTCCTTCCGCTCCGTGGGCGGCTCGCCTTGCCGGCGCTACGAGGTGGGCGACGCCGCCGCGGGGCGATTTGCGGGTTACGCCTGTCGCGGCGCCGACGGGATATGGCTCGTGCAGGCCCATTCAAAGATCGGCAACAGCGTGCCCGACGGCAGCAAGTTCACGCCGGCGGCAGGGGGCGAGGACGGAGCCCTGGATGCGGCAATCCGTGCCGCCATGGACGGCGACGTTCTGCAGTCGGGAGAAGAGTCCGAGCTGATCGCAAAGCACTGGGCAGAAAACGGCAAGTAGCAGCCGGTCGTGCGCCGCAAATGCTACTTGTAGGCGGCGGGACGGGAGATGGTGCCCGAAGATGCCGCCGGCAGAGGAGAGCCGACGACGCTCGTCACCCATCCGCCGGGATCCTTTTCCAGCACGCAAGTGGTCGGCGCCAGCGCGAGGCCGCGGCCGTAGATGCGATCGCGTCCGGCGGGCCCGAGATCGCGAATGGCAAGGGCCCTCATATAGCCTTCCTTGCTCTTGTCCTGCACGCGGCCTTGGGTGGCGGCGAGAATGGCTGTCACGTGCGGCGCGGCGAAGGAGGTGCCGGACAAGTAGCCCTCGAGCGCGTCCGGCAGCGCAGTCCAAATGCCAACGCCCGGCGCCGCGATGTCGATGTAGTCGCCGTGGTTGGCGTGGATGTAGCCGCGCAGATCCTTGTCCACGGCCGTCACCGCGACAACGTGTGGATAGGCGGCCGGGTAGCTCGGCGGCGCATTGGGGCCGCCGTTGCCCGCGGCGGCGACGAACAGCACGCCGCGCGCGCTCATATCGGCGATGGCTTTCTGGAGGAGCTCGTCATCGGGTCCCGACAGACTCATGTTGACGACGCTCACCCTCGATGCCCCCATCCAGTCGATGGCTCGCAGCAGGCTCAGCGTATCGGTGACCGGTTGTCCCGACTCGTCGGTGCGATAGACGTCGGCGGCGAAAAAGTGGGCGTCGGGGACGAGGCCGGGCGTACCGCTGCCCGGGTTGCCAGCAAGGACCGCCAGGACGCTGGTTCCATGCCAGTTCACGGCACGGGTGGCACCTTTGGGAAGGAAATTGCCGACCTCGACATTACGTCCCTTGAACGCCGGGTGATCGAGGTCGACGGAGGTGTCGATGACGCCAATGCGGACGTTGCTGGTGCACGTCCTCAGGTCCGGCTGCCAGCCGATGACCGCGGGGCCGTAGCATCGCTGCGTATCGCAGCCGCCGATGGAGGCTCTGCGGACGCCTTGGGGCCGCGGTACGTCCTGAGCCCTGTCCCCGGTGGCGTAGCGATAGGGGCTATATGCGTAATTCATTCCGAACTGATTGCCCGGGAACTCGGCCCGCAGCAGATCTCGGGCGGCGGCGATGTCGAGGCCCGGCGGTGCGCCGAAGCGCGTTACGCGCCCGTGCCCCTGTCCGAGATTGGATGAGTGACCAATCGTGAAGCCGAGCGCCCGCGCCCGTGCCATTGCTGCGGGGCCGACGCCGACACCCAGGATCTCGGCACTTGCCAGCTCGGGATGCGGTCCCGCGTAGGCCATGTGTCCCTTTTGCGCCGGTGCGGCCATCCGCTTGATGAGATCGACCAGCGTCTTCGGCGGGCCGTCGTCATCCTGGTCCCTTCCCTTGTCGTCACGTCCGCCTCGGCCGCGCTGGTCGGGAGATTTCCCGCCGTCGTCCCTGTCTCTGGTGCCGTATCGTGCTTGCCCGGAGTCCTGGTCGCGCTGCGCGGCCGACGCGTCTTGCGAGCGATTGTCGTCCTGCTGGCGTTGCGTCGCTTGGGCGGCCGACCTATCTGCGGCCTGCTGCGCCTGCTCGCGCGCCCGTTCGGCAGCCTGCTGCGCTTGCTCGCGCGCTTGCTCAACCGACCTTTGGGCGTCCTCGCGCGCCTTCTCCGCGTCCCGGCTACCGGCCCACACCGCATGTGGCGAGACTGCGATCGCGACGACATCGGCCGCGCCGAACGACATTGCCAACGCCAGCCGCGCGAGCACACCGATCCGGACGCTTCGCCGCCTGGCCGGGCAGCGAACGCGGAATGCAGCCCTCGAGCGAGGCCCCCTCGGCGTCACCATAACCTCGAGCCGCTCCCCGGCGGCGAATGTTCACACAACGTCGGCAGAACGCTGAGTATTCCGGGTTCTTGGCGAAAATCGGAATAGTCGCTCCGCGTGTGCGTTGTGCTCTCAAGCGCCGCGCCAGACGTGCGAAATGCAGAACCGCCGACTGGGGTCCGCTTGCCGTCTCGCTATGCGGTGACGTGACCTCGGCGAGGGATGCCGCGAGCGATCGCTGGGGGAAGACCGGCGTCACGCCTGAGGCGCGCGTGCGGATAAGGGGGATGAACCGCACGCAGGCGGAAATCACAAGCTCGGAGGTCGGGATTGGGAAGCGCCGCTGCTTCTCGAAAATGCCGTTGTCACGAAGCGCTCGGGGACCGGGTCGAACAATAAAATGTGCCGAACGCAGAGCCCACAAGAGACCGGGCGATGGGCCCTTTGCCGATGAGGCGCCGCCTGCGGGTGAGCTTCATGGCGCTGCGCCCTGGCGCCCCGGCTGCATGGCTCCTCGCCGCGCTCGGCATAATGCTCGCGCTGTCAGCCATTCTTGTCGCCAGCCCTTCCCTGGGGCAGCAGGGCACGTCCCGTTTCGACCACTTCAAGACCGGCTTCCCTCTGACCGGTGCCCATATGACGGTCGAATGCGTGAGCTGCCATATCAATGGCCGCTTGCAAGGCACCCCTCGCGCCTGCGCCGCCTGTCACAATGGAACCCTGGCGCCGGGCATGCCCGCCAATCATGTCCCGACCTGGGTGCCCACGTGCGACACCTGTCACCGAAGTTCCGTCACATTCGCCCGCACGCCCATGAACCACACGGGCATCTCGTCGGGGTGCACCACCTGCCACAATGGCCAGACTTTCGCCGGCGTCACGCCCGTCTCCAAGCCGAACAATCACATCGCCACGACGGCGGATTGCGTCAGCTGCCACACGAGCTTCGCCAGCTTCGCCGGTGCCGCCTTCAA
>Ga0070741_10005396_pt1 | contig 28486 bp, 24 predicted proteins | sample Coa_R1_4_FD_66440 | JGI IMG/M metagenome (GOLD analysis project Ga0070741, IMG submission 66440) | Surface soil microbial communities from Centralia Pennsylvania, which are recovering from an underground coalmine fire - Coalmine... | ecosystem: Environmental > Terrestrial > Soil > Unclassified ... | reverse complement strand
TCCTGCATGAGCATGTGACTGTTGCCTTTGAGTCCGAGAGCGGGAAGGTGCATCATTTCCGCATCGCCGCCGGCGGCTTTCACCTGGTCGACGAATTTCTGGCAGCTGTCGAACGCGCCGCCCCAGATACTGGCAGGGACGTCTGTAAGGTGATCGCCGAAAACCATCAGCGTGGGAATCTTTGCCAACGTCGCGATCTGATCCGGCTTCAGAGCGGGGCAGGGCATTTCGATGGAGATGTTTGCTTTGATGCCGCTCGGATCGAGGAGTGCCGCCTGCTCGGGAAAGAACCCCGATTCGGAATGGCCGATCAACACCGCGCCTTTGAGTTTCACGGCCAGGGCGGCCATGTTCGTCCAGGTGGGATTGGGGCTGGGCAGCGTGGAGTTGAGATCCGGAATCATCTGCTTGTACAGCTCGTCCATGGCTTGCACGGGAAATTGCTCGTCCGGAAACGGTTTATTGAAGCTGGGGCCAAAACGGAAGATCGCCCAGGCGGCCTGATGCGTGGCGTCGAGGACGTTCGGTAACTCGCTCGGCGGTTTCTTGCCCATTTTCACCGCATTGAATGCCTCGGGATCAAAGCCGGAGCGAGCGCGCGAGACCTGATCCGCCAGATACACGGAACGGCCTCTGCGAACAAAGTATTCATTCCAGCCCATCCGGCCGTCGGGCGTGGTCTCCCAGGTTTTGCTGCTCAGGCAGCAGCCGTGAACCATTACGACGGGCACATGCTGGGCGGCTCCCGGCGGGGTCTGAAATTGCACGTACATCTGGTTGATGGTGATTTCGCCTTGGGTGGGCTGAGCGCCAGGACCGCGTCCCGGCGAGGTGATGGTCTTGGATTCTCCGCCGACAAAGAAGCTGCCCTGGCTGGCAAGTACAAGTTTGTCTTCGGCGGAAATCAAGCCGGCCGTCGCCGACGTCATCATCAGCAGAATCGCGAGCAGTTTCATGACAGACTCCAATCGCTTGTTCCCGCCATTCTATCAGTGCCGCGATCGGCCGGACCTTGATATATACTTGGAAACACCTTGGACCTGAGGGTCCGCGCAAGGAGGGCACGATGAGCCGGCCGAACCGCCGCAATTTTCTAAAGGGGGCTGCCGTAACGGGGGCCGCCGCACTGGTTCCGGGTTCACAACCGGCACGCGCGCAAGAAGCGCAACCCGCGCGTGCCAGTGCCCCGTCGGCTGCCGCGCGTGAAGCGGAAGGGAGTGCGCCGGCCACTCCGAGGGTTGAAGTTCTCACCGCAGATCGCCCCGGCGGCGATTTCATGACAGACGTTCTGAAAGCGCTGGGCTTCGAGTACATCTTCGCCAATCCCGGATCGAGCTTCCGCGGCTTGCACGAGTCGGTCATCAACTATGGCGGCAATCGCAATCCCGAGTTCATCACCTGCTGCCATGAAGAATCGTCGGTGGCCATGGCGCACGGATACGCCAAGATCGAAGGCAAGCCGGCCTGCGTGTTCGCACACGGAACGGTGGGATTGCAGCATGCGGCGATGGCGCTCTACAACGCATACTGCGACCGGGCGCCGGTGTACATGATCATCGGCAATTCCGTTGATGCGGCGTCGCGGCGGCCGGGTGTCGAGTGGGAACACAGCGTGCAAGACGCGGCCGCGATGGTGCGCGATTTCGTGAAGTGGGACGATCTGCCGGCGTCACTGCAGCATTTCGGCGAATCGGCGGTGCGCGCATACAAGATTGCGATGACGCCACCGATGATGCCGGTCCTGCTGGTGGCGGATCTGGATCTGCAGGAGAACCCGTATCCCGAAGCGTGGCCCCGCATTCCGAAGCTGACGCTGGCGCGACCGCCGGCCGGCGACTCGGGCAGCGTGGCGGAATTAGCAAAGATGCTGATCGAGGCCGAGAATCCGGTGCTGATCGCGGGGCGCGTGGCGCGGACGCCAGCCGGCATGCAGGCGCTGGTGGAGTTGGCGGAGACGCTGCAGGCTCCCGTGATCGACCAGAACGAGCGCATGAATTTTCCCAGCCGCCATCCTCTGAATCAATCGTCGAGCCGCGGATTGGTGGGGCAGGCGGATGTCATTGTTGGCCTCGAACTGACGGATTTCTGGGGCACGGTGAACTCGTTCCGCGACCAGGTACATAAGAGTTCGCGACGTCTCACTAAACCGGGCGCAAAGCTGGTGAGCATCACCACGGGCGATCTCTATCTCAAAAGCAATTACCAGGACTTCGAACGATTTCCCGAAGTGGATGTGGCGATCGCGGCGGATGCGGAAGAAACGCTGCCCGCATTGACAGAAGCCGTGAAGCGGCTGTTGACCACCGATCGCAAGCGAGCATTTCAGGAGCGCGGCGCGAAGTTGGCGGCGGCGCATCAGAAGGCGCTCGAAGCGGCACGGGTCGAAGCCACGTATGCGTGGGACGCGAGCCCGATCAGCACGGCGCGGATGTCGGCTGAGATCTGGGCGCAGCTCAAGGACAAGGATTGGTCATTGGTTTCAGGCGCAGGCGGCTGGCCGTCGCGGTTGTGGACGTTTGACAAGCATTACCAGCACATCGGTGGTGCGGGCGGCGCGGGCGTGGGTTATGGCGCGCCGGCATCTCTGGGCGCGGCATTAGCGAACCGCAAGTACGGCAGGCTGAGCGTCACGATCCAGAACGATGGCGACCTGATGTATGCGCCCGGCATTCTGTGGACGGCAGCGCATCACAAAATTCCGCTGCTTTCGGTGATGCACAACAATCGCGCGTATCACATGGAAGTGATGCACATCCAACGCATGGCGAACCGGCACCAACGCGGGATCGAAAATGCGGGGATCGGAACCACGCTAGTGGATCCGAATATTGACTACGCGACGGTCGCGAAGGGCATGGGCGTGTACTCAGAGGGGCCGATTCTGGAGGCAAAGAATCTCGGGCCGGCGTTGCAGCGCGCGCTGGCCGTCGTGGAGAAAGGCGAGCCGGCCCTGGTGGACGTGGTGACGCAGCCGCGGTAGGGAGGACTCATGAAAGCAGCGCTTGTTCTGTTCGCAGCGGTGGCGCCTCTATTGGCGGAGAGTCCGAACGCGCAAAACGGCCGGACGCTGTTCACGCGTTTCGGCTGCTACCAATGCCACCAGCGCGAAGCGCAAGGCGCTGCCGCCACAGGCCCGCGCCTGGGGCCGCATCCGATCGCGTACGCGAATTTCACGAAGTACGTCCGCCAGCCGACGGGCCAGATGCCGCCGTACACCGCGAAGGTTGTCAAAGACGCGGAGTTGGCGGATATCTACGCGTTCCTGCAGTCGTTGCCGGATCCGCCGGCGGCAAAAGACATCCCGCTGCTGCACCCTTAATTCGGGGACAGGCTACACAACCACCAAATTCGATGAGAGGAATTTCCGCGCGGTCGAACTATTCTGCTGTATGGGACGCATCGCGCGGGTCGTGGTTCCGGGCTGTTGGCACCACGTTACACAACGAGGCAACCATCAGCAAACCGTTTTCTTTACCGATGCCGATCGGCGGTTTTACTTGAAGTGCCTCCGCGACTACAGCATGGAATTCGGAATGCAGGTCGGCGGGTATTGCCTCATGACCAATCACGTGCATCTGCTGGTGATCCCCGAATCGGCGAAATCGTTAGCACACGCCGTGGGGCGGACCCACAACGACTACGCGCGATGGCTCAATTTCACTCGGGGCGGGATCGGGCATGTCTGGCAAAATCGGTTCTATTCTTGCCCGCTCGATGAAGCGCACCGATGGTTCGCAATCCGGTATGCGGAATTGAATCCGGTGCACGCCGGTTTGGTGGAATCTGCGGAAGAGTGGCGGTGGTCGAGCGCGCGGGCACACATAAGGGGCCAGGATCCGACGGGGCTTGTCGATTTCGCCGAGTGGCAGAGGCGCTGGTCTCCGGATGACTGGAAATGTGCGCTGGAAGTGGGAATTGAAGGCGCTGCCTGGATCGAGCGGCTTCGCGAAGCGACTCGAACGGGTAGGCCTCTGGGCGGCGATGGGTTCATCCAAGAGGTCGAAACCGAGCTGAAACGGGCGCTGCAGCCGAAAAAGCGCGGACCGAAAACGCGGCGCGCTTCGCTGAGTGGGCAGATGAATTTCGAGGTTGTGTAGCCTGTCCCCGAAATAGCGAATTAGCGGGCGGTCTTCTTTTTCGCCGCCTTCTTCCGCGCTTTCGCCATCGGGCGCTTCTTCTTCGCCGCTGCTTTCTTCTTCGCGGGACGCGTCCACAACTTCTTCGAAGCCAGACGCGCGCCTTCCGCCAAAGACCTCATTTTCTGCCAGCAGATGGTGGGGTGCACTTTGCCGAAGCCCGCGAAGGTGCCGAAACCGCAATCAGTACCGGCCATGACCCGCTCGCGGCCCACTAGCTCGGCGAAGCGCATGATGCGCTGCGAGACCAGTTCGGGATGCTCGATGTAGTTGCAGGTGGAATCGATGACACCCGGGATCAGGACTTTGTTGTCCGGCAGGCGGAGCGTTTTCCAGATCTCCCACTCGTGCTCGTGGCACGGATTTGACGCTTCCAGCAACATGGCCGTTGGCTTGGCTTTTAGCACGACGCGCGCGATCTTGGCGAATGGGATGTCGCGGTGATGCGGGCCTTCGTAGTTACCCCAACAGACATGGAACCGGACGCGGTCCGCCGGCACATTGGCCAGAGCGTGGTTCATGGCTTCCACCTGCAGAGTCGCGTTGCGCACGAACTCGGCGTCATCCACTCCGCGAAAGCGAATGTGGCGGCCCATCGCGAGATCGGGACAATCAATCTGCAGAACAAGTCCGGATTTCACGATCGTCTCGTACTCCTCCCGCATTGCATCCGCCAGCGCTTGCAGGTAGGCTTCGTGCGAGGGGTAGTATTCGTTCGGCTGAAACACGGCGATGGTACCGGGTGACGCCGCGGTCATGAACCCTTCGGCGATCTTGGCCCGCGACAACGCCTGCTGCAAGCGGGCAATGTCTTCATGCAGCGGTTTCAGATCCTTAACTTTAATCGGTCCTTTGCAGATGGGCCGTTTATATTTCGGAGTGTCCCCGGCGGCGGCGATCTTATCGCGATACTCGGGATAATCATCCAGATCCTGCGGCGTGGCACGGGGCACATCGCCCAGCTCAAATCCGGTCAGGCGGTGGCGCATGTAGGTGGCATAGCCGACCTTCGCCATCTCGCCATCGTTAATGATGTCGAGCCCAGCTTCGGACTGCGTGGTAACGGCGTCCTGCACGGCGCGACTCATGACTTGATCCCACTTGGCTAGATCGTAGCTCTCGCCGGCGTCCTGCGCCCGGATCAGATCGACCACATCCTGGGGCCGCGGCAGACTACCGACGTGCGTAGTGAGAATGTGGTCCGTGCTCCGTCTCATCAGATAGGTGTTCCCTTCAGGTAAGTGGGATCAATGACTGCAACCGGTGATGATATCACAGGGGCCGGCGGACACCCGAGAGAGGGATGCGCGATTGGGGAGGATCTAAGGGTGAGGCCGCGCGCGAGAGGGCCTGCGCTCCGTATTGCACGGTGTCGTGCGTGCAGCAGACGGCAATGCTCGACGATGCCGTTCGATTAACGAACGGGCCGAGTGGCAAGGATTACTCAGCGGTGATCGTACGTTATAGTAACCGTCCGATTTGCATGCGAGTTGCGGGCCGCGGGTACAGCGAGCCTGAGCGGATTTCGGAACGAGGCCGCCGTCTAGTTCATCGAGACGCGGCGGAGCAGGCCGAAGTCTCCGAGCACTTTGCCGGCGCCTAGAGCTACGCACGTCAGCGGATCTTCGGCGACCGATACTGACAGGCCGATTTCCTTCTTGATGCGGGCGTCCAAATTCTTCAGCAGGGCGCCGCCGCCGGTCAGCACAATACCGCGGTCAGCGATGTCGCCGCTGAGTTCGGCCGGAGTGCGCTCCAGGGCCACGCGGATGGCTTCGATGATTCCCGTCACGCAACTGCTGAGCGCATCCCGGATCTCGACGTCGTTCAGTTGCAGGGTTTTGGGAATGCCGGCCACCAAGTCGCGGCCTTTGACTTCCATGGTCATCGGGTTGGACAGCGGGAACGCCGAGCCGATCTCGATTTTTACAGATTCCGCGGTGCGCTCTCCGATCAGCATGCTGTATTTCCGCCGGCAATGTTCGATGATCTTCTCATCCATAGCATTGCCCGCGATATTTACAGAATGGGAATAGACGATGCCCGCGAGCGAGATGATCGCGACGTCCGTGGTGCCGCCTCCGATATCCACGACCATGTTTCCGAGCGGCTCGGCCACTGGCAGGCCGGCGCCTACGGCGGCCATCATCGGCTGCTGGACCAGGTGAACTTCGCTCGCCTTGGCGCCATAGGCGGCATCCATGACGGCACGGCGTTCCACCGGGGTAGTTTCGGACGGCACGCCGATCACGATCCGCGGGTGGACCAGGCGCTTCCGCGCATGCGCCTTCTGTACAAAATGCTGCAACATGTGAGAGGTCGCGGTGAAATCCGCGATCACGCCGTTGCGCATCGGGCGCACCGCGGTGATCTGCTCCGGGGTGCGGCCGAGCATTTCCTTGGCCTCGCTGCCGACCGCCTCGACGGCGCCGGAGTCCTTTCTAAGTGCAACAATCGAAGGCTCGTTTACCACAATTCCACGGCTTCGGGCGAAGACGAGGGTATTAGCGGTACCAAGGTCGATGGCGAGGTCCGAAGAGAGCATACTAAAGAGTGATCGCGCGTTCATTTCGATAACACCTTTACTCGGTGGACTGCAAACCTGTTGAAATATAACCGGAAATTACCAATTAGGAAAGGCTGTCATGGGATAGTTACTAAGTGTTGTATGACGTTAACTCTTAGCGGTGATTTACCCTATTTCCCCGATCCGGTACGCTGCCTGTTACCCTCGGTACTACCCTCCGGCAGCAATCCGCGAAATAATCGAGTGCAGGTGGAGAGCGGATTGGTTGGCTCTCACGGTTTCAAGGCAACATCGGAGGAATTCAAAAAACTATGTCGAAACTGTTCGCAGGCGAAGTGTGTTTGGAGGGAATTGACGCTCGTTTTGCCACCAAGGGTTTCTGGGCCGCCTTGTCCAAGAGCCTCGGGAAACTGCGTTGCCGGTTGGTCCACAAGGCCATCTCACACCCGGTAAACGGCAAATATCGCTGCTGGACCTGCCTCCAGGAATTCGACACGAACTGGTAGCCGCTGTCTTTGAGCCAAAAGGCTCTGAGGGCTAACCTTTGAGAGCTTGGCGCGCATCCCGTCTCGCCGTAGACTGCCTTCGGAGGGCAGTTTATGAACTCACTGCTTGCTCGGTTTTGGAACGACGATCAGGGCCAGGACCTGATCGAATACACACTCCTGATGGCTTTCGTCGCCTTGGCGTCCGCCGCCTTGTTTATCGGCGCCGGCGGCAGCATTCAGGGGATTTGGTCGGTCACCAACAGCCAGCTGGCCGCCGCCAGCACTCAGGCGTCGTAGCCGGTTTGCAATTGGATAAATTTACTTCCACGTCAGTTCTGCTCCTACCAGTTCGATAGGGCGCCGGTTGCGGGGACCGCCGCCCCGACTCGGCTCACTTCCAACCTAAGATCGCCATGGTACAAAAGGCGTATGCCCTCGTACCGCGTCCAGACGCCACAACGGTCGTATTCCGCCGTCGTGGAACGAGGCATTGCCGGCCGCATCGCGGACTTCGTTCCGGAGCGGGCAAAACTCTTTGTAGTGACCACTGAAGATGTGTGGCGCCACCAGGGCGGGACCTTGGAAAGCGGCCTTGGCGGCAGAGCGCATGACGTTCTTTACTTGCCCGGGGGCGAGGAGCACAAACGCCTGGCTCCGCTGGAAGCACTGGCCGAAGAAATGGTCCGCCGCGGCGCCGATCGCTCCAGCCTCGTCATCGGGTTCGGGGGCGGCATCGTGAACGACATGGCCGGTTTTCTGGCGGCCATCTTCATGCGCGGTATCGCCGTCCTGCAGATTCCCACTACGCTGCTGGCGCAGGTGGATGCGGCCGTGGGAGGCAAGACGGGTGTCAACCTGGTCGCCGGCAAAAACCTCCTGGGCAGCTTCCATCAGCCCGTGGCGGTATTGATCGATCCCGGATTTCTCGACACTTTGCCGGGCCGCGAATACCGCGCCGGCCTTTGGGAAATCATCAAGGCCGGCATCATTCGAGACGCCCCCTTGTTTGCTTATCTGGCGGAGCATCGGGACGATGTGCTCGCGCGGCAACCCGAAGCGGTGGACCGCATCATCGCGGATTCGGTGCGCATCAAGGCCGAAGTCGTCTCCGCCGATGAAAAGGAAAGCGACCTGCGCCGCATCCTCAACTTCGGCCACACCTTCGGCCATGCGTTGGAAGCCGAAACGGAATACCGGCGATTTCTGCACGGTGAAGCGGTGGCATGGGGGATGCGTGCTGCGATCTATCTGGGCGAGCGCACGGGTCATGCTTCGGCCGAACACTCCGTCGAGATGCTCGATGTGATCCAGCAGTATGGCCCGGTGCCGCCACTCAACGGTATCGGCGCTAGTAATCTTCTGGCCCGCCTGGCCCACGACAAAAAAACGGTCCTCGGCGCCGTGCACTTTGTGCTGCCAGTCCGGATTGGCGAAGTCACCATAGTTTCGGGTATTCCGGAAACAACCGTGCTGGAGGCCATTCAGTCGGCTCTCGCATGAGGGGCACCACGCCAAGCGGCGCGCGCAGCGAACAGGAGGCGGCGGCGTGGGTACGCGGCATGTTCGCCCGTGTCGCGCCACGCTATGATCTCGCTAATCGCCTGTTATCTTTCAACATTGATCGCCATTGGCGCGCCCACACGGTGCGGCGCGTCCGCGACATACTTGCAATTCCGGGGGCTCGCGTCCTGGATATCTGCTGCGGCACCGGAGACCTGGTGGTCGCGCTTGCGCATGCGCGGCGCGCGCCCGTGTTCGGCTCCGATTTTTGTCATCCGATGCTTGTGGGGGCTCGCCAGAAAATCGATCGTGCCGGCAATCGCTCGCCGCTTTTCGAAAGCGATGCGTTGTACCTGCCGCTCGCCGATTCCACGCTCGACCTGATTACCGTCGCCTTCGGTTTTCGCAATCTGGCCAACTACGAGGCCGGTCTGCGGGAAATGCATCGCGTTTTAAAGCCCGGAGGCACCGCGGCCATCCTGGAATTCTCACAGCCGCCCAATGCGGCATTTCGAGCGCTCTATAATTTCTACTCGCGGCGCATCCTGCCGGTACTCGGCGGCGCCATTTCGGGCAACCGCGATGCCTATACGTACCTGCCGGAATCCGTGCGCAAATTCCCGAGCGCGAGGGAACTGGCGGAAGCCATGCGCCGCGCCGGCTTCAGCCAGGTCAGTTACGAGTTCCTCACCGGCGGTATCGTGGCCTTGCATCTGGGCCGCCGGTAGCGCAGATAATAGAGGAGGTGCAAAACATAATTCCCATCCTCTGTTTCATCGCGGGCTTTGGGCTGGCATGGCTGCTGCTCCGCGCCCGCAATCGGGAAATCGCCGCGGTGTGGAAAGAGCGCCTGGAAAGCGAGCGGGCCGCCGCGGAACAGAAATTGGCGGTATGGAATGATGCACAGCAGAAACTCTCCGATGCCTTCCGCGCGCTTTCCGCCGACGCTCTGACGCGCAACAATCAGGCCTTTCTCGACCTGGCGAAATCCGCCCTGGGACAGGCGCAGGAATCGGCCCGCGGAGATCTCGAAAAACGGCAGCAGGCGATCGCCGAGTTGCTGGCTCCCGTGCGCACCTCGCTCGAGAACGTGGATTCGAAGATCCAGGACCTCGAAAAATCACGCGCCGGCGCCTACGCCGCGCTCAACGAGCAAGTTCGCAGTCTGGTCCAGACGCAGGAGCAGTTGCGCGCCGAGACCGGCCGGCTGGTCACCGCCTTGCGGACTCCAGGTGTCCGCGGCCACTGGGGGGAGATGCAGTTGCGCCGGGTGGTGGAAATGGCCGGCATGCTCGACCACTGCGACTTCTTCAGCCAGGCGACGATTCACTCGGAAGATGGACGTCTGCGGCCCGACCTGCTGGTGCGGCTCCCGGCCGGCAAGACGGTCGTGGTGGATGCCAAGACGCCGCTTGATGCGTATCTGCATGCGATGGAAGCCACCGACGACCAGACGCGCAAGGCCCGGCTGGCCGACCACGCCCGCCAGGTCCGCACTCATATGACGTCGCTCGCGCGCAAATCGTATTGGGAGCAGTTTGACCGAGCCCCGGAATTTGCGGTAATGTTCCTGCCCGGCGAAAGCTTTTTCAGCGCTGCCTTGGAGCACGATCCGGCACTGATCGAATTCGGAGTGGACCAGAACATCATCCTTGCGACTCCGACCACTTTGATCGCTTTACTGCGGGCAGTAGCCTACGGCTGGAGGCAGGAAAAACTTGCCGAGAATGCCGCCGAGATCAGTATGCTGGGGAAGGAGCTCTACAAACGCCTTTCCGACATGGGCGACCACTGGAGCAAGCTGGGAAAGAGTCTGGAACGCGCCGTAGAAAGCTACAACAGTGCCATTGGATCTCTTGAGACCCGGGTCATGGTGAGCGCACGCAAGTTCGCCGAGCTTAAAACCGCTCCGCTGGGGGTGGAGATTGGGATTCTAGAGCCGGTAGACAAAGCGGTTCGAACTGCGAACGCCGGTTAGGCTTACGCGCTGGCGCCTGCGGAGCGCAACGTTGGAGGCCCGCAACGCTACGCCGATAGTCCCCAAGCTGGCAGGCGATGCCGAAGATATTGCCGCCCGGCGTTCGCTCGAAACGCAAAACCCGGGCTTGGCGTAAGACCGTCAAGACCGTGCAGGCAGCTGAACCGGACCGGGGGGACCCGCAGGGCACAGGTCAGCACTTCACCGCAGCCTAGGGGCATGTCCGCAAGGAAGAAGATTCTTCACTACTCAGATTCCGGGTGATGCATTCTACAGATTCGGCGGGACCTCTCAAGACCAGAATCGGCCAATGGACCTTCTCCCCGATGCGGTGGCGCCGTTCCCCGTTAGAAGGCACTGCGGCCCGCGAGCACATCGAACTCGGGAAACGGGAAGGCAAAAGCCTGGCGCCGGCCGCGCCTTCCCGACCGGAATCGCTATTTTACGTCTTCGACCGTAATTGTGTCGCCCTTGGCCTTTCCGTTAATCGTGACTTCCTTGCCCGCCAGCGGCACGACCTTGTCCTGATTCGCGATCTTATAGATCTTGCCGTTATCAGAGACCAGGACTGCCGGCGAGCCGGCCTTGAGGCACTTGTTCGCGCAATCGACGTCGCCCTTCATGCTGGCGACTTTCGAGCATTTCTCATCGATGATGTACCCTTTGTACTCAGCAGCTATTGCACTGCCGGCAAAGCCCGCAGCCAACGCAAGCGCCAAGATTGCTTTGTTCATGGTTCCTCCTCAAGAGTGGAATGCTAAAATCTGCTTCCCTCTAGTCTACTCCTGGGCGGCGGTAGTCAAGTCCGGATTTGTCCGGCAGGTGGCAAAACCAGACAGTTGGTTGGAGGCAATCCGTACAATTTGGCGGTTTTAGCGTGGCATGAGGACTCCGATTCACGCGTGATGCCCGGCGAATTGCATTTCGGCATCGGCTCGCTCTCCGGCGCGCGGCGGGACTGATGGCAGTTTCGGTTCTCACCGGGGCGCTCGGTGTGGGCGCGGGGACCGGTTCAACCGCCTGCCGCATCCGGACACCGGCGCTGGCCTGGATTGCCGAGCGCTGGTTGCCAGTTGGGTCCCCCCTCGGCACACCATGCCATGCGCTTCGATCCGGCCTCCGCGTTGCGCGGAGACAAAGACGTTCCGCGTAGATCAGGACATGGTCCTGGTGCGCACCCAGAGGGCCGGATGCGTGAAATCCGATACCGCGGTGCGCGGCATAAGCTATTTACCTTCGAAGTATGAGGCTGGAAGGAAAGCGGGCTTTGGTCACGGGCAGCAGCCGGGGAATCGGGCAGGCGATCGTGCTGGCGTTCGCGCGGGAGGGCGCCGATGTGATTGTCAATTACATCGGCAACGATACCGGGGCGCGCGAAACCTGCGCGCAGGTGGAGAAATTGGGCCGCCGGGCGGTCCCGATCCAGGCCGATGTGAGCGTTCCGGCCGAGACTCAGAAGCTCGTTGAAGGTTCGATTGCGGCGCTCGGTTCGCTGGACATCCTGGTGAATAACGCAGGAATTGAGAAGCGTGCGCCCTTTCTCGAAATCACCGAGAAGGACTACCGGGCGGTGATCGATGTCGACCTGACGGGGCCGCTGTTTCTCTCCCAGGCGTTCGTGCGTCACCTCCGCCAGGCCAACCGGCCCGGTAAGATCATCAACATCAGCTCCGTTCACGAAGAATTGCCGTTCCCGCATTTCACACCATATTGCATGGCTAAGGGTGGTCTAAAGATGATGATGCGCAATCTCGCGATCGAACTGGGCGATTGCGGGATCACAGTCAACAACATCGCACCCGGCGCCATCGAAACGCCGATTAACCGGAAGCTGTTGAACGATCCTAAGGAACTGGCCGCGCTCAAAAATAACATTCCGATGCGGCGCTTGGGCAGAACGTCGGACGTATCGGGTGCAGCGGTATTTCTGGCGTCGGCCGATGCCGATTATGTGACTGGCGCGACTCTGGTAGTCGATGGCGGGCTGCTATGGAATTACAGCGAACAGTAAAGCATCTGCCTCACCGTAGCGGCCCCGGCCCTCGTGCGATCCTAAGGGCTTATGCCGACAGCGCCGCATGTGGAAACCCACTTTGAAGCCTCCGAGACGGTCCGCGATGTAGTCATCGGGATGGCCGACGGTCTGACGGTCCCGTTCGCGCTGGCGGCGGGGCTCTCGGGAACCGTCGCGTCCACCGGGATCGTAGTGATTGCCGGTCTGGCGGAGATCGCGGCCGGCTCGATCGCCATGGGGCTGGGCGGCTACCTGGCCGCGCGGACGGATCGCGATCACTACATGTCGGAGCGTGCGCGCGAGTTTCGGGAGACCGTGGAAATTCCCGAAAAAGAGACCGAAGAAGTGGCTGAAGTGTTCCGCGACTACGGGATGGCGGAAAAAGACCTGGCGCCGGTGGTCGCGGCCATCTGCTCCGACCAGAAGCGCTGGGTCGATTTCATGATGCGGTTCGAACTCGGATTTGAAGAGCCGGACCCGAACCGCGCGCGCCACAGCGCGATTACGATTGCCGCATCCTATATCGTGGGTGGGTTGGTACCACTTGTGCCCTATATGCTGGTGCGCCAGATGGGTTCCGCGCTGGGCGTTTCTGTGGCGGTTACGCTGGTGGCGTTGTTTGTGTTCGGCTTCGTCAAAGGAAAAATCACCGGGATCTCGCCGTTCCGCGGCGGCATTCAGACCGTGGCCATCGGCGGCCTTGCTTCAGCAGCGGCTTATGGGCTGGCGCGCCTGATCAGTTAGAGTTGTATCGATGCCCTACTTTCTTGCCAAAACGGATCCGGAGACGTATTCGATCGATGACCTCGAACGCGACAAGAAAACCGCTTGGGATGGCGTGACCAATCCGCAGGCGGTGCGCGCGATTCGCCAGATGCGGCCCGGTGATCGCGTCTTTGTGTATCACAGCGGCGGGGTATCGGGAATCGTAGGCCTGGCGTCGGTGGAATCGGAGCCGCGGCCCGACCCGAAGAACGCCAAGTGGGCTGTGGTTGATCTGGCGTTTCGTGGCCGGCTGGAACCACCGACGACTCTCGCCGAAATCAAGCAGAGCGGCAAGTTCGACGATTGGGCTCTGGTGCGGCAAGGGCGATTGTCCACCATGGCGGCGCCGGAGAAATTTGTGGCGTGGATGAAGGCCCGGTATCCGAAGGCAAAGATCGAGGAGCGCTGACGCGCTTGCCCGGCCGCGAGTCACTGCCGCCGCGTGTTCTATCTTGAAACATGGCTGCTCGCAAAACCCGTAGCCGCTCGTATCGCATCTTCCGCCTGGAATCATGGGACCAGTTTCTGAACCTGGTCACGCATCCGCCATACTCGAATTGGGCATTTCGCGGCGAGCACGATGAACGATGGCCGCTCTTCAGTTCGCTGTCCAGATACCTGCGCGCGTTCGGGGTGCACCCGCAGGCGTGGCCCGAGCAGGAAGACCGGATTTTACGCATCTTCAAACGCAAAGCCCACCAGTTCCTGGAGAAGCCTCCGGATCCGGATGACGATTTTCAATGGCTGGCGCTGATGCAGCATCACGGCGCGCCGACGCGGCTCATCGATTTCACCTGGTCGCCCTATGTGGCGGCGTTTTTTGCGCTGGAGCGGGCCCGCGCCGATAGCGTGGTGTGGGCGATGAATAAAGCGCGCATCGATACAGGGCTTGCGCGGACGGATCCGCGAATCAGCGGAAATTTCCCGCGGTATTTCATCCGCGGCCATCATCGTTTCATTTGGATGGGGGAACCGCATACGATGAATCGCCGGTTGATCGCGCAGTCCGGCACCTTTGCGGTCCCCGGCGTGGTGGATATGCCGGTGGAAGACATCCTGAGTGATCGCGACCAGTCCAATATTCTGGCGAAAATCGTGCTGGCCCAAGCGGTCCGCGAGGTTGGGATGCGGGAACTCTACCGGATGAACATCACCTGGGCCACGCTGTTTCCGGACCTGGACGGTCTGGCCCGCTCGCTTGCGTACGAGCTGGAATTCCACTGGGCGTACAGTCCGCGGACGATGCGCTCGTATCGCACGTAGTGCCGGCGGTCTTGCCATCGGTGAGGCACGCCGGAAGATCCGCAAGGGACGCAATCGTTGCCGGCGCGACTGTATCTTACGGGAGCGGATCGCTGCTCTGGACGCTCAGCCTTCGCCGCTGCTGCTGCCGGCGCAGGTCATCGATTTGCTGTTGCAGAGTCTGTGCGCGGGCGGTCTGCGCGGTCAGATCCGCCTTCAGCTTCGCGGCCTGCTTGAGCAGGTCATCGCGCTGCTGGCGGAGTTCGGCTTGGCGCTTGCCGGCCTCGCCCTGTTGCTTGCTCAGCTCGGCTTGCTGCGTTGCCAGGCCCGCCTGCTGATTGCTCAGATCGGTGTTCTGCTTGCGGAGAGTTGCATTCTGCTGGGAAAGTTCCGCGATCTGACTGGCGAGTTCGTCGTTCTTTTTGCGTAAGGCCGTATCTTCAGGAGCCGGCGCCACGACTGTTGCCGGGCGCGGAGCGATTACCGGCGCAGGAGCGGATATTGGGGCCGATTGCGAATGGGAACGTGCCTGCCCCGCGAAGAGGCCGAGGACGAGTCCGGCCGCAATGCCGGCTGCAATTCCGATCCAACGGCGCTGTGACGGCGCCGGTTCCTCGGCGTCAGCGGCGAATCGCGGCGCGCGATCCGAGAGCACGTGTCCTTCCTGCGGCTCCTGTCGTTCCCAGCGCGGCGGCTCAACGGGAATGTCGTCGGGTGCCGCGGCATCGGTGTGACCGGCGGCAATGAAAGCAGGCAAATCGGGCTCCGGCGCGAGATGCGAATTCAGTTCGGCCGCCGGCGCCTGGAACGAATCATGGTGCGGCTCCGTCACAGGATCTTCGGAGTGCACTGCTGCTCCTTGCTCTTCCTGCGACGAAAAATGGGGCTCCGGTGCGGCCGGTAGTAATAGTACGCTCGGCTGCGCGGGTTCCGTGATATCCGTTAGAGCCGTGGGCGCCTCCGAGGAGTGGAGTGTCAGCACGACGGCATCCGGCTCGGTTTCCCGCGTCGGTCCCGGCACCGCCTCGGGGCCGGTTGCGCGCAGCGGCTGAACCGGCAGTGGCTCCAGCACAAACTCCTGGTAGCTGGCCTGGGCGCGAATCGAGCCGTCCGATTCGCGGAAGAAGAAGCCGGCTTGCGTCGGTTGGAGCGTGGAGGGGCGCAGCACGAGCGCCACCTGCCAGGGCTCCGGAAAATAGCGATTGTGAATATCCAGGTCTGCTTCGCACAGCGAGATCTCGCTGCGTGTATGCGAGTGATACCAGCCGATCGGGCGCAAACCTCCCCGATAGGTCTGGCGCAGCATGTCGCCAAGCCGCGTCTGATCCGTAGGGGACAGAGTAAAGGCCGGACCGAAGGCGTGTTCGCACTCGAGCGGGGCGTAATCCAGGATCAGGAGGCGCTGCGCTTCGAATCGGCCGAGCAGGATGCCGCCAATTTCGGCGCCTCCGCGCGGCAACGAGAAGAATGCGTCCACCACGGCCAGACGGATGTCGTCGAGCGCCTTACGGGAATATTCGATGAGAAAGGGGCACTGGGGGATTGTCCAGTTCACCAGCGCGCCATTATCTGTGGTTTCAATCATGGTGGGCGTCCTTCCGATTGTTGGACATTTAATATCCCGCAGACTACCTGGAATTTGGGCAGTAGGGGGAAGCTACCCATAGTTAAGGAACGGAGGGGGAAATCAGAATCCGGACAAAGGCTGGGGCATATCCCCCAGTGATCGAGCAGATGCCTCGATGGGCAACTGTCGATGCGCCGTTTCCCCCATCTTTTCAATGCGCTCCCGGTGGCCCCCGAAATGCAATTCATTGTCATCTGGAGCGGATTTTATGAATTTCGATCGAGCGCCCATGCTGGTGATTTGGGAAGTGACTCAAGCCTGTGACTTGGCCTGCGTGCATTGCCGGGCCTCGGCGCAGTCGGAACGCCACCCTCAGGAACTGTCGACCGAGCAGGGATTTCAGCTGCTCGATCAGATCCGCTCATTCGGCGAACCGCTGATGGTGTTCACCGGTGGCGACCCGCTGAAGCGCCCCGATCTTCTGGAACTGGTCCGCTACAGCGTATCGCTTGGCCTGCGCACGAACGTGACGCCGAGCGCCACGCCCTTGCTCACGGCGGAGGCGATCGAGAGTTTTCAGAAGGCAGGAGTCTCGCGCATGGCGATCAGCCTGGATGGTCCCGATGCGGCGACTCACGACGACTTCCGCGGCATCCCCGGCACGTTCGATCGCGCGATGTTCGCATTGAGGCACGCGCGCGACATCGGCCTCGACACGCAGCTGCAGACCACCGTCACGCGGCGCAACATGGCGCGTCTCGCGGAAGTAGCCGAGATCGCAAAAGAAGTGCGCACCCGCATGTGGAGCCTCTTTTTCTTAATCGTCACGGGCCGCGCGTTCGAAGGCGATGACCTGGATGCATCCGAATACGAGCAGGTGTTCGCTTTTATGTATGAGCTCTCGAAGACGGCTCCGTTTGGCGTCAAGACAACCGAGGCGATGCATTACCGGCGCTACGTGGCGCAGCGCATCAAGGCCGAGCATGGCGCCACTGAAAATGAAAACGCCAAAGGAGTTGCCTGGCGAACGGCCGGAGTGAGCGATGGAAAAGGCTTCGTTTTCGTTTCTCACACCGGCGAAATTTTCCCCAGCGGATTCCTTCCGGTGACCGGCGGCAACGTTCTACGTGACTCATTGGTGGACACTTACCAGAACTCTGTACTATTTCGTACATTACGGGATACGACCCAGCGCGGTGGGAAATGCGGCCTCTGCGAATACCAAAAAATCTGTGGCGGCTCGCGCTCCCGTGCATTCGCACTGACCGGCGATTATCTCGCCGAAGATCCGAGATGCGTCTACCAGCCTCACCAGGCGGACGCAGTCGTCGGCTGATTTTTGTCATCCCATTTTGATCGTTTTTGTGATCGAAGGTCTTCGTAAAAAAAAATTGAGACCAATCGGTGCGAAACTATTGACTCCCGACACCTCCGCGTGTTCCAATCAGCCGAGCCCGAAGAGGCTTCAGATATCGAAAGTGCAGGGCGCGGTTGTTATCTAATGAATGGCAAAGAATATTCCTTGACACAAAGGAAGCGATCGGGTAGAAATGAGTTTACCGCGTCTGATTTTCGTCTGCAATTTTGTCTTTGCACCCCGGTGAGCACAGAAGAAGAGACAAAAAACAGAAATTCCATGTGCCACAGGTAGGACTTCAGCAGGTCCCGGTGGAATAGTTTCGCGGCCGCCGGCAAAATGGCTCTCCGCCCGACACGGAGAAGTTCCCAAGGAAGACTGAACGGGTTTCGATTTTGAGGCTCAGGTTGGAAGAGAACTTCGACCAATTCAATTTTCGCAATTCACAAGGAGAAGGAAATGGCAGCATTTCGTAGAGTTGTAATTGCGTTGGGCGTGCTCGCGGCATTTGCCGGGCTGGCCAGCGCACAAATGTCCTGCAGTCCGAACAGCAGTAACGGAAACGCTTATGTTCGGAGTGAGGGCAAATCGGAACTGATCGGCGATCTGGTTCTGTTCTGCACCGGCGGCGCGCCCGTGCAGGGGGCGGCAGCGGCGAACGTGAACATCACGATCACGCTCCCCCAGGCGGTCACCAGCAAGCAGCTGGGCACCGCGACTTCCGGTTATGTGCCGACGGAAGCTCTGCTGGTAGTCAATGACGGAAACGTCGTTACGGCCTCCGGCACTACCGCCGCTAACTCGCAAAGTTTCTGCGCGACGACCCCCACGTCGGGCTCTGGCACTTGCCCGGTATTCCAGCAGATCAATGGCGGCGGTGGATTCATCCCCTCATCCGTAGCCGGAAACTATAGCGGTGGTACTGCTTTGCCCAACGTGTTCCAGGGCTGGGTAAACACTACATCGACGCCCAATCAAGTGACGTTCTTTGCTGTGCCGGTCGTGCCTCCAGGGACAACGGGGCAGCTGACCCTGCGCATGGTGAATATCCGCGAAAATACCAGCGCGGGCTCCACGGGGCAGATCGTTGCCCAGGTTGGTTCGGTCAACACCAGCGGAACCGGTGCACAGCAGATCACCCTCACCGCGGTGACGCAGGTACTGGGGAACGTCCAGCCTAGCTTGACCGTGAAGGCGACGCCGTGGTCGGTCGCCAACTGCAGCGCGCTGAACTGGGCGTTTGCAGGAACGCTCTCTTTCTCGCAGGCAACCGGGTTTAGTAATGGATTCAAGACCCGACAACTTCCGACCGCGACTGCCGGATCCTCGACGGCGGCCACTCCAAACACACCGCAGACGACCCTTGCAAACGCCGCCGGCAGTACATCTGAGTCCGGTTATGCGATGAACATCGGCGGGGGTTCGCCGGTTTACGCAGGCTTGGCCGACTACGGAACGCGGCTGAAGGCGATCTTCAGCAACATTCCGAGCGGCGCCCGCGTGTTTGTCTCGTTTGCCAATGTGACCGGAGCAAGCACGATTACCGGCACTCCCGGAACGATTTCGAACACATACGCGGCCAACGCGGCGGTTTCCGGCAACGTGGGCACGAATGCCACGACGGGCGCCTTGGCGGAGTTGCTGCTGAGCGGCGCCGAAACGCTTCCGGATAGCGGCGGATTCCCCCTGCTGGCCACTTCCAATGCTCTGACCTCCACTCAGATTTCGACGAACCCCGGAATCAGCCAGGGCGTCACACTGGGCCCCCAGGGCGCCTTCCCGTTCTACGAGTTGGCCGTTTCTGGTGGATCGGCTACAGCGGTCTGGGAAGTCCTCAATACCGCCTCGACCGCTAGCTTTACCTTCGACGTATTCGTCACCCTGCCGGCTCAGGGTTCTACGGGTACGGCCGTAGCGAATCTCAGCTACGCTCCGACCATCACGACGCTGACGGTTCCGCAGTTTGTGGATCCGAACGCGGGCACCCCGCAGAACGCGATCACGATCACCCAGTGCCGTACCATCCTGCTCTTCCCGTACGTGACGAGCTTCGGTGGGTTCGATACCGGTATCGCGGTGGCAAACACCTCGACGGACGTGCTCGGCACGACCGCTCAGAACAACACCTGCGCATTCACCCTCTACGGCGATCCGTCGCCGGCGCCGACGGTTCCGGCCGCGGCTTGGAGCGTGAATGGAGGCGCGGCGTCCGCGACCATCAACTCGGGTCACACCGGCGCGTTCGCCTTGTCGCAATACGCTCCCGGCTTCACGGGCTATGGCATCGCGGTCTGCAACTTCCAGTTCGCGCATGGCTTCGCCTTTGTTGCTGACTGGGGCAACCCGAACTACTCCTCGGCGATGGGCTACCTGGCGTTGATCATTCCACCGACTGCGCCGCGCCTGGCCAATCCGACCGAAGGGCTGGTCGAATAAACGATCCAGCTGTATTTCTCAAATCGAGGGGGAGCTTCGGCTCCCCCTCTTTTTTTGTGCTTTGATGAATCTACTTGAAATGCTAAACTAAACATCACTCTGCTAGATTTTGGACCCTATTCTCGGAATTCGGAGGCCGACCTTTGATGTGTTTCAGGATTGGATCCGGTGTCGCGCTGGTTTTGAGTTTCTTCTGCGGTTCTCTCCTGGCGCAGACGCCGGCTAACATTGCGGTAGTCTCCGGGAATGGACAGCTGGTGTGCGGGAGCTGCCAGGTTCCGCAGGAGACGGTCTTCGAGCCCATGACCGTGCTGGTGACCGATGCCTCGGGAAACCCGGTTCCCAACGCCGTTGTGAACTGGGCCATCGCCTCGACCTCGACCGGGAATTCGACACTGACGACCCCCCAAACGGTTACCGGGGCGGATGGAACCACTAAGGATTACATCACGGTGACATTCGGCAGCACCCGGCAGATCTACACGGTGGTCGCTTCTCTGGCGAATTCGGCGACTGGGGTTACGTTCACGCTCACGGCAGCGGCACCCGAATCCTCGTCACAATTTGCGACGGCAAAGCTTACCGCGCCCGGCCTTTATCAGACGATCACAGGGACGGCGGGCGGCACCGGAAGCCCGGCAATTACCGTGACCGTGACGGATTTCAGCAGCATCCCGGTTCCTAACGTTTCCGTACGTCTCGTTCCGGGCGCGAACTATACGCCGGGGGCTTCGGTGGCCTGTGCAACCGGGGCGGGCGCAGACCCCGGTTCCGTGTTGACGGATGCGACCGGCACGGCCACATGCACGCCCATTATGGGTCCGGTCGCCGGAAGCGGCACATACGCGATCCTCGTCGGCGGAGTCGCCAATGCCACGGTGAACGGGACCGGGCCACTCGGGTACACTCAATTCAATTCCGAATTTATTCAGGTTTCACCTGGGACGCCGGCGTCCATGAAGACGATCAGCGGAACCGGGCAGACGGCAAATCCGGGGCAGGCGGTCACGAATCCCCTCGTGGCGGAAGTCGACAGCAGCGCCGGGAATCCATTAGCCGGCCAAGCAGTCACGTGGAGCGTGTCGCCGGTCGGGGCCGCTATCCTGTCCAATTCTAGCTCCACGTCCGATAATAACGGACAAGTTTCAAACACCGTAACTTTGACGAGTTCTGGGTCGGGAACTATCACGGTGACCGCCTCGTCCTCGAGCACGGTATCCGTGAGTTTTCGGATCACGGTGAATGTTTCGATTTCCGGAATCAGCAAGGTATCCGGCGACGGACAAACGGCCCCGGTAAATACGGCTTTCGCCCAACCCCTGGTTGTACAGGTAAATGTTGGGTCCGGTCAGTCGGCCTCCAATCTGCCCGTGGCTTTCTCAATCACCGGGGGGACCCTGAGCGCAGCAACGGTGAACACGAATAGCAGCGGCCAGGCCTCGGTGACTGTCACGGCGGGAGCGACCGCGGGAGCCGTCACGGTCACCGCGTCGGCCGGCGGGTCTTCGGTCTCGTTCACGCTCACTTCCGCTCCCCCCGGACCCGTCATCACGTCCAACAGTTTTGTGAATGGCGCGGGCTTCTACACGACGAGCGCGCTTCAGTCCGCGTTGGCGCCCTGCGCGATCGCGACGGTCACGGGTCCCGGAATCGCACCCAGCGTACAGGGCGTCGTGGCCGCAGCGATGTACGGGCCTCTGCCGTATCAATTGGCGGGAGTGAGTATCACGTTCAACAATAGCCAAGCACCGCTCTACAACGTCTCGAACATCAACGGACAGCAACAGGCTGCGTTTCAGGTGCCGTGCGATGTGACTCCGTCCACCAGCGTCCCGGTGACGGTTTCCGCGGGCACCGGTTCGACCACTGTCAACGTTGCCGTCGGCTCCGCCAGTCCGGGGATCTTCCAGTTCACAGACACGGATAATCTCTCGCATGGCGTCGTGGTCCGGCCTGACGGTTCCTTTGCTACCGTGAAAAATCCGGCGCTGCCCGGCGAGACCCTCCACATGTACGTCACCGGAATCGGACCGGTGCAGCCGGCGCTGGCGACGAATACGGTTCCCGGCCCTGGGGTGGATTCTCTTGCTTCCGGCAATGTGGTGGTAGCTTTCGACAACTCTGGAGTGCAGGTTGTCTCCGCACGGCGCGCCCCTGGCCTCATCGGCGTTGATGACGTTGCCTTCCAGCTTCCGTCAACTCTGCCAGCCGGTTCTCTGGGAGTACTGTATATAGTTGTCGGGTTCGCAAACCCGCCCGGTTTTTATGTCAGCAACGCGAGCCTGATTTCGATTCAATAGAAACGGCCTACGTTTTCTTCGCCTATTCTTCGCTGCCAGATCAATAGGTTGTATGTTGCTGGATCAGTGTAGATCCGGTTGCGTATTGGTAACCCCTCCGATATCAGCCACTTCCTGAAAAAACTGCTTGCAAATCCAGGGAATCCCGTGCCACTATTGGTTGTGGCCGGATTCTGGCCGAAATGTGGATAAAAAGTGTCAGACTGGAGTCAGCAACTGGAAATGGTCGAGCCACCCCGGGGCATGTACCCGGCCCGGCTCGATGACAAGGGCCGCGTCAAATTGCCCGCGGCTTTCCAGCAATTCTTTGCCGCTCTCCGCGAAAAGAAGTTGTTTGTCACCAGTCTCGACCGCCGCATTGCCCAAATATATCCTATGGCGGTGTGGCGGGAAAACGAAAAATTCTTTGACAGCTACCGGGAAGACCCGCGCATCGCGCGCAACGTGGCATTCAACGCCGCGGACTTGGGCGCCGAATCCGAAATGGACGCGCAGGGCAGAATTCTGTTTTCGCCCGAGTTGCGGCGCGAACTGGGGATCGAGAATCAACCCGTGAAGCTGTTTGCCTACAAAGGCCGAATTGAAGTCTTGAGCGAGAAGGTCTATGAAGAGCGCAAGCGCGAAGCCGCGCAGACGGCCGCCGACGATTTATCGAAATTGGAAGCCGCTGGTTTGAACTGAGGCCCTGAATTGATGACGTATGCATTTCTCTGTGATGGCCGGCGAGGTGATGGAGCATCTCGCGGTACGTCCGGATGGAGTGTACCTGGACGCGACTGCGGGCCTCGGGGGCCACGTCGGATTGATCGCGCAGCGGCTGACCACCGGAATTGTGATCGCGAGCGATCGCGATGCAGAGTCGCTCGAGAAGGCGCGGGAGAACACAGCCGCATGGGCGGACCGGATCCGGTTTCATCACGGGGATTTTGGCTCGCTTCCGGAGGCGGTGCGGGAAGCGGGGTTCGAGCGAGTGAATGGGTTACTGGCCGACCTGGGCGTCAGCCGGTATCAGCTGACGGACCCGGAGCGAGGATTTTCATTTTTGTCAGAAGGGCCGCTCGATATGCGGATGGATCGATCCGCGGGGACGACGGCGGCCGATCTGGTCAATCAACTTGCCGAGAAGGCACTTGCCGATCTGATCTTTCAGCTCGGCGAAGAAAGGAGGGCGCGGAAGGTAGCCAGAGCCCTTGTTCGCGCACGGCCCATACGGAGCACACTGCATCTGGCCGATGTAGTGGGGCGGGCCGTGCCGCGGACGGGAAAGTTGCACCCGGCGACAAAGACGTTCATGGCGTTACGGATGGCGGTAAACGACGAGCCAGGGGAGTTGGACCGGTTGCTGGCGGTCGGTCCGGAGCTGCTGGCCAGCGGAGGCCGCATGGTGGTCATCAGCTTCATGTCATTGGATGACCGCAAGGTCAAGATCAGGTTCAGAGAGCTTGGCAAAGAGGCGCGCGCGAAGGTCGTAACCAAGCACCCGCTTCAGCCGAGCGAAGAAGAAATCGCGCAGAATCCGGCTTCGCGTAGCGCGAAGCTGCGGGTCCTGGAAAGAATTTAGGGGAACAGGTAAGGGAGACAGCATGGCGACGCTGCCTGCATTTTTACGGAGATTGGAACCGCCGGCGCGAACGGAACGTGCGTCGCGGCCGGCGCCCTTGCGCGCGGAGCGGGATCCGTTCCAATTGCGGCCACTTCCGCACGAGGACGTATTCCTGTACTGCAAGAAGATTGATAACTCGCGGCTGGTGCGCGAAGCCGATCCGCAAGCGCGGGGAGCCTGCTGGTCCGCGATTGGCGCGGCCTGCATCGCGGTCCTGCTGCTGGCGGTGTTGCTGGCCCCGAGCGTGGCCGGAACCCTGGCCGGCTATAAGCTCGAATCCTTGCGGGCCCAAGAGCGGCAGCTTCTCACGGATCAGCGCGTACTCGATCTGCAGGAAGCCGGGCTGTTGAGGCCCGATCGGCTCGAGAAGCTGGCGAAGACCCAGGGCCTGGTGACGCCGGCGTCCAGCCAGGTCGTCCATCTGGACTCGAAGAGCGATACGGCCGTGGCCATGGTTCAACGGTAGGGCGGAGATCCAGAAAGTCAAAAGTTAAAGGTCAAGAGTCAAAAGTCCAATGGATTCCGCGGCGCGAGGCGAGGCGTTCGAGCGCGGTTCCGGCTTTTGTCCTTTGACCTTCAACTTTTGACTTTTTTGTTTGTATGGTGGAGCGCCGGCTGACAATTCTGGCGGGCATCATCTTCTTGTGGGGTGCCGGCATTTTCGGGAAGCTCATTTCGCTGCAGGTAATCCACCACGCGGCGTACCAGAAGCTCGCCCGGGCGCGGCAGGAGTTGGCAATAGAGATTCCAGCGCCGCGCGGCACGATCTTCGATCGCAATGCGCAACCCCTGGCGATGAGCGTGCCGGCGGAATCCGTGCATGTCAATCCGTTGAAGGTGCCGGACATGGAGCTAGCCTCGGAGATCCTGGCGCTGGTGCTGCACGTAGACCGGCGGGATCTGTACGGCAGACTGAAAACCGCTTATTTGAATCATCGCGGCTTCATGTGGGTGAAGCGGCAAGTCACACCCGAGGAAGCGCAGAACCTGCGCAACCTCGATCTGGACTGGGTGGAATTCGAAAGTGAAAGCCAGAGGCATTATCCGAAGGGCCAACTGGCGGCGCATCTGCTCGGCTCGGTCGATTTTGAGGAAAAGGGCAACGCCGGAATCGAGAAAGCGCTCGATGCCGATTTGCGCGGACAGCCCGGGCATATTCGGATACTCACCGACGTAAAGCGGCGTGGAATCGAGTCGCAACAGGATTCGGAAGCACGCGCGGGAACGCCCGTGACGCTGACGATCGACGAGCATCTGCAGTTCGTGGCGGAGCAGGAGATCTCGGCGCAGGTCGAGAAGTTGCATGCCCGGAGCGGAAGCGTGGTTGTGATGGACCCCTACAGTGGGGACATTCTAGCCATGGCGAGCTATCCGGTTTACGATCCCAACCAGCCGCCGGGTGCCGGGCAAAATACGGAAAGCCGGCAGAACCATGCGATTTCGGTTCCCTTTGAGCCGGGATCGGTCTTTAAAGTGGTTACGCTCACGGCGGCTCTGGAGACCACCGATTTGCGGCCCGATAGCCCCATCGATTGCCACGGGGGCGTGCTGAAGCTGCCGGGCCGGGTGATTCACGATTCGCACGGCGGCCTGCACGTGATTCCCATGGCTACGGTACTCGCCAAATCAAGCAACATCGGGGCCGTCGAGGTGGGAAGCCGCGTAGGGCAGGCGAACCTTTATGAATACGCGCGACGGTTCGGGTTCGGGCAGAAGACCGGGATCGAACTGCCCGCCGAATCGAAGGGCAAGCTCCGCAAGCTGCAGCGGTGGGGCACCACTTCGTGGGCTTCGATCTCGATCGGCCAGGAGGTGAGCGTCACGACGGTGCAACTGGCGCGGGCGGCAGCGGTGTTCGCCAACGGCGGTTTGCTGATCCGGCCGCGCCTGGTGTTGAAGAAGGGAAATCAGATCCAGCAGCCGGCTCCACCCGTGCGAATCATCCGGCCGGAAACGGCGATCACGATGCGCCAGATGATGGAAGGGGTGGTAATAAAGGGCGGCACGGCGCCCAAGGCGCAGTTAGCCGGTTACTCGACCGCCGGCAAAACCGGATCGGCCCAGATCTTCGACATGGCCACCCACCGCTACTCGCACAATAACTATAACGGATCGTTCATCGGTTTTGCGCCTCTGACAAATCCAGCTATTGTAGTAGTAGTAACATTGAACGGAACCCACGGTACGGCGGGCTTCGGTGGCCAGGCAGCCGCGCCGGTATTTCACACAGTTGCGACGGAAGCGCTTCGGGTTCTGGACGTTCCCAAGGATTTGCCGGAGCCGCCGGCGCCGACGCTGCTCGCCAAGAAGGTCGTGGACGACCTGAGCGCGGGCGAGGATACCGGCTCGGGGCAGCCGAACATTCTTGAGGACGTCGACGATGATGAGCAAAGGCCGGGTGTCCTGGCTAAGGACGGTCCGCGCGTGCCCAATTTTCGCGGCAAGACGATGCGCGCCGTGCTGGCGGAGGCGGCGGCCAAAGGTTTGAATGTCCTGCCCGACGGCAGCGGCGTTGCTCGCATGCAGGCTCCGCCGCCGGGCAGTGTATTGCATCCAGGAGAAAGCATTCGGGTCCAGTTCGTGCGATGAAACTCGGCGCGATACTCTCGGGAGTAGGGCTGAAGCGGCCGCTTTCCCCGAGTGTTGCCGGAGTGGAGATTGACGGGCTTGAGTTCGATTCGCGACGCGTGGGAAAGGGATTTCTGTTCTTCGCATTTCCGGGCAGCCGAACCGACGGGCGGCGTTTTGCCGAGGACGCGCGAGCGCGCGGAGCGGCGGCTGTGGCCAGCGAATCGGAAGCGCCTCCGGATTTTGATGGCATCTGGGCTCAGGTCGAGCACGGGCGTCACGCGCTGGCGCTGTGTGCCCGAAATTTCTATGGCAAACCGGATGAGCGGCTTGGCCTGACCGGCATCACCGGAACTAATGGGAAGACCACCACTTCGTACCTGCTGGATTCGATACTGCGCGCCGCTGGCCATACTACCGCGCTGATCGGAACCATCGAATATCATCTGGCAGGACGCGTGATTCCAGCCGTAAACACAACGCCGGAATCGCTCGAGCTCGTCCGGTTGTTTGCCGAGCTAGAAAAGCTAGGCGGAAGCCACGTCACGATGGAGGTCTCCTCCCACGCGTTGGCGTTGGGCCGCGTTTACGGGCTGCATTTTCATACAGCGGTTTTCACGAATCTCACTCGGGATCATCTGGATTTCCACGGCACAATGGAAGACTACTTCGCCGCCAAGCGAATGTTGTTCGAGGGCGCGGGAGCGCCTCCGCCGCGGGTTGCCGTGCTGAACCGCGACGATGCCGGCATTCAAGGAATGAAGGTCCCCTCGCAGACCGAGGTCTACTGGTATGGCCTTGCGCCCGAGGCCACGCTGCGCGCTCGCCAAGTGGTCTCCGGTTTCGATGGGCTGCGATTCGACGTTCAATTCGGCAAAATCCGCTTCCCCGTGGAATCGCCCTTGATCGGGAAAATCAACGTCTACAACATTCTGGCGGCGTGCGGTGCGGCCCTGTCGTATGGCATTGCGCCGGAAGTCATCGCGCGCGGCATTGCCGGCTTGCGCGCGGTGCCGGGCCGGTTTGAGCGGATTGATGAAGGCCAGCCGTTCGTGGTGGCGGTGGACTATGCCCACACCGACGATGCCTTGCGGAACGTCATCGCGGTTGCGCGTTCGTTGAACCCGAAGCGCGTAATAACACTCTTCGGCTGCGGCGGCGACCGCGACCGGACCAAGCGTCCGTTGATGGGGCAGGCCGCGGCGGAAGCTAGTGATTTCGTGGTGCTGACCAGCGACAACCCGCGTTCGGAAGATCCGCTGGCCATCATGAATGATGCCCTGGTGGGGATCCGCCGGGTAGACGTGCCGCACCTCGTGGAGCCGGACCGGGCGACGGCGATCGCGCGTGCCCTCAAAGAGGCACGCGAAGGAGACATCGTCATTCTGGCGGGCAAAGGTCACGAGACCTACCAGGTTATTAAAGACCAGACTCTACCGTTCGACGACCGGGCCGTGGCCCGAGAAGTGCTCCACGGTTACGGGTACGGCAAGAGCGCGTAGGCCATGACCCTGGATTTACAAGAAGTGCGCCGGGTCATAGGCGCCGTCGGCACAGCGCGGGGCGTGAAAGCAGCCGGATGGACTGTGGACACCCGGACACAGAATCCCGGTGACGTGTTCTTCGCGTTGCGCGGGCCCAATTTTGACGGGCACGATTTTGTCGGAACCGCCCTCGCGAAAGGCGCCGCGGCAGTGGTAGCGGAGAAGGGAACCGGCGTCGCGGGGGAGTTGGTAGTGAGTGATTCGCTGGCGGCGCTGCAGGCCCTGGCGTCCTGGACGCGCCAGCGGTGGGGCGGCAAGGTGATCGGGGTGACGGGGAGCGCGGGCAAAACGACTACCAAGGATGCGATCGCGCACCTTCTATCGGTCGAATTGCCGGCGGGTAAGACGATCGGGAATTTGAATAATCACGTCGGTGTGCCGCTTTCGATCTTGCGGCTGCCGGATGAGAGCCGGGTCGCGGTTCTCGAGATGGGCATGAATCACGCCGGTGAGATTCGCGA